>Ga0134126_10012408_pt1 | contig 10765 bp, 7 predicted proteins | sample KB31752_FD_96881 | JGI IMG/M metagenome (GOLD analysis project Ga0134126, IMG submission 96881) | Terrestrial soil microbial communities with excess Nitrogen fertilizer from Kellogg Biological Station, Michigan, USA - KB3-175-2 | ecosystem: Environmental > Terrestrial > Soil > Unclassified ...
AATCCCGCAGATGAGCGGGATTCTCTTTTGGGTGGATGATGCGGCTCGAACCCACGACCCTCAGAATCACAATCTGATGGTCTAACCAACTGAGCTACAACCACCATTTACAGTGAGGCAAAATTGATTAAAAATATAAACTAAAAACAAATGCATTTTGATAGGTCTCGGTTAAGTGCCACGCTTAACAGCCAAGGTCGAACTTTTATTTGCATGGAAAACCAACTTGTTGTAAAATCGAATTAATTAAACAAATACGCGAAGGTTATGTTAAGAATTGGCGTCTAATTGTTACCGTTCATACATTATTAAAATTTTATGTTGATGGCTATTCTGAAATTTGCCGGTCTCATAAAACCAAAATCCCGCTCAGTATTTAAAACTATACAAAGAAGACTTTTATGAAAAAAATCTACTTTATCATTGTTACATTATTATTTACAGGAAGCATTTTTGCCCAATATCCCGGTGGCGGTGCCCGTGGCGGACAAAGCATGAATCTTGGTCATTTTTATGGTAAGGTCGTTGACGATGTTACCGGAAAGCCAATAGAAGCAGCCTCTATAGAGCTTACTCAAAATAAAATGGACACGGCCTTAAAAAAGAGGCGGGATTTTGTGGTAGCTGTTATGCTTACTAATAAAAAAGGAGAGTTTAGTATTGATAAACTTCCGGTTCTTACAACTTATCAACTTATAATTACTGCTATTGGGTATAGAACCTTAAGCCAAAAAGTTGCTTTTAATCTGAAGATGAATGGAAGCGATATGAGCCAAATGCTAAATGCAGTAGACAGAGATCTTGGTAATATTAAACTTGTGCAGAATGCTGAGCAACTTAAAGAAGTTGTGGTTACCGCGGAGAAAAGCATGGTACAAATGAATATTGACCGAAAGGTTTTTAATGTGGACAAAAGCTTAACGAGTGTAGGTGGTACCGCAGTAGATGTACTAAAAAATGTACCGTCTGTAAATGTAGATATCGATGGCAATGTTACGCTCCGTAATGCAACACCAACGATTTTTATTGATGGACGTCCAACTACTTTAACGCTTGACCAGATACCCGCAGATGAAATTGAAAGTGTTGAGGTAATTACGAACCCATCAGCAAAATTTGATGCATCAGGAGGAGGTTCCGGTATTCTTAATATAGTTCTTAAGAAAAACAGGAAACCTGGTTACAATGGAAATATCAGAGCCAATGTTGACTCCCGGCTGCGTTATGGATTGGGGGCTGATATTAATGTTAAACAAGGAAAAATAAACTTCTTTGCCAACACAATGTACAATCAGAGAAAAAGTCTGAGCACACAAACAACTCAACGTAATGATTATATTGACGGCGTTAGCGCTTTACTTTCCCAAAATGATAAGCCAGTAAGCACAGGGCATTTTGCATTTGCCCGTGCAGGCTTTGATTATTTTCCGGATAATAGGAACACATTCACGCTTTCCGGAGTTATTGTAGGTGGCAGGTTCAACAGTGCGGATGAGTTAAATATTAATCGCGACAGCAATTATGTTTCGTCCGTGTCACAGGAAAAAGGTATTACCAATTCCGATGGCCATTTCGCATTCAACAATTATGGTACTACTCTGAGCTTTAGACACAATTTTGCGAAGCCAAATAAAAATGTAACGGCCGATCTTAATTACAACTGGAGCAACAATTCAAATAACAGTGAATTCTCGACGCAATATTTTAATCTTGATAACACGCCGAAGACGCCGTTATACCAGCAGAAGATAACAGGTGGCGGAACTACCAGGTATTTTACGGGACAAACCGATTATACCAATCCAATAAACGACAAAATGAAACTAGAGGCGGGCCTTAGAGCAGCAGTTAGAAATTACAGCAGCTACAACGAAAACTTTTTTTACGATGCTGCCAATTCAAAATACCTGACCATTCCCGGGCTCGATAGTAAATATCAATTCCAGGACCAGGTGTATGCTGCTTACACCACTTTTTCGCAGAAAATAAATGATTTCACTTATCAATTAGGTGGCAGAATTGAAAGTTCTTTATATACCGGCAAACTGGTAGATTCCAACCAGGCTTTCAAAAACTCCTTCCCGTTGAGTTTTTTCCCAAGCGTATTTTTAACACAGAAGATTAATGACAAGCAGGACATTCAATTGAACTACTCCAGGAAAATTAACAGGCCTAATTTCTTCCAATTGATTCCTTATTATAATTATACCGATTCACTAAACATAAGTCGTGGTAATCCTGATTTGAAGCCCGAGTTCACAAGTTTGTTTGAGTTCAACTACGATGTTAATTTTCAAAAAGGGAATAATCTTATTGCAACTATCTACTATAGGCACACAAATGATCTTATCACCCAGTTTCAATACAGAACAATAAATCCTAACCCGTCAAAAACAGATTCCATATTTCTTACTTCGTTTGCAAACGCAAATAGTTCCAGTGCTTACGGCCTGGAAGTAACTTCCTTGAATAATATCACAAGATGGTGGTCTCTAACTGCCAATGTCAATCTATATAATTCTGAACTTAATGGAAACAATCTCCAGAGTAATCTTAATAATCAGCAAGTGAGTTGGTTTGGTAAACTCAATAATACCTTTAAATTACCCGCCAATTATTCGATACAATTTACGGGAGATTACACGAGTAAAACAATTTTACCTCCCAACCGAAGCGGTGGCGGCGGCGGAAACTTTTTTCGCGGTGGAAGTTTGGCGTTAGCAAATGGGTATACAGAGCCTGTATATGGATTTGATATCGCTTTCAAAAAAGAGTTCCTTAAAGATAAGTCCGCTTCGCTATCGGTAAGTATGAATGACATTTTCAGAACAAGGGTTTATAAGGTCCATTCTGTGTCTGATATTTCGCCGACTGTTTATTCTACTCAATTCAACGAACGAACAAGAGATCCTCAAATGGTAAGAGTAAATTTCACTTACCGGTTTGGTAAAGTAGATGTTTCTTTATTTAAACGTAAAAATCTTAAAGGCGAACAGGAGAGCTTACAGAACGGAATGCAGGGAGTTGGCCAATAAAATTATTCCTTGAAAACTCGTAAGGGCGCTATTATAGAAGTTAATCTAATCATAACTTCTAATAGCGCTCCTTTATCTAGAACAGCTCTATGTTGTTCCTAAAATTCACAGCTTTTCATTAACGGATGGAATTCTGGGCCGCTTGAAAAATAAATTCCTTTTATATTTGCGCACTTTCAATAAAAGATGTTTGAAAGAATTTCTTTACTCGTTCTAAGAGCAACTAAAATATATTATCATTATGCCGTTACGTGCAGGGATTGTGGGATTACCCAATGTAGGAAAGTCAACTTTATTTAATGCAGTGAGCAATAGTGCAAAGGCGCAGGCAAGCAATTACAGGTTTTGCACCATTGAACCAAATATAGGCCTGGTAAATGTTCCAGATGAACGATTGGAAAAGCTGGCGGAGTTGGTTAAGCCAGATAGAATCGTTCCAACTCAAATTGAAATTGTTGACATTGCAGGCCTTGTAAAAGGCGCCAGCAAGGGTGAAGGATTAGGAAATAAATTCCTCGCCAACATACGTGAAGTGGATGCAATTATTCATGTAGTAAGATGTTTTGAAGATGAAAATATTTTGCGGGATGAGGGCCCTGTTAACCCAATCAGTGATAAAGAAATAATCGAAACGGAATTGCAGTTGAAGGATTTAGACAGTATTGAAAGAAAATTATCAAGAACTGAAAAAATGCTGAAGAGCGGCGACATAAAAATTAAGCATGAATATGAAGTATTAGTTCGGTGCAAGGCTCACCTTGAAAAAGGCAAAAACATTCTTTCGCTCGGTTTAAATAAGGAAGATAAAACAGCCATTGCTGAAAACTTCTTACTAACGGATAAGCCTGTACTATATGTTGCGAATGTTGATGAAGCGTCTATGCATACCGGTAATAAATATTCTGACAAGTTAGTGGAAGCGGCTAAAACAGAAAATGCAGGAGTAATTATTATGACCAATGCAATAGAGGCACAAATAGCCGAATTTGAAAATCCGGAAGACAAACAAATGTTTATGGATGAATATAAAATGGAAGAACCTGCTCTGGATCGTTTAATTCATTCTACTTATAAACTATTGAATCTTTCCACTTATTTTACTGCAGGAGTTCAGGAAGTACGGGCCTGGACCATTCACCGGGGCTGGAAAGCACCACAAGCTGCAGCTGTTATTCATACTGATTTTGAAAAAGGTTTTATTAAGGCCGAAGTAATTTCTTACAATGATTTTATTCACTACGGTTCCGAAGCTGCCTGCCGCGAAAATGGTAAGTTAAGAATTGAAGGAAAGGAATATATCGTTCATGATGGCGACGTAATGCATTTTAGATTTAATGTATAATTAATTCTTCACCCTATCTTGCGCATGACAAAACCGAATCCTTCATTCTTTAAAATACAACTAACAGAAATGCTTACTCGCTGTTTTAATACATCTGTAATTAAGTGACTATTTAAAATGTGCTCTCAGCATCCAGGCCATTTTCTCGTGAGTTTCCATGAGGCCTGTTATAAAATCACTGGTTCCGGCATCCTTGTAAGTATCAGCAAAGGGATTCACGTTACCCCTTATGAATTCAATAATCGTTTCATGATCTGCCAATAGCTCTTTTATAAAATCAAGACTACCATTCTTATTTTCAGTTTCGCTAAGGTGTGTAAGTTTTAAAAAGCTTTTTAGTGTTGCCGGCGCATAATGACCAAGTGTACGAGTACGCTCTGCAACACTATCCATGATGTCATCGAGCTGTTCATATTGGGATTCAAAAAATAAATGCATAGCATGAAAATCACTTCCTTCAACATTCCAATGTGCGTTTCTTGTTTTCGTGTATAGAACAAATTCGTCAGCTAATAATTTTGACAATGCTACTGAAACAGCCTGCCTGTTTTTCTGGGTAATTCCAATATTAGTTTCCATGATTAATTTTTTAGCGTTTAAAATATTTAATTGAATTGCAGAACGCAATTTACAACAAGATAAAGTTCATTTGGTTTATGCCAGTATCAAATCTTTGTGTTATTTATAGATATCCCGGTAGATTTTACGATTATGAACTTACCATCGATAAAATCCAGATGGCAGGGATCTCCCGTTCGATTCTCTTTTTTTATAGTGAAAACTACTCACCAGTATAAACATCGTTACTTTTGCCGGAATGAAAAAGAAAACCCCTTCATCAGAGGAGATACTTACCAAACTTGGTATTGCTGCGCTTAATGAAATACAAATTGCGTCTGTAAAAGCTAATAAAGAAAATGCAGACGTTATATTACTTTCTGCAACTGGCTCCGGAAAAACGATCGCGTTTTTATTACCAATTATTGAATTGCTGGATCACAATAATAAGAATACGCAGGCGCTGGTTATTGTTCCGTCGCGTGAATTGGCTGTTCAAATTGAGCAGGTTTTCCGGATGATGGCAACAGGCTTTAAAGTAACCTTATGCTACGGCGGACATAAAAGAGAAACTGAGGAAAATAACCTGGTGCAACCGCCCGCCCTAATTATAGGAACACCCGGCAGGATCTGCGATCACATTCGGAGGGGAAATATTACAGCAGATTCAATTGAAATTCTCGTATTGGATGAATTCGACAAAATACTTGAACTCGGTTTTTTGGAAGAAGTTTCTTTCATTGTAAGTTCTTTAAAAAATATAAAAAAAAGAATCCTTACATCGGCTACCGAGTCTGTGGAAATACCCTCATTTATTGCATTGAAAAATCCGGCCCGGCTAAATTTTTTATCGCAAGGCGATGAAGAAAAGGGGCTAACTATTCAAACAGTTCTCTCTCCTGATAAGGACAAGGCTGATACATTGTTTCGGTTGATTTCCTATTTAGGAGGCCGGTCGTCCATAGTGTTTTGTAATCACCGCGAATCCGTTGAACGCACCAGCAATTTTCTTACGAAGAGTGGTATTGTAAACGAATTCTATCATGGCGCCATGGAGCAGCAGGAAAGGGATAGCGCTTTAAGTAAATTCAGAAATGGTACAGTGGATGTATTGGTAACTACCGACCTGGCATCACGTGGACTTGATATACCTAATATCCGCTATATTATTCATTATCATTTACCGCACTCCGAAGAAATATTTATTCACCGCAATGGAAGAACCGCGAGGATGGATGCAAGTGGTACGGCAATTGTGATATTATCAGAAGAGGAAAGATTACCTCTATATATTGATCAAAATATTGAACAAATACAACTGCCCGATACCGTTATATTACCCGAAAAACCAAAATGGTCCACCCTTTTTATTGCCGCCGGCAAAAAAGATAAAGTGAATAAAGTCGACATTGTTGGTTTTCTTACTAATAACGGACAGTTGAAAAAAGAAGATATCGGTCTTATAGAAGTGAAAGATTTTTTCTCATTCGTTGCTATAAGAAAATCAAAAATGGGACAGGTTCTTCAGCTCATAAAAAATGAGCGGATTAAGAATAAGAAAGTGAAAATGGAAATTGCCAGGTAAGTTTCTTATAAATGAAAAGTCTGTTTCATTGCTTTAAACAAACCAGGTGTTGACCACTGGCCGGGTACAATCATCCGGCGAATTGTGTACAATGGTTCGGTTGAATCCCGCTTTGTAGAAAGTATAAATGCCATTTTATAACCAGCCTTTTTTAGTTCAGGAATGGCCGACATACTCCAGATACCAAATGGATATGCAAAATATTCAGCAGGTCTGCCTGTTATATCTTCCACCTTCTTTTTTGGCTTTACAAACTGAATATCAAAATCGGCACCTTTATATTTAGAAACCATATGATGATCCCATGTATGCGCTTCTACTGCATTGCCATTGTCTGACAATTCTTTTAATTGTTCTTTGGTCATGTAACGGGGACGATTAATCGAAATAGTCATAATAAAGAATACACCCTTAAACCCATATTTTTTCATTTCAGGATATCCAATACTATATTGTTCTTCGTCGGTATCGTCAAAAGTGAGCATTACAGGTTTAGCCGGAAGTTTACCGCCATGCACGAGATAATCATAAAGTTCGCCCGGCAATATAGTTTCATAACCGCTGTCTTTTAGCGCCTTCATTTGGTCCGCAAAAGACTCAGGTGATACTGAATAACTTTTCAAGGTTTCGCTTTGGCCAGGTTTCGCTTCGCGGATATGATGATAACATAAAACAGGAACTTGTTTTCTTGAAAGAATAGTGGATATGTCGGCAATTTCTTTCGCTTGAGATGAATCGACAAACTTTGCAGATTCATTTTTGGCTGAGTCACTTGTTGGTGTATCTCTTTTTGTTTCACTTTGCGAACAGGATGCTATAAAAAGCAGCACAATTATTAAATTAATTCCCGGGGTTTTCATTTTGATTTGTATGAGATTGAAAGCTTATTGGTATTGAATATAAACAGGTTTTGGAATAAATTTTAATAATTCCTGCGGAGTGTACATTAAATGATTACCGTTTTTGATATCGTTTTTATAAAACAATTTAAAACCTGTAAATTCTACTGGCTGCTTATAGATATATAGTAGGTACGTCGAGCGTTTTAATGTTTTGTCGCCCCAGCCATCCATGTCCATTACAATTTGAACTTCAGGAACTTTTTTAATCTTTTCATATCCTGTTACCATTCCCTGCGTAAAGCGATGAACAACTAAAATCTTTGGAGGAAGATTATATTTTTTTACAAGCCTAGCAAGATAATCTATCGCGTTATTCACATCCTCATAGCTAAACGTACCAATTTTTTTTCCGGGAACTTCGCCGTTTTTCATCGAAAATTCAGGATCGATTCCCAGATTAACAGTGGGCATTTTTAGATAAGTTTCCAGTTGAGGAACTTCGTCTTTAACTGTGCTATGTCCAACCTGTATGTCGAGAAATACTAAGCCATTAATTTGTTTTGCCCATTTTAGAATTGTATCGATTTGACTGAAAGGCATGCGGTATCTGTGTTTGCCATCTTTGCCAGGAGAACCTTGTGCAGTTACTGCTATATAATGTAACGCGGGGATAACCGGAAGTGAGCTGTCAGCAGCTTGCCAGGCAGCAACTTCTCCTTTAAGTTTAGCCAGCATTTCATCTCTTGGCAATTCTCCAAGTATTCCCATTTTTTTCGAGTACATATTGCCGTAGAACGCAACAATTCTTTTAAACGGAAGAACCGCTCCAGGCAAGGGATAAGGAAATTTGGCGGGCCACTTCCCGGTGGTATCGCCGTTGGCAAGGTTCTTTAATTTCAGATTATAGTCAGATGTATCAAATGCTACCTGGTTGATAGGTTGAGTTTCCGAAGTTTTATTAATGATCGTATCAGCTTTTGCATGATCCACGGAACTCGCATTATTACAGCTTGTTCCAATAAAAAAAGAGAAATATACGACGCAAATATTTATGGGGAATCGGTACATAATCATAGTGGATAAAGGTATCGTAAAAAATTTCGATAGTAACGAAACAGCTAACAAATTATTTCAAAAAGTTTTATTAAAACAGAAACAATGAAATGAAAACGGAATGTTGTTTTCAGTTAGAAGGGTTAACCTGCGGCTTATTCTCCATATCGGTCTGAAGAAATTTTTGCAAAAGTTTGTCTTCGCTTTTTGTAGTTACTTTTTTAATAGCAAAATAGATAATAATTTCTATTACGATTATCACAAGGTATGGAAGGGAATCATACGAATATAAACCTACCAGCCAAAAATAAGATATCGCTGCTATGCTGCAGACAGACGCTAATAATGGTATGCCCCATTTTAATACTTCAAGCGCTTCATAACTTTTGAAAGCAGCAACATTTGAGACGGTAGGTTCAGGGCGAATTTTATTAAGCAAGTAGATATTCTCTATTATATCGCATAGCCATGCTACGAACTGAATCCACGCTAAAACAGCAAAGAATTTATGCCCAAAATAAACCATCTTCATCGAAACCTTCATGCTTAAAATAAAGATGGAGCCGTAAAAAGCCGGCATGAAAAGAAAGTCAAGCAAGAGTTGGTTTCTTAAAGCGAATGAAGTTTTTTTCGCCTGTGCCGCCGGCAAGCTGAAAATATCTTTTATAAAATTTACCATTTCTGCAGCAGAAGGAGGAAATTCCAGGTCGAGAATACTAAACTTTCTAACAACTACATGCTTCGTAAAGAAATTGTTACTCTGAACGCCCATAATCAAATGAAGCAGCAGCATTACTCCAAAAGCGATGCAGAAGTATAACCAGCTAAAGTCAAAATAAAAAGGCATATGTTTTATTGCATTAGTAATGGGATGTACTCTCAGAAACTTTCTCGTTGTTTAAGGTCATTTGCATAATCGTTCTGTTATTTTTGTAATCATTCCAATTAAAATCAATTAAAAATTTGGTGGCTGTTTTTGCCCCAATAATAAACATGTCAATTTTGTCCTGGTCAGAAAGAAAGAAATTAAGCCAGTTATAATCCGACAGGGGTATTTTACCAATTCCTTTTTCATAAACTTTATTCTTGAGCAAAAAGTCTTTGTCATAGTAATACCTGATGGTATTGAACATTCTTCCAAAATATCCAAACAGATCCCACGAAGTATCGTTTTTAGAAGTATTGTCAGGTTTGCTATCGTCGAGATCAATTCCAAAAGAAGGCAACCTTGGAGTAATAACTTTTGGGTTGTAGAATAAATTAATCGGAAAGTTAGAAAGCATTCCACCATCAACAAATCTTGCGTTTGTTGGCGGGTCGGGTTCATCCATGGTATCCATCCAGGCTCTTTTGATTTCGTCACAATCGCAAGGAATATCGTTAATCATATACGATTCAAAAAAAACTGGTATTGACATTGACGCTCTGATAAAACCAGCAGGTTGCAGGGTATCAATATCTGCCTTTTTCCTGAACAGGTAACACATTTCAGGAAACTGGATTTTGTTTTGAGTAACCAGTTCAGAAGTAATAAAAGTAACGTCACCTTTCAAGCTGGCTACTCCTTCAGGGTTATCTACTCTTAAATGCAGATCAGGTAGTGTAGTTGCTTTGGCGTTAAGGTCAGTAACCGTGTGAACACTATTTGCAATAAGTTGTTGTTTGATCCAGTCATAAAAATAATCGCCAGGATTAATTCCATAACCTGAATTCTTCAAACGCTTTAAGAGCCTCGAACAATAAAAGAGCACCACTCCGATTAACAAAAAGTAAAAACTGGTTAATACGAAAAATAGTTTTGTGAAAATGGAAAGAAAAAGAATTTTATGTTCGAGGCCAAGGAAAATAAAGTCTCCTGCGAGTAATAGAAATGCGATGATAGCTATCCAGGTCAGCCACCTTTTTACTTTCACGGTAAAGTCCTGGTGGGTAATAAATTTTTTAATAATCCATCTTGCCGCTGGATGGCCATCTACAAGTTTAAAAAAATTAAGATCGCAAATAGCTTTTAATATTGAGAGCGATTTAGCATCTTCTTTCTTACCAATAACAGTCATCAGTGCGGTGTTAATAGCGCCTGCACTCGTACCTGCCAACCTGAGAAAGCGAATCCCCATTTTTTCTAATATGTAAGTGTATCGCACCAGCGCTACGCCTAATACACCACCACCCTTCTGAACAAGATTTACATATTGGTTTCCGTACTGATCTAAAACATCCGAGACAATTAAAGGATTCGTATCTTTTGGAAACGCTTTATTTAATTGATCCAGGCATGTCAGCACCTCCTTGTTATTAATAAAATCCTCTGTAGCAAGAGTTTTTCCGGCAGTCTTGTTACCAACATTTG
>Ga0134126_10012410_pt1 | contig 10764 bp, 11 predicted proteins | sample KB31752_FD_96881 | JGI IMG/M metagenome (GOLD analysis project Ga0134126, IMG submission 96881) | Terrestrial soil microbial communities with excess Nitrogen fertilizer from Kellogg Biological Station, Michigan, USA - KB3-175-2 | ecosystem: Environmental > Terrestrial > Soil > Unclassified ...
CGTAGTAGTGCAGCAGGAACGGCTGGCGCAGCCGGTCGGGCAGGCCCTGGATGAGGGCGCGTACATCCACGTCCTGGGACGGGTGGTGGACGCTCTCAGCCGGGATGGTGGCGCTCACCGCGCGCAGCGCGCGCCGCTCCCTGCCGACCTTGCGCCAGTGGTCCCTGATCAAGTTTGTCGCGATCATGTAGAGGTAGCTCTGCGGGTTGTCCAGGGACGACCACCGGGCCAGCAGCCTGGTGAAGGCCTCGGACGCAATCTCGTGGGCGGTGTCGTCGTCGTCCACCAGGCGGCGGACCCAGCCGGCCAGGCGCGGGTAGCAGGCATGGAACAGTTCCTCGGCGGCTAGCCGGTCGCTGGCGCGGAACGTGCCCACGTGCTCTCCCCGGCTTGATGTGCCCGAGGGGGTAACCCACGCCCCGGACAAGGTCATCGCTCTCGGTGCGGGCGCGGCTACCACAGCAGGTCTGGTTTGCACAGGTCTACCACACCTTCCGAGCCGCTCCGACTGTGTCCGGGCATGGCCCCGTACTGCCTGGGCACTACCTGAGACGGCGCAGCGGCCGCTCCGGTTGCGGGCAATCCGCTGCCTGCGGGCCGGAGAGATACACTGAAGGCCGAGATAGTAGGACGTCCTACTATCTCGGCAACCGGCGGAGGATCTTCATGGACGCACCCACCACACCCGACGCGCGGGAGGCCGAGGAGGGCAGGCGCCGCTGGCAGCGCCGCTACGACTCCGCGCGGCGGCGCGAGGCGGACTTCACCACGCTGTCCGGCGTCGAGGTGGATCCGGTGTATGGGCCGCCGCCCGGTGCCGTGGTGCCCGGCTTCGCCCGGATCGGCTGGCCGGGGGAGTTCCCGTTCACCCGTGGCCTGTACCCGACGGGATACCGGGGGAGGACCTGGACGATCCGCCAGTTCTCCGGGTTCGGGAACGCGCGCCAGACCAACGAGCGGTACAAGATGCTGCTGAAGGCCGGCGGTGCCGGGCTCTCGGTCGCGTTCGACATGCCGACCCTGATGGGACGTGACTCCGACGAGCCGCGCGCGGCCGGCGAGGTCGGCCACTGCGGGGTGGCCATCGACTCGGCCCGCGACATGGAGGTCCTGTTCAAGGGGATCCCGCTGGCCGAGGTCACCACCTCGATGACGATCAGCGGGCCGGCGATCCCGGTGTTCTGCATGTACCTGGCGGCCGCGCAGCGGCAGGGCGCGGATATCTCCACACTGAACGGCACGCTGCAGACCGACATCTTCAAGGAGTACATCGCGCAGAAGGAGTGGCTCTTCCCGCCGCAACCGCACCTGCGCCTGATCGGCGACCTCATGGAGTTCTGCGCCGCAGAGATCCCCGACTACAAGCCGCTGTCGGTGTCCGGCTACCACATCAGGGAGGCGGGCTCCACGGCCGCGCAGGAGCTTGCGTTCACCCTGGCCGACGGGTTCGGATACACCGAGCTCGGGCTCTCCCGCGGGCTCGACGTGGACACCTTCGCGCCCGGGCTTTCCTTCTTCTTCGACGCCCACATCGACTTCTTCGAGGAAATCGCCAAGTTCCGTGCCGCGCGGCGGATCTGGGCACGGTGGATGCGCGACACCTACGGCGCGCGTACCGAGCGCGCCCAGTGGCTGCGGTTCCACACCCAGACCGCCGGGGTGTCGCTGACCGCGCAGCAGCCCGACAACAACGTGGTGCGCACCGCGATCGAGGCACTTGCCGCGGTCCTGGGCGGGACCAACTCGCTGCACACCAACGCGCTCGACGAGGTGCTCGCGCTGCCCAGCGAGCGGGCGGCGGAGATCGCGCTGCGGACGCAGCAGGTGATCATGGAGGAGACCGGCGTGGTCAACGTGGCCGACCCGCTCGGCGGCTCCTGGTACCTGGAGGCGCTCACCGACCGCCTGGAGCAGGAGGCGGAGGAGATCTTCGCGCGGATCCGGGCGCTCGGCCCGGACGGCACCATGATGAGCGGGATCCTGCACGGCATCGAGACCGGCTGGTTCTCCGCCGAGATCGCCGAGGCTGCCTTCGCCTACCAGCAGAAGCTGGAGAAGGGTGACAAGAAGGTCGTCGGGGTCAACTGCTATCCCGACACGGTGGGCGCGCCGGTGGAGATCCTCCGGGTCAGCCACCAGGTGGAGCGGGACCAGGCGGCCGAGTTGGCGCGGCGCAGGACGGAGCGTGACGGCGCGGCCGTGGACCGGGCACTGGCCGGAGTGGTCGCGGCGGCCAGGTCATCGGGCAACATGATCCCGCCCATCCTCGCAGCGGCCCAGGTGGAGGCCACCCTGGGCGAGATCTGCGGGGTGCTTCGGGATGAATGGGGCATTTATCACGAAAGCCCCGTATTCTAACTACGCCCAGCAGGGCCGTAACGTTCCGTAGCGAACGGTAGCGCATCAGGTATGGACCTGACGTGCGGCGATCTGCGACGGTGAACCGAAGACGGTTGGCGACCGTGAAAGGGGAGTCTCGCCCGGTCCGGCAGACCGCTGGTGCCGTGTGGGGATTCCGAAGGGGGACCACGGGCCGTTGGGTCTGCGGCCGAAGCGAAGTTGAGAGGTTATGCGCTTCGTTGCGTTGATTGTCTGGTTTGTCACTGCCCTGTGGGGGCTCTACATGCTCGCGGTGTGGCTGATCGAGAACGACACCACCCGGAAGGGCAACGCGGCCAGCCGGCTGCCACTGCCGGTGATCCTGGGCCACGTCACGCTCGCGCTGACCGGCCTGGTCGTCTGGGTCGCGTACCTGCTGGTCGACGGGCCCGTGCTGGCCTGGACCGCCGTGGGCATCCTGGTGGCCATCGCGCTGCTCGGGCTGACGATGTTCGCCCGGTGGATCCCGGTCTACCGGATGGCGGACGACGAGATCAGCCTGCCGGTAGGGGCCATGTCGGGAGGCGGGCCGGGAGCCGCGCCTCGAGCGGCGCCTGGCGGCATGCCGGGGATCGGTTCGCTGCGTGAAGTGCCTGCGGAGGGCAGTTTCCCGCTGTTCATCGTCCTGGCTCACGGTCTGTTCGCCGTTTCCACCGTGGTCCTGGTGGTGCTGACCGCGCTCGGCATCGGTGGCGGCAGCTGACCGACCGGGCCGGAACCGGAGGGCCAAGCGGGGACTCCCGGCGCGATGCGGGCCGCCCCTAGGTGACTCTACTCACATAGCGTGAGACTATGAATACATAGTGCAGTCGCCGCGTAGTCCGCGCACCGGGCCGCCAGGCCGGGGCTCGCGGCGGCCGAGCGTGCCAGGCGTGAGTGAGGTGATGGCGTGACCAGTGTCCTCGTGGTCGACGACGATCCCGACGTGTGTGATCTCGTCACCTACAAGCCGGAGCAGTCGGGCTTCGACGTGCGCCGGGCGTCCGATGATGACGCGGCGCTCCGCGAGGTCGCCAAGAAGGTCCCCGACCTGGTGTTGCTCGATGTCATGATGCCGGGTGTCTCCGGCCTCGAGGTGCTGGAGCGGTGGCGGTCCGATGAGACGACCGCCGGGATGCCGGTGATCATGCTCACCGCCAAGGCGCAGGAGAACGACGTCGAGCGGGGATTCGAACTTGGCGCCGACGACTACGTGATCAAGCCGTTCAGCCCTCGTGAGCTGGTCCGGCGGGTCACCGCAGTACTGTCGCGCAGGCAGTCGGTATGACCTTCGGGGACGGCCAGGGACCGGGCTGAGCCCCATGCCCGCCTTCCCGACCACCGGCTTCCTGCTCGACGTCAGCGCCGCCGGTGCCGCGCTTGCCGGCAGCCTGCTCCTGGGCACGGTAGCGGCCCGGGTCCTGCGCGCGCTGGTGAACGGCCGCCGGGCCCGTGCGGAGCAGGTAATGCGGCCGATGGTCCTGGCGGTGGTCAGCGGCGGCGAGATCCCAGCGGCGCTGATCTCCGCCCGCGGCCGGCATGGCCGTGCGGCCGAGCGGATCGCGTTCGCCTACCTGGCGCAGGTGCGCGGCGAGGCCGCCGCGTTTCTCGCCGATCTCCTTGCGCGCCGCGGGACGGTAGCCCGGCTCCTGCGCCTGACGCATTCGCCGCGCGCCCACCGCAGGGCGCGGGCGGCCGAACGGCTCGGCCGCATCGCCTCGCCGGAGGCCGAGCGCCGGCCGGCCGCCCGGGCTTACAGGCAGGGCCGGTAGTGCCGGTCGTGACCGTGACGGCCCGTGGGGTCGCCTGGTTCTGCATCGGGTACTTCGTGCTGCTCAACTCCGCCTACCTGGTGCTCCTCACGCTGGCGGTGGGCAAGGCGGCCAGGGACCGCGGCCGGGTGCGGTTCGCCGGACTGCCCGAGATATTCGCCAGCCCGCTCGCACCGCCCATCAGCCTGATCGTGCCGGTCCGCAACAAGGCGGACCTGATCGTCGCGAGCACGCGTGGGCTGCTCGGCCTGCGGTATCCCGAGTTCGAGGTAATCGTCGTGGACGACGGCTCCACCGACGCCACGTTCGGCCGCCTGCAGGCGGAATTCGGGCTCGTCCCGGTCGACAAGGTGATCAGGGATGAACTCACCACGGCTGGCCGGGTGATCTCCGTGCACGCGCCGGGCGGGATGGCCGCAGTCGAGGGGCATGATGTCGATCTCCGGCGGGTTCGGCGTCTACCGGCGGCTCGCCCAGCAGCGCGCCCAGTGGTCGCGAAGCATGGCCGAGACCCTGTGGGCGCACAAGGCGATGATCTTCAACGCCGGGTATCGCAAGGTCGGCCTGCTCGTCCTGCCCTTCTACCTGGTCTTCGAACTCATCAGCGCGGTAGTGGAACTGCTCGCCGTGGCGGTCTTCCCGGCCGGCCTGGCACTCGGCGTCATCAGCCCCGAGGTGGCGCTGGTCCTCGTCGCCTGCGGGCTCGGGTACGGCGCGTTCCTGACCCTCGTCAGCGTGATCGCCGAGGAACTTGCCTATCACCGGTACCCCTCCTTGCGGGACTTCGCGCTGCTGGTCTATGCCGCGGTCGCGGAGTGCGCCGGGTACCGGCAGCTTCATGCCTGGTGGCGGTTGCGCGGGCTGGCCGCGGCCGTGCTGCGCCGCGGCGCCTGGGCCGCAGAGCCCGGGGCGGAGGGCCAGGGCGGGCCGGCGTTCGGGGTGCCCGCGCGGGGAGGGCACGTCCAGGTACGGTGACCGGGACGGGGAGAACACGCGGCGCAGGAGCGCGCGGGGGCCAATCACGGCTAGCCTCGACGAAGAGCCCCGCGGCACGGCGCGACAAGGGAGTTGCCCATGGAATCCGAAACGCCTGCCGAGGTGGACCAGGCGATGATGGATGTGGCCTTGGCCGAGGCCAGGGCCGGCCTCGCCGTCGGCGGGGTTCCCGTGGGCGCCGCGCTCGCGGCGGGCGACCGCCTGATCGCTTCCGGGCACAACGAGCGTGTCCAGTCGGGCGACCCGATCGCCCACGGTGAGATGTCCTGCCTGCGCAACGCCGGGAGGCAGGCCTCCTACCGCGACATGACCCTTTACACCACGCTCTCCCCGTGCCAGATGTGCACCGGCGCGATCCTGCTCTTCCAGATCCCCAGGGTGGTTGTCGGCGAGGCCACCACCTTTGCCGGGGATCTCGACTTCCTCCGCGGCCGGGGTGTCACCGTGGTGCTGGCGGACGATGAGCGATGCGTCGCCGTGATGCGGGAGTTCCAGGAACGCTTCCCCGAGGTATGGAGTGAGGACATCGGCGGACGCTAGGACAGCGAGCACTGTGATTGGCGAGGAGTTCGCGGACCTGCTGGCTGCGGCCCAGGGCGGCAGCGAGGCCGCCTTTTCCCGGCTCTGGCGAAACGCCAACCCTGCCCTGCTGCGCTATCTGCGGGTGATCGCGCCGGGTGCCGACGAGGACATCGCGGCGGAGACCTGGGTGCACGTGGTCCGTGGGCTGGCGTCATTCCGCGGCGATGAGCAGGCCTGGCGGGCGTGGCTGTTCACCACGGCCAGGCGCCGTGCGATCGACCTGGCCAGGCACCGCTCGCGGCGCCCCGAGACGGCGCTTGACTACGCCACCGTGGCGCAGCTGCCCAGCAGCGCGGATTCCGCCGAGGCGGCCATGGAGAACCTCAGCACGGCGGCGGCGATTGCCCTGCTGGCCGGGCTGCCACGTCTCCAGGCGGAGGTGATCCTGCTGCGGGTGGTCGCCGGTCTTGACACCGAGTCGGTGGCCCGGATGCTGCGCAAGAGCCCCGGCGCCGTCCGGGTGGCCGCGCACCGCGGCCTGCGCAGGCTGGCCCAGATCACCGCGGACGCAGGTGTAACGCTGTGACGGGTAACGACGTTCCGGATGTTGACATGCCGAACATCCCGCAGCCGCAGCGCCAGGACGAGCCCGTCGTGACGGACGCCGACCTGGCGGCGCTGCTTGCGGGGACAACGGACGCCGCCCCCGGGCTGCGGCCCGTGGCCGACGTCCTGGCCGCGCTGACCGCCGAGCCCACCGGCATGGAACTGGCCGGTGAGGCAGGCGCTCTGGCCGAGTTCCGGCGCCAGGCTGGCGCGCAGGTACCGGCCCAGCGCCCCCGCCGCAGCAGCGAGCTCAGGTCCCGGTTCGGGGTCAAGGTCGGCGCGTCGGTGACCGCCGTTGCCGTCGTGCTCGGCGGTGGCGCGGTCGCCGCCTTCGCCAACGTGCTCCCCGCGCCGATCCAGCGCCTCGCCCATGAGGCCATCGGTGCGCCCATCCCGCCGGCGCGGCATCACTCCCCATCCCACAGCAGGACCGCCGCACCCGGCCGGTCCGGCGTGCACGGCGAGCCCCCCGCGCGCGGGGGTCCTGGTGCCAGCCGGCAGGCCCGCCCGCATGCCACGCCGACCCCCGCGGCCCATGGCAACCCGCAAAGCCAGGGAAAAAAGGGGAACCCACCGGGCGAGGGCAACGGCAAGGGCGGCCAAGGGCAAGGCAACAGCCAAGGGCAAGGCAACAGCCAAGGGCAAGGCAACAGCCAAGGGCACCACGGCAGCGGCCAGGGGCAAGGTAACAGCCAAGGCAAGGGCAACGGCCAAGGCCAGCAGGGCAAGGCCCCGCATGGCCCGGCCCAGCAGGGGAACCCTCATAAGAAGGGACCGCACGGCAGCGCACAAGCGAACGGGAGGCCGGCGGGGCACCCGCGCCGGTCCGTCCATCCCAGGCCAGTCATGGATCCCTGAGACCTCAAGACCCGTCCCACGCCCAGGGTGCGGTGTGGCGGCGGCGCGGTGGGCCGGGCTGGCCGGCCTAGCTATTCCCGGCCCACCGCTCAACTCACAGGACTGGGCGGGGCGTGATCACCCCCCGCCCAGTCCCGTTGCCGTGCCAGCCCGGGGGGCGACCCCCTGGAACCCCCGGTGGCTCAAGGCCCCGTTCCTTGGTCACGGGGTTTTGGCCGTGCTGCTGGCGGGCCGAAGTCGACCGCGGTCGTGTTCGCACCGCTGATCACCACGGCCACGGTCTCGCCCGGCGCGGGCTCGCAGCGCCCGGACACCAGGGCGGCCAGGGCCGCGCAGCCGCCCGGCTCGGCCACCACCCGCAGCGTCTCCCAGAGCAGTTGCTGTGTCGCGACGATCGCCTCGTCGTCCACCAGCAGCACCTTGGCCGCGTTCTGCCTGATGATCGCGAACGTCAGTTCGCCGACCCGGCGCGGCGCCAGCGAGTCCACCGCCACGCTGCCGGCCTCCGCGTCCACCGGCCGGCCCGCCCGCATCGCCGCGGTCAGGGTCGGCGCGCCCTCCGGTTCGACGCCCACCACCTGGACCCGGCCGGCGTACCACGCGGCCACGCCGGCGAGCAGCCCCCCGCCACCCACGCTGGCCAGCACCTGGGTGGCATCCGGGGCCTGGCCGGCGAGTTCCATGCCGAGAGTGCCGGCGCCGAGCATCGTTTCCGCCTGGTCGTAGGCGTGGATCGGGAGAGCACCCGAGCCGGCCGTCCACTCCTTGCACGCCGCCAGCGCATCGGAGTAGGTGTCGCCCGCCACGACCAGGTCCGCGCCGTAACTCCGGATCCGGGCGATCTTTGCCGGTGAGGACACGTGCGGCACGTAGATGCGCGCCGGGATGCCCAGGGCACGGGCGGCGAACGCGACGGCCGCGCCGTGGTTGCCCCCGGACGCGGCCACGACGCCGGCCGCGGGCATGTCGCGGAGCAGCAGGTTCGCGAACGCGCCGCGCGCCTTGAAGGAGCCGCCGTGCTGGAGTTGCTCGAGCTTGAGCACCAGTGGCCCCGGCGGCAGCCCGAAGTCCGCCCGGTCCACCGTGATCGCCGGGGTATGGCGCAGGTAAGGCCGGATGAGCGGCTCCACCGTCTGGATTCCGTGGCGCGTGACAACGGTCCCGACATCGGCAGCGCTGACCCGGGGGAGCGACCCCCCCGAACCCCCCGATGGCCTCAGGCCCCGTTCCTCAGTCACGGGGCCTTGGCCGCTGACCCGGGGGAGCGACCCCCCGGAACCCCCCGGTGGCCCAAGGCCCCGTTCCTCCGTCACGGGGCCTTGGGCTGTTGAGGTGGGCTCGCGGTGCGCCGACGGCGCCTGGCCGGTGGTGTGCGGCGTGGTCATGCGTTCAGCCAAGCAGCCGCCGGCCGGCGGCGGCAACCTGGTGCCCCTGGCACCGGGTACCGTGAGGCCATGCCCGGTATGCCAGATCATGGGGTGATGTCTCCCTCGCCCCGCCTGTGGCGGATGCGCCGCGCCGAAGTCGCCGCCGCGGGCGGCGCGGGGGCGGTGGTGGCGGCCACGGCGGCCGGGTTAACGCTTGGCCCGGTGGCGGCTGCGATCGCCATTGCCGTGGTGCTCGCCGCCGCGGTGGCGGCGCTGTGGTTCGTGCGCAACCGGTTCCGGTCCTGGGTGTACCAGGAGCGCGACGAGGATCTCATCGTTGAGCGTGGGGTGCTGATCCACCGCCTGTCCGTGGTTCCCTACGGCCGGATGCAGTTCGTCGACGTCAGCGCCGGGCCCATCGACCGCATCTTCCGCCTGGCCACGGTGAAGCTGCACACGGCGGCCGCGGCCAGCGATGCCCGGATTCCCGGCCTGGAACGCGACGAGGCCGCACGGCTGCGCGATCGCCTGGCTGCGCTCGGCGAAGCCAAGGCCGCGGGCCTGTGACCGATCCGGGGCAGAGCGGCGCGCCACCGGAAGCGGGCAGCCCGCCCGCGGCGGCAGTCGGCCCGCAGGGCCAGGGCATGACGCACCCGAGGCAGACCATGCTGGACCAGGGCTGGCGCCGGCTGCATCCGCTGTCGCCGCTGGTGCGTTCCGGTCGCGGCCTGGTCGCCGTGCTGGCCCTGGCCGGGCTCTCCACCTCCGGGGTGATCGGCGGCGGCACCGGCACCCGCTGGTACGACCTGGCGCTGCCGGTCCTCGTCGCCGTGGCCGCGCTCGTCAACTGGTTCGTCACCAGGTGGAAGGTGGACGGGGTCACCCTGCGCATCGAGACCGGCCTGCTGCGCCGGGACTCGCGGCAACTGCCCATCGCCCGGATCCAGGCGGTGGACCTGGTGCGCCCGTTCTTCGCCCGGATGCTCGGCCTCGCCGAGATCAGGGTCCGGCTGGCCGGGTCCGGTGACGCCGACGGACGGCTCGCCTACCTGACCGAAGCGGCGGCGTTCGCGCTCCGGGCGCGCCTGCTCGCCGCCCACCACGGCCTGGACCCCGCGACCCCGGAGCCCGCGGAAAGCGTGGTCGCCTCGGTGGGCACCGGCAGGCTCGTCGGCTCGGCGCTGATGTCCGCCATACCGCTCGCCGTGGTGGCCGTTGCGGTGGGCGCGGCGATCGTGGCGGTCACCCCCGGCGGCCTGCTCGCCGTCGGGGCCCCGCTGGCCTGGTGGCTGATCATCTGCGGCGGGATCGTCTGGCGGCGGGTCTCTACCCAGTACGCCTTCACCGTGGCCGTCTCGCCCGACGGCGTCCGGATCCGGCGCGGGCTGCTCGGCACGGTGGCCGAGACCATCCCGGTGCCACGGATCCAGGCGATACGGATGATCGAGCCGCTGCTCTGGCGACCGCTGCACTGGTGCCGGCTCGAGGTCGACGTGGCCGGTCGCCTGGGCCACGACCACCCGGAGGGCACCGGGGAGGTACGCAAGGCGCTGCTGCCGGTGGGCACCCAGGACGAGGCCATGCGGCTGCTGAGGGTCGCCCTGCCTGCCGCCGGGGGCTGGCCCGCGCTGAGCCCGCCGCCGCGCCGCGCCCGGCTGAAGGCGCCGCTGAGCTATCACTTCCTTGCGGCCGGGCACGACGGCATGCTCGCCGTGGCGATCACCGGGCGGGTCCGCCGGGAGACCACCCTGGTGCCGCTGGCCAAGACGCAGAGCGTACGGCTCGTCCAGGGCCCGCTGCAGCGCCGGCTCGGGCTGGCCACCGTGCACCTCGACGCCGCGGGCAAGCGGGTCAGGGCCGAATTCAGGGAACGGGAGCAGGAGCAGGCCAGGTCGCTGGTCGGCGAACTGGCTACGCTCAGCCGCAGCGCCCGCAGGCAGGCATCGCTGGCAGCCGCCCCGCCGGTACCACCCGGGCCGGGCGGGGACGACGGGCCCGCGGCGGCGAACGGCCGTGACACGGCCGTCGGCCCGGTGACGGAGGAACCGGGCCGACAGGCACCGGGGGGCTCCGGGGGGTCGCTCCCCCGGACTAGCACAGGTCAGGCGGCGAGCGTGGCGTCGCCGGTGAACGCGTCCCAGAGCGAGGTGTAGACACCGCCCGCCGCGAGCAGGTCGTCGTGCGTGCCCACCTCGGCGATCCGGCCCTGGTCGAGCACCACGATCCGGTCCGCGCGGGCGGCGGTGGTGAGGCGGTGCGCCACGACCAGCGTCGTCCGCGAGGCC
>Ga0134126_10012412_pt1 | contig 10764 bp, 9 predicted proteins | sample KB31752_FD_96881 | JGI IMG/M metagenome (GOLD analysis project Ga0134126, IMG submission 96881) | Terrestrial soil microbial communities with excess Nitrogen fertilizer from Kellogg Biological Station, Michigan, USA - KB3-175-2 | ecosystem: Environmental > Terrestrial > Soil > Unclassified ...
CGCTGGTGTGCTACCGCGCCGCATCCGGACGACCGCCGCGACGACGGAAATGCCAATTGCAGGGAGCCCGGCAAAAGCGGCACCGGCGCAATCGCCGAGGCACGTGCAGTCGTGGTGCGCCGGAGCGGTCGGTTGCGAATCGGTGTCGTGCTGCGCGTGCGCTGCGCCGTGCATCGCGTGACCGTCGGCCATCACCATCACGCCATCGTGCATCGGACAGCGATGCATGGCGGCCAGTGGTTCGCTCGCACAGAGGACGAACCAAATCGCCAGGAAGGCGGAGCCGATGCGGGTGTACCAACGGCGGCGCATGGACGTAATGTCGCTGCGCAGGCTGTTGCGCGCCAGGGCGTGGCGGGGGCTCACGGCGTCGCCGGCGGTGCGCTCGTAGTGGTCGTGACGATCGTCGAATCGTCGAGCGCGGTGATGCGGCCGTCGGCGGCGACGCTGAAGCGTGTGCTTTCGCCGCCGGTGATCACCACGCGATAGCAACCGGGGTCGAGCGGAAGCGGACCGATGACGGTTTGATATCCGCGCGGAGGCGCACCATACGTGACGGTGTCGGGTGGTGCCCCTTTTGCTCCCCGGTCGCCGAAAGTCCAGTACGGTGTTCTATCTCCGCACCGCATCACGGTAAGGCCGTAGAAAAAGTCGGCGGTGCGACGCAGCACGGCGAGATGAAAGAGCGGGAGCGGTTTGGCGATGGGCGTCGTGCTCAGCGTGCCCGAGTGGTCGGCGCACCCGAGCGCCGCACCTACAGTGAGTGCGGCGCTCGCGATGCGTCCGAGCGCGCGTCGATGGTACCTCTTCAACATGGCGTGCACGGCCGTCATCTTGCGCATATCGGAGCGGTGCGATGTGGCGCCGCCGCGATCACCGAAAGATATCGAGGAGCGTCGATGCGGGATTCGCAGGATACAGGCGGGCGGGTGCGGGTGCAAATGATCAGGCGGCTGGCGGTGGCGCTCGCGACCATCACGGTGTGTGCGGCCGCCGCGAGCGGATTCGCGGCGTTCCATACGCATCTCAGACGGTCGGAGCCGAGCAACGGCGCGACGTTAGGCGAAGCGCCGAAAACCGTGCAGCTCTGGTTCACCGAGAAACCGGAGCTCGCCGCGACCAGCATCATGCTCAGCACGGCCGGCGGCTCGGCGGTTGCGTTAGCACCGCTCGCGCTGTCGGACGGAAGCGATACCGCGGCCGTCGTGGCCGCCGTGCGCGGGTCGCTGGCACCGGGATCCTATGTGATCCGCTGGCGGACGATGGCGCGCGATGGCCATCCGGCGCGCGGGACGCTGACGTTCACGCTGTCACCGGCTCACTGACGCCGTCGAGCGGGTCCCCGACTAACGCAGACCCGTCGGGCGCCTCGAGGATGAAGCCGGCATCGCTGATCATCTCGAGATCGGCGCGCGCGGCTTGGCCCGGCGTGGTGAGGTAGTCGCCGATGAAAATGGAATTGGCGGGATAGAGTCCCATGACCTGCATCGAGCGCAGGTGCACTTCCCGTCCGCCGGCGATGCGCAGCTCCTGAGACGGCAGCAGCAACCGGAACAGACACAGGATCCGCAGGCAGCGGCGTGGATCGAGCGCGGCGCGATCCGAGAAGGGCGTGCCGCCGATCGGGATCAGAAAGTTGAGCGGCACGCTGCGGACGTCGAGCTCGCGCAACGAGAGCGCGAGGTCGATGATGTCGTCGTCCGATTCGCCCATGCCGACGATGCCGCCGGAGCACGTCTTGAGGCCGGCCGCACGGACGTTTTCTACCGTTAGGCGGCGGTCGTCGAACGTGTGCGTGGTGCACACCTCGGGGTGGAAGCGCTCCGACGTGTTCAGGTTGTGGTTGACCTGCGTCACGCCGGCATCGCGCAACCGGCACGCTTGATCTTCGTTCAACAAGCCGAGACAGGCGCACACGCGCAGATCGTACGTTTCGCGGACGGCGCGCACCGCATCCAGGACTTTCTGAAAGACGCGCTCGCCCGGCGTGCGTCCGGAGATCACGAGACAGAACGTGCCCGCTTTGAGGCTCGCGGCGCGGCCCGCCGCCGCGAGGATCTTCTCGCGCGCGAGCAGCGGATATTTCTCGATCTCGGCGGTCGACACCGCGGACTGCGAGCAATAGTGGCAATCTTCGGGACACAGTCCGCTCTGCGCATTGAGCAAGAAGTGCAACCGGACGCGATTCTGCCAGTAGTGGCGTCGCACGCGATACGCGGCGGCCAGTTGGGCGACGAGCTCGTCGTCTGGCGCGCGAAGCACGGCGCGCGCATCCTCTCGCCTAACGATCTGGCCGGCGAGCGCCGTCGTCGCCAAGCCATCCCAATCGCGGGTGTCGTGCTCGAGCATCATCGGTTCGGCTGTCCTTCCTCGATGTGTTGGTCCTGCGCGGCGCGTGCGAGCAGGTCGCGCAATCCGGCAGCCGCGGCCGCGCGCGCCAGGGCCGTGTGGTCGGTCGACGCGGGGAGCCACGGGAAGCTCACCACGGGCGTGCCGGGAAGCAACGTCTGGATGGTTTCGTGGTTGGTGCGGCGCGCGAGATCGGGCTCGTCGCCATCGGTTTCGTTCAACACGACGCCGAGCACGGCCACGGCGCCCTGTTGGAGCGCGCGAACCGTGAGCAGCGTGTGGTTGACGGCGCCGAGGCGGTTGGCCGCGACGACGACGGCGTCGAGCGACCAACGCCGACAGAGCGACAGGTACGTCTCGGTCAATGTGATCGGGACGAGCAGGCCGCCGGCACCCTCGACGAGGATGGCATCGGCGCCGGCAGCGAGACGCGCGAACGATGCGTCGAGCGACGCGACGGAGAGCACGCGATTCGCGCGACGCGCGGCCATCCAAGGCGCGAGCGGTTCATCGAGGGCAATGGGGCAGACGTCGCGCATCCGATCGAGGCCGCCGGCAGCGGCGGCCAGGGCGCGCGCATCGGATGTCGGGTCATCGCGGGTGACGCCGGTTTCAACCGGTTTCATGGCCGCGACGCGCAGGCCGTCGGCACGCATCGCGGCGATGAGCGCGCGGCTCACGGTGGTCTTGCCGACGCCGGTGTCGGTGCCCGTCACGCCTAACCGAATCATCGCCATTCGAGGAACCGCTCGATCACGCGATAGATGAGCGAGAGGTCATCGCCGGTGGTGCAGAACGGCGGCAGCACGTAGACGACGTTGCCCAACGGGCGCAGGAGCACGCCGTTTCGTAAGGCGAAGGCGGCGAGCTCGCCGCCGACCGCGCTCAAGTATCCTTCTTCCCCGTCGATGTCGAACGCGGCGACGGTTCCGAGAACGCGCGTGCGGCGGACGCGCGGATGCGGCGCGAGGCGGGCCAAATGCTCGCGGTGCGCGGTCTCGATCGCTTCGCGTCGTCGCGCCGACTCGGCGTCCAGCAGGGCGAGGCTGGCGCGTCCGGCGGCACAGGCGACGGGGTTGGCGGTGTACGAGTGGCCGTGGAACAGCGTCTGCCGGCGATCCTGACTGCGGAAGCCCTCGAAGATGCGCTCGGTGGCGACCGTGGCGCCGAGGGGCAGCGCGCCGCCCGTTAGGCCTTTGGAAAGGCACATGATGTCCGGCGCGACGCCGGCGCGCGCGCAGGCGAACAGCGGGCCGGTGCGACCGAATCCGGTGAGTACTTCGTCGGCGATGAGCAGCACGTGCGCCTTGGCGCAGCACTCGGCGAGCGCGCGCAGGGTGTGCTCGGGCCACATGCGCATGCCGCCGGAGCCGAGGAGCAGCGGCTCGACGATGACCGCGGCGAGCTCGGCGCCGCGTTGGTCAATGAGCGCACGGAGCGCGGCGACGGTGTCGCCCTCGGTGGGATCGGGGAGGCGTTCCACCGCCCACAGCCGGTCGGCGAACGCATCGGTGAACATACCGCGCGCGCTGACGCTCATGGCGCCGAAGGTGTCGCCATGGTAGGCGTGCTCGATGGCGGCGATGAGCGGACGCGTCTCGCCCCGGTTGCGCCAGAACTGCAGCGCGGCTTTGACAGCGACTTCGACGGCGGTGGACCCGTCGTCGGAGAAAAATACGCGCGTTAGGCCGGGCGGCAGCACGTCGACGAGCTCGGCGGCGAGGCGCGCCGCCGGCTCGTGCGTGCATCCGGCGAAGATGACCTGGTCGAGCGTTCGCGCTTGCTCGGCGATGGCGTGGGCGATGATCGGGTGGGAATGCCCGTGGAGCGTCACCCACCACGACGAGATGGCGTCGACCAACACGCGGCCGTCGGCCGTGTGGAGTCGCGCGCCTTCGGCGCGCACCACCGGCACCGGAAGCGGGGCGATGGCGTGTTGCGTGTACGGGTGCCAGACGTAGCGCGCGTCGAGCGCGGCCCAATCGGTGGGTGCGGTCACGATGTGCGACGCGGCAGGACGTCGCGGAGTACGTCGAGCAGCTGCGCGATCTGGTCGGGCGTGTGCGCGGCGCTGGCCGTGATGCGCAGCCGAGAGCTGCCTAACGGAACGGTGGGCGGCCGTACGGCGCCCACGAGGAATCCGCGTTCGCGCAGCGAGGCGCCGGCGCGCGCCGTGGCGGCGGCTTCGCCGATGATGAGCGGGATGATGTGCCCGTCCTCGTCGCCGGCCGGGTCGCAACCTAACGCACGGAGTCCGTCGCGCAGCGCGCGCGCATTGGTGCGCAGCTGTGCGCGGCGCCACGGTTCCGCCTGGATAATGCGCAGCGCCTCGAGCGTGCCGGCCGCCAATGCCGGCGGCGCGGCAGTGGTGAAGACGAACGCGCGGGCACGATTGAGCAGCCAATCGCGGAGCAGCCGCGAGCCGGCGATGAACGCGCCGGTCGTGCCGATCGCCTTGCCGAGCGTGCCCATATTCACGTCGATCTCATGGTCGACGTTCCAGCGCTCGGCGGAGCCGCGGCCGTTTGCGCCTAACAGACCGGTGCCGTGCGCGTCGTCGATGTAGGTGAAGGCGTGGTGCTCGTGCGCGAGGGCCACCAGCGCGCCGAGCGGGAACGCGTCGCCGTCCATCGAGAACACGGCATCGACGACGATCCAGCGGCGGCCATCGTGCTCGGCGTCATCGCGCAGCATGTCATCCAACCGATCGACGTCGAGATGCGGGAAGATCTTGACCTCGGCACGCGACAGGCGGCAGCCGTCGATGAGGGACGCGTGATTGAGGGCATCGGCGTAGATGACATCGCCGCGCGACGCGAGCGCGGGGATCGCGCCGGCGTTGGCGGCATAGCCGCTCGAGAACAGGAGCGCAGCCTCGGTGCCCTTGAACGCGGCGAGCGCGGCCTCGAGCTCCTCGTGCAGCTCGTTCGTGCCCGAGATGAGACGCGCCGCGGCTGCACCGGTGCCTTCACGCCGGAGCGCGGTCGCGACGGCGTCGGCAATGCGCGAGTCTCCGGCGAGGCCGAGATAGTCGTTAGACGAGAAATCGATGGCGGGGCGACCGCCGGCCGACACGACGGCGCCGCGACGCTGGCGCACCGGGTGCGTCTCGCGTCTCAGGTCCGCGTGATCGAGCACCGAGAGATCGCGGCGGAGCACGGCATCGAGCGTCGTCTGGTGGAGCGCAGTCGCACGAGATGGCATGGTTCGGAGACTATCCGTCTCGACAACGCCGGGTCAAGCGGTTTGGAGACGCAGCATTGACGCGGCGAGCGCCCAGGGGTAGCATCGCAATCGGGGGTCGCAGCGCACCGAGTGTGCGATACGACCGAAGGTTCGGGTCGAGCGAGCTCGGAGTCGATCCATGAGTGGCGACGTCACACGCCGGCAGTTTGTAATTGGGACGGCAGCCGCGGCCGCGGCCGCGACCATCTGGCCGCGCACGGCGTTGGCGAATGGCGTGTCGCGACACGCAACGCGGGGTGTCGCCGATCCTTCCATCGTGCGCCCATTCGATCTCGCGGGCGTCCAGTTGAAACCAGGCCCATTCCTCGACGCCGCAGAGATTGCTCACCGGCATTTGTTGAGCGTCGATCCAGACCGTCTCTTGCACATGTTCCGCGTGACCGCGGGTCTGCCATCATCCGCCGAGCCGCTTGGCGGATGGGAGGCGCCGGTGAACGAACTGCGCGGTCACTACACCGGTCACTTCATGTCGGGCTGCGCGCTCATGAGCACGAGCATGCGCGATCCCGAGCTTCGCAAGCGCGGCGCGTACGTGGTGAGTGTGTTGGCGCAGTGCCAGCAGGCGCACGGCAACGGTTACGTGAGCGCGTTTCCGGAGGAGTTTTTCGACCGGCTGCGCGAGGGGAAGAACGTGTGGGCGCCGTTCTACACGATCCACAAAATCATGGCCGGATTGCTCGACACGTACACGTACGCGGGCAACGCGCAGGCCATGACGGTGCTAACGGGACTGGCGACGTGGACGCGCGGATGGGTATCTCCGTTAGGCGATGAAGCGATGGCGCGCGTGTTGGAGCGCGAGTACGGCGGGATGAACGAGGTGCTGTACAACCTGGCGGCCGTCAGCGGCGATGCGCAGTGGGCGGACCTCGCGCACCGGTTCGACCACGAGCGGGTATTCGCTCCGTTAGCCGACGGGCGCGACGAGCTCAAGGGGCTGCACGTCAACACGACGATCCCCAAGATCATCGGTGCGGCGCGCCGGTACGAGGTCGTCGGCGACAGCCGCTATCACGCCGTGGCGGATTATTTCTGGCGGGAAGTGACGGGGCACCGGGCGTACTGCACGGGCGGCACGAGCAACGGCGAGAATTGGGGTGCGCCACCCGACGTGTTGTCGACGCAGCTCAGCGGGTACACGCAGGAGTGCTGCACCACGTACAACATGCTCAAGTTGACCCGCCACGTGTTCGGTTGGACGGCGGACCCGCGCTGCGCTGATTTCTACGAGCGCGCGTTGTTCAACGGCATTTTGGGAACGCAGCATCCGAGTGATGGCATGACGCTCTATTACGTGCCGCTGGCGTCTGGCTACTGGAAACTCTTCGGGCGTCCGAATGAATCCTTCTGGTGCTGCAACGGCACCGGTCTCGAATCGTTCTCGAAGTTCGGCGACAGCATCTACTTCCAGGATGACGCCGGCGTGTACGTCAATCTGTTCATCGCGTCGGAGCTGGAGTGGCAGGAGCGCGGCGTGCGGTTGGTGCAGGAGACTCGCTTCCCGCTCGAGGACGCGACGCAGCTCACGGTGCGCTGCGCGCGGCCGGCACGGTTCGCGTTGCGGGTGCGCGTGCCGTACTGGGTCGGGCGCGGCGGATCGGCGTCGCTCAACGGGCGTGCGCTGGACGCGTTCGCGGCGCCGAGCAGCTATCTGGTGCTCGACCGCACGTGGCGGGACGGCGACCGCGTGAGCGTGACGATGCCGATGGCGCTGCACGCGCATTCGATGCCCGACGACGGGACGGTCCAGGCGATCATGTACGGTCCATTGGTGCTGGCCGGTCGGTTAGGCACGACGGGTCTGACGTCCGACGTCTTGCGAGCGGAGCCGACGAAGCCGCGCACGGTGCCGGAGTACGGGTCCGATCCCGTGTCGGCGCCGTCGTTGGTGGCGGCGCGGGGCGATCTGTCGACGTGGATCACGCGACGCTCGGGCGCGGGCGCGCCGTTGGAGTTTCGCACCGTCGGGCAGACGACGGACGTGACGCTGGCGCCGCTCAATACCGTGATCGACGAGCGGTACGCGGTGTATTGGAAGGTCGCGTCGCGCCAGGTATGACGGTCGAGGCGGGACCAGTCGCGTGACCGGACCGCTCTCCAGACGGGACGCTCTCAGGATCCTCGGTGCGACCTCGGCGGGCGCGCTCTTCGCGCCGCGATCGACCGTGGCTGCTCCGTTAGGCGAATCGGCCGCGCCCCACACGGCATCCGCGGCCCCGGACATCGCGCCATTGACCTCGACGAGCGACGTGTTCGTTCCGCCGCGGGGCCGCGCATACGACAAGTTCAGCTTCGGTTTCCCCGAGCCGTCGGTTGCGTTCGACGCGTACCGGTTTGGCGTGCTCGTGTTCACGTACGAGAACGTCTACGGGCTCGATCGCGCCGCGATGCGGGTGGACGCAACCGAGGACGGCGTACGCGTGACGTGCGACCGGCTGATCTGGGCCGGCGGCCAGCAGTCTGCGTCGGGGCGAGTCGAGCTGGAGCTCCACCGCGAGGCGGGCAGCGTCGTCAGTTGGCGCGTCCACGCGTCTCTGTCACGGCCGATCAAGTCGATCACGACGGTGGTGCGCGGAATTCCGCGTGGCCGCGTCTCGGCGTCGGGGCAGGCGTTCTTCGATCCCGGAGACGACGAGCTCTTGTTCGGCTATCCGTTCAGCGGCGGCGATCTGTTCGGTCCCGGCGAGGCGGGCGGGATGCCGACTCCGTTAGTCGTGGTGCAGCAGGGAGACGACGCGTTCGCGTCGATCTCATCCCTCGACGATCACGTGCGGACGAAGCGGTTCTATCTGCAGCCGGGCGAGTCGGGGTATCGGGTGGAAGCCGTGCACGAGACGGAGGGTTGGCTGTCGCGGACGGAGGTTTCGACACCGCCGTGGCGCCTGGCGCGGGCGACGACGCTCGAGGCCGCCGTCGCACCGCACTTCGATCACGTCGCGCGAGCTCACGGCCTAACGGAGTGGGAGCAGCGTCGCGACGTGCCGGCGTGGCTCAAGCGGACAGCGGTCGTCGTGACGTTGCACGGCATGCACTACACCGGCTACGTGTTCAACGATTTCGCGCGCATGCTCGACATCGTGCGGTGGACGGCGACGCAGATCGAGGGCGATCGCGTCCTCGCGTTTCTGCCGTCGTGGGACGGCCGGTACTATTGGGACTATCCGCGGTACGAGGCGGCCGATCGGTTAGGCGGCGAAGCGGGACTGCGACGCCTGGTACGGGCCGGGCACGACCTGGGCGTTCGCTTCATGCCGATGTTCGGCGCCAACGCGGCGAACCGGCACGCGCCGGGATTCGCCGCGCTCGCCGCCGCCGCGACCGCGAAGATCGACGGCGATACCCTCGACCTCAACTGGGTGGATTGGGACAACGACCGCCATCAAGAGGGCTGGCTGTCCTACATGAACCTCGGCGTCGACGCATGGCGCACGTGGCTGTCGGGGCGGATCGGCGATGCCATCGAGCGCTATGGCGTGGATGCGTACTTTCTGGACATCGCCGGCGGGTGGGTGAACAATCCGCGCGCCGACATGCACGATGGAATGCGCCGCCTCGTCGACGGCATCGCTCGCGCGCATCCGGATGTACTGGCGTGCGGCGAGATGCACTACGACGCGCTAATGGCGTTCATTCCGCTCTACCAGTCGTTTTCGCAGTGGGCGGTGAAAGAGCACGTGCAGCGGTATGCGCGGTTCTTCCAGCATCTGAGTCATCCGGCGCCGGGGCGCGGCAGCAGCGGCGTGCACGAGTCGGGATTCAACAAATGGGACGCGCAGACATTGTCGCTGCGCGCGGGCCAGATTCCGACGTTGAACGTGGTCGATGACACGTTCACGACCTACCGCGCCGAGATGGCGGCGGTGATCGCGAAGGCGAAGGAGGGGCCAGGCGCCTAACGCAGCGCGGCGCGACAGCCGGGCGTCGTTACCAGATGTCGCCGACGGTGAACCCGTCGGGGAACGGGTCGCTCGGATCGACCACGTACGAGCTGAAACCCGTGATCCAGGCCTGGCCGCTCAGCGTGGGAACCACGGCGCGGTACTGGCCCACCGTCGTCTCGGCGATGAGCCGTCCGGTGAACACCGTGCCTAACACGCCCTCGTGATGGAAGTCGCGCTCGAGAGGAAGCTGGCCGCGCGCGTGGAGGACGGCCATCTTGGCGCAGGTGCCGGTGCCGCACGGCGAGCGATCGATGGCGCCGGTCCACGTGGCCGGGCGATTCCAGTCGAGCGTGCCCGTCGACACGACGACCGCGTTCCGCGCGTGCGCGGTGCCGGCGGCGGGCGCTCCCGACAACTGCGCGATCGTGATGCCGGTGAATCCAGGTTGCTCGGGATGGGTCACCGGGAGCTGCTCGCGGGCGGCCGCCTTCACCATCTCGCCGATCCGGACGATGTCGCGCCCTTCGTCCGGCGTTAGGCGGAGACCGAAGCGCGCCGCGTCGGCAATGACGTAGAACATGCCGCCGTAGGCGACATCGACCGGCACGGTGCCGAGGTGCGGGACTTCGACCGGCGCGTCGAGGTGCACGGCGAACGCCGGCACGTTGCGGAACGTGACGCGACGCACCTTGCCCTGCTCGCACTCGGCGCGCACCCGGACCAAACCGGCCGGCGTCTCGAGCGTGAGCTCGGTGACAGGCTCGCGCATCGGAATCATACCGGTCTCGAGCAATACCGTCGCCACGCAGATCGTGTTCGTGCCCGACATGCCCGGATACTCGACCTGCTCCATGATCACGAACCCCGCGTCCGCATCCGGATGCGTGGGCGGCAGAATCACGTTGCAGTTGGCGGCGGGATATCCGCGCGGCTCGCGCAGCATGCGGAGCCGCAACGCGTCGGCGTGGTCGCGCAGGTGACACATCTTCTCGAACATCGTTGCGCCGGGCACGTCGAGCACACCGCCGACGATCACGCGACCGGGCTCGCCGCACGCGTGCGCATCGACGGCGTGAATCATGGAAGAGAATCGCATTTTGGCTCAGAGCCAGACGCGGAAACGCCGGACATAGCGGGTCTTCACGGCTTGGGTGAGCAAACCGTACGACAACAGAATCGCAATCAGCCACGCGAAATACCCGGCGGGCAGCGGTTGCAGGCCGACGCGTTCGCCTAACGTGATGAACGGGAGCGCGATGCCGATGACCATGATCGTGGCCGTGAGCGC
>Ga0134126_10012413_pt1 | contig 10763 bp, 8 predicted proteins | sample KB31752_FD_96881 | JGI IMG/M metagenome (GOLD analysis project Ga0134126, IMG submission 96881) | Terrestrial soil microbial communities with excess Nitrogen fertilizer from Kellogg Biological Station, Michigan, USA - KB3-175-2 | ecosystem: Environmental > Terrestrial > Soil > Unclassified ...
CGGCCCGGCCACGCCGAAAATGGCCACGCAAGCGGACAAGATCAAGCAGAAATATATCGATATTGGCAAGGAAGAGAACCATGTATACGGTGCGATAGGCGGCAATATGCCGAATTTCAATAAACCTGCCGCAGCGGCCCAATCACCTGCACAAGCGGAAATGCCACCCAAGCCAGCCGCGAAGCCCGCTTCCCCGCCCGTCGTCAGGCCCTCTCCTCCGCCCACCGGGATTCTAGGCGCACGCACGCCGGAGCCCACGAAACAGCCCGCGGCAGAGAAGAAGCCCAGCCACGTTGACAATGGACCCGTCCTGCCATTGGGAGCGCCCAGGAAGAAGGCGCCGCCGGCGACACCGCCTCAGCCATGACGGAATATAGCGAACAGCTTTTAAAAAAGCCGCTGCGGGAAGGCTGGTTGAACCGGTTCCAGGTTCTGGCGCTGTTGGCCATCACTCTGGTGGCAATCATCTGCCAGTTCTATCTTCCGAGGCTGATTCCGAACACGGAATTCCTTGAAATTCCCCTGCTGCTGACCATTTATTTCGGGCTGATGCGGCAAAACCAGCTGTCGGCTTTGTTTTTTGGCGCGTTCGTTGGCTTGGCGCAAGATTCACTCTCGCACCTGCCACTGGGAATGTACGGCATCGCGAAGACCCTGGTCGGCTATTTCGCCGCTTCGGTAAGCATGCGGTTCGACGTCGACAACGTGCTTGTCCGGTTTACGCTGACCTTCTTCTTCTTTTTCTTCCATCAGTTTTTTTATTGGATGATGAGGCGCGCCCTGCTCGGCCAGGTCGTGCCACTCGATCCGCAGAAGATCCTGCTGCAAGCGCTGCTGAACGCCGTTGTGGCTGTTCCTTTATTCATGATCCTCGATAGAATGAAGTTGTCCGGATCGTAGCGCGGAGCCTGAACCCGAGTTCTATTTGTGGCATTAGTCGAAAGCCAGCGCGAACGCGAAGAAGTCTCGTCGGAGCAACTGCTTCAGGACAGTACGAAGGCGGCAACCGCCAAAATTGCCGTATTCCAGTACATCGTCGTCGCGGTTTTTATCTTTTTGCTCTCCGGATTCTGGACACTTCAGGTACAGAATCCCGACTATTATTCCGAAGCGGCGGAGCGAAACCGGATAAAATCCACGCCGATTCTCGCGCCACGAGGCAAAATACTCGACCGCGATGGGCGCGTGATTGTCGACAATAAAGCTTCCTACTCCCTCCTGTTAAACCGGGATCAGCTCAAATGGGAGCATTTGCCCGCCATCGCCGACGCTCTGCACCTCGATTACAACGAACTCGCCGGCAAAGTCAGGCGGATGGGAAGCCGGCCGCAGATTGTCATTAAGGACGAGCTGACTCCGGACGACATGAGCTGGGTGCAATCCCATCGCGACACCGCCACCTATCCGGAGATGGACATCATCAACTCGTGGCGCCGGCTTTATCCCCAGGACGGGTACGCCGCGCACGTAATCGGCTATGTCGGCGAAATCAGCGACGCGGAACTCGATCTGCCGCAGTTCATTGAATACCACCCGGGCGACGTAATCGGAAAAGATGGTATTGAGCGCGAATACGATTCAACGTTGCGAGGCGTCGACGGCGAACGCCGGGTGTTGGTGGATAGCATGGGCCGCGAGCGGCAGGTGGACAAACCGAAAGATGCAGTCGCCGGAAAGGATCTCCAGCTTACGCTCGACCTCGATTTGCAATCCGTTGCCGAACTGGCAATGGAGGGGAAGCGCGGCGCGGTCGTGGCTCTCGATCCTCGCAATGGGCAGGTCCTGGCGATGGTGAGCCGCCCTACTTTCGATCCCAACAAATTCACTGGACGGATCAGCACAAAAGACTGGAAAGAAATCGTGGACGATCCATACAAGCCGCTGATGAACCGGGCGACGCAGGCGGAATTCGCCCCCGGGTCCACGTTCAAGCCATTTGTCGCGCTTGCCGGCCTGGAATCCGGCGTGATTGACGATCAGACGGAATTCCATTGCCCCGGCGGCGCTTCGTTCTATGGCCATTATTTCGCCTGCTGGCGCAAGGGCGGCCACGGGAACATTTCGTTGCACAGGGCCATTACACAATCGTGCGACGTTTATTTTTATAACGTCGGCAACCGGCTCGGAATCGACCGCCTTGCACACTATACCCAGCTCGCCGGCTTCGGCGGGAAAACCGGGATCGATCTGCCGAACGAGCGCGAAAGCACCATGCCGTCAACACGGTGGAAGCTGCGGACTTTCCGGCAGAAGTGGTACGCCGGGGAAACCATTTCGGTAGCCATCGGCCAGGGCGCCGTGACCGTATCGCCGCTCGAACTGGCGGCGGCGCTCGGCGGACTTTCGATCGGCGGCCGATGGTATCGCCCGCACCTGCTGCGGGATGCGAAACCGGTATTGACCCGCGACGGCCATCTGAATCCACAGGACGTAGCCGAAGTCGTCGATGGAATGTACGGTGTGGTGAACGAGGGTGGAACCGGGCATGCGGCCGCTCTGCCGAACATCGAAGTCTGCGGCAAGACCGGGACCGCCCAGCTTGTGTCGACGGAGAAAATGAAGTCGATGCACCTGAAGAACAACGCCTGGTTTGAGGCGTTCGCTCCAAAAGGCGCCCCGGAGATCGCCGTCGTAGCGCTATTTGAAAGCGGTGAGGAGGGAGCCAACGCCGCCTGGATTGTTCGCGATGTAATGAAGGCTTATTTCGATAAAAAAGCCCGCCTCGCAAAAGAACGAACACAGCTCACTCGCGAGTTTCATACCCTCACGCTTCCGTGGGCGATGCCGATGCCCGCCGCCCTGGCTTTAGGGAGCGGCCTGAACTGATGGGCGCCCCACGCATTGCACGCACGACCGACTGGTACTTGCTTGCCATAACGCTGGTTATCTGCTCGTTGGGTGTGCTGCAAATCTACAGCGCCACTCACGCCACCAAATGGGAAGACGCCTGGTGGAAGCAGGTGGTCTTTGTCGCCGGCGGCCTCATACTGATGTGGGTCGTCACTCAGATCGATTACCACGCGCTGCTCGGCCAGGTGGTTCCCATGTACGCGCTGTCCATCGCGCTGCTTCTGGTCACGATGGTGGTTGGCAACAAGGTGTTCGGTTCCACTCGCTGGATTCGAGTAGCCGGATTCACGCTTCAGGTTTCCGAGTTCGTCAAAATCGTAATTATTCTTCTGGTTGCGCGCTTCCTGTCGGATTTAAAGGCGGGTCAAAAGTTGGAGTGGCGCGATTTGGCGAAGCTCTGTGCGCTGGTCGGGGTACCGATGCTCCTGGTGATGAAGGAACCCGATTTGGGCACTTCGTTGACATATATACCGATCCTGGTATGTGGCATCTTAATGGCCGGCTTGCGCTGGAAGTACCTGCTGATTGTCGCCGCGGCCCTATTGATCTGCCTGCCGATCGGTTATCATTTCCTTAAGCCGTACCAGAAAGACCGGTTGGCCAGTTTTGTCGATCCCGAGCGGGATCCGAAAGGGACTGGGTTTCAAGTCATCCAATCGAGGATCGCCGTGGGGAACGGGGGTATGTGGGGCCGGGGCGTCACGCAAGGGTCACAAACCCACCTGGGGTTCCTGCCCGTTCCGCAGACGGATTTCATCTTCTCGTCATTTGCCGAGGAGCATGGGTTTGTCGGTGTAGTTGTAGCGCTGGTTTTGTATTTCTTGCTAATCATGCAGATCGTGCAAAATGCCCAGACGGCTGGCGATCGAGAGGGTGTATATATCTGCATGGGAATTGGCGCGTTGGTCTTATTTCACGTGCTGGTCAACGTGGGCATGGTGGTGGGCAGGATGCCCGTCGCCGGTATTCCCCTCCCCCTGATGAGTTCGGGGGGGTCGAACGTTCTATCGATGTTTCTGATGTTGGGTCTGGTGAATAGCGTCAGGCTGAGGCGTTTAGTAAGTTAAGTTAGCCCCCTGCAGGGGGTGGTTCGACGAAAAATTTGGGTCGAACTGAGTAGGACAAAAGAGTTTCGGATTGTTGTTGAAGAATTTACGGTTGCTTGGTTATCCGGTAATCGAATCCAGAGGGCGGGCGTTTGTGAGCAAGACTCCGCACGATCCTCTGGCCAGAAGTTTTATGTCTGCCCGTAGCCTCTCGCCGCGGGCTTGATATCCATCACACGTCCGAATTTCTTAACTCCCGCTCATCGGCCCGGCAAAGGCGGTAATTAATATGGGCAAGTAGTTGGTGATTGGTTCCAATCGCCACGAGACAAAAGTAGCCATCCTCGAGGACGATCAGCTTGTTGAAGTCTTCTTTCAACGGGCGCATGAATACTCGCTGGCGGGCAGCATTCACAAAGGACGGGTCACGCGGGTACTACCCGGCATGCAATCCGCGTTCGTGGATCTGGGGCTCGAACGGGACACGTTCCTGTATGTGTCCGATTTCTTCGAAGAACACCCGGACGTTGACACAATAGAAGAGAAACCACAAAAGAGCGGCCGCCCCGAGGGACGTCGCGATCGCGCGCCGGAAGCGCGGCCATTCATAAAAGAAGCGGTAGCACCGGCGATAGCACCGGAAGCGGCAGAAGCACTTCAGCCGAATTCCATCCCGGAACCGGCAGACGCTGGAGCTGACACCTCGCGCGATCACCGGGGCCGCCGTTCACGCCGCCGCCGTCCGCGGAGCCACGGTTTTCCCGAGACGAAATACGCGCAGCCGCCCGCCGCGGCGACCGAACGCCACGAGGCGGCGCCACCGAAAGAACCTACGGAACAGGCCGAGGCTCCCGCCGAGGATGTCATTTTATTGCCAGGCGAGTCCCTCGCGAAATACCGCCATCCGCACGCCACGGCGGCGGCTCCGGCGGTTGAATTAGGGCGGGAAACCGAAGAGAAGCCCGGCGCGGCCACGGGCGAAGTGGCCCAGATCTTCGTGGAACCAGTCGCGGAGAATAAACCGGAAGAGCTTGCCCTGGCGCACGTGGAAGAGGCTGGACCAGAGAAGGCCGGAGACACGGCATCCGGCGACGATTCCCCGCTGCGAGACGATTTTCCGATAGCCCTGGTTAGCGATATTGAGCCGTCCGAAAACGACATACAATCGTTTCGCGAAGACTCCGCTGAAGACGAAACGGAGATGATCGATCTGTCCTCGGCGCTCGACATCGATTTCGCGACTCCGCTGGACGAAGCGGTCGAGGAAACGACCGGAATCGAACCGGAGGCGGAAGAGGCTGAAGGCAATGAAGTGGCCGCCGAGCATCCGAATGGCGAGTCCGAGAGTACCGGCGCTGCCGGAGCCGGTAGTCCCGCCACGGATATAGAATCGAGCGCCTCACAGAGCGCGTCGCTCCGCGAGCAGGGTGGCCGGTCGATGCACCGCATGTCGCGCCGTATGCGGCGCCGCCGGGGCGGACGCTTCAACCAGCAGGGCAACGGCCAAGGCAACGGTGGTGACGCGAATAGAGCCGGGGATGAGATTGCCGCCGCCGCGCCCGAACCCCGCATCAACGAGCCCAAGCCCGAGCGCGAAGAGCAGACGGCGCAGGCTGAACGGCCTTTGCCGTCGATCACCGACCTGCTGAAGGCCGGGCAGGAAATTATTGTACAGATTGCGAAGGAACCGCTGGGACAAAAAGGCGCGCGCATTACTTCGCACGTCGCGCTACCGGGCCGTTATGTAGTGTACATGCCGAGCGTCGATCACATGGGCGTTTCGCGCAAGATCGCCAGCGATGAAGAACGGCATCGGCTGAAAAAGGTCCTCCAGGCGCACCGCGCCGGCACAACCGGCGGCTTCATTGTTCGCACGGCCGGCGAGGGCCACACGGAGGAAGAAATCGCGGCGGACATGAACTTCCTCTACAATCTCTGGCTGGATATCCGCCAGAAGGCCGAGAAGAAGCCCGCGCCGCTGCTGTTGCATCACGATCTGGACGTTGTACGGCGCATTCTCCGCGATCAATTAACCGACGATTTCAAAGCCATCTGGGTCGACCAGGAAGACATGTACGAGAATGTGCTGGGCTTTGTGCAACGGTTCCAGCCGGCGCTTGTCAATCGAGTCAAGATGTACACCCGGGCGGCGCCGATTTTCGATGCGTTTAACATCACCCAGGAGCTCGAGAAAGCGCTGCGGCCGAAGGTATGGCTGAAGTCGGGCGGCTACATCGTTATTAATCAAACTGAAGCGCTGGTGGCGATCGACGTCAACACCGGCAAATTCGTCGGAAAATCGAATCGCCTGGAAGACACCATCGTCAAAACCAATACCGAGGCCGTGAAGGAAATTGTTCGTCAGATCCGGCTGCGCGATCTCGGCGGCATCATCGTAGTCGATTTCATCGACATGGACGAGCGCAAGAACCGCCAAAAGGTGATGCAGACGCTCGAAGAGGCGATGAAGGCCGACAAGGCGCCATATAAGATCCTGCAGTTCAATGATTTCGGTCTTGTCGCCATCACCCGCAAACGCGTGAAGCAGAGTTTGGAACGCACGTTGTGCGCTCCCTGCCCCTACTGCGAAGGCGCGGGATACGTAAAAAGCGTGCAGACCATCGTCGGTGAGATTCTAGTCGAAGCGCAGAAGCTGGCCGCCGCTGTGCAAGGCGAGGACGTAATGCTGCGCTGTCATCCGGAGGTAGCCAAGACGTTGAAGTCCAAAGACAATCGGTATCTCGAAGAGTTGGAAGAGATACTGAGCCGTCCGGTTCTGGTGAAGAGCGACCCGCTGCTGCACCACGAGAAGTTCGATCTTGCGTAAGAAACGCCAATGTTAAACTGAGGGGCGGCTCGTCGTTGAGCCGTCCGCTAGCGTGTTTTCGCGATCCCGCCATCCTGGGCACAGGGATCACACAATTGGAGAGATGGCCGAGCGGTTGAAGGCGCACGCTTGGAAAGCGTGTATAGGGGAAACTCTATCGTGGGTTCGAATCCCACTCTCTCCGCCAAAGCTCTTGTTGTCAACAAAATATGTCCAACGAGAATTTTTGAGATTGGGGATTCCGTCCGGCGCCAACAACGGCGGATGTTACGGCGAAGCATTTAGCGCGCGCTGGACAGCGGCCTTCAGACCCGGCAAATCGTCCTCAATTGTATGCCATACCGTTTTCACATCCACCCGATCATATTGATGTCGGAGCCAGTTGCCAATACCGCGGATGTTTCGCCACGGCTGACCCGGGCATAACCTCTCAGCGTCATCGCCTAGCCGCACGGCGGCTTCGCTGATGAGTAGCAACTTGCGCTCGACCGCCGAAACGGTTTTGGGATCAGACCGGAATGCATTCAAATCCATTCCAGACGTGAACTGCTCGGTGCTAATTATGGCTTCGACGATATCGCGCAGGGGAAGGATCGGTTCCCTAAAAGGCAAGTACGGCCTCGCGGCTGGCTTTCGCCGCAACCGGCTCTTTCAGGGACTTGGCCGGAGACAAGTCGACGCGGACGCCAAGCATATCCGCCAGGCGGTTTTCTATGGCCACCATATCCAAAAGCGACAGCCGACGAGCCGGATCGAATTCGGCGATGATGTCTACATCCGAAGCTTCAGGGGTCATGGTTCCGCGAGCATAGGAACCGTGCAGGGACAGATGCGTGATTCCGGCCGCTTTCAACTCTCGCTCATGCGCGCGTAGCTTTGCAATGATGCGCGCCCTGTCCATCTGAACATCCTAGTTTATATTCTCACGCACCTCAACAGCGTGATTGCCCTTGTGTGTGTCTGACGGAACTTTTGCTCCGCAAGTGACCGTGTCCGAAAAGCGCGAGTCCGGCCACCCGGCAAATGGGAAAATTCACGTATGGAGCTGCCCGATCGAGAGGTCTGCTATCGCGCTCTGCAGAGCCGTGATGCCCGCTTCGACGGTTTGCTATTTGTAGGCGTCACGTCGACCGGCATCTATTGCCGGCCTATCTGTCCGGCACGCACCGCGAAATTCCAGAATTGCCGGTTTTTTGGCTCAGCGGCAGCGGCACAGGAAGCGGGCTTTCGGCCATGCCTGCGTTGCCGGCCGGAGACCGCTCCCGATCTAGCCTCATGGCGCGGAACGTCGAACACCGTTTCTCGCGCACTCGCTCTTATAACCGACGGCGCTCTCGATGGCGACGGCGCAAGCGTAGAGACGTTGGCGGAACGCCTCGGCTTAGGCGAACGCCAACTCCGGCGATTGTTCCTTCAACATCTTGGAGCCTCGCCCATCTCGGTAGCACAAACTCGGCGAGTGCTTTTCGCTAAGCAGCTTATTCACGAAACGCAAATGCCGTTGACCGAAGTTGCGTTAGCAGCCGGATTCGGCAGCGTCCGCCGGTTCAATGAGATATTCCGCAATCTCTTTCATCGTCCTCCTGGCGCATTGCGGCGAAAAACTTCCGCGAGCCCCGCGGCGCCCGAAGCAGGCGTGACGCTTCGTCTGCGTTATCGGCCGCCTTATGACTGGGATTCCATGCTCGCCCACCTGCAAGCGCGCGCGATTCCCGGTGTTGAACTTGTGGAGAACGGTGGTTATCAGCGTACGGTTGAGATCGACGGCTTTATCGGGAGTGTCGAAGTGATTCACCTGCCGCAGCAACAGAGCCTGGGCGCTACGATCCGTTTCCCCAATGTTAGAAGTTTACCCGCCATCGTGATCCGAGTGCGCCGTCTGTTCGATGTGAGCGCCGATATTGAGACGATTGACGCACACCTCTCTCGCGATCCGCTGCTGGCTCCGTTGGTGGCGCGTCGTCCTGGGTTGCGGGCGCCCGGAGGATGGGATGGTTTCGAGTTGGCGGTGCGGGCCATTCTCGGCCAGCAGATTAGCATCGTTGCCGCACGCCGGCTCGCGGGACAACTCGTTGCGCTCCATGGCAAGCCTGTATCGAAAGATTATGTGAGTCACCCGAAGCTGTCCCACGTATTTCCTAGCGCCGAACATCTTGCCGCAGCCGAATCCGTCGGCCTCCGCATGCCGCGCACGCGCCAGTTGTCGTTACAAGCGCTGGCTGAAGCGGCGGCGACGGACCCGAATCTGTTTCGTCCATTTGGAACCATTGAAGAAGCGACCCTGCGATTGCGCACAATCCGCGGAGTTGGCGAGTGGACCGCACAATACATCGCATTGCGCGCGTTGCGCGAAATGGACGCATTTCCTGCGTCCGACATCGGCCTGCTTCGCGGCGCCGCGGCAATTGATGGGGCACGATCAACGTCAGCCAGCCTTCTTACTCGCGCTGAGTCATGGCGTCCGTGGCGCGCCTACGCCGCTCAACATCTCTGGGCTGCCGACAGCACGGTGCCCCCAATTGCAAGGAGCGTACATGGATAGAGTTCTGCACTTTCTAATTGACCGAATCAATACCCCTATCGGCGAGATGTTCATTGTGGCGGACCATGACGGAAATTTACGCGCTACCGATTGGGCCGACCACGAGGGACGCATGCGCCGTCTGCTCCGGCTTCACTACGGCGAACATGGATTCAGGCTCGAACCGGCGCGCAATCCCAATGGCTTAACACATGCGATCGGCAGCTACTTTGCCGGTGAGGTTACGGCAATAGACGCCCTGCCGGTGAAAACAGCCGGCACACCTTTCCAGTGCGAAGTGTGGCGCGCATTGCGAACAATCGCCTGCGGGGCCACGGTTTCTTACACGAAACTTGCCGAACAAATCGGCCGGCCTACCGCGGTCAGGGCTGTTGGCCTCGCCAATGGCTCAAATCCGATTGGAGTTGTTGTGCCTTGTCACCGTGTGATTGGATCCAATGGTTCGCTTACCGGTTATGGCGGCGGTATCGAGCGAAAGTGCTGGCTTCTGAAGCATGAAGGCGAGATCAAGGGCGACTTAAAAATACCGGTTCGTCATCGAGATGGCCTCCTTGAAGTAAATTGCGATGACGATACCGGGCTGAACGTTCCGGTCCGCCCAATGAGTGTTTAAAGAATCACGTTCAACTTTTGTCTCACGTTGAGACCCTCATTACCTGCTACAGTGACGTAATCCCACTAGCCGAGGATCGTTGATCCAGTGAAATCTTTGTCGTGCTGTGCTCTCGCCCTGTTCGTTGCTGCCACGCAATTGCTTGGGCAATCTCAAAGCAGATTGAATCAGGGCTGGTCCGCCCAACGCAGTAAAGAGTTCTGGCACAAAGACCAAGGCTCTATGATGATGCCGCTCGATTGGTTTCTGAAGCTAAGGACCAAAGATGGAAGCAAACCGCTGAGCAGCGATCTTGAACAGTTCGGTTTTATTCCCGACCCCGATAAGAACCAACTACCGATCGGCTTTGCTGTTCATAGGGACAACGTCACCGGACGCGATTGGATCGGTTTGACGTGCTCGGCCTGTCATACTGGCCGAATTCGCTACCGCGATCACGCCATGATCGTCGAGGGCGCTCCCTCTTTACTCGACTTCGAATCGTTTTTTGCAAGCGTTGTCGATTCCATGGATCGCTATCTGCCCAGCCCTGGCGAAGCGAATCAGGTTGCGGATTTGAAAGGGAAACTGCGCAGCCGGCTTAACTTCAACAAAACCTCCGTTCATGGCGGCTCCGGCCGCGTGGATGCGTTCGGTCAAATCTTTAATGACATCGCGGTGGTCGTCTTGAAAAACGGCGATTCCGCCGCCGTTTCTCCCGATTCGCCGGCATCGTACCCGTTCCTTTGGGATATCGCCCAGCACAAGCGGGTCCAATGGAATGGCTCGGCGCCTAATCTTGGAGTGGGAGGAGATGGCTCCATGATGCGCAACATTGGAGAAGTAATCGGGGTCTTCGGTCAGGTCACCGTTCCGGACAAGTTCTCCGGAATGCCAAAGTTTCAG
>Ga0134126_10012414_pt1 | contig 10763 bp, 8 predicted proteins | sample KB31752_FD_96881 | JGI IMG/M metagenome (GOLD analysis project Ga0134126, IMG submission 96881) | Terrestrial soil microbial communities with excess Nitrogen fertilizer from Kellogg Biological Station, Michigan, USA - KB3-175-2 | ecosystem: Environmental > Terrestrial > Soil > Unclassified ...
CACGGCATTCCGCGCTCGCTGACGACCCTTGCGGTGATCGTGCTCATCGGCGTGCTGGTGTCGGCACTCTTTCTCGTGCTGGTCCCGCTCGTGCAGGCCGAGGTGACGACAGCGGCCGCCAAGTTGCCCGATCTCTTCGCGCAGTTCACCGATCGCGTGGCACCCTGGGTGCAGGACAAGCTCGGCATCACGCTGTCGCTCGATTTCGCTTCGATCAAGGCGTTCGTCACCGAGAACACGCAGGAGGCGAAGAACCTTTCGATCACGCTCCTGTCCGGCGTGAAGACGGGCAGCGCGATCCTGCTCTCGCTGGCGCTGAACCTCGCGCTGATCCCGGTCGTGATGTTCTACCTGCTGCGCGACTGGAACATGATCATCGATCGCCTCGACGACCTCGTTCCGCATCGCTGGCGCACGCGGTTGCGCGTGATCCTGGGCGAGGTCGACGTCGTGCTCGGCGAGTTCCTGCACGGCCAGCTCCTCGTCATGGTGGCGCTCGCCGTGTACTACGCGATCGGCCTGTCGATCGCCGGGCTTTCGCACGGCCTCGCGATCGGCATCCTCACCGGCCTTCTCGTGTTCATCCCCTACGTCGGCTTCGGCCTCGGCTTCGTCCTCGGCGTCATCGCGGCGGTGCTGGAATGGCACGGCTGGCCCGGGTTCGTCGCCGTGCTCGCCGTGTACGGGATCGGCCAGCTCCTCGAAAGCTACCTCCTGGTGCCGTTCCTCGTCGGCGATCGCATCGGGCTGCATCCGCTCGCCGTGATCTTCGCGCTGCTCGCGTTCGGCCAGGCCTTCGGCTTCGTCGGCGTGCTGATGGCGCTGCCGGTCTCGGCGATGCTGCTGGTCGCGCTGCGACACCTTCGCGCGGCGTATGCGGCGTCACCGGTGTATCGCGAGGAATAGCGCCCGCCTGCGACGTTTGGCGCCCGCGCGCGACGGCAGCTACGGCCCGTTCCGATTCGTGACCCAGCAACTGGTCTTCGAGCTCGCCCGTCCCGAGCCGCCGTCGCTCGCGAACTTCGTCACCGGCGCCAACGGCGAGGCGGTCGCGAGCGTCACGAAACTCGCGGACGGCGAGGTGGCGATGCCCGGCCTCATGCTCTGGGGCGACGCCGGTGCCGGCAAGACGCACCTGTTGCACGCGGCGATCGATCTCGCACGCAGGCGGCGCCCGGTGTTTTTCTGTGCGCGGCCATCCGACACTCCGGCGGAACCGGACCGGCTTCCCCCCGAAACGCTCTTCGCGATCGACGACGTCGGGCGCGCGGACAGCGCAGCGCAAGCGCGGCTCTTCACGCTCGTCAACGCGCTTGCCGCGTCGGGGGCGCAGTGGATCGCGGCGGCCGATGTCCCGCCGGCGCGACTCGAACTGCGCGACGACCTGAGGACACGGCTCGCGCTGGGCCTCGTCCTCGAAGTCCGGGCGCTCACCGACATCGAGAAGCCGCGCGCGCTTGCAACCTACGCGAAGGAGCGGGGCTTCCGGCTCTCGGACGAGGTGATCGCCTACCTCCTCGCGCATGCGCGGCGCGACATGCCCTCGCTCGTCGCGGCGCTCGCTGCACTCGACCGGCTGTCGCTGACGCGGCATCGCCCGGTGACGGTCGCGCTCGTGCGCGACTGGCTGCAGCGCCAGCAGGGTTGCACTGGCTGACGCAGGATTGCGCCAGCAGGGTTCCGCCGATGACGCCGGATTGCGCGCCGGCGCGAGCCGGCGCGACTTCGCCCGCCGGGGTCCGGACCACGACACGCTGCGACGCCGAAATCGTGGCATTTTCGCGCGTTGCTGTCGCTGCGGGGCGACAGCAACGGGCCGCGCAAACCCTTGATTGCTGTACCGCTTTCTTCGAACGACCCCGAACGGCGACGGATGGAGCCTGTCAACGCGGACATGTTCGGCCGCGTTAATGTCACCGACGCCGATTTCCGGCGTCAAATTCCATTCTCGACAGTCGAAAAGGATTCTGGACATGAACAAACTGCTGATCGCCCTGATTGCCGGCGCCTTCGCCGCCACTGCATGGGCCCAGGGCGCGGCACCTGCGCCCGCGGCTACTCCCGCGCCCGCTGCGGCGACCGCCCCGGCGACTGCTCCGGCCAAGGCCGCCGAGCCGATGAAGGCGGAAAACGGCATGAAGCACGAAACCAAGAAGGCCACCAAGCATTCGAAGAAGAAGGCCAAGAAGCACGCGAAGAAGGAAGCCAAGAAGGAACACCCCGCAAAGGAAGGCGCCGCCATGGAAGCTCCGGCGAAGGAAGGCACCGCGCCGGCCAAGTAAGCGCCCCGTCCGACCAGGCTGCCCCGGTGGCGTGCTGCCCCGGGGCAGTTTGCATTTCCGGGCGTTCCCGGGCGCGACCGGCCGATCCGGCGCAGCGGCCCGACTCTTGCGTTGCGAACGCCGGAGGCTCGCAATGATCGAAACCCAGGCCATCATGTCCGTTTCGCCCGAAATCGCCTCCGCCGACACCGGCGGGCGGCCGCGACCGTTGCCCGCCCGCCTGACGGCGGTTCGGACGCGGCCGATTCTCACCGTCGCGGCGATCGTCGAGTGCGACGGCCGCTACCTCTTCGTCGAGGAGCAGACCCGCGCCGGACTGCGTCTCAACCAGCCGGCGGGACACGTCGAAGCCGGCGAGTCGATCGCCGCGGCTGCCGTGCGCGAGACCCTCGAGGAATCCGCCTGGGATGTCGAGCCGGTCGCGCTGGTCGGCGTCTACCACTGGGAGGCGGTCGATCGCGGCGCGAGCTTCGTGCGCTTCACGTTCGCCGCGACCGCGCGCTGCCACCATCCGGAGCGTTCGCTCGACACGGGAATCGTGCGTGCGCTCTGGCTCAGCTACGACGAATCGGTTACCTGGGCATCGCGGCACCGCAGCCCGCTCGTGCTGCGCTCGCTCGACGACTACCGCAGCGGCGTGCGCTGGCCGCTCGGCGTCATCGCGCGCCTGTGACCGCTCGTCCATGACCGCTCGTCCGTGACCGCGCGCCGGGAGCGCATCGTCGTCGGCATGTCCGGCGGCGTCGATTCGTCGGTCGCCGCGTGGATCCTGAAGTGTCAGGGTTACGAAGTGGTCGGCGTCTTCATGAAGAACTGGGAAGACGACGACACCGACGAGTACTGCACGTCGCGCCAGGATCTCGTCGACGCCGTCGCCGTTGCCGACGTGATCGGCATCGAGATCGAGGCCGTCAACTTCGCCGAGCGTTACCGCGAGCGCGTCTTCGCGTCGTTCCTGCGCGACTACCGATCAGGGCGCACGCCCAATCCCGACGTGCTGTGCAACAGCGAGATCAAGTTCCGTGCGTTCCTCGATCACGCGCGTGCGATGGGCGCGGATCGCATCGCGACGGGCCACTACGCACGCACGCGCCGCACTGCTGGCGGAGCGGTCGAACTCCTGACCGCAACCGACGCGTCGAAGGACCAGACGTACTTCCTGCACCGTCTCACGCAGGAGCAGCTCGAGCCGGTGCTCTTTCCGCTCGGCGCGATCGCGAAGAGCGAGGTGCGCGCGATCGCGCGGCGCGAAGGCATTCCGACGTGGGCGAAGCGTGATTCGACCGGCATCTGCTTCATCGGCGAGCGGCCGTTCCGCGAGTTTCTCGCGCGCTATCTGCCGCGCGAACCGGGGCCGATCGTGACGCCTGAAGGCGTCGAAGTCGGCACGCACCAGGGGCTCGCCTACTACACGCTCGGCCAGCGCGAGGGGCTCGGCATCGGCGGCACGCGCGGCGGCACCGGCGCGCCGTGGTTCGTCGCGGCGAAGGACATGGCGCGCAATGCGCTCGTCGCCGTCCAGGGCCACGATCACGCGCTGCTTCGCCGCGGTGTCGTGACGGCGATCGAGCCGCACTGGATCGCCGGAGCGGCTCCGGCGCTACCCGCGCGGCTCGCTTCGCGCACACGCTACCGGATGGCCGCCGCATCCTGCGCGATCGAGACCGCTGCGGGCGAACGCCTTGCCGTGCACTTCGACGCGCCGCAGTGGGCGCCGACTCCCGGCCAGTACCTCGTCGTCTACGACGGCGACGTGTGCCTGGGAGGCGCCGTCATCGAGTAATGGTGGGGTAAAGACCTGACCCCATCGGACTAGAACGGGATGTCGTCGTCGAAATCCTCGGTATTCTTCTTCGGCGCCCCACCCTTGGCCGCGGCCACGGGCTCACGCCGCGCGCCTGCGCCTCCGCCGGCCTGACTCGGGCTGAATTCGGCGTCGCCTCCGGCGCCCTCGCGTGAGCCGCCGATCAACTGCATCCGGTCGCCGACGATTTCCGTCGAGTATTTCTCGACACCATCCTTGTCGGTGTACTTGCGCGTCTGCAGGCGGCCCTCGATGTAGACCGAGCGCCCCTTCTTCAGGTACTCGCCGGCAATCTCGGCGGTGCGGCCGAACAGCACCACGCGGTGCCACTCGGTACGCTCCTGCTTCTCGCCGTTCTTGTCCTTCCACGTCTCCGAGGTCGCGATGTTGAGGTTCGCCACTGCACTGCCGTCGGTGGTGTAGCGGGTTTCGGGGTCGCGCCCGAGGTTGCCGAGAAGGATCACTTTGTTGACCGAGGCCATGGTGTGATTCCGCTGGATGTAACGAGATGGTGAAACGCACTATACTAACAGGTTGCCTTCGTTTCCTTCGAACGTTCGGACTAATCCGTACGAACGATTGCAGCGCATCGCCGGCGACGAAGGCGATCAGCACGGATTACGCATGGACCTGATCCGCATCCGCGGCGCACGCACCCACAACCTCAAGAATCTCAACCTCGATCTCCCGCGGCATCGGCTGATCGTCGTCACGGGGCTGTCGGGGTCGGGCAAGAGCTCGCTCGCCTTCGACACGCTGTACGCCGAGGGGCAGCGTCGCTACGTCGAGTCGCTGTCGGCCTACGCGCGGCAGTTCCTGCAGCTGATGGAGAAGCCCGACGTCGACCTGATCGAGGGCCTGTCGCCGGCAATCTCGATCGAGCAGAAGGCGACCTCGCACAACCCGCGCTCGACCGTCGGCACGGTCACCGAGATCCACGACTACCTGCGCCTGCTCTTCGCGCGGGTCGGCGATCCGTACTGCATCAACCATCCGGAGCAGAAGCTCACGTCGATGACGATCTCGCAGATGGTCGACGCGACGCTCGAGCTCCCCGCCGACACGCGGCTGATGATCCTGTCACCGGCGGTGGTGAACCGCAAGGGCGAGCAGGTCGAGCTCCTCGCCGAGCTGCGTGCGAAGGGTTTCGTACGCGTGCGCGTCGACGGCAACGTCCACGAGATCGACGCCGTGCCTGCGCTTGCGCGCAACTCGAAGCACACGATCGAGGTCGTCGTCGACCGGCTGCGCGTCCGCGCCGACCTCAAGCAGCGCCTCGCCGAATCCTACGAGACCGCGCTGCGCCATGGCGACGGGCGCGCGATCGCCGTCGAGATGGACGCGGGCCGCGAGCACCTCTACTCGGCGAAATTCGCGTGTCCAATCTGCAACTACGCGCTCTCCGAGCTCGAGCCGCGCCTGTTCTCGTTCAACAATCCGATCGGTGCATGCCCGCGCTGCGACGGCCTGGGGTCGATCAGCTTCTTCGACCCGAAGCGGGTCGTCGCCTTCCCCGACCTCTCGCTCGCGTCGGGCGCGATCCGCGGATGGGATCGGCGCAACCAGTTCTACTTCCGGCTGCTGCAGAGTCTCGCGAAGCACGCTGGCTTCGATGTCGAGCGGCCGTTCTCGAAGCTCCCGGAACGGGTCCAGCAGCTCATTCTCTACGGCTCGGGCGAGGAGAAGATCCCGTTCGCGTACCTGTCCGAGCGCGGCAGGGTGTCGGTGAAGGAGCACGCTTTCGAGGGCATCATCCCGAACCTCGAGCGCCGCTACCGCGAGACCGACAGCGTGATGGTGCGCGAGGAACTCGCCAAGTACCTCAACAACAAGCCGTGCCCGGAATGCGACGGCACGCGACTGAAGCGCGAGGCGCGCAACGTGCGCATCGGCGACGATGCCGATGCACGCGCGATCTACGAGATCTCGGCGTGGCCGCTGAAGCGCGCGATGGACTGGTTCGCGAAGTTCTCGCTTCCCGGGCATCGCGCGGCGATCGCCGACAAGATCGTGAAGGAGATCGTGTCGCGGCTGTCGTTCCTCAACAACGTCGGGCTCGATTACCTGTCGCTCGATCGCTCGGCGGAGACGCTGTCCGGTGGAGAGGCGCAGCGCATCCGCCTCGCGTCGCAGATCGGCTCCGGGCTCACCGGCGTCATGTACGTGCTCGACGAGCCGTCGATCGGCCTCCACCAGCGCGACAACGACCGGCTGCTTGCCACACTGAAGCACCTTCGCGACCTCGGCAACAGCGTGATCGTCGTCGAGCACGACCACGACGCGATCATGTCCGCCGATCACGTCGTCGACATGGGTCCTGGTGCCGGCGAGCACGGCGGGCAGGTGGTGGCGCAGGGCACGCCCGAGGAGATCCGCCGCGCGCCGCATTCGCTGACCGGCCAGTACCTGTCGGGGCGCCGGCGCATCCCGGTGCCCGCGAAGCGCACGCCGATCGACCGCGAGCGAATGCTCGTCGTGCGCGGCGCGACCGGAAACAACCTGCGCGACGTCACGCTCGATCTGCCCGTGGGCCTTTTCGTCTGCGTGACCGGAGTGTCCGGCTCGGGTAAATCGACGCTCGTCAACGACACGCTCTATCACGCCGTCGCGCGGCACCTCTACGACAGCGCCGAGCAGCCCGCGCCGTACCGCGAGATCGAAGGCCTCGACCATTTCGACAAGGTGATCAGCGTCGACCAGAGCCCGATCGGCCGCACGCCGCGCAGCAACCCGGCGACCTACACCGGCCTCTTCACGCCGATCCGCGAGCTGTTCGCGCAGGTGAAGGAATCGCGCGAGCGTGGCTACGGTCCGGGGCGCTTTTCGTTCAACGTCAAGGGCGGACGCTGCGAGGCCTGCGAGGGTGACGGTCTCATCAAGGTCGAGATGCACTTCCTGCCCGACATCTACGTTCCCTGCGACGTCTGCCACGGCCAACGCTACAACCGCGAGACGCTGGAGATCCGCTACAAGGACCGCAACATCCACGACGTGCTCGCGATGACGGTCGAGCAGGCTTACGCGTTCTTCGAGCCGGTTCCGGCGGTTGCGCGCAAGCTGCACACGCTCCTCGACGTCGGTCTCGGATACATCACGCTCGGGCAGGCGGCGACGACGCTGTCGGGAGGCGAGGCGCAACGCGTCAAGCTCTCGCTCGAGCTCTCCAAGCGTGACACCGGCCGCACGCTCTACATCCTCGACGAGCCGACCACCGGGCTGCACTTCCACGACATCGAGCTGCTGCTCAGCGTGCTCCACCGCCTGCGCGACCACGGCAACACGGTCGTCGTGATCGAGCACAACCTCGACGTCATCAAGACCGCCGACTGGATCGTCGACCTCGGGCCCGAGGGCGGCGCCGGCGGCGGGACGATCGTCGCGCAGGGCACGCCCGAGGCGATCGCCCGCGTGGGCGCAAGCTACACGGGGCACTACCTCGAGCCGGTCCTCGACGAAGTCAGTCGATCAGCACGGCCCGCACGCCGTAGCGCTCGTAGACAGGCAGAGCCCGCCGGTCGCAGCTGACGAGGTCGTCGTCGAAGGCGACCGCGGTGGCGGCGATCAGCGCGTCGAGGAGGCGACGACGGCGAAGACCTCGACCGCCTGCGCCTTGCCGCGAATCGCGACGGGTCCCAGCGCCTCGACCTCGACCGCAGGAGGGAGAGCGGAGCGCGTCGCAGCGTCGATCAGGATCGGCCGCTTGGCTTCCTTCGTGTGCGCTTCGAGGCGCGCGGCGAGGTTCACCGTGTCGCCGATGCAGGTGTAGATCGCCCGCTTCTGCGTGCCCGTGTAGCCGGCGACCATCGCTCCCGAAGCGATGCCGACGCCGATGCGGATTGCAGGCTTGCCGGCGGCGGTCCGCTCGGCGCTGAAGAGCTCGACCAGCTCGATCATCTCGAGCGCGGCGCGCACCGCGGCAGCGGGGTGATTGGCGAGCGGGGCGGGTGCTCCGAAGATCGCCATCAATCCGTCGCCGGCGATCTGGCTCACGATGCCGCCGTGGCCGCCGATCGCGTCGAACATCAGCGTGTACCAGGTGTTGAGAAGCTCGATCGTCTCCTCGGCGGGCTGTGACTCGGCGAGGGGAGTGAAGCCGCGGATGTCGGCGAAGAGGACGCTCGCCTCGACTCGCTTGCCTCCGAGCGCGAACCCCGACGCCTGCAGCTCGTCGGCAACCTCGGGGGTGGCGAAGCGGCGCACGAGCTCCCGCTGCCGGTCGCGCAGGAGTTTCTTCTCGAGGCTCGCACCGACGCGCGCCTTCAGGAGCACGGGATTGACCGGCTTCGGCAGGTAGTCCTCGGCGCCGAGCTCGATGCAGCGCACGACGTTGTCGAGCCCTTCGAGCGCGGACGTGACGATCACCGGAAGGTCGCGCAGGCTCGGGTCTCCGACGAGCGCTCCGAGGAGCTCGAAGCCGTCCATCTCGGGCATCTCGATGTCGAGAAGAAGGAGGTCGAATGGCTCGCGATGCAGGAGCTCGAGCGCCACCTTACCGTTCTCGGCGGCGACGACATCGTGGCCGAGGAGCTCGAGGCTGCGCGCGAGCAGCAGCCGGTTGACCTTGTTGTCGTCGCAGACGAGCAGCCGCGCTCCGGTGCGCCCGCGGTCAAGCAAGCTTCAGCTCCTCCAGCGCCGCCGCGACCCGCGCGTACTCGCTGTCGAGCTCGGCGAGCGGCGCGCCGGCGGCGGCCTCGACCGGCGCGATGCCACCCTGTTCGAGCTCCTTCGCGATCGCCGCGAAGCCTCGCGCACCGAATGTGCTGCCGTTCGACTTCAGCGAGTGCGCGATGCGGCGGAACGTCTGGGCGTCATGCGCTTCGTACGCGCGCTTGAGCTCGGCGAGCATCGCGGGAGCCTCGGCGCGAAAGGTGTCGGCGAGCTCGTGCGCGAACTCCGCGCCGGCCATCTCCTTCAGCGCGTCGAAGGTTGTAGGGTCGATCGTCGGCGCCGTCATGTCACGCGTCCTTCGCGCGGGCCTGCCCGAGCGCGTCGACCAGTGCCTCGACGCGGATCGGCTTCGTGATGTAGTCGTCCATGCCGGCCGCGAGGCACATCTCGCGATCGCCCTGCATCGCGTTGGCGGTCATCGCGACGATGCGCGGCCGTCCGCCGTCAGGCCAGCGCCGGTTGATCTCGCGCGACGCTTCGAGGCCGTCCATCTCGGGCATCTGCACGTCCATCAGCACGACGTCGTAGGGCTGCCGTTCGATCGACTCGATCGCCTCGATGCCGTTCGACGCGACATCGGCGCGGTAGCCCATCTGCTGCAGGAGACGCAGCGCGAGTTTCTGGTTCACGACATTGTCCTCGGCGAGAAGGATCCTGAGCGGGTGGCGCGTCGCCATGCCGGGGTCGAGCGCGTGCTTTGACGCTGCGGAGCCCCGGTGCGTGCTCGCAGCCCCGGCGGCAGCGGCTTTCGAGCCGATCCCGGCGGCGGCCCGCGACGCCGCGACGGACCCGGGTGCAGCCGACCCTTCGTCGTGCGCGAGCAGCCCGACGAGAACGTCGAAGAGCTGCGACTGGCGCACCGGCTTCGTCAGATAGGCGGCGAAGAGGCTCTCGTCGCCGCCTGCCTCGCGGCGGCCGAGCGAGCTGAACAGCACGAGGGGAAGCTCCGGATGACTGCCGCGGATCGCCCTGGCGAGCGCCACGCCGTCGATGTCGGGCATGTGCATGTCGAGGATCGCGAGATCGAAGCGCTCGCCGTCGCGAAGCCGGCGCAGCGCTTCGGCTCCCGAAGCGCTCTCCGCCGGCGTCATGCCCCATTTCGCCGTCTGCAGCGTCAGCACGCGGCGGTTGGTCGCATTGTCGTCGACGATCAAGACCCGCCTGCCGGCGAGCGCGGGCTGCGCACCGACGATGTCGCGGCGCTTCGACTGCGGCGACTCGCTCACCTCGGCCGCGATCGTGAACGAGAACGTCGAGCCCTTCCCCGGTCCTTCGCTCTCGGCCCACATCGTGCCGCCCATCAGCTCGGCGAGGCGCCGGCTGATCGCGAGTCCGAGGCCGGTGCCGCCGTACTTACGCGTCGTCGACGAGTCGGCCTGCGAGAACGACTGGAACAGCCGGCTCATCCCGTCGGCGGTGAGGCCGATCCCGGTGTCACGGACGGCGAAACGCAGCTCGACCCGGTCGCGCGCGACGGGCGTCGAGGTAACGATCACCACGACCTCGCCATGGTCGGTGAACTTGACGGCATTGGAGAGCAGGTTGAGGAGCACCTGGCGCAGGCGCGTGAGGTCGCCGACGACCGCCGCGGGCACTTCGCCCTCGAAGAGGTACGCGGTGTCGAGACGCTTGTCGACGGCACGGCTGCTGACGAGGTCGAGCGCCGACTCGACGCACTCGCGCAGGTCGAACGGATGCGCCTCGATGTCCATCCGTCCCGCCTCGATCTTCGAGAAGTCGAGGATGTCGTTGATGATCGTAAGCAGCGCGTCGCCGGAATCGCGGATGGTCGACGCGTAGTCGCGCTGCTCGTCGGAGAGTGAGGTGTCGAGCAGGAGACCGCTCATGCCGATCACCGCGTTCATCGGTGTACGGATTTCGTGGCTCATCGTGGCGAGGAAGCTGCTCTTCGCCTCGTTGGCGGATTCCGCCGCTGCGCGCGCATCGCGCGCCTCGGCGAAAAGCTGCGCGTTGCGGAGCGCGACGCCGACGCTCGCGGCGATCGTTTC
>Ga0134126_10012415_pt1 | contig 10763 bp, 11 predicted proteins | sample KB31752_FD_96881 | JGI IMG/M metagenome (GOLD analysis project Ga0134126, IMG submission 96881) | Terrestrial soil microbial communities with excess Nitrogen fertilizer from Kellogg Biological Station, Michigan, USA - KB3-175-2 | ecosystem: Environmental > Terrestrial > Soil > Unclassified ...
AGATAAAATCCCCTGCTTATAAATTGCATCCCCAAGCAGTTTATCATAGCAAAGCAATCAATACCAAACGAATTACTGAATTATTGCAACAGCAGAAGACTGAGGAATGCCACACTAACTTCTTGGAAGAACTGACCCTCAATATTAATCTAGATGAATTAAGTGTTCAAGAGGAACAAGGAGAAAGTTCTACCCAAGTCCAAATTGAAATTCCTCCTAAAAATAATTAACTATTTTTCTTAATAAATTTCCTAACTAAAAATGGTAATTTTTGACAAAATCAGTCATTTCCTCATAAGTCAAATCACAACCCAAATAATCCCTTTTTAATTCTTGACAAACATCCAACACTACAAAACTACCAGCACATGGATCCATCACCAAATCCCTTTCCTGCGTAGTAGCCCCAATTAACGCTTTTATCAACTCCTTAGGCTTCTGATGCAAATGCTCTCCTCACCAACCTTTCTAAAAAAAAGTAGCAAAAAAAAATTATTTTTTAGGCCTCTGAGAGGCCTTTAGAAAGGCTTTTTCTTACCTTTTTTAAACCTTTCAACCAACCTTTTTAACCTTTTTTGACTCTGTTTTTTGAAAGAAAAGAAAAAACTTTACTTAACATTTTTTTTACAAATTTAATGGCCTAAAATTGATAAATAAAAATAAGGAAAAGACTTGATTTTGGGGGGGTTTTTATGATAAAAAAGGGGTAAAAGAGGGCGAAATTGAGACAAAAGTGGGAAAATTTTTTTTGCTACTTTTTTTTAAATGGGAGGAGATAGGGAGGAGGAAAGGAAAAAGATGAGGGATTAATATATAGGAGAAGGAATAATGAGTGATTTTTTAAGGGAAATGACTGATAAAATAAGATCAAAAAAACTAAATAGTTAGACGATTATCAACTGTTGCCTTTTTTGTTGCTACTTCCTCCTGGATCGGAAAATCAAACACAATTCGCTTATAAAGGGCGATAGGCTTAACTTCATTGAACTTTATGCCGCTACCTTGACCATTGCGGGCTTCCTTAACCACTTTTTCTAACTTGATAAGTCCCATTCCTTCCAAGATACGAGCCTCTCGGCGTACCAAGGTATAGTCTTTTTGTAATAAGTGGGCTAACTCAGTGAGATTAGTTGGTTTTTTCTCCACTACAGCAGCAAATAACCGTAAGCGATTTTTAGTCATGTTGGTGGAAAGGGCTTCAATACTGTTGGAACAAACTATATGCGGCTCTACTTTTTCTAGTTTTCCATCTACTGCTTCCCAAAATTCTTCAAACATTCTTTCAAAAGAACTATGCGGGTCATAACGGAAGATAAAGACTTCATTTTTTGGTTTATTGTTATTCATATTTATAAATACTAACTTAATTTTTGTTGAAATTTACCAAACTTCTCAATAATCTTTTGGTAAAACATTTGCTGAGTATGCTGGCGGGATACTCAGGTAAAAAATTCTTGGTGTTCATTTTCGTGCCAATGAGGACCCTTGCCTGAATGGTTATCAAATAGCACTCGCTCACTGGGATTATCCCGATTGAAAGCCAATCACTTAAAATAATAGCCTTGGGGAAATTCCGGCTTATTAGTTGATAATTTTCATAATCTAACTTCAATGAATATTTTCTTACCTGAACTCATGAGAAATTCCTCTTGGCGGTGATATTTAGCAAGGACTTGGTCATCCATAAATATATTTTAGTATCATGTTGGTTTGAAACTTTATTATTTTTGTTATTCATACTTCCTTTTACACCTTTTACACACCCCCACTTTCTTCATCTACTCCCTTAACTCACTTTTTACATTCCGGACATTGTTCTTTTTCACTCTCATTCTCTTTAAATAATTCCTGCTTAATCTCTCCCTGTATCCTTTTGCTTTCCGCACACCGATAACATTCACAATTAATCTTACCCCTCTCCTCATGAAATTTGGCTGATTCAATTTCTTTTAAGCAAGTTTGGCTTTGTTTTTCTAGTCTTTCGGCTTTGTCAAGTAAATTGTTTTCTATCCTTGCCTTTTCATAACCTCAATATCTTATTAATCGGTCTTGCTGTTTTTGGTCTAAACTATTCCAACTTTTACCTTTTTTAACTTCCCTTTTAGCAGTCTCTCAATAATCCCTAATTAGATTATCTACCACTTGTTCTAATTTCATAATGGCAGTGATATCCCCCAATCCTTCTTTAACATGCTTTACACAATCCTTTAAAGTTCAATTGAAGTCTTGTCATAGTTTCTTTTTATCTTTATTTAGCTCTGTGTATTCTTTAAAAGTCATTAATATCTTAATTGCTTCGGCTTGGTAATATTTGGCTGATTGTTGTTTAGAAGATAATTCCTCCCGCGCTTTCTTTTTCAGATATCTTTGTTTTTGCTTGGCTTTTTCAGTTTCTTTCTCTTGTTGATATCTTTCTTTGCGTTGTTTTTTCTTGTGTTCTTTGTTTTTTTGATAATACTCTTTGTCTATTTGTTGTTTAGATTTTGGGGAGGATTTATTATCTAATATAACCCTATTTATAGGGTTAGACTTGGTTTTGGTTGGTTTTTTAGTCCTATTTACCATATATGTTTATTTTATTATTGTTCCGACTTATTTTTATTGTTCCGAGTGAGAACATAATAAACATTGTTGCTTATTAAAAACCTTTAATATGATAAACCCTCATATGAAAAATAGACAGAAATTTGAAAATAAACTAGCAACTTTAAGAAAAGTTTTTCATCGTCGTTGCCTTTTCTACGAGCAAGTAATCGAAAGTAGCCATTTTCCTCGCCGAGAAAATCAAACTCTTTTATCGACTTGTGAATTTTGTTTCGCTAAATATGAAGTGTTAAAAGAAGGCAAAGAGTTAGAAACCATTAGCAAACTTTTCCCAATATATGCTACTTTTGCCAAGAAGAGGCCCAAAAAGAAAAAAAAGTAATCATAAGTACTTTTGCTGGCGTTCCTCCCTTTACTAATCTAATTGAAGAAAAGATAGGAGGAATAAGTCACTGTCCTTCCTGTGCTGCTAGATACAAATTGCTAAGAGAACTAGAAAACGAACAAAAAGAGGTAATTCAAGAAACCAAAATCCAAATTCCACCTAAATAAATATTCCTCTCATAATTAACCACTAGTTCCAGAATAACGACCGGAAGAGCGAAAATTTTTACACTTGCTATTTTTAATCATTTGGCGATAATTGATCAAACTTTTAAAAATTTCTTCGGTGATTTCAAAGCGGGACATGATTTTTTAAGGATGGGTGGAAGATTTTTACTTTTCCCCACCCAGTGTTTTTTTTAAAAATCCGTGAATAAATCGCAAGACCATAATTACTAAGATCATAACTACAATAATTATTCCTCAATTCTTATAACTGCTTAAACTAGGAGATTGACTATGGGCTTGGAATTGTTCTAGGGTGGCAAAACCCTTTTTGCCAATCTCGGTAAAATTTTTATTAATTTGGTTGATGTGATCGGCTATTTCTTTTCTAATATCAGTCATCTCGACCTTGTTGCTTTTAATTTGTTCTAGGATTTCCGCCCTTTTTTTTGGATCATTTTCATTTTCTAAACTTTGAGCCAGTCTCTTGTTTTCCTCTTCTAAACTTTTTAGACGATCTTTTTGGGTTTTAAAAAATTCATCAGTTTTTTCTTCAATATATTTGTTCTTATCAGCCACTCATTTTTGGTGTTCTTCTCATTGTTTTTGGTGATCTATTCCTAATTTATTAAGATTATTAGCGGGTGTGTCCCCAAATTTGTCAACAACTTTTTTACCTAAATAAATTCCCCCGCCAACTCCTCCGGCTCAAAGCGCAATTTTTCCGATCAGTCAAGTGACTGCGATGGTTGTTGATACTGGCTCTGCCATAATTTTTTATACTTCTTCTCAACCAATAGCTCGGAAAAAACTTCTAAATACAGTCACACAAATCTTATAAATAATTACTAATCCAATTAAAAATCCGCCAATTCATAAGCCATTGTTCCAAGTTATTCGATTAGGGAATTGGGCTTTTCAACTCCCACTTTCGACAACTTTTAAATCGCTTAAATCCTGCTCAATTTTTTCTAATTCTTTTACCTTTTCTTGTTTTTCTTCTAATTTTTCTTGGGCTTTGTCCGCTTTATCAGTATCACTGCCTGCTAAAATATCCTTGCGTTGTTTTTCCAATTCTTTGACTTCTTTATCCAATTCTTTTTTCTGTTTTTCTAAATCTTTGATCGTGCTTTTGATTTCCTTTCTTTCTAAACCTTTGGCTAGTTCATTATTAGCCGGACAGTCCAATTGTTTGGAAATATAACATTTTCATAAAAAATAAGCGGCCACGCCGACAAATATTAGTGGTATTAAATTGAATATCATATCTTTTTATTTGTTTAAAGCCCATTCGGCTGTTGTTGGATTTTTTACCATATTTATTATATTATTAATTTTACATAGCAACTAATTAGCAGCTAAAAAATAAAATTATATTATATAACTAGTTTTAATAATGACCTGACCCCAATTTAAACAACATTTAGAAAAAGAAATTATCCAACAAATAGAGGATGAGGAAGAAACAACTTACACTCTCCACCCAGAAACCAAAACCAAATATTCAATCCCACAAGAACAGGAATTAATTACTACTCTAACTAATCTAATTGCCAGTATTGACAATCTCTCTTCTTATTCTTCCCTCAGTGAACAAAATGAGGACTATTATTCTTTACCTAAACTGACTGAATTAATTAATGAACAAGATCAATTAATAACTTGACAACAATTATTCCCCAAAAGAGAAAAAATCTTTTTTGGTAAAAAGGAGAAAGACAATAAAGAAATATCTTTGATAACTTGAAATATCTTAGCCAATATCTTTAATGATTGAACTATCCAAATCACTCGTCCTGAACGTTTAAAATCCCTAGTCAGTGAAGACAATATCATGATGAAATTCTTATTAGAAGCCGCTATTAGCCTTAATTACGACTTAATCAAAAGAAAGGGTTATGATCAGCAATTAAGAGCATGGGTTAAGGAGTATAATCTGTTGGAAGAGTCAGAAAGGGAAGGGTTAGCCAAACAAAAAGAACTAGTGGATAAATTACTAACGGCTTTTGAGGAAGAAACTACTAATCGGCAGAACAAAAAAGAAGAAAGTAGTTGATTTAATAATATTCCTTGAACTAGTGTAATTTGGTATGGGTGTGGAATATTGTTGGCTCTTTTAGTAGTTGGTTGGTTAAGAAGTAAGATGAAAAAATAAGGGAGTTGCTAGTCTCCCTGAAAAAAATTAGTGATTAAGAGTTAGACGAGTCTCCGCCAAAGGAGCATCAATAACCCGTCTTGCCGACAAGTCAAAAACAATCCGTTCATAAAGAGCAATTGGTTTAACCTCCTGTTTTTCCTTTTTCAATTTAATTATCCCCATGCTTTCTAATATTTTAGCATCCCGCCAAACGTTACCATAATCCTTATTTAGTAACTTAGCCAACTCGGTTAAAGAATTAGGTTTTTTGGCCACCAGAGTATTAAATATTTCTCAACGATTTTTGTTGATGCTATCTAAAAGGACTTCAATGTGGGGCGAACTAATCTCGTGCGGTTTGACTAAACGCTGTTTGCCGTCAACTGCTTGCCAAAAATCAGCAAACATTCCCCCTGGAGTAAGTTCGGGATCATATTTAAAAGTAAATGTTTTTGTCTTCATATTCATATTATTTAATGCGAGTTAAAAAAGAGCCAAATTTCTTTTCCACTTGTTCAAAGAATAATGATTGAGCATTTTCTCGCGTTGGTTCAAGTAAAAAAGGTAAATTTTTCTTGGCTATCAATATGGAAGTGCGGTGGTTTGCGGTGATTATCAAATAAGATGAATTCTTCTTGCGGTCGGTCTTTATTACAAGCAATCCAACTAAATTTATCCTTAATTGGAAAGCGGGATTGACCCGGCGACTTGGTTAACTTCATTTCGAGAATGATGGTCAGACCGGAACTCATCAAGAATTCACCTTTGAAGTGATATTCCGTCACTTCTTTTACTTCCATATATTTGTTTTATGTATTTTTTTACATTTTATGCCCAACTACAATTTATCCTGACTAAACTCTGACCCTACTCGCAAAAAAGGGAAAGATGAGGGCGGATGATCAGCCACCATTGAAGTTTTTTTTGGTCTTGACAAGGACCAACAAGAAGAGTTATTGGAAACATATGCCGAAGACGAAATCTTAGCCCCTTATGCCGAAGCCATAAAAGAATGAAAATCCGAATTAGACCAAAATAATATGATAACAAGCCAAGAATGAATAAATAAAACCTATCCGAATAAAGAAGAAGTAAAAGTGATTGGAAATGAACCCAAAATGAACGGCAATTTAACTATTGTTGATTTTCCTAATTTAAAAAAAATAATCTTGCAAGGGGCTTATTCTCCTATTATCTCTAAATGCGAGATAAGAAACTGTCCTAAATTGAAGGAAATTTCAATTGTTAATTGCCAAATGAAAGAATTTGTTACCGATGATTTACCTAACCTAACTTTGCTTGACCTTTATTGCAACAATCTAACTTCCTTAGATATAAGTAAATACCCTAAATTAGTGAGTATGGGATATGCATCTAATGATAACTTAATTCCTCCCCTCCAAACCCTCACTCAAAAAATCCAAGTCAAAGAAAAAGAACTATCCTCCGTTCGCGAAAGAGAACAACAAGAAAAAATAACTCACTTAGAACAAGAACTCCACCAACTAAAAGAACTAAAAAACCGCTTAGAAACCCAAGCCCAACAAAAAGAACAAGAATTAACCACTGAACTCAACCAATTAAAGCGGGAGAAAGCAGAATTAGAAACTAATCTCCAAGAGCAAGAAACCACTCTAAATAATCTCCGTTATCAATTAGATCAATTAAAAAGCGAGTTAACTAAAAAAGAACAGCAGAGGCAAGACTTAATGGATAAGTTAAACACCACACAAACTAAATCCATTGACTTAGAACAGCAATTAACCAACTTAGTTGTATCCAGCGGCCTTCTCACGCAACAAGTAGAGGACTTAACTCAACAACTAACCGAAGCCGAGCAAAAAGAAGCCCAAATTAGGTTAGAAAAAGAAATTCAATCTAATCTCATCCGTGAACAAGGTGATAAAATAAATCAACAAACCACCCAACTCCATTCTTACCAACAACTACTAAAAACTAGTGAAGAGAACCTCAAAAAGTGTCAAGATCTAATTAATCAAAAAACTGCACAATTAACTAATTTAGAGCAGGAAAAGAATAATATCCAGACTGAATTGGATCAATCCCAAGAAAAAATAAAGTCTTTGGAAAGTTCTTTACTTACTGCTAATACTAAAATCTCCCAACTAGAAGCTAGAATAAAAGAACTGGAAGGCAAACAAGGAAATTCTTCTGAATTAGAAAGATTAAAGCAAGAATTAACTCAGACACAATCGAAAAGCCAGCAAGAAATCAATCGTTTGAAACAAGCACTAAGTCAAACTAAACTTAAAGAAGAACAACTCAGTCAAAAGATTAAGGAATTAAGTAAAAATCAGTCCAAGTTCAAGAAACTACTGAGAATTCTTTTTGAGAGACTATTAAAACACCTTTTTTTTACATCGCGGGAATTATTTTAGTAATAATTACTGTGGGTTGAATTGTCAGCACACTTAAAGACGAATAATTATGCTTGGAACTTTATTTCTATTTTTGGTTGTAATTTTGCTATTAGTAGGGGTTATTTTCTTTTTTACTCCGCAACCAGTAGTGGAAAATAAAAAGGAAAGCGAAGAAACTACTAACTGAGAAGACCAAAAGGAACAAGCTAAAAAAGAAAGTGCAGCCGAAAAAAATAAAGAATGATTTTCCAAAAAAAGATGACTAACTGATAAAGAAATTGATTGAGCCACGGAAAGACTGGAAGGAAATGATAAGTTTAAAATCCTTCCCGCTCATCAATTCCACTATGTTAGGGAAACCAAAGGTACTGTTGAAGCCAACGCTCACTTAGCCTTCCCTGAATTACTAACTGAAATAAATGACAACAATAGAGAATTGGTATTTATTCCGGTAAACAATCCCGATTTTCACTGATCCCTCTTGGTTTATGAAACCACCACTAAATGTTTTTATCATTTTGACACTTTAACAGGTGCCAACTGGGATTACGCTCAACCACTTTGTGCAGAATTACTATCTTTTTTATTAGAGAGTTGACAAAGTGCTAGTTATCACTTGAAAACTAGGCATGATCTTAAACAAGGTAATGTTATGATTGCGGTGTAGCCGTCGTTGTCTTAATTAAGCGAATTAGAGAAAAATATCAAGGCAATTTAGAAGAGATTGAATTAGGAGAATTTGACTTTAAAAAGGAGAGAACAGAATTGCGGAAAGAATATTTAGCAGAGAATAGAGAAAATTAACAAGTATTTAATAAATAGTAAACAAACTGGCGAAGCCCTAGAATTATTGAATAGTCTAGAAAAAGAAAGTGTTGATTTAGTTTTTTGCGATCCGCAATATGAAAAAGTCTCTCAGGTTCTTAAACTGGATTATCCTTTGTATCCCCAAAGCGATTATCAAATTATGTAGATAATTGAGCAAGTGGGAAGAATATTAAAACCTAGTTTTTTTTGCTTGCTCTGAATAAATAAAGTGAAGCCACTACTAATCAAGAGGATTTAGTGGTGGACCCTTGTGCGGGAAGTTTTATTGTCTTATAAAGAAAGTTTTTGTCTAAAAACTTTGTTCCAGATTATTTTGTTAAATAATAAGTTTACAAATTTGTCAAGAGTTTAAAAAGGGATTATTTAGGGGTGTGATTTGACTTATAAGGAGATGGAGGAGTTTATGAGGAATAAATCTAAATAATAATAATCAAAATTAAGTCAACCTGCTATGGCTTGGTATTAATTGCATTTTAATAGTTTCTAAAAAGTACTCAATAAAAATTTAAACTTAATCCATCGAGGTGGTACTTATTTGAATTTGTGCTATTCCTTTCTCTTCTTTCTCTAATTCTTTTAGTTCCTCCTGGATAAATTGTAATTTTTCCATTTCTTCTTGAGTGATTCCATCTTTTAGTAATCACAGCATTGCATCCCCAAGTTGAAAATCAATTTTTAATTGTTGAACTATTTTTTTACTTCTTTCATCAGTCATTTGACCTTCAACACTAGTTAATAAATCATTTCATTGCTCTTTTTTTTCAGAAACATTAAACTCTAATGAATTATCAAGCCTACTTTTTAATTCTCTGCTTAATCTTTTTTCTTCCTTTAATTGCTTTTCTAATTTGTCCTTACCTTTTCATTTTCATAAACGATTAGTGAATGACTTTTTTATTCCTTTTGCACAAGAAGTCTTTAAATTTTCTAATTCTTTTTTATTCTTTTTAGTGAGAATTTCTTCTCTTTGGTTTGTTTGCTTCGGAAAAGAATAAGTGCCGCCATCTTCATATTTGGTTTTACTACCGCTTTCTGGTGTTCCTTCTGTTTTAGGAATTATCTTTATAGTTGGTTCATGATAATCTCCAACTTCGTATTCTTCTCTAACGTCAAGGTCTTGAATGCTCATTCCCTCAACTAGTCCTTCTACTTCAGCATTTGGTCGGTAACTTCTTCCTATTTTAACACTTTTAGCTTTAATACCCTGAATAGTAGTTTGGTTATTATTTTTTTCCATAGTTTTTTATTAGTAATTTTGATGGACTTGAGTTTGAGCAAGCTGTTCCTTCTTTCGCAAATCTTCTAATTCTAACTGAGTTTGGCAAAGATTACTTACTTCATTTGGAGTTAATTTTCCACTCAAACCTGGCTTTATACTATTTATTTTCTCATTCAGCTCTTTTGAAGTAGTGGGGAGATTTCAGAAAATTTTTTCTAACTCTCCGCTTCGCTTTTGACGTTTAGTAGCTCATTTGCTTTTGCTTTTTAATTTATCCTTGACAGTATCAGCCAATTTTTGTAAATAATTTTCTTTATCTTTAATTAACTGATTCTCACGGTGGTATAACGAACTGGCGGCAGTAGTTATAGTTATTGTGCCTGCTACTGGCGAGAAATCAAACTGCTTTACATTTTCTTCAACAATTATACTTTGGATAGTGTTACTGGTCTGATTATCTACCTTTATTGCAACAGACTGAGGCGAAAAAGTTCCTCCCTCAACCTCTTTTTTAATTTCCATGCTTTGAATTTTATTTTCTTTTTTTTCCATATTTTCCATAATTTTTTTAAGAATTTTGTCTAGCGGGTTGTTCTTGCAACTGAATATATTCTTCTCCTTGTTGCCGACTAATCCTCCTGACTGACTGGGGAGTAAAAGTTACGTGTTCTGCGTTTCCTCCTGTAATTATACTTTGAATTATGTTAATAATACTTTTAGTTTTTTTTTGTAAAACACAAATTTCTTCCAATCTTTCTCTGGTTAACCTACCTCCCGTATTTTGAAGAATTTCATTAATTAAACCTCTAACAACGTTCATATTATCAAGACTTACCGCCGCTAGCATATTATCCAATTTTTCTCCTATTTGTCTGTAATTTGCTCCATCTCTTATACATTCACTTTTCTTTCTTTCTAATTCATCTTGCCATTCCCTCCTTTTGCGTATTATTAGAAAACAAGGAACTACTATTAAAGTAGTAGTTCCTATAACTGTCCCTGTTGCTATTCCTGCTTTTTTAGCAATGTCATTATGAGATGAAGAAGAAGTTTGCGAACCGGTAGTTAAGGATTTAGAAGTCACTACTTGTAAAATACAAGAACC
>Ga0134126_10012417_pt1 | contig 10763 bp, 7 predicted proteins | sample KB31752_FD_96881 | JGI IMG/M metagenome (GOLD analysis project Ga0134126, IMG submission 96881) | Terrestrial soil microbial communities with excess Nitrogen fertilizer from Kellogg Biological Station, Michigan, USA - KB3-175-2 | ecosystem: Environmental > Terrestrial > Soil > Unclassified ...
ATTCGTGATCGTTCATTCCGTAGCACGTGGTAGCGATGGTGGGCTTGAAACGAAGAACATCGTTGGTCATGCGCGCCAGAAATTCCGGCGCTTTCTCACCGCTCCAGCCGTATTGGCGCACGGTGACGTCCAGTTGGGGCACGCACATGGTCAAATAATCCTCGATCAATCGCGAATACATTTTCTGCTCGGTGATGGAATCGCCACAAATCGCCAGGCGATCGCCGTGGTGCAACAACAGCCCGGACGGCTGCGGGGCCGCCGCGGGGACGTACGCGGCCATTCCGGAGGAAGGTGAATTGGTTTCGTCGGCGGCGGTTGCAGTGAGAGCGCCAGTGAGCATTGCCAGCAGGATGATTTGGGTTCGCATAAGTGATTTCCATTGATTCAACGGGAAAATGAATTTTTTTCCAATGCAAAAACTCGTTGCATGCACAGGCAAGGTAGAAGGGAGAATGCAGAATGAAGAAAAATTTTGACGCAAAATAGCGCAAAATAGCATAAAAACCAATGATTCCATATTCGAGGCCCCGCCTCCGCCAAGGCTTCGGCGTGACAAGCCGAGGACGAGAAGGAGAACGAGGGCGAGTAGCCCCTCTGCCCCCCTATGGTCGCAGCTCCTAGAAGGTCCTAGCAGGTCCGATTTAGCTCGACGGGCTTTTTGCGACGAAGTTGTGAGTCGAAGAGTTTGAGGGTTTAGGAGTTGCCAATGAATGCGTGAGGCGTCTCCAACCTGCAGCCTGGCTATTTTTCCCGTGCGGTCGTTCATCCCTTCGTTCCTTTCTGTCTCCTGGAAGGTATTCAAGCACATGGGCTGGAGGATTCAAGGGAATTTTTGAGTTCGGGCGGCTCTCCGGCTCTCAAAAAATATGCATTTGGTAATTCGCGCCGATTCGGCGGGAGGAAGATACTCGCTTTGCTCGCCGCGCTTCGCGCGAAAGTGATTGTCTGAACGGTCTTGGAGCCCAGGCTAGCCCTCTCAGAATGGTGCCCTTTCAGGGCACTCAGATGGTTTCTACAGAGCGATTTGTTTTTGGATTCTGGCAGTGGGGGCAATAGAACGTGCTGCGGGCGGCCTGGACGATTCGTTTGACGGGGGTGCCACAGGTTATGCATGGTTTTCCGGCGCGGTCGTAGACGCGCAGGCGTCTTTCGTAAAAATCATTGGTGATTGGGTCACCAAAATAAAAGAGCCGGTCGCTGCCAGCCCCCTCGTTCAATGGAACGGTGCTGCCAGCTTTTATAGCTTCGAGAAGAGTTTCGCGGATTGTGTTGCGAAGGCGGGCGATTTGCGCGGGCTTGAGGCGGCGCGCGGGCAGTTGTGGAGAAATGCCGGCACGAAAGAGGGCTTCACTGGCGTAAATGTTGCCGACGCCGGCGACGACCGATTGATCGAGCAACTTCACTTTGATGGGTTGCGTGGAGCGTTGCAGGGGGTGCGCAAAAGATTCGAGGGTGAATTCGTCGCTGAGTGGTTCCGGGCCCAGGGCCTGGACGGCGCTGGTGTCCAAAGTCAATCGCCCGAAATAGCGCGTGTCCTCGAAGACAAAATTTTCCGCGCCGAGGTGAAACACGACGGCAGCGTGTTTCGGCAGCGGCTTTTTTGCGGGTGCGAGATACATCCTTCCTGTCATTCCAAGATGGCCGATGACGGGAAATGTATTTCCCCCGTGCGCGCGCATTTCGAAAAGCAGATATTTGCCGCGGCGCGACAGTTGAACAAATGTTGCGCCACGCAATTTCCGCGCGAACTCCCCGGGAGAGGCGGGCAACACGATGCGCGCGCGGCGCACTTCTGCTTTTTGAATCGTGCGTCCGGGCAACAGCGCAGCCAATCGGCGGGCAAGGACTTCGACTTCGGGGAGTTCGGGCATGGGGAGAGGCTAAGGTTTTAAGTTCCAAATTCCAAGTTCCGGAAAGATTTGTTGGCGGGCATGATGGTTAGAGTGATTGCTATTCAAGAAGCTTTCCAGCGAGGGCGGTTCACTGCCGCCGGGGCGGGCGCGCTCCCCTTTTGTTTGCAGAATCTGCGTCCTTGGCACTCACTTCCGAACAGGAAAGACACTTCGTGCCCCTGTTTCCCGAGCACCACCTCACCCCGTCCCTCTCCCCCGCTCCCTCCGCGGCGGAGAGGGTGATGATCAGCCGCAAGATTTATCATATCACACTCGCAATTCAGACCTTTTCCACAGAGCACATCCAATATTGAGCGGCCAATAAAGGTCCAAGTTCCAGAGATTTTGTGCAGAGAGACAGCGATGGGTTCAGCAAATTCCAATGTTTCAGCGCGGACTCACGTCCGCGGCTACGTTTTTAGTGTTGCGCGTGTTCGGCGCGGAGCAGGTCCAAAACTTCTCCGTCCTCGGTCTGGGAAAATTCCTCGTAATAAGCGCCGACGGCATTGAATCCGGGATCGTCGATGAGAGAAATCACCGCGTCCGCGACGCGCTCGAGCTTGATAATGGAACTGGTCGAGCCGACGGGCACCGCCACGACGACTTTTCGCGCGCCCTGCTTTTTGGCGGATAACACCGCGGCTTCCATGGTTGCGCCAGTCGCGAGGCCGTCATCCACGAGCACGACAGATTTGCCGGAAATATCTATCGCAGCGCCCTGATGGAATTTGAGCCGATATTCCTGGAGGCGCGCTTTTTCTTCCTGGATGATTTCCGCGAGTTTGGCGCGGGCCGTTTCGTGCGAGCTTATGGTCTTTTCGTCGAGGAGGACGATGTCATTTTCCGCGAGCGCGCCCACGGCGAATTCCCGGTGGAGCGGGTGGCCGATTTTGCGCACGATCAGGACATCGAGGGGGCGCTGCAAGGTATGCGCCACTTCGGCGGCGACGATCACTCCCCCACGCGGCAGTCCAAGAACAACGTCCACTTCCGCACATTCATGCAACAAGTGGCGTCCCAGCTTCTGTCCGGCATCCTGACGCGATGCGAACGACATACGCTTCACCCATCGTTCGGCTGTGATGAAAAATCAACGGGGGAAAACCCGAGGCGCCCCTTCGGGGCGCGTGATTCTTGTGCCAAGCGAACCGGGGATGTTACCCCCGGCTAATCTCCGGCAGCCCTCCGGGCTGAAAGCCGGAGGGATCGGCGAAGGGCCATCGCGAGCGTGGAATTCAAACTTCAAGAATTCGGATGCGCGAGCCGTGGTTGTGTAGGCAGGCGTTCGGAAGACAACGGCGCGCGCGGAGCGGCGCGCCCTACCACGCCGGGATTTATTCTAACTCACCAGCGTGCCGACTTCTTCGCCGAGGACCACGCGCTTCAGATTATGGGCGCGGAACAAATCGAATACGATGATGGGCATTTTGTTGTCCATGCAGAGCGAGAAGGCGGTGGAATCCATCACCTTCAATTGCTTTTGCAGGGCTTCAATATAGGTGATATGGGAGAAGCGTTTTGCCTTCGGATTTATTTTGGGATCGGAATCGTAGATGCCATCGACCTTGGTGGCTTTGAGGATGACCTCCGCGCCAATTTCATTCGCGCGCAGCGCGGCGGCGGTGTCGGTCGAAAAATAGGGATTGCCGGTGCCGCCGCCGAAAATAACCACTCTGTCCTTTTCCAAATGCCGCACGGCGCGGCGGCGGATGAACGGCTCGGCAACCTGCGACATGGTGATGGCCGACTGCACGCGCGTCTCCACTCCGAGTTTTTCGAGCGCGTCCTGCAGCGCGAGAGAATTGATGATGGTGGCGAGCATGCCCATGTAATCGCCGGTGGCGCGCTCAATGCCGCGCTCGCTGCCCGGCAGGCCGCGAAAGATATTTCCACCGCCAATGACGATGACGACCTGCACGCCCAGTTCGCGCACTTCGCGAATTTGCCGGGCCATGCTTTGCACGGCCTGCGCCGAGATGCTGACACCGGCCTCGCCGCCGAGAGCTTCACCGCTGAGTTTCAGCAAAATCCGCCCGTATTTCGGGCCGCCTTTTTTCGTTGTGCTTTTAGCGCTACTCACCGGGCGGAGGTTGTAACAGTCCCGGAGGGGAAGGTCAAATGAAAGGCGGAAAGGGGAGTGCTCTAATTTGAATGGCAGAGACGCCGGCCCGCCGTGGCGGGATCGCGGTCCGCGTCCAGCGGACGGAATGGATTTGTCGACGCGTTGGGCAGAATCCGTTGCGCCGCTGAACGCGGCGCGGACGGCGCAGCGCGCCGTCCCTACCAAACACGGACACTGCCGCGGAAAGGAAACTCGCCGCCGGGACGGCGGCTGTCCCAGGAGGTGTTTTTTTGCAATTCAGTTTTCATTCGCCGATTCTTCATTAAACTCCGTGCGTGCATTGGCTTTATTCCGCGGATGTTGGCGTGTTCCGTTTCATTAACGGGACGCTCAGCAATCCATTTTTTGACGTATTGATGCCGTTTGCGAGCGGCAACAAGTTTTTCTTTCCGGCCCTTGTGGTCCTGGGAATCCTGCTGCTGTGGAAAGGCGGCAAGCGCGCCTGGCTGTGCGGGTTGATGGTGGCGCTGATCCTTGGCCTGGGGGACGGGCTGGTCTGCAACACCATCAAACACGCCGTCGCGCGCCCGCGGCCGTTTGTGACGCTGCAAGACGTTCGGTTGCCGATGAACAAATACCATCACGCGCGCAATCCGCGAATGGCCAGGGAACAAAACGATGCACCATCGCCCGCAACATTGCCGAACCACAACTCCATGCCGTCGTCGCACGCGGCGAACTGGTTTGCGGCGACGATGATTTGCCTCGTGTTCTATCGGCGGAGCTGGCGGTTCATGCTGCCGCTGGCGTGTTTGGTTTCCTTTTCGCGGATCTACAATGGCGTGCATTACCCGAGCGACGTGCTGGCCGGAGCAATGCTCGGGGCGGGCTACGCGTTGGCCGGATTGTGGGCCATCGAATCGCTCTGGCGGTTCGTGGGGCAAAGATGGTTTCCGCTCTGGTGGGAAAAATTGCCATCACTTGTGAATGTGAAGCCGGCGGCCGGCGAGGCCGAGGCGGAGGAACTGCCACCGGAAACGGACACGCGCCACGCGTCGACTGACGCTCATTGGCTGCGGCTCGGATATATTTTTATCGCGGCTTCGCTGCTGGCCAACCTTGCGTATCTCAAGAGCGGCCTGATCGGGTTGAGCGAGGACGAAGCTTATCAATGGGTTTGGTCAAAGCACCTGGCACTTTCCTATTACAGCAAGCCGCTGCTGATCGCCCTGACGCAGTGGCTCGGGACGCACCTTTGGGGCGACACGGAATTCGGCGTGCGGTTTTTTTCGCCTGTCATCGGCGCCACGCTCGGATTTCTCCTGCTGCGATTTTTCGCGCGCGAGGTTAATGCACGGGCCGGATTTTTCCTGATGCTCATCGTGAGTGCGACGCCGCTGCTGGCGCTGGGTTCCATCCTGATGACCATTGATCCGCTGTCGGTTTTGTTCTGGACGGCGGCAATGATTACCGGCTGGCGGGCGGTGCAGCCGGAGGGAAAGCTCGGGTCGTGGCTTTGGACGGGGCTTTGGCTGGGGCTCGGGTTTCTCAGCAAATACACGGAGATGCTGCAAATCGTCTGCTGGGTGGTGTTCTTCATTCTTTGGAAACCGGCTCGCGCGCATTTGCGGAAACCCGGACCTTATCTTGCGTTCCTTATCAACGTGATTTGCACCGCGCCGGTGTTGATTTGGAACCAGCAGCATCAGTGGATCACGGTGACTCACGTTGAGGGCAATGCCGGCGCGAACAAACCGTGGGAAGCGTCGTTCAGCCATCTTGCGGACATGGCGTCGTTTATCGGCGCGGAGAGTTTTCTGTTGAACCCGATTTTCTTCGTGGCGGCGGTTTGGGCCTGCATCGTCTTTTGGCGGCGGATGCGCCATGATCCGCGCCTTGTGTTTCTATTCAGCATGGGCGCGCCGTTGTTCCTCATTTACTTCCTATTCACGCTCCACTCAAAGGTGTTGCCGAACTGGATTGCGCCATCGGTATTGCCGATTCTTTGCGTGGCGGTCATTTACTGGGACACGCGCTGGCGTCTCGGCGCGCGCGCGCTGAAAGGCTGGCTAATTGCGGGGCTGGCGATTGGCTTTGCAGTCGTCGCGTTCCTGCACGAAACCGACGTGGTTCAACACCTCGCGGGCCGGCCATTGCCGCCGAAAATAGACCCGCTGACGCGCGTGCGCGGCTGGGATGCGATGGCGAAAACGGTGGAGGAAGTGCGCGAGAAATTTCTGGCCGAAGGGAAACCGGTATTCATCATCGGCGCGCACTACGGCACGACCGGCGAGCTGAGCTTTTATATTCCCGAGGCGCGGACCAACATTGCCAGGCATCCGCTGGTTTATTATCAGACGATGACGAACGCGGTGAATCAGTTTTATTTTTGGCCGCGTTACGAGGAAAGCCACACCGGGGAAAACGCGCTTTACGTGCGAGACGTAGGCAGTCCGCCGCTGGTGAGGAACTGGATCGTTCCGTGGTTGAAGGGCGAGCCGATGGAAGACCTGGTTCACGATGAACGCGCGATTAAAGGCCCCTTCCCGCTGCTCGAGCAGGAATTTGATTCGGTGAAGGATCTGGGATTGTTTAACATTTACTATCGTGGCCGTGTCTTTCACACCGTCCAAATCTTCGAGTGCCGCAACCTGCACTGAGCGCGACGCGGCATCGATCACGCTGGCCGTGCGCGATTACGATCTGGCGGGCACGCTGGAATCCGGCCAGGCGTTTCGGTGGCATTTGACCGACGGCGGCTGGAATGGGGTGATTGGAAATCGCTGGGTGCGTTTGCGCGCGGATGGGTTTTCAATTGTCGCGGAAGCCGCCGGGCCGGTTTCGGATTGGCGATGGCTGAGGCATTATTTGCAAGTTGATTTGGACATCGGAATGGTGGTGGCGACTTTTCCGGATGACGAACCGATCAGGACGTCTGTCACAGCCTGCAGGGGATTGCGATTGCTGCGGCAGGAGCCGTGGGAATGCCTCGCGTCGTTCATCCTTTCCTCGACGAAACAAATCGTGCAGATCCGGCAAATTGTTTCGTTGCTGTGCGAGCGATTCGGCGAACCGGTTCCGGCGGCACCGCAGTACGCGCCAGCATTTGGGTTCCCCTCCCCTGGCCGGCTGGCGCGGGCCACGGAGGCAGAACTGCGCGCGTGCAAGATGGGCTTCCGCGCGCCTTACCTGCTGGGGACGGCGCGAGCCGTGGTGGAGGGAAAAATCGAATTGGAGCGGCTGCGCCAGTTGCCGGTGGAGACGGCGCGGGCGGAACTGATGGGGTTGCCGGGAGTCGGGCGGAAAATTGCTGATTGCGTTTTGTTGTTCGCGTATGGATTTCAATCGGCGTTTCCGGTGGACGTGTGGGTCATCAAGGCGCTGCAGAAGCTTTATTTTCTGCGACGCCGCGCCCCGGCAAAGCGGCTAAGGCATTTTTCGGAAACGCACTTTGGCCCGAATGCCGGTTACGCGCAGCAGTATTTGTTTCATTACATGCGGACGAAGCATGGAAAATTAAAATAACGGCGGCTCATAGACCGCCGCTACAAAATTGAAAAATGAAAACGGTTGATGTCCTGTTCACTCCCGCTGATTTCGCGGCGCTCAAAGGCCGCCGACTCGATGATACGTTGTGCGTGGTCTTCGATATCTTCCGCGCCACGAGCACCATGGTGACGGCGCTGGCCAATGGCGCGGAGGCGATTATACCGGCTGGCGAAATTCCGGAGGCGCTCCTCATCAAACAACGCATCCCCGGCGTGTTGCTCGCCGGGGAACGTGATGGACTGCGCATTCGCGCAAACCTGACGGGTGGGACAGATTTTGACCTCGGCAATTCTCCGCGTGAATTCACAAAGGAGAAAATTGCGGGCAAAACCATCGTGACGACCACCACCAACGGCACCCGTGCGCTTCGCTCCTGCGCGCATGCAAAGATGGTGTTGGCCGGCTCGTTTCTCAATCTTCGCGCCACGGCGGAATTCATTGTGCACAGCTCGCCAGAAAATCTTTTGCTGATTTGCAGCGGCACTCATGAAGAGTCGGCTTACGAGGATGTGCTCGGAGCCGGGGCTTTGTGCGATTTGCTATTGAAAAATCCGGAAGACGCCAAAGTCTCTGATTCGGCAAAAATGGCGCGAGAGCTTTATTCTTTCGCGAGCAAGAACCTGACGGACGCGGCTTCGCAATCGCGCAATGGGCGGCGGTTGATCTCAATAGCGGAACTGCGGGACGACGTTTCATTTTGCGTGCAGCGGGATATTTTCAATTTCGCCGCGGCGCTGGATGCCGAGGGGCGGGTCAAGAAACTTTAGCCCAATTTTCGCATGCGTGATTCGAAAGGTTTCACGCGATGGATTCGATTTGCGGCCGATGACGCATGCCCGTTAAGCGGGAGCCGCCGGGAAATTGTGGCGGCGCCAGGCCGGCCAGCCAGAGCCTCCTCACGTCGGCTGCTACGGGGAGGTGAAAAATCAGAGACAGGCAGGATGCCTGTCCTACGAGGCGGGCGGTCGATAGCTGGCGACGACCAGGTCGCTCAGGATTTTGTCCGGCGATTCGACGGCGTCTTTATCAATGACAAATTCGCGCGGGCCGGAGTTTTGAACGATGAGTTTGAGGCCGAATTGAAAATCCTTGAATCGCCTGGCGCACAGCTCGCGGACGGATTGTTTTCGTTCCAGCGCTTCATTGACCAGCAGATCCGCCGCGGCGTCGGTGAAACGGATTTGAATGCCGTGATTTTCCTGGAACCGCCGGGCGAATTCATCCACCAACTGGCGCGCCACAATGCGCTCCTCGCTCTGCGGGTCCGTCAAGACCTTTTTCAATTCGGCGGCGGGATTCCCGACCAATTGCGGCGTCACCACGAAGCGCTTCACATTGGTGGAGGGCAGTTCAAATTTGATTTCGCGAAACACGCGCTCGCACACGGTCATCAGGCCACGCGCGCCCGTTTGCTCATCGCTGGCTCGCTCGGCGATGGCGCGCAAACCTTCGTCTGAAAAAAGCACCTCGATATTGTAGGCGGCAAAATCCTGCTCGTATTGGCGGATGATGCTGCCCTCCGAACTTTTTAAAATTTGAAACAAATCATCCGTGTTCAAGGAATGACAAACCACGCGCACCGGGAGGCGGCCGATGAATTCCGGCTCAAAACCGAACTCGATGAAGTCGCGCGTTTGCGCGGCGGCGAGAACTTCCTCGGAAGTTTCCGATGGCTTCTCCCGCGCGGCGAAACCGATGGCGGCATCGCGCAGCCGTTTCCGGGCGATTTTTTCCAAGCCTTCAAACGCGCCGCTGACGATGAAAAGAATGTGCTTGGTGTTGATGGTGCTCGGCGCTTTGCGCCCGCGCTGCATGTCCATCATGGCCTGAATCTGGCCCGCGATATCGTTAACCGAGCGCGAAGGCACTTCGGTTTCCTCCATCAACTTGAGCAAATTGGTCTGCACGCCCCGCCCGCTGACGTCGCGGCCGCCGGCGTTGTTGGCGGCGCCGATCTTGTCGATTTCGTCGATGTAAATAATGCCGTATTGCGCGCGCTCGACATCGCCATCGGCCAGCCGCACGAGGTCGCGCACCATATCCTCGACGTCGCCGCCGACGTAGCCGGTCTCGGAGAATTTCGTCGCGTCGGCCTTCACGAAGGGCACGCCAATCAGTTCCGCCGCGCTGCGAATCAGGTAGGTTTTTCCGACGCCGGTCGGGCCGATTAAGATAACATTCTGCTTGGCATAATTGGGCGATTCCTTGCCTTCGAGCGCGAGACGAACGTGATGGTAGTGGTCGCACAGGGCGACGCTGAGGACTTTTTTGGCTTCGTCCTGTTTGATAACGAAGCGGTCCAGATAGTCTTTGACGTCGTGAGGTTTGTATTTGAACTCGAAATCCTCGGCTTTCTTCGAGGGCGCCGTCCCCTCGGCGCTGGGAGGTTGTTCGGCGGGCTTCACCTCTTCGGGTTCGGATTTTGCGCCGTGTTGAAAATGCTGGCGGACGAAATCGGTCAGTTGGCGCTGGAATTCATCGGGCGACAGCGGTGTGTTCGATGCGGAAGCCTTCATGCGAAATTGATCTCTTTTGCCAAACTGACGCGAAAACAGAATATGGGGCGGCGCGGCAGCGCCGCCCTGCCGATCATCGGTTGTCCAAAGATTTATTTTGGCAATCAGTTTGAATCACCTTGTCACAATAATCCAGTTTTGCAATATGACCAGCATTTGAGTTCACAATTTCAACCGAGCGACCGGAAGCGTTTCGAGGCGGCGTTGCGCCGTTTCGACGAGGAGAATTCGCGCGATCCCAATTTCGAAACTGTCAACGGCGAGCGGAGGCCGCGCGAACTTGTCCACGCGCAATGGCTCACGGAGTGGGTGCTGAAACTTGCCCCCAACGCCTCGGAGGAGCTTCGCCTGGCGGCGCGGTGCCAGCATTTGTGCCGCTGGAAAATTCCGCGCGATTGCTATCCGATGACACGGGCCGGCTATTTGAAATGGCGTGAAGATTTGAAGCATTTTCACGCGGAGCGCGCCGGCGAGATTCTTCGCGAGGTTGGCTATCCGGATTCGGCAGTGGCGCGGGTGCAGGAATTGAACTTGAAGAAGAATTTTCCAAATGATGCCGAGGGGCGGGTTTTGGAGGATGGGTTGTGCCTGGTTTTTCTGGAGCGCCAGCTCGCTGATTTCGCGGGGAAAACCGCGGATGAAAAGGTGATCACGGCATTGCAAAAGTCCTGGAGGAAAATGACGACGGCGGCGCAGGCGGAGGCGTTGAGGCTTCCTTATGGGGCGCGGGAAAAGGAGTTG
>Ga0134126_10012418_pt1 | contig 10762 bp, 12 predicted proteins | sample KB31752_FD_96881 | JGI IMG/M metagenome (GOLD analysis project Ga0134126, IMG submission 96881) | Terrestrial soil microbial communities with excess Nitrogen fertilizer from Kellogg Biological Station, Michigan, USA - KB3-175-2 | ecosystem: Environmental > Terrestrial > Soil > Unclassified ...
CGCACGGACCGCTCTGGACTATCTGAAATTACGGAACGACTGTACCGGGCATCTCGGCGTGATGGGCATCTGCATCGGCGGCCATCTGGCGTTCCGCGCGGCGATGAACCCGGACGTTTTGGCGGCGGCGTGCTTTTACGCCACGGATATTCACAAACACAGTCTCGGCAAAGGAATGAACGACGACTCATTGCAGCGAGCCGGTGAGATTAAGGGCGAATTGCTGCACATCTGGGGGCGTCAGGATCCGCACGTGCCTCTCGAAGGACGCAACCTGATCAAGGCTCGGCTGGAGGAGGTCGGCGCGAACTATCAGTGGTTCGAGGTAAACGGCCAGCACGCATTCCTGCGCGACGAAGGTCCGCGCTATGACCCCGCTCTGGCACATCAATGCTACGGACTGGCTCTCGAATTATTTCACCGGCGCCTCGGATCCGGCGGCATCCAGTAGCGTTCCCCCATGAACGAGCAACTGGTCGATGTTGTCAAAAGCTGCATCCTCATCCTGGGAGCGCTGTTTCCGATCGTGAATCCGTTGGGCAACAGCCCGATCTTTCTTGGCCTGACGCGCGATTATTCGACCGAAGAACGCAACCTGCTCTCACGGAAGATCGCGGTGAACGGCTTCATTCTGCTGGTTGTCTCGATACTGATTGGCACTCACATCCTGAGGTTCTTTGGCATTTCCTTGCCAGTTGTTCAGGTTGGCGGAGGACTGGTCGTCATCTCCACCGGGTGGGCCATGCTGAATCAGAAAGCCGGCACGCGGAAGGGGGCCGATGCCGACCGGCAGGATATCGATCGCGAAGACTTGTCGGCGCGCGCGTTCTATCCATTGACGCTGCCGCTCACGGTGGGGCCGGGCTCGATCTCGGTTGCGATTACGCTTGGCGCGAATGCGCCGCATTATCGTGGTGTCGAGGATTTGTTGCCCATTTTGCCCGCGGTCATCGGGCCGGCCCTCGTCGCCGTGACAATTTATCTGAGCTACCGCTTCGCCGAGCGTCTGGCTGAGCTTCTCGGGGAAACGGCGATGAGCGTCATTCTGCGGCTGTCGTCTTTCATTCTTGTTTGCATCGGCGTGCAGATCCTCTGGAATGGGATAGAGGCGCTGCTAAGGTCCGTGCCGGCGCTAAGATAGCCACGCGGAGCTGGCGGAACGGCAAACCCGCTTGCTTGCGCAATGCGGCTCTGAGTGAAGGCAATCTACACACGGAGCCGCCGCACGTAAGTGCGCGGGTTGCGTGACTGTTCGAGAAGCCCGTTGTCCAGGCTGCCGCGTGTGGATCAGCTTCTCTCCATCTCCAGTTGCGCCAGCTTCGCAGCGTGATACCCGCAAAGGCCATGCACGCCGCCGCCCGGTGGAGTTGACGCCGAGCAGAGATACACGCCTTTCAGCGGCGTCCGATACAGCGAGCGCGTTGGCCGCAATGCAAGTTGGCGCAGTGTCTGAGCGCCGCCCAAAATGTCCCCGCCCGTATAGTTTGGGTTGTACCGCTCAAAATCCGCTGGTGACATAATGTGACGCGCCAGAATCAGTTTTTGGAACCCGGGCGCAAAGCGCTCAACCTGCCGCTCAATGCGCTCGGTCATGTCGACCGTTGAACCGTTCGGTACATGGCAGTAGGCCCAGCCTATGTGTTTCCCGGCGGGGGCCCGTGTTTCATCGAACAGTGTCGGCTGTACGAACAGCACGAACGGCTGCTGGGGCGCGGCATTCTCCCATGGCGCGCGTTCGGACTCAATCACGTCTTCAAGGCTGCCGCCAAGGTGTACCGTGCCCGCGCGCGCACAGTCTCTATTTCGCCACGGAACCGGGCCGCTCAGCGCCCAGTCCACTTTGAACGCGGCCGGGCCCAGCTTATAGGATTCGAGTTTATGCGCAAAAGCCGGTGGCAGTTTCTCTCCCGCAATTCTCAGGAATTCGCGCGGGCCAACGTCGCAAAGCACTGCATCGGCATCTCGAAACTCGTCAAGCGAGGGGACTCTTGTGCCGGTGGTTACGTTTCCGCCCAGCGACTGAAAGTATGACGCGAGCGCGTTCGTAATCTCTTGCGATCCGCCCCGCGGGATGGGCCAGCCTACGGCGTGCGCCGCCATTCCCAGCACCCAGCCGAACGCAGCCGATCCGGGCGATTCGAGCGGCCTCGCCGAGTGTGCCGAAAGTCCGGCGAACACGGCTTGCCCGCGCTGTGTTGAGAAGAGTTTTCTGGCTTCCCAGGATGCCGGCCGCAAAGCGTGCAGTCCGAAACGGCCGAGAAGCAGGGGACGCCGAGGAATCTTGAATGGCTTTAGCAGTTCGTCAGTCAGGAGCGACCAATCGTTCGCGAAACTTTTGGCCAAACGCCGGTATGGCTCGCGTGCGCCGAGGCGCGCCGCTGTCGCATCGACCGATCGTTCAATGACGCCGATATCGCCACTGTCGAGCGGATGCGCCACGGGCACCTCCGGATGAATCCAATGGAGTCCGTGTTCGGCGAGCGGATAGCTCTGGAAAACGGGTGAACTCACGCCGAGCGGGTGGACCGCCGAACAAACATCGTGGATGAAACCAGGCAAGGTCAACTCCGACGAGCGCGCTCCTCCGCCAATAAACGATTGCGCTTCAATCACTGTCGTATGAACGCCGGCTCGCGCGAGTTCAATCGCCGCACTCAGGCCATTGGGTCCGGAGCCGATCACATACGCATGCTTTGCCTTGACCGAACTCACGTCACCGTGCCGGCAGCCACCCTTCTTCGCGCAGCACTCGCTGCAATCCGGGGCTATCTAACGAGATGGCCGGAAAATAAGTGCTGATAAGCTTGCGCTTCCACCATGCATGCGTGGCCCGGTGTTCTTCGGGCGTTGTGAAGTGATATTCATACAGCAGCGCGCGCACATAGCGCGGCGGATGGGCGGAGAATGGGTTGTATCGCAGCAGGCCCAGCGTTGCGGAGTCGCCTTCGAGCAGCTTGGCCATGAAATTCACGAACCATGGATAATTCTGATAATTCGACATTGCCGCGAACCACATCAGCCAGTCGAGCCGCAGATGATACGGCGCGATCTGGGGAGGAGTGTACGTGGGATCCGTTGGTTTGCCCTTGAACTGGTAGATTCTCCATTGCGTCGCGCTGGTAATGACGGCGTCTTCGGTTCCTTCCACAACGACTTCATAACGCGGGCGCGTAACGCTTCCAAAGGCTCCGTACGTGCCGACCAGGTGGAACGGGTTGTAATCGAAGTTCATCATCTGCCGGGCGGACAGCATGTTCACGACGACCGGGATGCTCATGATAAACACCAGTGCGCCGATCCCGATTTGAGCGTACACCTCGGCGCGTAACGGCGCCTGTAGCTGCAACGGGTGGAGATGGAGAAGGGAGGACCAGATTCGGTCGTCGATGGTTGAAAACGCCAGCACGATTGTGATGAGATTCAGCCAAGAGAGATTTCCGCTGGCAAGGAGGACGAGTTGAAAGACGATCGTCAGAATGCCGGCGATCGATGCGACCGGCTGCGGCAGGAAAAAGCCGAACGGAACAATCAGCTCGACAAAGTGGTTGAAAAGAACACCGCCCTCGTGAACCCACGCCGGCGCCCAATGAAAATACCAACTAAGCGGATTCGGCATCGGCTGCGTCTCGAAATACCAGTTGAGGCACGTCAGATTGCGCCAGCACGGATCGCCCCGCAGCTTGATCAAGCCGGCGCCGAACATCACGCGGAACAGCAGCCATCGCATCAGCCAAATGGGAATCTGCTGCGGCGTGGTGTGGCTCGATCCGAAAAAGATCGCGAAGAACATGGCTTCGAGCAGAATGGATTCCCAGCCAAACGAATAGAACGTCTGGCCCACGTTCACGAACGACATGTAGAGAACCCAGATCAGCGCCCAAGTCAGCATGGACATCCATGTGCCGTACCGGTCTGAGATGCCCGTAAGAACAAGGCAGGACAGAACCACTCCGGCCCACGCCGCTAGTGTGAAAGCGACGTCCTGCGGAAATAGGTAAAAAAGGCTGGGGCTTTGCCGGAAAGGCATCTGCTTCATGAAGTGTGAAGCCGGAAGCAGACCCCGCTCTCCGCAAAGAGCGCGGAACTGGTTCAGGGCCACCAGAAAGGCAAGCAGGCACACCAGGCCAAGCCCACGCAGAAGCACGAGCCGAGCGATCCAATAGCCGCGCGCGTCGAGCATACGAATGCCGCGTGTTGGACAGCGAGGCGCCGGGCCCCGTTACTCGGGTAAGTGATGCTGCGACTAAGTTATTGATTTTATTGTGGCGCGAGCCTTAGCTTGCCGCCGTGGGCTTCAGCCCACGACGCGGGCACTGAACGGTCCGCCAGCGCTGTAAATCGTGCGCCATCGGGAGAGACTGCTCGCCTTTTATCGGGCTCAATGGATGTAAGGCTTTAGCATGAAATACACAACAACGCCCGTGATCGACACGTAAAGCCAGATGGGAAACGTCCACCGGGCGATGCCCCGGTGAAAGCGAAATTGGCCGCGCAGTGCGTACCACAGGGTTGTGAACACCAGCGGCACGGTAACCATCGATAGGCAGATATGGCTGATAAGAACAGTGAAATAGACGGGGCGAATCCAGCCATGCCCCAGGAACAGCGTATCGCCGTGGAAATAGTGATACGTGATATAGCCGAGCAGAAAGAGCGCCGAAAACGTAACGGCGGACAGCATGAACCGCATGTGCACAACGCGTTTTTTCCGGCGAATGTTGATGTAACCCAGAATAAGGCAGATCGCGCTGAGCGAGTTGAACACAGCGTTAGCCGCTGGAAGGCTATCGGCCCATGCCGGGGCCGCTACTCTGCCCTTGAAATAGATCAGCCAGATAAGAAAACCGAGGACGAGGCCGCTCAACGCGAGAATGACAGGGAGCGGCTTGCGGGCCAGACGGCGTGAATCAATCTGAGCGTTCGTCCCGGTAGGCACAAATCCAATCTTATCGTTCGTCCGTACTGGAGCCTTTATTGGCTGCCGCGGCGACAGGCCTGGATTTCGGCGGTTGAGCGCTCGCCTGTTCTTTCATTACGCGCCGTTGCGCCCGCCGGACGCGGCGGCGCTTCGCCAGCTTATCGTTGCGTGCCCGGTTGGTGTTCTTGGCAGCCATATGTTGGTACTCCTCACAGCAAGTATTGCAGTAGCCGTGGTCAATGCAAAGTCGCGTATCTGTAAACGCCGATAATACTGAGATGAAACTACGATGGAACGGCTTCGACGAACAGCTTGCCGGCAATCGCGAACCGTAGCGCATCAATGCCGGTTCCGGTCACGCTGGAAATTTCGAGGAAATCGTGGCCGCGTTCTTTCGCTTTTTTTCTAACGGCCTCGATGCGTGCCGGGTCCTGGCATACGTCGATTTTCGTGGCAACCACTAACATAGGTTTTTCCGCGAGATGCTCGCTAAAGCTGCGAAGCTCATCGAGAATCACATCGAAATCGTGGGCTGGGTCGCGGCCGCTCATCTCCGAGACGTCCACGAGGTGTACTAATAGCCGTGTCCGTTCGACGTGCCGCAGGAATTGGATGCCCAAGCCGTGTCCTTCATGAGCGCCTTCGATGAGTCCAGGGATATCGGCGACGACGAACGTACGCTCCCCTGCTTCGACTACTCCAAGGTTCGGTTCCAGCGTAGTGAATGGGTAGTCCGCGATCTTGGGGCGCGCCGCGGAAATGCGTGAAATCAGCGTCGACTTGCCCGCGTTGGGGAACCCAACCAAACCCACATCGGCCAGCAGTTTCAATTCCAGGCGCAAACGCCGCTCGTCGCCGGGTTTGCCTTCTTCGTGTTCGGTAGGCGCCTGGTGCGTGGACGTAGCGAAACGTGCATTGCCGCGCCCTCCGCGGCCTCCACGGGCTACTAGAAACGTTTGATCCGCCGCCGTGAAATCGAAGAGTTCCTCGCGAGTCTCCGCGTCGTAGACCGTGGTGCCCACGGGCACGGCGACTTTGATTGAATGCCCTTCCCGGCCGGTCCGGTTGCTGCCTTCGCCGTGACGGCCACGCTCGGCCTTGTGCTCCGGATTGTAGCGAAGATGGAGCAGCGTGTTGTAGTGCGGATTCGCAATCAGCACTACGTCGCCGCCGCGCCCGCCGTCGCCGCCGCTGGGACCGCCGCGCGGAACGAATTTCTCCCGCCGAAAAGCCAGGCAGCCGTTTCCTCCGTCGCCGGCCTTCACGGAAATGATTACTTCGTCTATGAACACGGGATTGAACTTGCAGGGAGTGTCTGAACAGCAAAAAGGGGCGGCATTAGCCGTCCCCGAATAGATGCGGTAGGCGTTCCGCTAGCTCTGAGCGATAACGTTAACGTACTTCCCGAGGCGGCCGCGATCGCGAAATTCGACCGTTCCGGGGATCGCCGCGAACAAGGTGTCATCTTTGCCGAGACCGACGTTCTTGCCCGGCTTGTAGCGGGTGCCGCGCTGGCGCACGATAATGGAGCCCCCCGTCACGAATTCGCCCGAGAAAACCTTGATGCCCAGCCGCTGCGAGTTCGAGTCGCGGCCATTCTTGGAGCTGCCTAAACCTTTTTTATGTGCCATGACTATTTACCTCGTCAACTCGGCTTAGCCGATAATCTCTTCCACCTTTACCCGCGTGTAAGCCTGGCGATGGCCGATGGTGCGTTTGTATTGCTTCTTGCGCTTGAATTTAAAGACCAAGATCTTATCGCCGCGGCCGTGGGCGGTAATCTTACCGCGAACACGGGCCGCCTTCACGGCGTCGCCGAGGGTTAGACCGTTGTCTCCGGAAACCGCTAGAACGCGATCGAATTCAACAGGGGCGCCGACCTCGCCAGCAAGCGTATCGACATCAATGATTTGGCCGGGCGCAACGCGATACTGCTTTCCGCCCGTTTCAATTACAGCGTACATAACGATAACCTTTTCTGCGGGTTAGCGGCCTTAATGCGCAACACCAGAAAGCTGGACACAACCCAGGTATAAGCAGCGCCGGCCGAACTCTTTCATCATACTCGATGGCTTACCCGTTTGTCACTTCCGGTACGGCAAAAGCGGGCAGTGATCAAGCAGCGCGCCCGTTTAGCGGTCCCCCGCGCAAACCGGGCGACTACTCATCGAAATGCTTTCGCTGAATGGTCTATTATGTCTCAAGTGCGGACGAGCGCGGCGACGTATCCGCATGGCGCTGGTAAGGAGCGTACGGAGGAGTCCTCGCGCGCCCTTACGATTTGTGATCGCTGTGGCTGACGATCGGAAAGCGGCTTCACGAATGCCGGAAAGCCGGCGCTTGCTTACTTTGATGGAAACTGAATCGAGATTTGCCTCACGCTGCCGGCCACATGTTGCGGATTGAGATTCCCGTTCCCTCGGTTGTCGTTTTGATTGGCGCTTCCGGGGCTGGAAAGTCGTCGCTTGCACGAGCGCTTTTCAAGCAGACGGAAATATTGTCGTCCGATCGATTTCGTGCGTTCATTTCGGACAACGAAAACGACCAGGCCGCCACTGCCGATGCATTCCAATTGCTTTATTTGGTGGCTCGAAAGCGGCTCCGGCGGAAACGGTTGTGCGTTATCGATGCGACGAACATTCGCGAACGAGACCGCGCAGGCTACGTCACGCTGGCTCGGGAGTTCGATTGTCCGGCCGTGGCGATCGTTTTAGATCCGGGGATCGATATCTGTATTGAAAGGACAACAGCGCGGCGGGATCGGGATATCTTGCCGGAAATTGTGCGGCAGCAGTACGCCGAACTGCGGCGGTCTCTGCATTCGCTCAACCACGAAGGGTATTCGCGGATATGGCTCCTGCGTGACTCTTTACCGGGCGCCGTTACTGTGTTTAGGCAGACTGCCTCGGTTCAAGCGCACACATCGCCAACTGGCGAAACGGTTTGAGATGGCGAATACGCCGCGATCACCGCTGCACGTGACTGACACTCGTTCAGAAGTTGCTGTATATGCGCGCGCTCGGAAGTTGCGATGAGGATCGCCTGCTGAATGCTGGCGCGGGCGTCGGCTCTGGCGAACGCAGTCATCTCTGGAGCTAGCGACGTCACGAGCGCGCGGTTTTCCGCGAGAAGATTCGTCAGACGCACATGGTCCCGTTGCGCAACGGCTGCCACGATTTCGGCATTTAGATGCCGCAGCCGTTCCTCGGAATTGGTGCTCACGCTGCTTTCAATTGCCATTCGAGTTTTTGTTGTTCGTATTGAACAGGCCTTCATAGAAAGTGTTCTGCTGTTCGAGTTGGTAGATTGCGGCATCGGACTGAGAAAGCTGGGTCAGAAGCGTTTGTTGAAAATTGTTGATGTAATCGACCTGATCGCCGATCGTAGAGTTCAGGTTGTTTAGCGATGCCGTGAGTTGTTCTTCTTCGTTCTTGATGGCGCCGGTGACTGGATCTTCAAGATTTTGGAGAGCCGAGTTGGCGGCCTGTATGAAACCCGACGTGGAGGTTCCCAAGTAGCTCGAAAGCGCGCTGAAACCCTGAGAGGCGGAAGCCCGGAATTCAGTCGAGTTGAATGTCAAGTGTCCGCTATTGTCCAGATCGAGCCCAAGGAACGAAAGTGGAGAAGAACTTCCGCCGGTGTAGCCATTAATGGCATGCAGCGCCGACTGGGCGCTAAACAAGACGCTGTCGCCCTGTAGCGCGTTCCCGCTCTGGCCGTGAGATTTGCCGAGTTGATCGGCCGTTGCGTTGTAAGCGGTCACAAACGACTGCAACGCCTTCTGGATCGCTGTTGTGTCCTGATTAATGGCAATCGTAGTGGGAGAACCGGTATTGGTTCCGAGCAGATTGACGGTTACCCCAGGTGAAAGCGTGATGGTATCGGAGTTACTGGTGATCGACGTCGGGAGCCCATCGAGTTTGTAGCTGGCCAGCGTGCCAGTGGCTACGGTGTCGAGTAGATCGTTCGCGCCGTCGTTCAATTGCACCGATACGGGCCCCAGATCTTTCGATTGGAGGGCGAGCCTGTAATCGGGAGCGCTGCTGCCGCCGACATTCACGATGGAAGCGGTGACGCCAAGCGAAGAACTCCCATTGATTGCGTCAACCAGCCCCTGAAGAGTGCTTTGTGCCGGAGTGACGCTTGTGTTCACTCCATCGACCGTTAAGGTGAAAGATGAGGCAGAGCTGATATTTTGCGATGCCGGGTTGTTCACGGTCTGAAAACCGGAGGCGCTTACGGTCTGCGTGCGGGAGCCGAGATTGGTCACCTCAAGCGTGTAAACGCCCGTTGACGCTCCGGCTGACAGTGAGACGCTAGCTACTGAAGGATTTCCGACCGAGGTCGAGAGCGACGCCAAACCCGTAGCGTTCGATAACGCCGCGACAGCGCTCTGCAGTCCCGTAAAAGTGTTGTCGAGCGATTGCAGCGCGTTCTGTTGCGCCTGCGCGTTTTGCTGCTGAATCTGCAGGTTTTGTAGATTCAGCGATTGCAACTGCACGGCACGGGTGAGAACCTGCTGGAAATCCTGGGAATATTTGCTCTGGCCGCCGAACGTGGCCACGGTGATCAGGGGGTTAATTGAGGTTGACATCTTGTACTCGCGATCGAGGTCGTCTATGAGTTTTCGGACCGGGAGCTATAGGACTAGTGCGAGGCATGCCTCGCCCTTACACGCTCCGGAGAGTTTTATTGTAGGGGCGTCGCATGCGACGCCCGCTCGGCCGCAAGTTACACAAAAGTGAGCTGGCATTTGGCCTCCAAGTTTATGATCGGCTGAGATTGGCATGTCATTAGAAAGAGTTGAGGGGCCGCCGCGTTTCCCACGGCGCCCCCTCCGAAGGCTCACTCAGATTATTGGAGGAGCTTCAGGACGGACTGCGGGATCTGGTTCGCTTGCGACAGCGCAGCCATCGTAGACTGCATCAGGGTCTGAGACTTGGCCAGGTTAGCCGCCTCGGAAGCAATGTCGGCGTCGCGAATTCGGGATTCGTCAGCCGCATAGTTGGTTACCTGCGACTGTGCGAGGCCGATGGCGAAGTTGAGCTGGTTAATGCCGGCGCCGACCGTTCCCTGGACCTGACCGAGCGTGCCGATTGCGGCCGCGATGGTCGCAATAGCCGCTTGCGCAGCCGTTGCATCGCCAATAGTGACGCCATTCAGCGCGAGTCCGGTTGCATCGACTGCAGTCGCCGAGAGGTCAATTGATTCAGTCGCCTGTCCGATCTGGGCGCCGTTACTCGTGCCGAGACCACCGCCGATATAGACAGACAGGTTCGTCTTGAAGTCAGTCGATCCTCCACCCAGGCCGATGTTGGCGGCTTGGCGTGTGATTTCCGCGACGTCGTTTTTGAATTCGTTATCCAGGGTGGCGTAATCGCCGGTGAACGTGCCGGAAGCACCCTGCACCGCCAGCGTCTTCAGACGGTCCAGAATCTGCGAAATATTCTGGGTGCCGCCATCGATGATCTGCAACTGACTGACGCCATCATTCGCATTGCGTATGCCCTGGCTCAACTCAGTCCGCTGGTTGCGCAGCGCGTTGGCGATCGCCATGCCGGCTGGGTCGTCGGCCGCGCTGTTGATCCGGTACCCGGACGTTAACCGGTTGATGGTGGTCTGCTGAAAATTGCTGTTGACGGACAGATTCTGCTGGCCGTACAACGAAGCGATATTGGTTTGAATGGAAAGCATTTTTCGTTTTCTCCTTTGACTCTCAGCAGATTCTTCCGCCAGCTTCGTAGCTCTTGCTATTGCCGGTTGCCTTCTGCTGTCAGTAGCCTTATCGACGTTCCAGCAGGGGCTTTAGAAAAAATTGTCAGTGACAATTCCTTGCCGCGGCGC
>Ga0134126_10012419_pt1 | contig 10762 bp, 11 predicted proteins | sample KB31752_FD_96881 | JGI IMG/M metagenome (GOLD analysis project Ga0134126, IMG submission 96881) | Terrestrial soil microbial communities with excess Nitrogen fertilizer from Kellogg Biological Station, Michigan, USA - KB3-175-2 | ecosystem: Environmental > Terrestrial > Soil > Unclassified ...
CTTTCCGTAGCGCAGGGCCGGCGTATCGTCGACGTTCAGGATCGTGATCGAGCCGACCATTGCCCTAGAGGCCGTTCGAGGCCAGCAGCTCGCGTGCGCGCTCGGCGTCCAGCTCGCTCTTCTGCAATACCGCCTGAGCCCGGCGTCCGAGTCGCTCCCGCTCCGCGCTCGACAGCAATGCCGAGGTCACGATCGCCACGGGAACTTCCTGCAGATCCGCATCCGACTTGAGCGACTCGAGCACGTCCTCGCCGCCGACGTCCGGCAGCTTCAGGTCGAGAAATATCATCGCAGGCCGTGAGCGCCGGGCAGCCGCGAGTCCGCTGCGCCCGTCATGGGCCTCGATGACACAGGTGCGATCGTTCGCGAGCAGCTTGTGCATGAGGTAGCGGGAAGCGGGATCGTCGTCGATCACGAGCACGCGTCGCGCCGTCAGGCTGTCGAGCTTGGCGAGCAGCTTCTCGGCGCTCAGGGGCTTGACGCAGTAGGCATCGGCACCCAGCGCAAGTCCCTTGCGCTCATCTTCGATGGAGGTCACGACGATCACCGGGATCGCGGCGGTCTCGGCGTTGCCCTTTAGCTCGGTCAGCCAACGCCAGGCGTCCTCGCCCCGCAGCATGATGTCCAGCACGATTGCCTGGGGGCGAACCCTCTGCATCTGCTCGCGCGCTTCACGCAGGCTGCGCGCGCTCAGGGGCTGGTAGCGCGTCGCCCGCAGGTACTTCTCGAACACGTGCCGCAACTCGGGCTCGTCATCGACGATGAGCACCGGTACCAGACCAGGCTCGACAGGCGCTTTGGGAGAGGCGGCGAGAGTGTCTTCGTCGAAGTGCACTGGCAGCGTGGCGGAGAAGACCGATCCGACGCCGAGCTTACTGCGGACCTCGACTTCGCCGTGAAGCAGCCGCGCGAGGCGGCGGCATAGCGGCAGCCCCAGCCCGGTACCCTTTACCCTGGACTGCATGGCGCTGGGGACCTGGGTGAACTCCTCGAAGATCCGCACCTGGTCTTCGGCGCTGATGCCGATTCCAGTGTCGGTCACCGAGAAGCGCACCGTGCGGAGGTCCTCGCTCGGCACGGCGCTCACGCGCACCTCGCCCTGCTCGGTGAACTTGATCGCGTTGGAGATGAAATTGCGCAGGATCTGGGAGATCTTGCCCTCGTCGTTGAAAAGCTCCAGCGGCGCTTCCGGCTCCTCGAATATCAGCTTGACGCTGTCCCCCGGCAGCAGCGGTCTGAGCATGCCGCGCAGCGCACTGAACAGATTCGCGACATTGAACTCGATGGGGCGTACCTCGATCTTGCCGGCCTCGATCTTCGCCAGGTCGAGCAGGTCGTCCACGAGCGCAGTCAGGTCGTCCGCAGCCTTGCAGATGAAATTGACCTGTCGCGCCTGCTCGTCGCTCAACTCACCGTCGGAGCGTCCGAGCAGCAGATGAGACAGCGCCTGGATCGAGTGCAGCGGCGTGCGAAACTCGTGGCTCATGTTGGACAGGAAGCGCGACTTCATCTCGTCGGCGCGCCGCAGGTGGTCGGCCTTCTCGTCCAGCTCGGCATACAGAGCGACCACACCGCGGTTGGTGTCTTCGAGCTCGCGGTTCAGATGGATCAGCTCGTCCTGGCGCTCGCGCAGCTCGCTCAGAGTGCGCAGCAGCTCGCGATTCTGCTCCTGCAGCTCGTCCAAGGCTCCGACCGGCGGCCGCGTCGTGAGCTCATGGGCGATGCGGCCCAGAGCCGCCCCTGTGACCAGCGGCGCGCGCGCCGGCAGGATTTTCTTCAGCAGCACATTCGTGCCGCTTCCGGGGGCGGAGGCAACGTCGACCCGGTCCATGAGCCGCTGGGCGCCGAGGATCCCGAGGCCCATGCCGGTCTCGGAGCGGTAGTTCCCGCTCAAGATGCGCTCGAGATTGCCGATGCCCGGTCCCTGGTCCTCGATGCGGACGAGCAGCAGCTGCGGGGTGCTCTGTCCCTCCAGGGCGAATTCGACCTTGCCGCCCTTCGCGTATCGGTAGGCGTTGCGGGCGATCTCGGAAACCGCCGTGGCGATGCGGGTCTGATCCTGGCCGTCGAAACCCAGCAGGGAAGCGATCTGTCGCGCCCTCTGTCGGGCGACCACGACGTCCTGCTCGTAGTGGATGGCGACAGTCAGCAGAGGTCTGTTCATGTCAGTGATTCTCGCACTGGGGCGCCGCCTCAGCCGATGGCCCTGATCCGAAGGACCAGCACCGTGACGTCGTCCCTGCCTCTTTCGTGGTCGCGATACAAGACCCCGGCGATGATGGCCGGATGCCGGTTCGCAAGGCCAGGATACTCCCCCAGATTCCAGTGCGTTGCCAGTCCGTCGCTGTGAAAGATCAGCAACCCGCCCGGGGCGAAGTTGAACTCGAACTGCTGTACCCGGCGCATGGTGTGGCCCAGCGTCCCGTTATGTGACACGAGCTGGCGTCGCGTGCCCGGCATCTCGACCCGTGCCGCGATATTGCCCACGCCGGCAAAACTGCCCTTCTCACCGCCGCCAGACAGACGCGCTACCGCCACGGCGGCACCCCGCGTGGGTGCGAGGGCACGATGGCATAACTCGATCAGCTGTGCGGGGTCATCCTCGGGCCGTCTGCCAGGGACACCGATAGCGGCGGTCGCGGCGCGTGCGGCTTCCAGGCCATGACCGAGCCCATCGGTGACGAGAGCGGTGTACCGGCCCGGAGCGCCCTGGATTGTCCAGGCGTCGCCGCATACCGTCTCACCTGCCTTGGGCAGGCAAACAGCGCCGATCTCGAGATGCGCTGGCGGGGGTGGCTTGGACCAGATCTCCAGGCGCAGCGCCGTGCCCCGCTGTGCCGGCGCGTAAATCTCGAAAGTGTCCGCGGCGCGCCCCAGCGCACCGAGCCCGGTGCCGGGACTGCCGGCCGTGGAGACACCGTCCTGCAGGCTCGCCTGGACGTTAACGATACCCGGGCCCCGATCGAGGGCCAGGATCTCGAGTCCCACCGCCTCGTCGAGACTCAGCGCGCGCAGCAGGATCTGGCCCCGGCCGGCATGCTTCACGATGTTGCTGGCTGCCTCGGTGATGCACAGCCCGACCTTACCGACCTGAGTCGTGTCGAGACCGATCGCCTCGCTCAGCTCCTGCGCCGCGCGCCGGGCTGCTCCGACCTCGCTGCGGTCGGCGACGCCAAGGCGAATCTGCCGCTGGTGGATGCTTGTCTGGGACGGCATGGTCTGCTCAAGGCTCGCATGCGCTCGGGCGAGCGCTCAGTGCCAACGGGCGATCATGACTCGCGTGCCCTGGCCGGGCGCCGAGTCGAGGGAGAAATCGTTCGAGAGCCGCCGCGCACCGCTCAGGCCCAGCCCGAGTCCCGTGCCGGTGGAGAAGCCATCCTTCAGCGCCTGCTCCACATCCGCAATTCCCGGGCCCTGATCGATGAACGTCAACCGCAGCCCCCTTTTCCCGGAGTTGGCCAGCCGCTCGATGCGAACCTCGCCCCCCTTCCCATAGTCGAGGGTGTTGCGGGCCAGCTCGCTCGCGGCCGTCACGAGCTTGGTCTGGTCCACCAGCGAGAATCCCTGTCCAACGGCGTTCTCGCGGGTGGCCTGGCGCACGCGCACGATATCCTCCTGAGTTCGGATCGGCAGGACGAATGTCTCCAGCACAGTAGGAGCAGACACCTAGGGCAGCGACTCCGAGTGGACTCGCTCCCGCAGGAGCGCCATTCCCTTGTCAACGTTCAGCGCCGTGCGCACGCCCTCGAGAGACAGTCCCAGCTCCACCAGCGTGATGGCCACGGCCGGCTGCATACCGACGACGACGGTCTCCGCGTCCAGCACGCGGGCCATTGCCGCGATGTTGCTGATCATTCTGCCGATGAATGAGTCGACGATCTCCAGTGTCGAGATGTCGATCAACACTCCGCGCGCGCGGGTGGCCACGATACGGGCCGTCAGGTCGTCCTGGAGCTGCATGGCCAGACGGTCATGCATGTCCACCTGGATCGTGACCAGCAGAAAGGCATCGAGCTTCAGGATTGGAATCCTGTCCATGGTCCCGCCGCCTCAGCTCGCGGTGGCGCCGGGGAGACGTGCCTGCGTGCGGCGCAGCGCGATCAGGAACGCGTCGGCGAGCGTGGCCTTTGTCGTAACCTCGCTGAGGTTGACCCCCAGATGCACGATCGTCTGCGCGATCTGCGGCCGGATTCCGCTGATGATGCAGTCGGCCCCCATGAGACGGGCAGCGGCCACGGTCTTCAGCAGGTGCTGTGCGACGAGAGTGTCGACGGTTGGCACACCCGTGATGTCAATGATGGCGATGGCCGCTCCCGTCTCCACGATCTTCTGCAGCAGGCTCTCCATCACGACCTGGGTCCTCTCGCTGTCCAGGGTGCCGATGAGGGGCAGCGCGAGAATGCTGTCCCACAACTTGACGACCGGAGTGGACAGCTCGAGCAGCTCCTGTTGCTGCCGCGAGATCACCTCCTCGCGGTTTTTCTGGTACATCTCGGCCGTCAGGAGCCCGAGCTTGTCGAGCAGCACGGTGGCCTCCCACAGGGAGGCAGCGAGGGCTTCGGCATCGCGGGACTGTTCCGCGCGCAGCCGTGTGAAGAGCGGCTGCTTGAGCGAAAACACGAACGTGGCAGTCTCGGTTGGGGTGAAGCCCTGCAGGGCTCGGCTCCGGGAGATGCCGGCAAGGAACTCCCTCACGGGAGCCCAGACCGTCCCGGTGACGTTCTCCGTGTCACCCGTCGCGGCCGCCTGCGCCACCAGCGTCAAGAATTCCCGCGACTGCTCCCGAAGCTCGCCCTCGCGCATGAGGTCGGTGCGAGCCGTGCCAGCCGAGAGCTGCAGCTGCACCCAATCGGCCAGCAGCTCCTTGGGATATTTCATCAGCACGTGCTGCAGAGCCTGGGCGGATGCCATGGGGAGCCCCCTCGGGCGGTCGGGATAGTTGGGGCGGCGGATGGTATCAGATGGATCGCAGCGCCGCCGCACCGGACAAGCTGCGCAGCAGCGCGAGGACACTGAGCAGCAGCAGGGCCGCCCCGCCGGTGTGCGCCGTCGCGAGCCACAATGGAAACCCCCTCAGCACCATCGAGATGCCGATGGTCAGCTGGAGAGTGAGGGCCAGCAGCACCGTCGTGGCCGCCATTCGCGCTCGTTCCGGTGCTCGTCCTAACAGTGTGACGCCGGCCGCCCCACACAGCGCGAGCGTGACCATAATGGCGCCCAACCGATGGGTCAGATGGATAGCGACCCGCGCGGGTTGGTCGAGCACACCGCCCTCGAAGTTGATTGCGAGCCCGCGCCAGAGAACGAACGCATTCCGGAAGTCCGCGTGAGGCCACCATGCGTTCTGGCAAGTCGGGAAATCCGGACACGCGATCGCCGCATAGTTGCTGCTCGTCCAACCTCCCAGGGCAATCTGGAGCGACAGTGCAACGAGGCCGATCGCTGCCAGAGGGAGGGCAGCTCGGGTGGCTGCGCTGCGCTGGCTGGAGACGGAGGTCACGCTCGGTTCGGGTGCCACGTGATCAGCCGGCAGCGAGAGCCAGAGCCACCACAGCAGTCCGAGGGTCGTCAGCCCAAACACCAGGTGCCCGGTGACGATCAGGGGCTTCAATTGCCAGGTGACCGTCAACATACCCAGAAGCCCCTGGAACACGACCAGTCCCAGCAGCGCCAGCGCGTAGGGGATGCGAACGGGTCCGGTCCTGCGAGTCACGATCGCAACCGTCGCGATGGCAACGATGATCAGGCCGAGCGTGGAGGCCGCATAGCGATGGGTCATCTCGCGCCACGCTTTGCCCACATCCAACGGCTTCGTGGGAAAGGCAGCCTGCGCCGCGACGCTCGCCTCGGCGCCCAGCGGTGTGACGTGCCCGTAGCAACCTGGCCAATCAGGGCAGCCGAGCCCGGCGGCCGTCAGACGCACGTAGCCACCGAGCACCACGACGCCGAAGCACAGCAGCACGCCGGCCAGGGCCAGGCGTCGGATCCAGCGATCGGGATGCAGCGTGGCGAGTCTTCCGGGGAGAGTCGGATCGTGACGAGCGTGCACCGTTGATCACCCGATATGCGACAGTCTGAGAAGCTTCTGAAGATCCTCCAGCAGACCCTTCGGGTCCCGCCGGACGTCGTAGCGCATCATCAGGTTGCCAAGTGGATCGACGACGAAGAGCGCCTGGTCCCTGGCCTCGGGGGGAAAGCTCGCGAGCAGCCGGCCTCCAGCCTCACTCGTGGCATCCAGGACGGCCAGACCGGCGTGCTCGCTCGTCAGGAATGGCCTGTCACAACCCCCGCCAGTCACCAGGAAGACGCGCTCGACGCGGGTCATCTGGTTGTTGAGTGCGAGACGCGCCTGCCGCATGACATAGAGAGCCTGACGGCAAGCCGGGTCACAGCTGCCATTGCCCACGTAGACGAGCGACCATTTCCGATGGAAAAGCCTCGCCGGCACCGCCTCGCCGTCGATCGCAGGCGGAAGGGTCACGAGCGGCAACTCCCTGGGCGGCGTGATCAGCTCCCCATGATTGACGTGGGAGGCCGGGCGCCAGCCGGTCCCGTAGTACGTCCAGAATGCAAGCGCGAGGGGCAGGAAGAACAGCGCGCCGAGCAACGCGAGGGTGCGCAGGTTTCGCAGCCGCAGCTCGTTCGCGTTGGCGCTCACAAGGACCCATCCGGCTTGCGGATGCTGAGTCGCACCCACACCGCTGCCATCACCAGCGCAAAACACCACCATTGCAGTGCATAGGACCAGTTGCGTAGCGGGGCAATCCCGGGCGGATGCCAGTCGCGCGCGTAGCCATTCCCAGCTTGGGGGTCGAGCAGCAGAAGACGCGGCTCGAGCGTGGTGCCGAGCGCGAGGCTGAGCTGGCTCATACTCGGAAAGGTGGTCACCTTCGGCCATGCCGTGCCCGAGGGTGGGGCGCGGCCGCTGGCCAGGCCGGGCACGGGCAGGTTCGCGACGCGACCAGTGACCGTGAGCGTATCGCGCTGGCTCAGCTCCACATTGGGCAGCTGGTTGCGGAAACCGGAGAACGGCACCCAGCCACGATCCACGAGCAATACGCGGCCGTTCGGCCGCTGCAGCGGTGTCAGCACCTCCATGCCCGCGCGCCCGCGGTCTATCCGGTTGTCCAGCAGAAACTGATGATCGGGATCGAAGCGCCCAACAACGCTGACCCGCTGAAAGACCGGAACCTCACTGATCCCGCGGGCGCCGAGGGGCTCCACGCGCTCAGTGCCGGCGGCGAAGCGATCCCACTCGGCCTTTCGGTGCTCGCCGCGGTGCCACTGCCAGCGTCCCAGCACGATGAAAAGGGCGCACAGAATCACCGTCAGGAGAGTGAATTTCCAGGACGGCGCGAAGACACGGCGACCAATCGGGATAGGGATGGACACGCAAGCTGCCGCGAATCTATAAACTGGGCACTGCGCACATGCAAACCCTCGTCAGACTTCTCATCCTGGGTGTGCTCGTGGCGATCGTCGCGAGTCTGGGCTCAGCGCTGTTCCATTTATCGCGGGGCGGTGGCACCGATTCCCGCCGGCTCGCGCGTGCGCTGACCGTGCGGATCGTGCTGTCGCTGGCACTCTTCGCTTTGCTGATGATCGCCTGGTGGCTGGGACTCATCGCTCCCCACGGCCTCGCGCCCCCGGCGCACCCGTAGGCGCAGGGAGCCGCCGGCGCTCGATCATAGCCAGTAAACGAAGATAAACAGGCCGAGCCACACCACATCGACGAAGTGCCAGTACCAGGCGACCGCTTCGAAAGCGAAGTGACGCTCCGGTGTGAAGTGACCGCGCAGCACGCGCAGCCAGATTACCGTGAGCATGATCGCACCGATGGTGACATGCGCGCCGTGAAAGCCGGTGAGCATGAAGAATGTCGAGCCATAGATACCGGTGGTCAGACGCAAGCCGAGCTCCCGGTAGGCCTCGCCGTACTCGTGAGCCTGCAATGCCACGAACGAGAACCCCAGGATGAACGTAAGAGCCAGGAACACTGCCAGCCTGGAGCGTTTGCCCGCGCGCAGCGCATGGTGAGCGATGGTCACCGTGAGACCACTGGTCAGCAGGATGGCGGTGTTGAGCGCGGGCAGGCTGAAGGCGGGGATCACCTTGAAGGTCGAGTCCGTCAGTCCGCCCACATGCGCGGGGCCGTTGGTGGGCCAGGTGCCCGCGTAGCTCGGCCACAGGATGAGGTTGGTGAACACCTTGACGCCCTGCCCTGCAAGCCACGGCACGGCGAGCATGCGCGCATAGAAGAGCGCCCCGAAGAACGCCGCGAAGAACATCACCTCCGAGAAGATGAACCACATCATTCCCATGCGAAACGAGTGGTCGACCTGTCCGTTGAAGATGCCGCGCTGGTTCTCGTCGATGACGGTGCTGAACCATCCGAAGAACATGTAGGCGAGCAGGACGGCACCCGGAATGAATATCCAGCCGCCGGCCCAGTCGTTCAGGTAGATGGCGGCTCCCAGCATCATCGCGAAGAGCGCGACGGCGGCATGGATCGGATGAGGACTGCCGTGCGGGATGTAGTAGCTGTTGCCGGAGGCGTGTGCGGAGACGTGTGCGTTTGCCATGTCTTCAGTGTTCCTTCTCAACGTGACGAGACACGCGAGGACTCATCATAAAAAGTGTAAGCGAGCGTGATCCGATCGATGTACGAGGGGATCGCCGGATCGACGATGAAGCGCACGGGCATGTCGCGCTGCTCGTTCGTGTTGAAGTGCTGCGGCGAGAAGCAGAAGCACTCGGTCTTGTGGAAGTACGCTGCGACCTTCGACGGCGCGATGTTCGGCACGGCCTGTGCCACCGTTTCGCGCCCGGTCAAGTTGTGCGCGAAGAATTCCGCCGAGTACAGCTTGCCCGGGTGGACGTCCACCGTGCGGACCACGGGCCGGAAATCCCACTCGCCAGAGCTTGCCACGTTGGCGAGGAACTCGATGGTGATCGTGCGGCTGGGATCGGGCTTCTCGATGGCCTGCACGCGGCGCAGGAGGGCGGTCTGATCGCCGTAACCGGTGACGCTGCAGAGCACGCTGTAGAGCGGCACGAGCGCGAAACCGAACCCGAAGCTGCCGGCGGCGATGGCCAGCAGTTTGAGCGTGAGGTTGCGGTTGGCTCGATTCGGACTGCTCATGAGCTGGCCCGGATGAGGGTCATGGCGATGAAGCCGAAATAGAACGCGGCCGCAATCAGCGCGAACACGATGGCCGTGCGTCGCACGCGCCGGCGCCGGTCTGAGTCATCGATCACGGTCAAGGATCTCTCCTCAGTGCGCCGCGCCCTTGGCGATGACGGCATCCGAGGGGGGTGTCTGCCACGAATGGTAGGGCGCCGGCGAGGGCAGCTCCCATTCGAGGCCGTGTGCGCCCTCCCACGCCTTGTTCTCTTTCAGCGGCACGCCCGAGCGCACGCACTTCCAGATCACGTACGGGAAGAGCAGCTGCGAGAGGCCAAAGCAGAAGCCGCCGATGGAGGAAACCATGTTCCAGTCGGTGAACTGCACGGCGTAGTCGGGTATGCGGCGCGGCATGCCCGCCAGCCCCAGGAAATGCTGCGGGAAGAACAGCACGTTCACGAAGATGGTCGAGAGCCAGAAGTGCCAGGTGGCGAGCTTCAGGTCGTACATCTTTCCGACCCACTTCGGCAGCCAGTAATACACCCCGGCCATGATGCCGAAGATCGTGCCGGGCACGAGGACGTAGTGAAAGTGGGCCACCACGAAGTAGGTGTCCTGGTACTGGTAGTCGGCGGGCACCATCGCGAGCATCAGTCCCGAGAACCCGCCGATCGAGAACAGGAACAGGAATGCCAGCGCGAACAGCATGGGCGGCTCGAACGACAGCGAGCCCTTCCACATCGTGGCCGTCCAGTTGAAGACCTTCACACCGGTCGGCACCGCAATGAGCATCGTGGACAGCATGAAGAACAGCTGGGCCGCGAGCGGCATGCCGACCGTGAACATGTGGTGCGCCCAGACGATGAATGACAGGAAGGCGATCGAGGCCGTCGCGTACACCATCGCCTCGTAGCCGAACAGCGGCTTGCGCGAGAACGTCGGAATGATCTCCGAGACGATGCCGAAGGCCGGCAGGATCAGGATGTAGACCTCGGGGTGCCCGAAGAACCAGAAGATGTGCTGGAACATCACCGGGTCACCGCCGCCGGCCGCCGTGAAGAACGTCGTGCCGAAGAAGTGATCGGTGAGGAGCATGGTCACCGCGCCGGCGAGAACCGGCATGACGGAGATGAGCAGATACGCGGTGATGAGCCAGGTCCAGACGAACAGCGGCATGCGCAGCAGGGTCATGCCGGGTGCGCGCATGTTGAGGATGGTCACGACGACATTGATCGCGCCGAGGATCGACGAAGCCCCCATCAGGTGGATGGCGAAGATCACCATCGGGAAGGCGGCGCCGGTCTGCAGCATCAGCGGCGGATACATCGTCCAGCCACCGGCGGGCGCGCCACCGGGCACGAACAGCGTGGCCAGCAGCAGGGTGAAGGCGAAAGGCAGGATCCAGAAGCTGAGGTTGTTGAGGCGCGGCAGAGCCATGTCCGGCGCTCCCACCTGCATCGGGATCATCCAGTTGGCCAGTCCCGTCCACGCGGGCATGATCGCGCCGAAGATCATGATCAGCGCATGCATGGTGGTCATGGAGTTGAAGAACTGGGGGTCCACCAACTGCATGCCGGGCTTGAACAGCTCGGCGCGGATGACCATGGCCATGGCGCCGCCGATGAAGAACATCGTGCA
>Ga0134126_10012420_pt1 | contig 10762 bp, 6 predicted proteins | sample KB31752_FD_96881 | JGI IMG/M metagenome (GOLD analysis project Ga0134126, IMG submission 96881) | Terrestrial soil microbial communities with excess Nitrogen fertilizer from Kellogg Biological Station, Michigan, USA - KB3-175-2 | ecosystem: Environmental > Terrestrial > Soil > Unclassified ...
AGGCGATCCCTCCGGTCTGCTAGTCAGCAGCGAAGGCGACAAATTTCAACCTGTCGCGGCGCTGCTGAAAGCGTGGTCAGTTCCCTTCGACATTCTGCGATTGGATCAGCAACATCTCGATGCTTCTTATCTGTTTCGCCGTTCTGGAAAGATTCGCTATGGCACCGTCATCTGGCTTGCCGACCCTTCCTCGTATGGCACGCAGGATTTGACGGCCCTGGAGCAGGCGATGCAGGCCGGGACCAGTCTGATTGCAATCGATTCGCGGGTTCTTGATCCGACACTGAACAAATTACTGGGACTAAAGTTCACGCAGTTCTACACGTCGACGAATGCCTTCCATGTGAACAAGGAACATTACATCACTCGCGAGATTGCGCCCGGGAAGAATGCTCTGCCAACGCACGGTCATGATTATGCAAACCGCCTGTGGATCCAAACGACGAACGCAGAAGTTTTGCTCGGTCAGGACCGACACCCGATCGCAACCATAAATCAACTAGCGCCTAGCGTTTCGGCTGTATGGCTGGGAACTCCGAACTTGCCAACTTTATGTAATTCCTCTTTTTGGAGGAATATTTTCTTCCGCTCACTAGTTTGGAGCCTTGGCTATGCAGTCGTCCCCAATGTGGATTATTCTCATCGGATCATTTTTGAGCTTGATGATTGGGGCACATCCGACAAGGGTTTCCTTTCGTACTGGCGTTATGTTGAACCCGATGAGGAGACGATTCGACAGGACCTCATTTTGCCGTTGGAGCGTCATCACGCCGTAGCAGCTCTAGAAGTGGACACAGGATATGTCGACCGAAAATCCAAACGTGTTCTTTCTCCCTGGGTTCAAAACTTTACCGATCTTGATGGGATGCATCAGGATTATGGCTCTACAAGAAAAGGCATACTGGAAGCGGCCGACGCAGGCGTAGTGGAAATCGAAAGCCACGGATGGACACACATGAATCCAGACTTGGACTCGCCTCCGGGACCATGGTGGGCGGCAGATATCGCGGGGGAAGCCTCGGTAGTCGGCTGGTACGCGGAGTTTGAAGACCAGCGAAGGAGCGCGGAGATTCCGGCGGCCACTCAGATTTATCACATGCAGCGCTCGCTGGAATATTTGCAGGAGGATTTTGGCAAGCAGGCATTGGAGTTGAAGCCAGGGAACAACGGCTGGTCGAAATCTCAGTTCAATAACACGGCGGCACTCGCTACCCGGGTCGGCTTTGGCCTGTTCCACGGTGACAGCGCTACGTACTATCTTGACCACGAACTAGCCTTGGATATGGCGGATGTCATTCCCGACTTTAATACTGGCTATGACCTGCTGGATTCTCTTCATCCCGAACGGTGGCCGGACCATTCGGACGGACCGGTAATCCTCGGGTTCCATGACAGGGATATCGCTCTGGACCATAACTTCATGGAGCAGCTCTTCGCGACTTTGCCGCCCAACTACCGTACTTTGGACACCAATCGGTACATTGCAATCCTCCATACGCAGATCAGGTCGTCAAGCGCCAGCGATGGCATGCAACTCACTTTTACTGAAGACAACCCTTACTGTGCCTACTTCGCAAAGCATCCGTCTTCATGGCGGATTTGGATTGCCGACCCTTTGCGGAAGCAATTAGCAGCTTCTCATCTGAAGATTTTAATAGACGACGTTCCTGCCAAGATACCTGCGGCAGATCTCCGGCGCGAAACACTGACGATCGACCTTCCTCCGGGAGTGGGCAGTCACACCTGGAAGCTGGAAACAGCGACGGACAACAAACAGCCCTGAGAGGAATGCGTCTAAGATGCCCACCAACAGTTCACCCGGGGCCGAAAAAAGTATGGGCAACGCAATGCAAGAAGACATGCGCCCGAAAGCGCCTGCTCACACGGGTGCAGAACGGCTAGTTTCCCTCGACGTCTTTCGTGGATTCACTATGTTCTGGATCGTTGGCGGGAGTATGTTGATGGTTGGCCTGGCGGCCTGTGGTCACAATTTCGTCATTGATGCCCTGGTCAACCAACTTGAACACAGCCGGTGGTTCGGGTTGCATTTTTACGACTGCATCTGGCCATCTTTTATGTTGATGGTTGGAGTTTCAGTCCCGCTTGCATTTGCCAAGCGCTCAATGACGGAGAGCTATCGGCGACAGTTGGCCCACGCGATTCAACGCGCTGTCGTTCTGTTCCTGCTGGGTTCGGTCAGAGAATCGATCAGCCTGGGTTCGCCCTATTGGGTTGAGTTGAGCAGCGCCCTTCAGCCAATTGCCATTGCATATCTGGTCGCGTTTCTGGTTGCGAATAAATCATGGCGGTTTCAAGCGTCGCTCGCAGGAATCATCTTGACCGTGTACGCGTTGGTACTGGCATTCGTCCCCGCCCCTGGGATTCCGGCGGGTTCTTATGTGTTCAATCACAACCTGGTGCACTCCGTCGATATCGCGGTGCTGGGTCAGAAGCACTGGGACATCTGGCCGTATAGGGATGAGGGGTGGGGAACGGTTTTAGTTATTATTCCCGCCATTGCGACCACGCTGTTTGGGCTGCTCATTGGAGAGTTACTGATGACCTCCCGTTCAATGGCGAGCAAGGCGAAAATCATTGCGTGTATGGGGGTAGGGTTTCTGATCTTAGGCTTCGCGCTCAGCCCGATCATTCCAATCGAAATGAAGATGTGGACGACATCGTACGGTCTTGCCAGCACCGGAGTCGCCTGCCTTGAGTTTCTATTCTTCTTCTGGCTGGTCGACATCGTACGGTATCGAAGGTGGAGCATCGTCTTTCTGCCGTTTGGAATGAACGCTATCTTCATTTACATGCTAACCAGCCTTGTCTCGATCAGCGCGGGCACGGATGTTTTCACTGGTCCGATTGCAGTCCATCTCGGCAGGGGGGGTCTTCTCTTTCAGGCGATCGGAACACTACTCGTGGAATGGCTCATTCTTTTTTGGATGATGAAACGGAAGATTTTCGTCAAGGTCTAGAACCTCCACCGTTTGCAAGGAGCGCTGAGCTGTGCCGCAAAAACCTGGAGTTTCAGCAGTCATTTCTGTATCACTTTTATTTGTTATCGCATGCATGACAATCAGTCCTGCACAGGGAGAGCAGGCATCGAAATGCGATGCAGATGAAATTCACTGGACAATCACGGGCCCTGCATCGGTCACGTTCGACTGGCGCGGAAAGGCGGCCGAAATCCGATATGGCACGACGATTCACTTCGGATCGGTCGTAACGGGGGAGACACCGAAACCGCTGCCCTTCTCGTCTCCCGGTCCATTTCGGCAGGCTGCCCTGACCGGCTTGCTGTCAAATGGGCTCTACCATTATTCGATCGGTTCTTGCCCGGACCATACCTTCAGGACTCCACCTCCTCCAGGAAGCTCAAACTTCATCGTCGACGCCGAAGGCGATATCGGAGCCTCAAATAAATACGAGGATGTGGTACCCGATCAGCAGTTAATTGCTGCAAATCCTCCTGCATTGGTGCTGGTTTTGGGGGATCTGACCTATGCAAATCCGAATGGTCAACCGTCCGTCGATCAACATTTCAACGACATGATGGTCTGGTCACAGGATTCCCCTTATATACCGGCGTGGGGAAATCACGAATGGGATCAGCCACAATACGACGATCTGAGAAACTACAAGGGGCGGTTTGGATTGCCTCATCCAGAGTTCTCGCCGGGCGCTCCAGCTCCTGGATGTTGCGGTCAGGACTGGTCGTGGTTTGACTACGGGAACGTGCGATTCATTGCTTACCCGGAGCCCTACACTCCAAAAACATGGGCCGACTGGTATGCGAAGGCGTATCGATTGATGGATCGGGCCCAGCGTAATCCCAAGACTACCTTCATTGTGACCTTTGGTCACAGAGCGCCTTACACTTCTGGCTATCATCACAGCGATTTAGATTTGCGGCGCTATATCGCCAGACTCGCGAAAGCCCATAGCAAGTATGTGCTGAACGTGAACGGCCATAGCCACGACTACGAACGTAGCTACCGGAACAACGGGGTTGTAAGCATAACTGCGGGAACAGGCGGGTCCGAACTGGAAGAACGCGACACAGCCTGCCTGTTCCGCGTCTGTCCCAAGCCATCATGGTCCGCTTTCCGGGCCATGCACTTCGGCGTCCTTCAACTACACTTCACACCAACAGAAATTCAGGGGTCATATATCTGCGGTCCCGCCGGCGGCGGCAAGAACGACATTACTTGCGCACCCGGCAGCGTGGTCGACCACTTTACAATCCAAGCGCGTGAGTAAGCGGCAATAGAGCGCCTCTACGCAGGGCCCCGCTATTGCCAAAGCCGCAGCATGACCACCCCACCTGGCGGCGGGACCACCGTATACGAGCTCTGAAGGATGCCGAGGTCTTTATGAGCCCACAGATCTCGTGCATGAACCGGACCGGTAAATCCCGCATCTTCGAGCTGGAGCGTTATCGGAATCGCCTGGTCGTCGAGGATCGTATTGAAAATCGCCACAGCCTTGGCGCCTCCACTCAAAGGCTTCATCCAGATTTGAAGTGGTGCGATTCGCTTTCCCTGAATTCCCAGCTTGTCCTGATCGACTGCGATTACTTCCTTGTTCATCAGAATGCTCTTCGTCGTGGCATCCATTTTGCTCAAGTCATTGCCCGCGAGCAGCGGCGCAGCCAATATCGCCCATAGGCTCATCTGCGTGCGATATTGGTCAGGCGTCATGCCCCCATTGCCAATCTCCAGCATGTCTGGATCGTTCCAATGACCCGGCCCTGCGTATTTTTCCAGCCCAGCTTGAGAGAAGCCAATCAGCGACATACTGCGGTAGTTGTCTCGAATGTCATCGGTCGTCCGCCATAGATTTCCTCCCATCTCAGGCGCCCACTTCCAGACGGAGCCAATACCGTATTGACAGAAACTGTAGACAATTGGCCGATGAGTGCTTAGAAGCGATCGATGCATTTTTTCGTAAGCCTGCTGCATCATGGCCAAGGCCTTCTGCTGCCGCATGACAGTCACGGGTTTGCTGGGGTGATTCAGATCCCACATATCCATGATGGATTCGTAACTGCACAGGTCGTACTTAAGATAATCGACGCCCCACTTAGCGTAGGTGTTTGCATCCTGCTGTTCATGACCATAGCTGCCCTCGTATCCCCCACAGGTCTTCGGACCGGGAGAGGAATAGATCCCAAACTTCAACCCTTTCGAGTGCACATAATCGGCCAGGGCCTTCATATCCGGAAACTTGCTATTGGCATGTATATTCCCTTGCGCATCGCGCTTGCCTTCCCAGGTGTCATCGATATTCACATAGATGTATCCGGCATCTCGCATCCCGCTCGCAACCATAGCGTCTGCCGCTGCGCGAACATCGGCGTCATTTACCTTCTCTCCGAAATGATTCCAGCTGTTCCAGCCCATTGGAGGAGTGGGTGAAACGTTCGCAGATTGGGCACTCACCGCGAGCCATGGAAAAAATATCAGGGCAACTGCACAGAGCACAATCGCAGTCCTACGGAGCGATACAAGGGCGCACATAATGATTTTCCTTTTTGGTATTTCCAGCGGCAAACTCACGTCGCCATAACAAACGACTGCTTTCAATGAAGTAGACGTTTATTTCTTTTGCGGAGGAATGCGTGCAATGGCATCGATTTCGATCTTGATCCCATCTCCGAGACCGGCTTGCACCGTTGACCGGGCAGGCAAAACACCGGAAAAGAATTTGCGGTACTCTCTATCGAACTCATCAAAGTCCTCGATACGCGCAAGATAGCAAGTGCACTTCACGACGTCGTCAAAGGAACAGCCTGCTTCCTCGAGTACTTTTCCGATGGAGGTGAGGGTGAGGTTGGTTTCTTCTTGAATCGTGCCTCGAATTACTTCTCCGGTCCTCAGGTTCAACGAGGCGTGACCACTCACATAGACCCATCCGTCACAAATCACTGCGGCGGAGTATGAACCGGTATTCGCCAACTTTTCAGGATGTTGCACTTCGATTTTGCCCATCACTTTTCAGCCCCTCTGTCTTCCCCGACTGTTGTTTCGATCAGTAGGAGTGGTTCGTCGTCCGTACCATCTCATCCGAAGTGTCACATGTCAATCTGTAGCCGTTGACGCTGCCAGAAATTGTCCAATATGCTGGAAGACAACCACATTCAAACCTTTAGCGATACTTGAACGAACCGGGCAGGTTTGCCCGTTTAAGCTGGGATAGTTGCTGTAAATTCGGATAGAGAATGGCGTCCATTCTAGTGAACATCAAATAACGCTCACATCGGATAGTCATTGACAGTGAGATAAGGCGTCCTCAATTATTGCGCTACAGAGTCGGCCCCTGACTCAATCAGCCTGGAAGTACACCAGGCTCGTCGCCTGTCTTTAGGCAGAAATGAGGTTCATGAAAACGAAGCTAATGCGAGGGGTTGTAATCGCTCTCTCTTTGCTCGCGATGCCACGGCCTGCGCATTCACAAATGAGCAAAGTCAAGACAGTCTTTGTCATCATGATGGAGAACAAAAACTGGACGGGGAACAATGCCGGCGCCTCCTTCGGAGACCCTGACCTGAAAGACAACCCGCTGGCCCCATACATCAACAGAACGCTTTCGAAAAAAGCGGCCCAACCCTTGCAGTATTACAACCCCCCTGGCAACCATCCCAGCCAGCCTAATTATGTGTGGATTGAATCAGGCTCTGCGCAGGGCGTACTCTCCGACACCCAACCTGGACAACCTCAATTTTTCACCGCAAAGCACCTGGTAACGCTGCTGCAAAATGCGGGTATCTCCTGGAAGGTTTACGCGGAACCCGACTTTGGAAGTTCCGTGTTCCACAACTGCCCGCTTGATTTCAGCTCTCTCGATGTTGAACATCTCGCGCAGGTGTATTTTAACGACATCAACGATGGCTTGAATCCGCAATCGCACGAATGCATCTCTCACGTCGTTCCTTATTACAATCTGGCGAAGGATCTCGCCGACCACAAACAGGCCCGTTACAACCTCATCATCCCAAACCTGTGCCATGACGGACATGAAGGTATTTCCGCGTGTGACAAGCAGGAACCAGCGGACAATACGGCGCGTAGTGACGCCTGGCTGAAGCAAAACGTACCGGTAATCCTCGAGTCGGCCGCGTATAAAGATGGGGGCGCCTTGTTCATCATTTGGGATGAAGCGGAAGATGATGGCGCCTATTCCGATGGCCCAATTCCTGTCTTCCTGCTTTCGCCGTTTGCAAAAGGAGAGGGGAAAAGCGGGTACCACAATTCCATTCACTATACACATAGCTCTGCGCTGAAAACCATCCAGGAGATTTTCGGAGTGAAGCCGCTGCTGGGAGGTGCTGCCAACCCCGATACAGCCGACCTCCGCGACTTGTTCAAGTAAACCCACGCGCTGTGGGATCGGGCCGCAGTGGACGGCCTTTATCCTTGGTCCGCCAAATTCGAATTGAGATCTGGCGCTCTGTTGTCACCGGTTGCCGAATTTTCTAGAATCGGCCTCGAAAGCCACGCGAAATACGTCGCGGCACCTCAACCTGGCAAGCCACCTGTGACTATGCCGCAATGGAGATGGACAGCTTGACGACTCGTCGTACATTTCTCCGCCAATCCGCGATGGCAGCGGCTGCGGCTGCGGTTGCCCCGGCCGCAAATTGCTCGATGATGGGTCCACAATCTACGCGAGTTCCGATCCTCAACCCGGGGACTCTCGCCCGCTTCGTCGATCCTCTTCCGCTTCCCGTGATTGCGCGGCCGCTGGGAATGCGCGCGGTCCCTGGCGGAGGCGAGGAAAAGGTTCCTTTTTTTCGGATTTCAATGCGCGCGACCGCCAGCAAACTTCACCGCGATTTGCCACCGACCAATCAATGGTCCTACGGAGGCTCCGTCCCGGGCGTAATGTTCGATACGGAAAGCCATCAAGGGATGCTGGTGGAGTGGGTGAATGACCTGCCTACCCAACATTTTCTCCCGATTGACTATTCTGTGCATGGTGCCGGTCGAGACGTCCCGCAGGTTCGAAGCGTAGTCCATCTGCATGGCGGCAAGACGCCTTCTGAAAGCGATGGATATCCCGAAGAATGGTATGTCCCGGGCGAGTCGCGCACCTACTATTATCCTAACCAGCAAGACCCTGCTCTGCTGTGGTATCACGACCACGCCATGGGAATTACCCGGCTGAACATCTACGCTGGTCTCATGGGACTGCATGTTATACGAGATCAGACAGAGCGGAATTTGAATTTGCCGAACGGCAAATTCGAGATCCCACTGGTGCTGTTTGATAGGCATTTACAACTCGACGGGCAGCTCAGCTATCCAGTCTCCGGCAATTCCGAACATCCGTGGATCTCCGAGGTGAGGGGCGAAGTACCGCTAGTCAATGGCAAGATTTTTCCCTACCTGGAGATCGAACCGCGTAAGTATCGGTTCCGAGTGCTCAATGCCTCGAATGGCCGCTTGTATCGGCTTTCGTTCTCGCCCAACGTCGAGGTCCACCAGATTGGCACTGACCAGGGGTTACTGCCGGGTCCGATTGCGCTAAACCATGTAGTGCTCGCTCCAGCGGAGCGTGCAGACTTGGTCATTGACTTCGCCGCGCATCGAGGCGCCCGGGTATTACTCGCAGACGATGCATTTCCAGAACTAATGGAATTTCGAGTTGGCCGGTCGGAGACATCCGATCCCAGCAGTTTGCCGTCCATCCTGCGGCCGGTGCCTCGCATCGCCGAGCATTCTGCGGCAAAAACTCGATGGCTCACTCTGGACGAGCTCTTAAATGGTGGAAGAGGCGCGTCCATGGGGATGTTGCTGAACCGGACGCGGTGGCACATGCCGATCAGCGAGAAACCCACACTGGGCACCACGGAAATCTGGGAACTCGCCAACATGACAGAAGACATTCACCCGATTCACCTCCATCTCGTCCGATTTCAGATTCTCGATCGTCGCTCCTTCGATGCCGTGCATTACTCAACGACGGGAATTCTGCACTACACAAGTTCAGCCACGGCGCCTGGTCCCGAAGAGATGGGCTGGAAAGATACAGTTCGGGTCAATGGTCGTACAGTAACCCGAATCATCGTCCCATTCGTGGGCTACCCGGGAAATTATGTATGGCACTGTCATAATCTCGAACACGAAGACAACGAGATGATGCGCCCGTATGTAGTACTGGCACCGGGGAACGGACCTCAAGATGTGAAGCCCAACGGCGGTTGATCGGCTTCAATGAAGAGCGCGATTCTGCTTCTGCGACCTTTCGTTTCTCCATCCCCTCGATGCCCAACCAGTTGAGCTCTCAAGATCCCTAGGTGGATGAGCGCGTACATGCACCGAAAGTGTCGGATAAACCCACTGGTAGTTGAGACCCTTTGCTTCTTTTTCATGACCACACTTTCTTGAGCCAACAACGGCTCTTCGCTTGGAGATTGAGATTCTTCTCTGTTAGTTCAATACCGGTTGGCAGGGACTAGCAACAGTCGTAGTAAACATGCGATCTCGACCCTGCTGAATCGGCTTAAGCGGGCCGAGATATTAAATGTCGCGCGTGGGGGGAATGGCAAACGCGCTCAGCTCTTTGCATTTTCGGAATAACTGAACTTGTGGGAGGGTCACGATGCATTCTAGATTTCGGCTAAACAGGAATCGGCGAGTTAAAAAACCTGGCACAAGCTCTCGCCTCCGCTCCAATCTAAATAAGTCGCATAAATGATCGGATGTGAGCGAATCTCTTGAAGGTAAATATCGGTACAACTTCGGTACAAGCGAGTGAGAGAAAGATTGGCTTTCTGGTCCCTAAGCGACATCAGCTAAAGCACTTAGGATTTTTATTTTTAGAGTTCGGGACCAGGGGGTCGGAGGTTCAAATCCTCTCTCCCCGACCATTCTTTCAATTTGGCCCTTTAGAGATCAGATCAAAGGGATTATCTGTATGCAGGCATTACGTTTGCTCCAACTACCAGAAAAGTTCAAAACACAGCATTCTGAGCAGTTCCGCCTTTTCAGCAGAACTCTGCGCGAGATACAGCAAATGAGCCTTATTCCCAGTTCCAACACTCTCTGCGCATCGAAGTGCTCGGTCGCCAATCTCACCTGGTGCTGTTCGAACTGCCACTCGCTCATTTTGCGCCCCCACAAGTCTTCTGAGATCTTGCCATCCAGCTTATCGACAGATGTCACATCCGAAGACCTCCCGCAAGCGCGTGTCAGTCGGGCTAAATAGCAATTCCTGCTCAGCAATTCTTCTGCCTGCTCTTTAAGGAACTCCACGTCTTCCTTGGTTTTGCCGTACAGATCGGGCAGGCTGTCATCCCCTTACCCCATCCACAACTTTCAAAAATTCTCGGGGCAGCCTCCGATTCCTAAGAAGGTCCGCCTTCTACTTTTATTTTGTGTTGTTGGCAATGACAATGATGCGGACCCAACCCGCTACGAACCCCACTACCGGGAGATCACAAATCCGCAGCAGGTGGAGATCTTCGAGCCGATCCTTCGCGATGAGCACGGCCATGTGACCACCGGCTTGCTGTCCGCAGTTGGATATCTGAAAGACAACCGCCTGTTGCCGGACGGCTTCGATAAGCAAACTGCGGGCAGAGACATCAAAGTCGTCGGCAACGCCGCGAGCGATCCTAACTTTACCGGCGAGGGGAGCCGGACACGCTACGTCGTCAACGTTGGCCGGACTGCCGGACCCTTCCAGGCGGAGGCGGAACTTTGGTATCAACCGATCAGATTTCGCTGGGCCCACAACCTGGCCCCATACAAGGCGG
>Ga0134126_10012421_pt1 | contig 10762 bp, 10 predicted proteins | sample KB31752_FD_96881 | JGI IMG/M metagenome (GOLD analysis project Ga0134126, IMG submission 96881) | Terrestrial soil microbial communities with excess Nitrogen fertilizer from Kellogg Biological Station, Michigan, USA - KB3-175-2 | ecosystem: Environmental > Terrestrial > Soil > Unclassified ...
CCATGTAGCCGAAAACCGGCTCGGTAGCGGTGACGGAGATGCCTGCGTAGCTCGCCTTCACCGCGCCGATACCCTCGATGGCATGGGCAAAGGCAGCGTCGAATCTGTCGAGATTGGCTTGGTAATCGGCGGCATCGGCGGGGTCGCGCTTTTCCAACTCGGCGGCGAGCGCCGCGGCGACCGCGGGGAAGGTTTTGGGATCGTACCAGAGATGCGGATTGTCGCCGCTCCTGTGGCCGGTCAGATCGGCCGCGACGATGGCGGTGCGGTCACCGGTCGCGGCGGTCGACAGGAGCTTGTCCATCCACGGATCGTAGTCGGCGCCGTTGTAGAGGACGATCTGCGCGTCGGCGAGCAGACGGGCGGTGGAGGACGTCGACTCGAAGAGATGCGGGTCATCGTCGGGCCTGGCGAGGATGCTGGTCACCTGCACGTGGCTGCCGCCGATCTGGGTCGCGAGATCGCCGTAGAAGTTCTCGGCCGCAACGATGCCGATAGGGCCGGCAGCCAGGGCCGGGACGACGAAACCGGCGAACAGCGCCAGGGCGATGGGGGTAAGGATGAGGCGGCGCATCGATCTTCTTGTGGCTGGCCAATCAACTGACCACATGTTATAACATTACGTACGAGGAGACGGCAGACGTGTCAAGCGGGCGTGTTGCCCTGCCGGTGGCTTGTGTGACGGAGACGGACTAGATTTCGGGTAATGACAGACTCGCATTCGCATCACGGACACGACCATGTCTGGGCCGACGATTTGACCCGCAACCAGGAGCTGGTGCTGGGGACGCTGGCCCACGCGGCGGGGCCGCTGTCGGCATACGATATCCTCGACCAGTTGCGCGGAGATGGCCTGCGGGCACCGCTGCAGGTCTACCGGGCGCTCGACAAGCTGACGGAGCGCGGGCTGGCGCACCGGCTGGAATCGCTCAATGCCTTCGTCTGCTGCGCCGATGCGCATTGCCACGAGGCGGGGACGATTGCGTTCGCCATCTGCGAGCGCTGCGGGCACGTCGAGGAGTTCGCCGAGCCGGCGCTGGAGGGGCAGCTCAAGCGCTGGAGCAAGGCCTCAGGCTTCCGGCCGAGCCGGATGACGCTCGAGCTGCGTGGCCTGTGCAAGGCGTGCGCCGGCGACGCTTAGAGTCTCGTTCTTATCAACCGGCCTTGCGGGGCTTGGCGGGGGCCAGGATCAACTGAGTGAGCGCGCCGATCGGCATCGGCGCGGCGAGCAGGCTGCCTTGAAATTCACGGCAGCCGAGCTTGAGCAGGCGCGCCGCCTGCTCCTTGCGTTCGAGCCCGGGAATGGTCACGGGCAGGCCTGATGCACGAGCTGCCTCGATCGCGGCAGCGAGGAACGACTGCCGGGCCGGGCCCTGGGCATCATCGCTGGTGAGCGCGGTCGACAGGCGAACGCGGTCGGCGAGCCTGGCGTCGAGGTAGGCGACGCTGGTGTCGTTGAGCACGAAGTCGTCGAGCGTGATGGCAACCCCGCTCTGGCGCAGGCGGGCGAGCGCCGGGCGGAGCTGTTCCAGCGGCGGCAGCAGGCTGGTACTGACGCTGAGCTGCAGACGGCGGGCCGGGAAGTTGGTGGCGCCGAGCGTGCCGACAACCTTTTCTGCGTAAACCTCGGTCAGCAACTGCGTCGGGGTGGCGGCGATGTTCATGGTAACGCCGAGCAGCGGGGCGATCTCGCCGGCCGCGTGGCGGATCGCAATGGGGCCGACGCGATCGAAGAGCTTGGCGCGATCAGCGGGGCTCAGGGTCTCCTGCAGCAGTTGCGAGCGGTCCGGCTTGTTCCAGCGCAGCAGGGCCTCGACGCCGATCAGGCTTTCGGAGCGCAGGTCGAAGATCGGCTGATATTCGATGACGAAGTCGCCGGCGGAAACGCCCGCCAGCGCGGAATTGGGATCGGCATCCTCACCGGCCACGTCTTCGCCCGACGCCTCGTCTCGCTTGGCGGCGGGCGCGGGCTTGGGCGCAACGGCCGCGATCACCGTTTCGATGGCCGCCTGGTGCGACTCGGTGATGGCGCGGACACGACGCAGCATGGCGCGGCGGAGCGCCCCGAGGCCGACGACCAGCAGCATGCCGATGGCAAAGAAGATGACCGTTGCAATCAGCACCATGTGATTGAGGGCGCTGTCGCCGGGCCGATCGGGAAACCAGGCGACGGTCCCGACGATATGGTTGTCGGCATCGACGAGGCCGATCGACGAAGCGTCGGGATCGGGATCCTTGGTGAGAACGGCGAGCGGCGTCTGATAGCGCACCGCGATGTCCTGCAGCAGCGTTGCCGTCATGTGCTTGGCGATCCACAGGACGCGGCGGGTCTGCCGCGGCACCGCGGCCTGGGCGGGTGCGGTCTGGTGGATGCTGATGGCGGCGAGGCCGACGGTGCCGTCAGGATCGGCCGAAAACAGGCTGACGGTCGTCGCGTCGGTGGTGGCGGCGATGCCCTGATCGAGCTTGCGCAGCATGGTCGCGGCGGCCGGGTAGCGGGAGACGATGTTGCCCTTGAGCGGCCCGGCACCGTTTTCGCCGAAGACGATGGCGCCGGACTGATCGGTCACGAAGACATTGTCATAGGTCTGGCCAAGGCGGGCCGTGGCCCCCCAGGTGGCATCCATCCAGGCGGGATCGGGGGTGACAACGACGTTGAGGTAGGCCTCGTCCCAGGTACCATTGTCGGAGACCGTGCCGGCCAGATCGTTGAGGAAGGAATCGAGGGCAGCGTGCATCGAGGTGATGCCGCGCTGGTCCGCGGTGCGATCCATTTCGCTGGCCATGCCGGCGAGAGCCATGATCACCAGGCCGGCGCTCACGACGTAAAGGAGAAAGGCCGGCAGCCCGATGAAAAGCGCAAATGTGCGCAGCGGCCGCTTGCCGAAGGGCGCGATCTCGATTGCCGGAATGGGCACGGCAAGCTCGGCTGACGGCGATGTTTCCGGGGCCTTGGCCAAGGCGCTCGGCGCTCCCTCTCGTTTTGTGACGAAAAGGTAACCACGCGAACTTAATTTCCGCCTAAGGCCGAAGCGTGCAGTGAAATCAGGCGCTTGCCGCCGCCGCGCGCCTGGCGAGACGCGCCCTGATGTGCTCGACATCGGCGCGCGGCGTCGCCGCGAAGAGCTGGCGCGTATAGGGGTGCTGCGGGTTGGCAAACAGCGCGTCGCGAGTCCCCTGCTCGACCACGTCGCCCAGATACATGACCATCACGTCGTCGGCGATGTAGCGCACGACCGACAGGTCGTGGCTGATGAAGACATAGGTGAGCTGGAACTCGTCCTGCAGATCGGCAAGGAGATTGAGGATCTGCGCCTGCACCGAGAGATCGAGCGCCGACACCGGCTCGTCGAGGACCAGCAGCGACGGATTGAGCATCAGCGCGCGCGCGATGGCGATACGCTGGCGTTGGCCGCCCGAGAACATGTGCGGATAGCGGTTGAAATGCTCGGGGCCGAGGCCGACCTTGCGCAGCATCTGCTGGGCGCGCTCGTCGCGCTCAGCAGCCGACATCCGCGTGTTGATGGCGAGCGGTTCGCCGAGCACGTCGCCGATCTTCTGGCGCGGATTGAGCGAGCCGTAAGGGTTCTGGAAGACCATCTGCACCTTGCGGCGCAATTCGCGGCTGACGCCGGTCCTGGCGATATCGACCTGCTCGCCGGCGATGAAAAGCTCGCCGGAGGTGGGCGCGTCGATCAGCGTCAGGATGCGGGCAAGGGTGGACTTGCCGGAGCCCGACTCGCCGACGATGGCGAGGGTCTTGCCCTTTTCGACCTTGAGCGAGGCATCCTTGACGGCATGGACGATGCCCGACCTGGAGAAGGCGCCGCCTCGCACATGGTAGTCGCGGACGATGTGCCGGGTTTCAAGAACCGTCTCCGTCATACGGCGGACTCGCGGAAATCGGAGATGGTGGGCAGGCGGTCGCCGGTGGCATTTTCGGGCAACGCCGAGAGCAGCGCGCGGGTGTAGGCGGATTTGGGCGCCTCGAAGAGAGTCAGCACGTCCGACTCTTCCATCTTGTGGCCGCGATATTGAACAATGACGCGGTCGGCCGTTTCAGCGACAACGCCGATATTGTGGGTGATCATGATCAGCGCCATGCCGGTCTTTTCCTGGAGGCCGACCAGCAGGTCGAGGATCTGCTTCTGGATGGTCACGTCGAGCGCCGTCGTCGGCTCGTCGGCGATCAAGAGCTTGGGGTTGCAGGCAATGGCCATCGCAATCATGACGCGCTGGCACTGGCCGCCCGACATCTGATGCGGGAAGGCATTGAGACGCTGCGCGGCGTCGCCGATGCCCACCTGGTGCAGGAGCTCGATGGCGCGGATGCGGCGCGCCTTGCGGTCGAGGCCGAGATGGAAGCGCAGCACCTCTTCGAGCTGGAAGCCGATGGTGAAGCAGGGGTTCAGCGATGCCACCGGCTCCTGGAAGATCATCGCGATATCGCGGCCGACGATCTTGCGCTTTTCGGCGCGCGGCATGGCCAGCATGTCCTTGCCGTCGAATTCCAGCTTGTCGGCAGTGACGGTGGCCGTCGCCGGCAACAGGCCCATCACAGCCAGCATCTCGACCGACTTGCCCGATCCGGATTCGCCGACGATGGCGAGGACTTCGCGCGGATCGATGCTCAGATCGATACCCTCGACGGCGTGGAACAAGCCGACGGACGTATCGAAGGAGACCGTGAGATTGCGGATTTCGAGGAGCGACAAAACAATCAGCTCCGCTTGAGCTTGGGATCGAGGGCATCGCGGAGCCCGTCGCCGATCAGATTGATGGCCAGCACCGTGACGAGGATGCACAGACCGGGGAAGGTCACGACCCACGGCGCGCGCAGGATGTACTGGCGGGCATCGGCGAGCATGGTGCCCCATTCGGGCGTGGGCGGTTGCGCACCCATGCCGAGGAAGCCAAGCGCCGCCGCCTCCAGAATGGCGTTCGAGAAGCTAAGCGTCGCCTGCACGATCAGCGGCGCGAGGCAATTGGGAAGGATCGTCAGCAGCATCAGCCGGATGGCGCCGGCACCGGCGAGCCGGGCTGAGACGACGTATTCGCGATTCTTCTCGGCCATGACCGAGGCGCGCGTCAGGCGGGCGAAGTGCGGCTGCAGCACGATGGCGATGGCGATCATCGCATTGACGAGGCCGGGCCCGAGGATGGCAACCAGCACCAGCGCCAGGAGCAGCGACGGGAAGGCCAGGATCACGTCCATGATGCGCATGATCACGACATCGACCCAGCCACGGAAGTAGCCGGCAAGCAGGCCGAGGATGACGCCCGAGAACAGCGCGCCGGTCACCACGATCAGGCCGATCAGCAGCGAGAAGCGCGAGCCGAAAATGAGGCGCGAAAGCATGTCGCGGCCGAGCGGATCGGTGCCGAGGACGAACTGCCAGGTGCCGCCCTGCCAGACCGGGGGCGCGAGCAGGAAATCGCGGAACTGGTTGTCCGGATCGTGCGGGGCGACGAACGGCGCGAAGATGGCGATGAGGATCAGCAACGCAAAGACGACCAGGCCGATCAGGGCGCCGAGATTCTTGGAGAAATAGCCCCAGAACTCGCTGAGGGCGGCGAAGCGGCGGGTGCTGACGATCGGGGCGATCTCGGTCGAGGTCGCGACCTCGGGCGTCGCCGTCTCGGTCGGGGCTTCGGTGGAGGCGGAGTCAGCCATCACTGCACCCGGATGCGCGGATTGATGAAAGCGTAGAGCAGGTCGACGATCAGGTTCACGACCATCACGACGATGGCAATCATCAACAGCCCGCCCTGGACGACGGTGTAGTCGCGGTGCCCGATGGCATCGATCATCCACTTACCGATTCCGGGCCAGGAAAAGATGGTTTCGGTGAGCACCGCACCGGCCAGCAGCGTGCCGACCTGCAGGCCGATAGTGGTGACGACCGGGATCAGTGCATTGCGGAAGGCATGGATCGCGGTAACGCGGGCTTCGCGCAGGCCCTTGGCGCGGGCGGTGCGGACATAGTCTTCGTTGAGCACCTCGAGCATGGCCGAGCGGGTCTGACGCGCGATGACGGCGAGCGGAATGGTGCTCAGCACGACGGAGGGGAGCACCAGGTGCTGGACGGCCGACTGGAACGCGCCCTTCTGACCGCTCAGAAGGCTGTCAATGAGCATGAAGCCGGTCACCGGCTTGAAATAGATCGCGAGGTCCATGCGGCCCTGCACGGGGAACCAATGCAGGCCGGCAGCGAAAACGATGATGAGCAGCAGACCCCACCAGAAGATCGGCATCGAGTAGCCGACCAGCGCGCCTCCCATGGTGAGCTGGTCGACCCAGGTGTCGCGGCGGGCTGCCGCGAGCATGCCGAGCGTGACGCCCAGCACGATGGCGATGACCATGGCACAGATCGACAGCTCGATCGTCGCCGGAAACAGCTGCAGGAATTGCTGCATGACCGGATGATGGTTGCTGAGCGAAATGCCCAGGTCGCCATTCAGCGCACGCCAGAGGTATTCAAAATATTGCTGCCAGATCGGACGATCGAGACCGAACTGATGCAGCAACTCGTCGTGCCGTTGCACCGACATCGAGTGCTCACCGGACAGCACGTCGACAGGATCACCGGGCAGCAGCCGGATGAATCCGAACGAGAGAATGGAAATCCCGATGAAGGTCGGGATCACCAAGACCAGTCGATTGAGAATAAAACGCAGCATGGAAAAGGGGCGGGAGCCAAAGGGCCCCCGCCCGCAAAGTCCTTATTGGGCGATATCGACGGTCTCGAAGTGGTGGAGACCAAACGGATCGATCGTGTACCCGGTGACCTTCTTGGACATCGGCATGGTGACGACCGAGTGCGCGATCAGAACCGCCGGATCGTCGTCATTCATGATGACCTGCGCCTTTTCATAGAGCGCCGCACGCTTGGCCTGATCGGTTTCTTCCGCCGCCTGCTTGAGCAGCGCGTCGAAATCCTTGTTGCACCACTCGGAGCGGTTGCCACCGCCGACCGCGGCACAGCCGAAGTTGTTGGTGAAGAAGTTGTCCGGGTCGCCATTGTCGCCCGTCCAGCCGATCATCACGGCACCGTCGCGATCGGTGGGCTTGCTGGAGTTCAGATACTCCGCCCAGTCGACCGTATAGATGTTCGCGGTCACGCCGACCTTGGCCCAGTCGGCCTGGATCATCTGTGCGGTGGTCTTGCCGTCCGGCATGTACGGACGGCTGACGGGCATCGCCCAGAGCTTGACGGTCAGGTTCTTGACGCCGGCCTTGGCCAGCAGGGCCTTGGCCTTGGCGGGATCATAGGAGTAGCCCTTCACGGACTTGTTGAAGCCCCACATGCTCGGCGGCAGCAGCGTGGTCGCCGGTGCGCCCTGGCCCTGGTAGACGGCCTTGACGATGGCTTCCTTGTCGATGGCGTAGTCGAGCGCCTTGCGGACGTCGGCATTGTCGAACGGCTTCTGCTGGACATTGTAGGACAGCCAGCCGGCATTGAGGCCGCTTTCCTGGATGGCCGTCAGGTCCTTGTTGGCCTTGATCGAGGCGACGTCGGCCGGGTTCGGGTACGCCATGACCTGGCAGTCGCCGGCCAGCAGCGCCTGCAGGCGCGCAGTAGCGTCGGTGTTGATCGAGAACACGAGGTTGTCGATCTTGACCTTGCCGTTCCACCAATCCGGATTGGCCTTGTAGCGGACGTTGGAGTCCTTGGTGTAGTCGACGAAAATGAACGGGCCGGTGCCGACCGGCTTGTCGTTCATCTGGGCGGAATTGTTGGCCGCCGCGAGCTTATCGGCGTATTCCTTCGAGACGATCTCGGCGAAGGGCATGGCCATGTCGGCGATGAACGGCGAGTTCGGCGTCTTGAGGGTGATCTCGACGGTCATGTCGTCGACCTTCTTTACGCCGGCGATCAGGTCGGGCAGCCCCATGTCGTTGAAATAGGCGTAGGTCTGGGTCGAGTCGTAGGGCTTGCCGTCGAGCTGGCGCTGGAACGAATAGACGACGTCATCGGCGTTGAAATCGCGGGTCGGGGTGAACCAGTCGGTGGTCTGCCACTTGACGCCCTTCCGCAGATGGAAGGTGTAGGTGAGGCCATCCTTGGAGATGTCCCACTTTTCGGCGAGCGCGGGCTGGACCTCGGTGGTGCCCAGCTTGAACTTCACCAGGCCCTCATAGGCGGCGAGTTGAACATCCTGGGTCGTGCCGTCTTCGTAGAAGCCCGGATCGAAACCGCCGGGCGAACCTTCCGAGCAATAGACGAGCGTTTTGTCCGCCAGCGCGCTGCCGGTCATCAACGCGACGGCCGCTGCTGCGGTCAGCAGGGTGTGCATCAATTTCATAGTGGATGTCTCCCGAAGAATTTTACGCTCCGGGCATTTTTCCACCCCGAGCCTAACGGGCAACAAAGCGTTTTTCCCACTGTCACGCAACGGGAATATTCATCTAGTGGCCTGCACTTCAAGGCGATTTTACCAATGCCGCGGGCTAAAGCTCTGTTCCGTTTGACCAAAAGGTCAATTTGCTGACCAAGAGGACGTGAACGACGGTGCGCGTTGCAATGTTTACGCTGCTCGTCGACGACTATGAGCGCGGGATTGCGTTCTATCGCGACGCGCTCGGGCTGCGGCTCATCGAGGACACGCCGATGGGCGGGGGCAAGCGCTGGGTGGTGCTCGAAGGCGCCGGCGGCAGCCGGATGCTGCTGGCGAAGGCCGTTGGCCCGGAGCAGAGCGCGGCGGTCGGCCGGCAGACCGGCGGGCGCGTCGGGTTCTTCCTCGAGACCGTCGATTTCGCGCGCGACCACGCGGCGTTGCTTGGGCATGGCGTCACGTTTCTCGAAGCGCCGCGGCACGAGCCGTATGGCACGGTGGCGGTGTTCGAGGATCCGTTCGGCAACAAATGGGATATGATCGAACCCAAGCGCTGAGCCGTGCCGGCTCGGCCACCCCTTCCCTGCTTTTCCACGCCGGAGTTTCAGATGAGCCTGCGCCGACTTGGCCGCACCGACCTTTCGATCGAGCCCCTGATCCTGGGCGGCAATGTCTTCGGCTGGACACTCGACGAGGCGGCCGGCTTCCGGGTGCTCGACGCCTATGCCGACGCCGGGTTCACGGCGATCGACACGTCGGACTCCTACGGCAAGGGCAAGTCGGAAACGATCATCGGCAACTGGATGAAGGCGCGCGGCAAGCGCGGCAGGATGCTGGTCTTCACCAAGGTCGGCTCGGACATGGGCCAGGGCCATCGCGACCTCAGCGCGAAATGGATCGAGAGCGAGGTCGAGCAGTCGCTGAAACGGCTGCAGACCGACGTCATCGACCTCTACCAGAGCCACTGGCCGGACCCGCAAACGCCGCAGGAGGAGACGCTGAGCGCCTTCGACCGGCTGGTGAAGGCGGGCAAGGTGCGCTGGATCGGCAGCTCGAACCAGGACGGCAGGCTGCTGAGCGAAGCGCTCGAGATCTCGAAGGACGAGGGGCTGGCGCGCTACCAGACGGTGCAGAACGAGTTCAACCTCTACGACCGCTCGAGCTTTGCGGGCGAGGTGCAGGAGATCTGCGTGCGCGAGGACGTGTCGGGGATCGGCTATTCCAGCCTCGCGCGTGGCTTCCTCGCCGGCAAATACCGGAGCGCGGCGGATGCGGACAAGAGCCCGCGCGGCAAAAGCGCGGTCGACAAGTACCTCAACCCGAAGGGCGAGCGCATCCTCAAGGCGCTCGACGCGGTCGCAAAGCGGCGGAACACCACGCCGGCAGCGGTGACGATCGCCTGGATCGGGGCGCAGCCGGGCGTGGGTGCGCCGATCGCTTCGGCGACGTCGATCGAGCAGCTCGAGAGCCTGACCGAGGGCGCACGGCTCACGCTCGATGCGGACGATCTGCGCGAGCTGACCGACGCCGGCAGATGAGAGCGGCAGCCGGAGCGGCCGCATTGCTGCTGTTCGCTCCTGCGGCGCTGGCGCAGGAGGTCGGCTGGCACTACTCGCCGCTCAATGGCGAAGGCGACCGGGCAACGCTCGGCTGTGCTTATGGCTCGACAGCGGCGAACTTCACCTGCCTGGCGGTGCGCTGCGAGGACGATTTCAGCGTCGGCCTCTACATCCACACGAGCCGGCCGGGCGGCGATGCGGGACGGTGGCGGCTGACGGTCGACGAGGAGCAGCTCGACCTCACGGCCGTGGACGCCACGCCCTACCATGCGCGTGTCACCGGGGGCGCCTCGCTGTGGAAGGGCGCCGCCCGTGTCGCCTTCTGGGGCGCCCTTGCGCTCGCCGTCACCTACGCCGTCGGTGCGCTGTTCGGCACGATCACCGGCTAGCGGCCGCTCGACGATGCGGACGACGACGCCGGGGGCGGAGGAACCCGCGGCGCACAGTAATACAGCGCTCCACCGATCGCGGCGAACGAGCCGGTGAGCGGAATGGCTTCGCTCGGCACCGGCGCGCCGTCGAGCGGGTGCAAGTACGCCACCGCGCCGTTGCGGATGCGGTCGATCCCCGCCGCCGCGCGCCCGGTGACCCGCGCATGGTAGGGCGAGGCGTCCACGGCCGTGAGGTCGAGCTGCTCCTCGTCGACCGTCAGCCGCCACCGTCCGGCGTCGCCGCCCGGCCGGCTCGTGTGGATGTAGAGGCCGACGCTGAAATCGTCCTCGCAGCGCACCGCCAGGCAGGTGAAGTTCGCGGCCGTCGAGCCATAAGCACAGCCGAGCGTCGCCCGGTCGCCTTCGCCATTGAGCGGCGAGTAGTGCCAGCCGACCTCCTGCGCCAGCGCCGCAGGAGCGAACAGCAGCAATGCG
>Ga0134126_10012422_pt1 | contig 10762 bp, 7 predicted proteins | sample KB31752_FD_96881 | JGI IMG/M metagenome (GOLD analysis project Ga0134126, IMG submission 96881) | Terrestrial soil microbial communities with excess Nitrogen fertilizer from Kellogg Biological Station, Michigan, USA - KB3-175-2 | ecosystem: Environmental > Terrestrial > Soil > Unclassified ...
TAACTGGAAAAACTGGCCTGCGGGCTAGGCGCCCCCGCCGTTTTTCGGACATCGGCTTCGTTGCCGCGGGCAAAAGGCGCGACTTTTGCCCGCTGCCCCCGAAAGCTGACGCCCGACCGTGCAAGCCCGTCGTGGCCCTTAGCTCGAAGTTCGATCGGAAGGAGTCTAGGCAGGATGGGGGGCTGGTGGCAGCGAAGCGGCGCACAGTTTCAATTGCATGACGCAACACGGTGGATCCATGTTGCAGCCGCGTCACGTGCGGTTATGTCAAACGGTCAAGGTGGAGTCGGCGCCAGTTTGGTACCGCGAATCGTGCAGCGCTCCCGCCCGGTCAGTAGATCCGCAAGCCGCCGTACTTGCGCCGAATGCGCCGATCGAGCATCTGCCAGCCGAGCACGTATCCCAGCACTAGTGCGATCAAGAACGAGCCGAGCGCCCAGTGCCACGCGGGACTCGCGGGCGCCTCCGGCGGCGTCATGAAGTAGGACGGCTCGGGCGCGGCGGGGTCGCCGGCGCTGTCGGGATTGGGGTGGCCGCTACCGGATTTCGCGGGCCCGGGCGCGGGCGGGGGGGTGGTTGCGGCGGCGCTCGTGTTGGTTTGGGGCGCGGCCGGTTTGCCGCGTGGCAGCGCCTTCGCGGCGGCCAACTCTCCTTGCAGTCGCGCAACATCCTGTTTGAGCTTTTCGACTTCGGCCGTCCGCTCGTTGAGTCGATGTTGCACGGGCTCATCGCTCGAGAGATACGACTTTCGGACCCACCCGTCGGTGCCGTTCGTCAGGCGCACGTGCACCTGATCGCCCTGCTTCTCGAGAACCTCCACACCGTCGCCGCTCTTGATGGTTGCAACACGCTGGCCGGAAGCGTCCGGTGCGCTGTTGACGTTCACCACGAGTTGTTCGATGACGTAGAGTGTCTCGGCGTGAGCCGCCGGGGCTGCTGCCAACATCAGCAACAGCAACAACGTTGGATGGGACTTCACGTGTCGATACCGTGCTGCTTCAATAAGGCGCGCACGTCCGGCCGGCGGCCGCGGAACTCAATGAAAGCCTCCAGGGCGTCACGGCTCCCGCCTCGCGTCAGGATAGCGTCGAGGAAGCGCTGTGCCGTGGTCCGATCGAACACGCCGCTTTCCTCGAAAGCCGAGAACGCATCCGCGGCGAGCACTTCCGCCCACTTGTAGCTGTAGTAACCGGCGGCATAACCTCCGGCGAAAATGTGCCCGAAGCTGTTGGGGAAGCGGTTCCACTCGGGGGCCGCAACGACGGCAACCTCGCGGCGCACCTCGTTGAGCGTCTCCAGGACACGTGCACCGCGCTGCGGTGAATATTCCGCATGCATCCGGAAATCAAACAGCGCGAATTCGAGCTGCCGCATGGTCTGCAGCCCTGCATGGAAGCTGCGCGTGGCGATGAGGCGGGTCTGGGTCTCCGGGGGCAACGGGGCACCGGTCTGGAAGTGGCCGGAGATTTGCCGCAGCACATCAGGGTGCCACGCATAGTTCTCGAGAAACTGGCTCGGCAGCTCCACCGCATCCCAGGCAACGCCGTTGATGCCGGCGATGCTCGGGTAGTCGACCCGCGTCAGCATGTGATGCAACCCGTGGCCGAACTCGTGGAACAGCGTCAGTACGTCGTCATGAGTCAGAAGCGCGGGCCGGTTCGTGCCCGGCGGCAGGAAGTTGCACACCAGGTACGCCACCGGCAGCGCCGAGCCGGACTCGAGGCGCTTGCGGCCGACGCACTCGTCCATCCATGCGCCGCTGCGCTTGTTTGGACGTGCATAGGCGTCTAAATAGAAACTCCCGACCGCCTGCCCGGCACTGTTTTGGATTTCGAAGTACCGTACATCCTCATGCCACACGGGCGCATTCTGCCGTTCGTGGATGCGGACGGTAAACAGGCGCTCGGCCACTTCGAACAGGCCTGCCAACACCTTCGGTAGCGGGAAGTAGGGCCGCAACTCTTCCTGTGAAACGCTGTAGCGGCTGCGTTGCAGTCGTTCCGCGTAGTAACCGACGTCCCAGGCTTGGAGCGTGTGCCCGGCGAATGCTTCCAACTCCGCGAATTCCCGCAGTGCCGCCGGCCGTGCCGTGCGAGCGAGGTCGTGCAGGAACTGCATGACTTCCTCGACGCTGCGCGCCATGCGAGTCGAGAGCGCATATTCGGCGTAGTTGCGGAAATCGAGTAGCTGCGCGGCTTCGTGGCGCAGACGCAGAATATTCTCCATGACCTCAGAGTTGTCCCAACGTCCGGCGTTAGGTCCCTTGTCAGAAGCCCGCGTCGTCCATGCTTCGTAGAAAGCACGGCGCAACGTGGCGGATTCGGCGTCCGTCACGACGGCTACGTAGGTCGGCTGGTCCAGAGTGAGTACCCAGCCCTCGACGCGCTTCTCATGCGCCCGGCGCCGGGCTTGCTCGATGAGCATCTCATTGAGGCCGCGCAGCTCGGTCTCATCGGTGACGGAGTAGGTCCACCCGTTGGTGGCATCGAGCACGTTCTCTTCGAACTTCGCTTGCAACTGGGTGAGCTCGAGCATCACCGTCTTGAAGCGTTCCTTACGCTCGGCGGGCAGCCCCACGCCGGCGAGCCGGAATTCCCGCAGCGCGTGCTCGATGACCTGACGCTGCACTGGAGCGAGCGCGGCGCCTTCTTCGTCGGCGATAGTGCGATAGGCGCGGTAGAGCGATTCGCTCTGCGCCAGATCCGTCTGGTAGGCGGAAAGCAGAGGAAGGCAGGCGTTGTAGCCGGCGCGCAGCGCATCCGAGTTCAGCACCGCGTTCAGGTGACTGACCGGTGACCAGGTGCGCGAGATCTGGTGCTGCAGTTCTTCGAGCGGCTCGATGACCGTGGCAAAGGTCGGCTTCTTTAGCGCGGCGAGCTGCTCTATCCGGGCCCGGCCGCGGGCCAGCAGCTCGCGCACGCCGGGCTCGACGTGCTCGGGCCGAATCAGCGCGAACGGGGGAAGAGGCGCTTGCCCCAGGAGAGGGTTTTCCATGGAGATCTCATTCCGTGGGAATGACTCCATTCTATGGGCTAGTCTCCCGGGCTCCTAGGGCAGGGCGCGAAGTCGGTTCCTAGGGTTGATTCGGCCGGGTGCGGTCGCCAGATATATGCTCTGCCGTCCCAGGGCTCCAGTGGAACTTAGGTGAGATGTCCGATCAATTTGACCTGATTGTAATAGGCGGCGGCAGTGGCGGGCTGGCGGCGGCAAAGCGTGCCGCCGAGTATGGCGCCCGGGTGGTCCTGATCGAATCGGGACGGCTTGGGGGTGCCTGCGTGAACGTTGGCTGCGTTCCGAAGAAGGTCATGTGGAATGCGGCGGATCTCGCAGCAGGACTGCATGACGCCCCGGAGTACGGCTTCCGGGTGACCGCGGACGGGCACGACTGGCCGCTCATGAAGCGGAAGCGGGATGCCTATGTGCTGCGTCTGAACGGCATCCACGAAACCCTGCTGGCGAAATACAAGGTCGAGCTGGTTCGCGGGCATGCGCGCTTCTTGGATAGTCATACAGTGCTGGCGGCCGATCGCAGGCTTACGGCAAAGCACATCATTGTCGCCACCGGCAGCAAGCCGCTGGTGCCGGAGATTCCCGGCGCGGACCTCGGAATCACGTCCGACGGTTTTTTCGACCTCGAGGACCGGCCGAAGCGAGTGGCTGTCGTGGGGAGTGGCTATATAGCCATCGAGCTCACCGGGATTCACGCGGCGCTCGGGTCGAGCACCTCGCTGATCCTGCGCACGGAGAGTGCCCTGAGGGGCTTCGACGCCATGATCGGGCAGTCGACGCTGAAGATCCTTCGCGATGATGGCGTCGATGTCGTTACAAGTGCGGTGCCGGAGGCACTGTCACGCACGGCTGACGGGGCCCTCGAGCTGGTGGTCCGTGACGGGCGGCGGCTCGGGCCGTTCGATACGCTGATTTGGGCGATCGGGCGCGGGCCGCTTCTGGATGGGCTGGGGCTCGAGTCTACGGGCGTCGAGGTCGATGCGAAGGGGTACATCCCTACTGACAAATTCCAGGCGACCAATGTCGAGGGCATTTATGCCATTGGCGACATCACGGGACAGGCGCAGCTGACGCCGGTGGCGATTGCAGCGGGACGGCGGCTTGCGGATCGGGTGTTTGGCGGGATGAAGGAGCGGTATCTGGAGTACACCAACATTCCGACGGTGGTGTTTGGGCATCCTCCGATTGGGACTGTGGGGCTTACGGAGGCTGAGGCGCGTGAGAAGTTTGGTGACGAGCAGGTCACCGTTTACAGCTCCAGCTTCGTGCCGATGTATTACGCGTTGACGTCAGCGAAACCGCGATGTGACATGAAGTTGGTGACTGTGGGGGCGCAGAAGAAGGTCGTTGGTGTGCATATCGTGGGTGATGGGGCGGATGAGATGCTCCAGGGATTTGCTGTGGCGGTACGGCTGGGAGCTACCAAAAAAGACTTTGATGATACGGTTGCGATTCATCCGACAGTGGCTGAAGAGTTAGTCACGATGCGGTGACCGGCGGCCCTCCCCCGTGCCGACTCGAGGCGAGGAAGCTCACTGGGCGGTCATGCTGGGAAGCAGGGCGCGTTCTTTGAGGGCGGTTAGTACGGGCGCCGTGGAGGGGCGGACGCCGCGCCAGACGCGGAAGGATTCGGCGGCTTGTTCGACTAACATGCCCCAGCCTTGGAGGGCGCGAGTGCAGCCGAGCTTTAGGGCCCAGCGGACGAAGGGCGTGTCGGTTTTGCCGTAGGCCATGTCGTAGCAGACGGTTTCGGGAGCTACTACGCCTGCGGGAACGGCGGGGATGTCGCCGCTGAGGCTGGCTGAGGTGGCGTTGATGATGAGGTCGAAGGTGCCGCCGGAGATCTGGCGGAAGCCGACGCCGTGAAGGGTGCCGAGCTTTTCGAAGGTTTTGGCGAGTTGTTCGGCGCGTTCTGAAGTTCGGTTTGCGATGACGATTTCGGCGGGCGATAGGGCCAGCAGCGGGGCGAGTACGCCGCGTGAGGCGCCGCCGGCGCCGATAATGAGGATGCGGCGGTGGGTGATGACGATGCCCTGGTTGTCGCAGAGGTCGCGCACCAGGCCGGTGCCATCGGTGTTGTCGCCGAGGATGGTACCGTCGTTTCGCAGAGCGAAGGTGTTTACCGCTGCGGCGTGCGCGGCCCGAGCTGTCAGGTCGTCGGCGAGGTCCACTGCGGCAATCTTGTGCGGCAGGGTGATGTTGAGTCCGCGGCCGCCCTGTTTGAAGAATTCACGTGCTTTTTGGTGGAATTCCTCGGGCGTGAAGTCGTACAGCCTGTAGGTCATGGCCTGGCCCGTTTCGCGGCTGAAAATGCCGTGGATGAAGGGCGACCAGCTGTGGGCGACCGGGTGGCCGACTACTCCATATTGGTCCGTGGTGTCTGCTGCAGGTGCGTTCATGGGGCATACTCAGCCAAGCATAGCGTCAGGCCGACGTGAGCGAGCGGACGCTCGTTCCGCCCGTTCGTCCGAGGTCCAACTGGGCGTGCAGTTCTGCCAACCATACACGCATGCGCTCGGCCAGGAGATATGGCGGGTTCACAATCAGCATGCCTGAACCATTGAGAGCGACGCGGGAGTCGCGGGGATATAACCATAACTCGGCTGCCAGGGCTTCGCAGTCTAGTCCGTGTGCGAGGCTTGCTTGCCAGGCGGCGGTCTCGCGCGCGTCCTTGATGGGGTACCAGGCGGCAATGACTCCGGTGTGAAATCGGCGCAGCGCCTCGGTGATGGCTTTGCTGAGACGCTCGAAATCGCGGCTGGTTTCCTCGTAGGGAGGATCGATGAAGGTGAGGCCGCGTCGCTCCACCGGAGGCAGCCAGGCGCGCAGGCGCTCAAAGCCGTCACCCTGTTCGACTTTGATGCGCTGATGGCCGGACAGAGCGAGCTCGAGTGCTCGGACCTCCGGCGGCAAGATCTCGACGAGCACCGCGCGATCCTGCGGTCGCAACGCTTGCGCGGCAAGCAGCGGAGAGCCTGGGTAAGCACGCGCCTTACCTTGTTGCGCGCGATATTCAGCTAGCACGGCCGCGTAACGCTGCAGCTCTTCAGAGCTTGCGGTTTGGGTTAAGAAACGCGTGACCCCAGATTCGGCTTCCGCCGCGCCCCCGGAGAGGTCGTACGCGCCGCGGCCCGAATGGGTTTCCAGGTACAGGAACCCCTTGTCCTTGCGCTGCAGCGCTGCCAACAACGCCAACAGCGTGACGTGTTTGTGTACGTCAGCGAAGTTGCCTGCGTGATAGGAGTGTCGGTACTTCACAGGTTACACACGTGACGCCAGCGCTCGTCGCGAGCGCCAGCGACCTTGATCTAACTTCGCCGCAGCCGCTATTTCACGCCGCGTGGCCGCGTCGTCGCTGACTTGCCGGCTGCGGGTGTCTTTGCGGTCTTACTCTTTTTCGCGGTTGCCTTTGCCTTCGACGCTCCTGCTGCCGCCTTGTGACCGTCGTGGGCGCCGGCCTTCACTTTCGATGCGCTCTTCTTCGAAGCCGAGCGAGCCGCGGCACGAGGCGTCGCAGTCGCAGACGCGTGTGGTGCCCCGTGTGCAGCGGGCGTCGCGTGCGTTGGTTTTGCACGTGCGCCTGCGCGAGCTCCGGCAGGTTTCGCTCCGGGCTCGGTGGCCACCGCGCTGTCGCCATTGGCGGCTTTCTTCTTTTTCCCCGTCCCTTTGGCTGCCGCTCCCGCGCCGTCGCCGGCGGCAGGTGCCGCCGCAGCCTTCTTGCCGCGACCAAACCGTCCAAATCGTCCGCCGCGTTCAGGCGCCTGCGCGATGAGTGTTCGACATTCCTCCAAGGTCAGTGACTTTGGGTCACGGTCCTTGGGAATCTTGGCGTTCTTCTTCTTGTCGGTGATGTAGGGCCCGTAGCGGCCATTCAACACCTGAATGCCGTCATCCGGGAAATCCAGGATGAGACGATTCGCGTCAGCCTCCTGTTTGAGGCGAATCACCTCGAGAGCACGCTCGAGAGTGACCGTGTAGGGATCGTCCTCTTTCAGGGAAACGTACTTGCTGCCGTATTTGACATACGGCCCGAAGCGGCCAACATTCGCGACGATTGTCTCGCCGGCGGCTGTCTCGCCGAGGGTGCGCGGGAGTTGGAACAGGTCAATCGCTTCGGCGAGGCTGATCCGGTCCATCTTCTGACCCGGCCGCAGCCCTGCGAACTTCGGCTTTTCCTCGTCATCCTTGGTGCCGATCTGTACGAAGGGACCGAAGCGGCCCATGCGCACCGTGATCGGCTTGCCGCTGACCGGATCCTTGCCGAGCTCGCGCGCTTGCGCGACTTGCTCGCGAGTGACGTTCTTCTCGATGGTCTCGACCTGATCGATGAACGGCTTCCAGAATTTGTCGAGCGGGGTGGTCCACTCTTCTTCGCCGCGTGAGACCGCGTCGAGCTCATCCTCCATCGCCGCCGTGAAGCCATACTCCACATAGCGATGAAAGTGATCGGTCAGGAACCGGCCGACGATCTTGCCGATGTCAGTCGGGATGAAACGCCGCGCGTCCATCTCGACATACTCGCGGTCCTGCAGCGTTGAGATGATCGTGGCGTAGGTCGACGGCCGACCGATGCCATGTTCCTCGAGCGCCTTCACCAGCGAGGCTTCTGAATAACGCGGCGGCGGTTCCGTAAAGTGCTGCTCGCCCCGCAGCGCCAACAGATCGACCAGGTCGCCCTCATTCATCGGCGGCAGCACGTGATCGCTATCGTCGGCTTTCGCATCGTCGGTGCCTTCCTGGTAGACCGAGATGTAGCCGGCTTCGACCAAGGTCGAGCCGTTCGCTCGCAACAGGTGTCGCTCCGCTCCATCGGCGCCCGCGACCATGTCGACAGCCACAGTGTCGAATACTGCGTGATTCATCTGGGAAGCGACGGCGCGCTTCCAGATGAGAGAATAAAGCCGATAGTGATCGTCCTCGATCTTGCCCTCGAGGCGTTGCGGCGTGATTGCTGCGGAAGTCGGACGGATGGCCTCGTGAGCTTCCTGCGCGTTCTTCGATTTCGTGCGGTAGACACGCGGCTCGTCCGCAACCTCGGCCTTGCCGTATAACTTTGTAGCGACCTCGCGGATCTCCTGGACGGCTTCCGCCGCCAGCGACACCGAGTCCGTACGCATGTAGGTGATGAGACCGACGCTACCTTCCTCGCCGATATCCAACCCTTCGTACAACTGCTGCGCAAGCCGCATGGTGCGGCGCGCGTTGAATCCCAACTTGCGCGCGGCTTCCTGTTGCAACGTCGAGGTCGTGAACGGGGGCGCGGGATTGCGGCGGCGCTGCTTGCGGTCGATCGTAAGGACTCGCAGTTTGCCGGGTGCGTCATCCGCTACGGTGCCGCCGGTGGTGGTACGCGCAGCGGCCTGGATTGTGCCCTCGACCTCCCGCGCCACTGTCTCGTTGGTGAAGCTGAACTGCTCCACCTTCTGCCCGCGGTACTCGATGAGCTTCAGCGGGAAGGTTTGCGCCGTGTGCGACCCTTCTCCATCAATGGTCCAGTATTCCTGCGGCACGAAGGCGAGAATCTCTTCTTCGCGCTCGCAGATCATCCGCAGCGCCGGACTCTGCACCCGACCGGCCGACAAACCCTGGCGGACTTTTTTCCACAACAGGGGCGAGAGATTGAAGCCGACGAGGTAATCGAGCGCCCGGCGAGCCTGTTGCGCATTGACCAGGTCGAGCGAGAGATCGCGTGGCTGCTCAACCGCCGCGCGGATAGCGTTGCGCGTGATCTCGTAGAACACCACACGGTGGACGTCTTTACCGCTCAAGTCGCCGCGCGAGCTGAGAATCTCTTTCAAATGCCAGGCAATCGCCTCGCCCTCGCGATCTGGGTCGGTCGCGAGGTAGAGCGCCTTCGACTTGCGCAGGCTGCGAGCTATGGCATCGACGTGGCGCTCGTTCTTCTCGAGCACCTGATATTTCATGGCGTAGCCATGCTCGGGGTCCACGGCCCCTTCCTTAGGCACGAGGTCGCGCACATGTCCGTACGAGGCGAGCACCTCAAAGTCCTTGCCAAGGTACTTCTTGATCGTCTTCGCCTTGGCCGGCGATTCAACTATGACCAGGTTGTCTGCCATTGCTTACCGAAATCCTTCCTCAGGCATCATTTCGTGATCATTACGCCAAAAACGAAAAACCGCGGACGGACCGCGGACGAGGGAGCCTGCCTGGCCAATGATCGCCTACTGCGGCCGCCCGTCAGCGGCAGCTTTCGGCGATCGTTTTCCTTACATAGTGTTGACTATGCGCGGGAAACGATCGCCGAAAGCTGCTCGCTGACGGTCGCCCTCGCTACGGCGATCATTGGCCAGGCAGGCTCCCGCGCTCACGCTAATCCGTGCCGCCCGATCTTCAGTGTGGAACGTTGGGGTGCGCATCTGATACCAGATCCTCGAGTCGCTCGAAGGCCAACTCCTGTCCCGGTTGACTCGACAACACCATGAGCACCACCCACTTGAGCTGCTCAGTGTCGAGCTCGTCGGCATCCAGGGCCAACATCCTCTCGATCACAATCTCGCGCTGTTGTGGCGAGAGAATGCCGAGACGCTCCAACGTAAACAGAAACCCCCTGCATTCGGTCGACAGTCGCGCCAGCTCGCCATCGGAGAAAATCCGCACTGTCGGTCCCTTGTTCATGTCCTTTGTGGACAGAGGCAAGGGTGGACGGTCGCGCTCGCAGGCGAGATCGGCCAGCCAGTCGAGCGCGCGTTCAACGTTCGCCTGCGCAAAGCCGGCACGCTCCAGATCCCGCACCAGATGCTCGCGTTCGGGCACCTCAGGCACCTCATCGAGCATGTAGCGGTCAAATACGTAAATCAGGATGTCGAGAACGCTGCCGGTCATCATTCAGGTATTCGGTCATAACGACCGCCCGGGAGAGCTGCTACGCAGCCATCGAGTTCGAGAATCAGCAACATCGAGGCGACCGTGCCGTCCGGGAGTCCCGTACGCGCCACCAGTTCATCGAGAGTTGCGGGTTCGAAGCCGAGCGCATCTAACAGCATTTCATACTCCTTGTCCAATGCGGCGAGTCCGTCACGGGCCACTGTACGTGGGGTAAGTCTTTGTCCGGAAAGGGGTATTCGCAACTCTGAGAGAACGTCCGCGGGACTTTCCACGAGCAGGGCACCGTCGCGGATCAGCTTATGACAGCCGCGTGCGCGGGAATTGCGTATCGAGCCCGGGATGGCGAACACATCGCGCCCCTGTTCCGCGGCCAGTCGCGCAGTGACCAGCGAGCCGCTACGTAGCGCCGCCTCAACTACCAGCGTGGCGCGTGACAGGCCGCTGATGATCCGATTGCGTTGTGGGAAGTTGCGTCGCGACGGCGCGGTACGAGGCGGAAACTCAGACACGAGCGCCCCTCGTTCGCGAATACGCGCGGCGAGTCGCATGTTCCCGGCAGGATAGACAGCGTCTAAACCAGTTCCAAACACCGCAACAGTCACGCCTTCAGCGAGGAGTGCGCCTTCATGGCTGGCGGCGTCCACGCCTACGGCCAGGCCGCTCGTGATCGTCAGTCCGGCGCGCGCCAGCTCGGCCGCGAATTCACGTGCGGTCGCGCGGCCGGCCGCAGTAGGAGTGCGAGAGCCGACCATGGCGAGTTGCGCCGAGTGAAGCACCTCTACGGAGCCTAAAACAAACAGCGCTGGAGGCGCTCCAGCTGTCTGTGCCAACAGCGGTGGATACATGGGGTCGGTGCACAGGATGACCTTGGCGCCGCTCGCTTCGACCCATCGTAGATCCGCTCGCA
>Ga0134126_10012423_pt1 | contig 10760 bp, 14 predicted proteins | sample KB31752_FD_96881 | JGI IMG/M metagenome (GOLD analysis project Ga0134126, IMG submission 96881) | Terrestrial soil microbial communities with excess Nitrogen fertilizer from Kellogg Biological Station, Michigan, USA - KB3-175-2 | ecosystem: Environmental > Terrestrial > Soil > Unclassified ...
ACAATACGGATACGCTGCGATACGTTACGGATACGTGTCGCGAGTGTTATTTTTACTTTAGGAGAAGGCCGTATGTCACGCACCGCGAAGCTGCCTCTTCCGATGCATTTCAAAAGCATGGTACGGTCCGACGTTCCGCAGGGCCGAAACGGCAAGCATAAACAGATTGTTTCCCTTATTATGAGCGGCCTGGAGAGTCTCAAGAGCGGCTCCGCAATCAAGATTCCGTTGAGGGAATTGGCCGAGAGCAAGAGAAAGTGCGTTCAGCCCTAAACCGGGCGACGCGGAAGGCCGGCCTCAAAGTCGCTACGGCTTCGGATGATAATTTTCTTTACGTGTGGAATATCACGTAGCGCTACACGCTGCGGTTACTGCCGCGCAATCTCGCGAATCAAATTTACCAATTGCCACCGCTGTTCATCGCTAAGACGCTTTTCGAAAGCAGGCATCGGTTTCCGCCCGTGCGTTATTTTCCAGAAAATCTCGCCGTCACTCATAGCGTCCACAATCCTGCGATTTGTGAAATCCGTCGGTTTGGTTGAATAAAAGTAATTCGATCCGGGCGGCAGTTTACCGTCGCCATTCACTCCGTGGCATTTTTGACAGTTGCTTGTGTAGATTTGCCGCGCATCCGCCAGCGACGCGGGCGTTGCGGCAACGGGATTCTTCCATGTTTTTGCTTCTGGCGGCACATTCCAGCCACCACATCCGCACGCCGCACAGCTCAACGTAATTGCAACCGCGATTTTGGGCGCCGTGCGAAAGAACCATCTCGAGTGAAGTGTGAGTGCTCCTGCTGCCCTGGGAAAATCAATGGCCGCCATGCAGAGCCCGCAACACGGAGATCGCTACAATCACCAGCATGATCACCAGATAAATTCGCAAACCCCAGAGTATCACGCGCGTCCTCAGCGACAATTTCTTCCGGCCGAAGCGGCTTCCTTGTTTCGCCGCCACAACCTGGTCCGCTTCCAGTAACGACAGGACCAGTTCCGGGTTACTCAAGTCCGGCTTTTTGGGATTCGTGCTTTTTTCCATTCCGACGGTCTTCAATTCTGATTCGCTTTTTCTTGCTGCTATGTATTCTCTCGCGGGTGTTCGTCAGCGCAAGGATTCCGAATTCAGCGCGCCAGAATCCCGGGAAAAACAGTCGTGATTCCGAAACCCACGCCGGCAACAATCAACATCACCGTTACTATGACGCCCGCGGCGTTCTGCCAAAAATTGTTGGCGTGCTCGCCCATGAGTTCCGCATCGTTTGCCAGCATGAGCAGAAAAGCGAGCGCCGGAGGCATCGCCAGCACGGCGATCACGTTCACCACCAGAATGATGAATTCCAGCGGAGCGTGAGGAATCAGCACCAGACCAGCCGCCGCGCATGCCGAGCCAAGCAGGATCGCATAAAAAGGCCACCCCTCCCGAAAGGGACGATTCAAACTATGTGCTGTACCGAACACTTCCCCGAATGCATAGGCTGATGAAGTCGAGATCGTGATTATAGCCACAAGGCCAGCCTCCAAAATCCCCAGCGCAAAGAGCGCCGCGCCCGCATGGCCGATCCATGGCTGGAGCGCCTGCGCGAATTGCGCCGCTTGAAAATCCGCCGCCGAAATTCCATGCCGGAAAAGCGGAGCTGTAGCAAGCAACGCCGCGATAGCTACAACCGCGGCAATCGCCGCTCCTGCCAGTGTATCGGCGCGTCCTGCGGGAATGTCACGCGGCTGCATTCCTTTGTCCACCACGGCGCTTTGCTGAAAAAAAAGCATCCAGGGCGTTACAGTGGCGCCAATGGTGGAGAGAACGAGCAGCACAATCTCGCCGCTGTCGCCGCGCGGAAATGGTTTCCAGGTCGCAAGTGCGCGGCCCAATTCCGCCCAGTCCGGATGCGCAAGCAGCGCTGCCGGGATGAACACGCAATTGCAGATGGCCAGTCCCATAGTGATTCTTTCCCAAGTCCAATAGCGGCCCGTGGTAATCACCGCGAGCACAAGCAGTAGCGCTGAGCCAATCGCAACCTCTGGTTTCACGCCGAAAAAGCTCAGTCCCGCCCTTACGCCGATGAATTCAGCGACCAGCGTCAGAAAATTACCCAGCACCAGGTCGCCCATCGAAAAGAGTCCCCAAAATCTGCCGAAGCGGTCGAAAATCAATTCGGCATGACCGCGATGCGTCACCGCGCCAAGGCGCAGCGTCATTTCTTGAACAATGAAACCCATTGCAAATGTGAGTATGAAAAACGGCGCGAAGAATCCTATACCGTAGCGCGCACCAGTCGCCGCGTAGGAAAGCATGCTGGGCGCGTCGTTCTCGCCGAGAAAAACCAGCACGCCCGGGCCGACCAACAGCCAGAATAGCCGCAAGCTTTGCAGGGACAGCGCACCCCGGCCTTGCGACCGTGCCTGAGCGACGCGCCAGCGATCGTGCGCGCGATCCAAATCTTCATGGGTGAGCCGGCCGAGCAATTGCCGGCCAAAAGCTGTTGCCGAAGCGGACTCTGTGGTGGGTTGTGCGGCGCTGTAGGTTCTGTTCTTGGGCTTATCTTCCCGCGGCGCCATTTATTAACCTAGATAAACTCCTGATATAAACTACACTTAACCATCAGGAGCGTCAATAGATCTGCGTGCGCTCTTTGTCGAATCCTGCAATTCAGCCGGCTGTGCGGCGTCTGACCTCGCTGGTTTCACTTCTGCTATAGTGTCCAGGAGCACCCTATGCGGAGGGTTTCATGGCCGAAGCGCCCAAACAGCAGCAACAGCAGGTGCAGATCAAAGCAGACGAGAAAGAACTGGTCGGACAGTATTCCAATCTGGTGATGATTCATCACAATGCCGAGGAATTCACCCTCAATTTCATCTACATCTTCCCCAGCGTGCCGCAAGGCAAGCTCGTCAGCAGCGTGATTGTCAGCCCGGCACATGCTAAGCGCCTGCTGCGTGCGCTAAACGAAAACATCACGCGCTATGAAGCTCAGTTCGGCCCGATTACAGAGAATTCAGGCTCTGTTCCTGAGCCAAACGTCGGATTTGTGCAGTAGTGAAATGCTTCGTTGACGTTCAGGCCACTGCCTGAGGCGAATGGGCTGAACCTAATACCCACTGGCCTTCGAGTTCCATAAACTCAATCCCGATTGAAAATCCCGACTCCCGGTTCGGCTCGCAGTACGCCACTCGCGCCAAAGACCGGAATTCTTCTGTGAGCGACATCACGCAGACGCTTTCTCCCATTCGCCATCGCCGGACGCTCCTCACTCGCGCGCCTCGCGAGCTGACGTTTTCCGTGAAGGTCGTCTCCAGCCCCGGCATAAATGCATTTCCAGAGATCCGCACGCCCACCTGCATCGGCAAACGCGGTTCGGAACGTGCTATCTGAAAATTTGAAAATTTTGTCTTCCCTCCGCTCGCCATTCCCCTGCCCCCTGTTTTCCGCGAGGATTTCCCTCGGGATTTTCCCCTGCTGGTACGCCCCGGTTCGCCTTCATGGCATAAAGTGCGCTGTCCGCTGCGTTCAAGAGCTTTTCGATCGTCAGCCCATCCCGCGGATAAACGGCCACGCCCGCGCTGACGGAAATGCGCGGCTGATGTCCATCTTCGAGCAAACGCTTGCGAATGCGATGCGTCACCTGGACGGCGACGGCCTCCTCCGATTCCGGAAGCACGAGCGCAAATTCATCTCCGCCATAACGCGCCGCGGTATCCATCCCGCGGCAATGCACGCGCAGCACACTGGCCAGCCGCTTCAGCGCCTGACTTCCGACGAGATGCCCATGGCTGTCGTTTATTTTCTTCAGCCCGTCGAGATCCATAAGGACCACAGCAAAACCGCGATTCGTCCTTTGGGCGCGCTGCAACTCTGTTTCCATCACTTCGAGCAAGCGCCGGTAATTCGCCAGCCCTGTCAGAGGATCGCTGATCGCCAGCCGGCTCACCTGGTCAAACATATTCGCGTTGTCGAGGAGCGCGCCGCCGAGAACTACAGCGTAGGCGGCGACTTCCAGAAAATCCGCCGCTGCCGATGCCGCGTCGAAATGCGCGGCGGACTGGCTCATGGTGAGGTGGCAGGCAACGTTGATGAACGATGAGAAGAAAAGCGCGCGGTCGAATGCCGAAGCCGCATGCTTGAGCCGCCTCCAGAATCCGACGGTAGCCACCACGTAAATGATGCAGGGCAGCAAATCCCACGGTCGCGGGATCAATGAATGCGGATAAATCTTCACCGCCGCGGGCATCGCAAAATACAGCACGCTCGTCAGGTAGGAAATCAGTCCAACAATCAGCAGCGCCCAGCCGATTTCTTTGCTCGGGTCGCGCGAAAGCGGCAAGCTGCGCTCGACCACGACGGCGGCGACCAGCAGTACGGCGAGCAGCGTCCGGCTAACCATCCAGGAGAGAGGAACGGAAGAGGCCACCCCGCCGATGTTGGGCGTCAGGCTCGCTCCCATTTCAATGAGCCCGCTCAGACCGAATCCGAATGCCAAAATCAGCGAAATGCGATCATGCAGCCCTTTGAAGCGCACGAATGCATTGGCGGCAAATGTGAACGCCAGCACCGTTCCCGCTAGTTGGATGTATCGCTCGAGCAGGGGATCGGGATAGAAGTTCGATTGGCGGAGCGACCACAGAAAAGCCGTGAACAGGGCCGCCACGACGGCCCAGAACATGCCCCATTTGAATTGCTTTGACCGTAATGCGTTTTTAAGCGCTAACCCCAATTTGTGCCCCTGAATACACAAGTCCCGCATTGCAATAAGCAAACCAGTAACCGTTTGCCGATGAAAAAGATTGCCGCTATATAACTGAAAGATAATGACTTATACCGCTTCGCGCTTTGCTCGGGTGTACTTGACCACTGTGAGCAAGTGAGGGCAGGAACGAAATGTTACCGGCTGAGGATCGTGTTCCACTGTGGAAAAGCGGGGCTTTACATTTTAACGGGCGGGCTTGGAGGCGCAGGCGCCAGATCTCGCGCGACGATGACGCTCTCAAATGCGCACTGTTTGTGCGTGCCGTCACAAAACGGTTTGTTCGCGGAATGCCCGCAACGGCAAAGCGACACGCTTGTCCGCCCGCCAAGTCCGAAAACACGTCCTTGCGAATCCACAATTTCGAAGTCGCCTTCCACTCGGATGGATCCATTGTCGCGGATCGTGATTTTAGTCGCCGCCATTTTCAGCCTTTCCGAGAACCGTCAGCTTCGCATTCGCCTTTTTGCGGCTAGTATTTGGGGACCGAAGGATCTACTTCATCCGACCACGCCAGAATTCCGCCTTTCAAATTCCACACCTTGCGGAAGCCCGCTTTGCTCAGGAACTGCACAGCATCGGCGGAGCGCTTTCCGCTGCGGCAATGGGCCACGATTTCCCGCGAACTGTCGAGTTCGCTGACGCGTTTCGGCAAATCTCCAAGCGGAATCAAATGTCCGTGCAAATTGCAAATCTGATATTCGTGCGGCTCGCGCACATCGAGTATGAAAAGATCATCGCCGCGATCGAGCCGCGCCTTCAGTTCTTTCGGTGTTATCTCCGGAATTTCCGAACTCACCGGTGTCTCCTTCTCTTCGCCGCGAATACCGCAGAACTCCGCGTAATCGATCAGCTTGTTTATTGTGCGATGCTCGCCGCACATCGGGCAATCGGAATTCTTGTGCAGCTTGAGTTCGCGAAAGCGCATGCGCAACGCGTCGAAAAGCAACAGACGCCCAACGAGCGGCTGGCCATTGCCGAGAATCAGTTTCAGCGTTTCCATCGCCTGAATGCAGCCGACGATTCCCGGCAGGACGCCGAGAACGCCGCCCTCCGCGCATGATGGAACGAGCCCCGGTGGAGGCGGCTCGGGATACAAGCAGCGATAGCATGGTCCGCCGGGATAGCCAAAGATGCTGGCTTGCCCTTCGAAACGGAAAATTGAGCCGTAGACATTGGGTTTTCCCGTTAATACGCAGGCGTCGTTAACCAGATAGCGCGTCGGAAAATTATCCGTGCCGTCCGCCACGATGTCGTATTCGCGAATAATGTCGAGCGCGTTTTCGCTGGTCAGGCGCGTCTCGTACGTGTCGATGCGAATTTCCGGATTCAAATTGCTCAGGCGTTCGCGCGCAGCTTCGAGTTTTTTGCGGCCCACGTCGCTTGTGCCAAACGTCACCTGGCGTTGCAGATTCGTGAAATCCACGGTGTCAAAGTCCACGATGCCCATTCGGCCCACGCCAGCGGCAGCGAGGTACAATCCCAACGGCGCGCCCAAACCGCCAGAGCCGATAAGCAGCACTTTCGCTTTTTTCAGCTTGAGCTGCCCATCCATTCCCACTTCCGGCATAATCAAGTGCCGGCTGTAGCGCAGCACTTCCTCATTGCTTAATCCAGCTGCTTTCGCTGCTTGTTCCACCTGTGTTGCCATTTTCTTGTTCCTTAGATTATCAATTCAGCTAGTGTTCCAAAATCAGTTCAATCCGCCGGCGATCGAGGGCACGATGCTGATGGTGTCGCCCTGCTGCAGCGCCGTCTTTTCCTTCTGCAAATAGCGAATGTCTTCGTCGTTCACGTAAACGTTCACAAAACTGCGCAGTTTTCCTTCTTCGGAGTACAGGTGCCGCTTCAGCTCGCCAAATTGCGCGGTGAGCGAGCCCAGCGCCTCGCCAACGGTCTTTGCGTCCAGATCCACGCTCTCCTGCTTGCCTGCGTAATGCCGCAGCGGCGTTGGTATAATCACTTTCACAGCCATCGCGCTCTCCTTATATTTGCTCTTATCTATTTTAGATAAATCCCAATGAAATGGGGTTCGACAGACTGCCAGAATTATCTTCGCCCATCCGCTATGAATTCGATGCCTTCTTCCGCATATTTGGCTCGATCGTCATCCAGCCGCCACGAACGCATCTCGCGAGGCTCGCGCTTCTCCACTTGAAAAATGATGTAGCTGTACCACGGCCAAGCATGCTGCCGGTCAAATTCACTAGGACGCGCCGGCGAATCCGGATGCGAATGGTACCAGCCGATCAGATCCCATCCTTTTGCGCGCGCCTCTTTCTCCGCGAGCCGAACATCCTCCGGCGTAATCGAAAAGCGGTTCTGCGGCGAATCGTTTCGTTGATTCACCAGCGGGACAAGGCCCAGCACTGTGCGGTCCGCGCCATCTTCGCGTCCGAGCAGCGCTCCGCAGCATTCATTCGGATAATCCTGTGCGCCATGCTCGTGAATTTGCGCGATCTGTTTCTGCGTGAGGCGAAGCATCAGCTCTCGCGCTCCTCCCAAAATCGCTCGCTCAAGTAGCGCGTCCCCGAATCAGGAAAAATCGTTACAATGACGGTTCCGTGCCCGCGCTCGAGATTTTCCGCAATGCGCAAACAGGCGCACAGAGCCGCTCCCGAACTCACTCCCGCAAGGATTCCTTCTTCGCGCGCCAGGCGACGCACCATTTTATAGGCATCCTCGGTTCGCACGGATATATTCTCATCTGCGAGCGAAGGATCGTAAATCGCCGGAACAATGGAACTGGCCATGTGCTTCAAGCCTTCCAGTCCGTGAAATGCTTCATCCGGCTGCACGCTGATAGCGCGGATCGTTGGATTCAATTCTCTCAACCTTCGCGTCACGCCCACAAACGTGCCGCTTGTGCCCAGCCCTGCTACGAAGTGCGTCACCCGGCCCTGCGTCTGCTGGCAAATTTCCACCGCGGTTGTTTCGTAATGCGCGCGAGGATTCGCGGGATTGCTGTACTGGTCGGCGTAGAAATATTCCCGTGGATTTTGACCATAAATTTCGCGCGCCCGCCGAATCGCACCGTCGGATCCTTGATCGCCGGGCGTCAGAACCGCTTCCGCGCCCAGAGCGCGCAGCGTCCGCAATCGCTCCGGCGAAGCGGAATCAGGAACACACAGTTTCACGGGATAGCCGAGCGCCGCGCCGAGCACAGCGAATGCAATTCCAGTATTCCCGCTGGTCGCGTCAAGAATCGTTTTCTCCGGCGTGAGTTCTCCGCTGCGCTCGCCTTCGCGAATCATCGCCAGCGCGGCGCGATCTTTTACCGAACCGCCCGGGTTGAGCCATTCCGCTTTCGCGTACAATTCCACATCCGGAAAATTCGCGGCGATTCGATGCAGTCGCAATAATGGCGTATTGCCAACGAGCGCCGCCACGCCGCCTCCGGCGCGCTTGCCTGCCCGTTGCAATTCGCCGTAAAAAATACGTCCTGATGCCATCCCGCTTGCTCCGAATGTAACTGAAGGTTCCCTCGCGGCCTGCTCTTCGGCATTAGATGCGCAGAAGGCGCGGAGTATTCAACTATGTCGCATTTTACCGGGTTTGCGCGGCTTTTTCAGCGAACGGCACGTATCCGCATTAAGCGGCAGGAATCCGCGGTTGAACGGAGCAGCCTTTTTTCGGTTGACTGAGTAAAGGCCGTGCTACGGCTTTGCGGCGATCGCTTCTAGCTGACGAATGTGATTCAAATCGTGGCCTGCCATGGTCTCGACAAGCGTCTTGAAGGTCATCTCGCCGCGTTCCGGATGCGTGACGCGCCGGGAAAACGCGCTCGTCGGAACGGCCTGAATGAAATTGATATTCCATCTGCGCAGCGCCGAAAAGACAGCTACCGCCGAAGCTGCGTCGTACGCTCCGTAAATGCTCGCCCATTTGTCCTGATCGAACGGCTGAACCACGTGATTCTCCTGCGCAAGCGTCTGGCGCAAGCGAAACGCGAAAACGATTTCGCAATCCGCCAAATGGCAAATGATTTCCCGCGCGTTCCATTTCCCCGGCGCGGGCTTTCGCTCAGTACCTTCGGGGCCAAGTTTGCGGACAAAGGCCGCCAGTTCGCCCGCGGTCTGCGCAATCACTTCGCGCGGGTCGCGGCTGCCCACAAATGATGCATAGGGATTCAGACGGTTCGGTGCAGGTGTGCTCATAATGCCCTCGGAAAACGGCACAATAGCACGCGCGCCTCGCTTTGCTCAAGCGTGCGCCGGTCGCTTCAGCATGCTCACCAGGAAAAGCGCCGCGGAAACGATCACGATTACCGGGCCGGGGCTGTACGCCGGCGCGAAATAGTGCGCCAGCCCAAAACCCGCAGCTACGGAGATCAAACTTATGGCGCAGGAGGCCGTCAGAAAATGCGGCAAGTCATTTGCGAGGCGCCGACCGGTTGTCGCCGGAATAATAATCAACGCGCCCGCCAGCAGCGCGCCCAAAAATCGTAATCCGACCAGAACCGCCAGGCTGAACAGCAGCAGAAAATACAAATTCTGCCGGTCCAGTTTCACTCCGCCTGCTGCGGCGAGTTCCGGCGAAAAAAGTCCAAGGATCAGCTCATCCTTGAACGCGAAAATCACGACGATGATCAGCACCACCGCCGCCACGCCAATCAAAAACGCGCCGAGCGACAGAGTTTCGAATTTTCCAAAGAGCGCCTCGACCAGATCTTCCTTCGGCGTGAGCACCGCGCCAATGGCCACCGATGCCGCGAAGATCACGCCAATCATGGCATCCGTCGCTAACCCTGTTTTCCGCTGCAACTGCCAGATGAGCAACGTGCCCAGAAACAGCGTAGCGCCTCCGCCAATGAGCGGATTGAATCCAAAGAGAAACGCTATTCCCAACCCAGGCAGCGCCACGTGCGAAATGACGTCGCTCGCCAGCAGCATGCGCTTCATTAGCGCAAAACTGCCCACCAGCCCCGCGGCAATCGCGAAGAGCAGCGCCAGCACGACGCCGTAAAGTTCTCCCGGACTCTTCATCGGCTCTCGTCGGCCAAATGATGGTGGAATTTCACCGGCGCGGAATAAACGGCTTCGAGAATCTGTGGCGTGAGGATTTCCTTCGGCGGACCAAAACACGGTGTACCCTTGCCGAGGCAAAGCACGTTGGTCGCGGATTGATAGACGATGCTCAAATCATGCGAGACGGTCAGCATGGTCAATTGCTGCTCGCGCTGCAAATCGCGAAGCAGTTCGTAGACGTGCTCTTCGGTAAGCTCGTCCAGGCTTGACATTGGCTCGTCGAACAGCAGCACATTCGGATTTCCCAGCAGCGCAAACGCGATGAGCGCCTTCTGAAACTCGCCGCCGGAAAGAATGCCCACGCTCGTCGAAAGCAGCTCGGGCGTCAGGCCTACACGTTCCGCCGCGCTACGTACATCGGTTGCGCCAATTTTCATCAGCCGCGCCTTTGCCGAGAGCAAGTCTTTCACTTCGAGCGGAAGCTGCCGGTCTGCTGCGACTTTCTGCGGCACGTATCCGAGTTTCGCGTCCTCCGCCCATTCAACCGCGCCTTCGTACGGCACCAGATTCAGCAGCGCGTGCAAAAGCACGCTTTTCCCTGCGCCGTTTGGTCCGATGATGGCCAGGTTTTCTCCGCGCTGAACAGAAAAACTGAGGTTTTGAATGATCGTGCGCGCCCCGAATTTCACAGTCACTCCGCGCACAGAAAGCATGGGTGCCATCTTCAGCCTCGCCGCGCGACATTATGGCATACCCGTTCGAAATCCCATCATCGGCCGGAAGCTTCGCCTGTTCTTGTTTTTTCTGGCGCGATTCTTTAAGCTATTTCTTCCATGTGGTACGTCAACGCAAAATTCAGCTCCAAGAAAATCGAATCCGATCTCGCGCAGGCCGCATTCACCGTGCGCAGCTCCGGCGGAGTCGCGCGCGTCGAAAAATATAATTGCGGCGCCGAATTTCGCAAAGCGCCCGACGGCCGCTATCAAATGACGGAACTTCCCGCCATCATGAAAAATGGCCAGTTCACGCAGCTCTGGGACGCCGGCTACCAAAAA
>Ga0134126_10012424_pt1 | contig 10760 bp, 4 predicted proteins | sample KB31752_FD_96881 | JGI IMG/M metagenome (GOLD analysis project Ga0134126, IMG submission 96881) | Terrestrial soil microbial communities with excess Nitrogen fertilizer from Kellogg Biological Station, Michigan, USA - KB3-175-2 | ecosystem: Environmental > Terrestrial > Soil > Unclassified ...
AGTCGTCTTTAAATTTTCCGCTTTTTAAAATCCCGTTAAGCTCATCCAGTAAAATAAAGGTTTCTATTTTTTCATTTTCAAAAACAAACTTATTTTCTTCGTTAGGTTTTTGTGCCGCAATTAAAAAGTCGTTTAAAGCACCGGTTAAATTTTTACTTTCTATACTATCTTTTGGTAAAAAAATAGTGGGGTTAATGCGCAAATAAGTTGTTTGTGCATTAGTTAAAACTGTGCTAAGGCAAAAGGCAAAAAAATAAAATAATTTCATAGTTTGTGTTTATTAAGTGGTTTGTGTTGCCCACTTAACAAAAACCGTACCCAATTTTTTTAGAGCTTAAAATGCACATTATACAGTACAACAAACTAATATCGAAAATTAATTTAACCGTTCGCTAAAAAAACAGTACCGTTCCCTCAAAAAAGCATCATTAACACAATATTTATTTTTTATTACAAACAACTAACGTAAGTTTACGTCAAATAAAAATGTGTTTTTCTTATATCATTCTTAACTATTTTACCTACAAACAATTAAAATGAAAAAAATATTTTCGCTTATTGTTTTTAGTTTTTTTCTGATAAATTTTTGCTTTGCTCAAACCACAAATATTTCAGGCATAATAAATTCCTATTCATCTGTAACTGCTGTTGGTTTACAATCGGTTACAGTAGCCTCGGCCGCTTCATTTAGCATGGGCGATAGAGTTTTGCTTATTCAAATAAAAGGTGCCACTATTAATCAAACAAATAATAGTTTGTATGGCACCATTACAAACTACAACAATGCCGGCAATTATGAAATGGCTACCATAGCTTCAATTTCGGGCAACACAATTAATTTTGTTTCATCTATTTTGCGTACTTATACGCTAAGTGGTTTAGTGCAATTGGTAAAAGTACCAACGTATAACAACGTGCTTATAACGGGTCAGCTTAACTGCTCACCCTGGAATGGTGTTACAGGCGGAGTTTTAGCTTTTGAAGCAAGTGGCACAATTACACTTAACGCAGATATTAATGTTAGTGGAAACGGTTTTTTAGGAGGGGCAATATTTGCAGGTTCTTTTTTAAATTGTCACGGCGATACTACAGATTATTTTCTTCCTGCAACAAACCCCGAATCGTCTAATAAAGGAGAAGGAATTGTAATCTCTAATTCATCCTATGCCGAAGGAAAAGGAGCAAATGCTAACGGTGGCGGCAGCGGTAACGATATAAACGGAGGAGGTGCCGGTGGCGGAAATTATGGCTTAGGTGGGCATGGCGGTGGTGCAGCATCAAGCGCAAGTTGCCCTTCATATTATTATATAAATTGTGGAGGAATTAATGGAGATGCTCTTCAGTACTCCAACGCTCAAAATAAAATATTTTTAGGTGGTGGTGGCGGCTCGGGTCACGAAAATGATAATGTAGGAACAGCAGGAACTAACGGGGGCGGCATTATTTTAATTAGCGGGCAAAGCATAATTGGTAATAATCATTATATAAATGCCAATGGCACTGATAATACAATTGTAGCTGGCAACGATGGACAAGGTGGTGGTGGCGCAGGCGGTACTATTTTATTAAATGTATGTTCGTATACTTCACTTAATGTTTCTGTAAAAGGAGGATATGGGGGGCACGATAATTTTGGTGGACCCGATTGTCATGGCAAAGGCGGCGGTGGCGCTGGCGGCATAGTTTGGTCTTCTGCACCACTAACTAATGTAACTACATTTTTAACAGGCGGTTTACCCGGCACTTTTACAAACCCGGCTTCTCATTGTTTTGGTACAAGCAATGGTGCAACTGCAGGGCAAGTAGGTAGCACATTAACTGGGTTGCTTGTACCCGGCGCTGCAACGTCATTAAAAATTATAGATACTACCGCTTGTTCATCCTCACCTGTTGTGTTAAATGCAGGTGTGGCATCTTCATATACTTGGTCAACCGGGGTCAACACACAAACTATAAGTGTAAACAGCGCGGGTACTTATTGGGCACAAGTAAATTCAATAAATGGCTGCACATCAATTACAGATACATTTCATCTGCATATAACTACACCACCAACAATAAATATTTTAAAAGATACAATAATATGCAGTAATGTAAATTATGCTTTAAATGCGTCGCAGGCAAATGCCGGTAGTTATACTTGGTCAACAGGTGCAACAAGCTCTTCTATAAATATAAGTAACGGCGGCATTTATTGGGTAGATATGAATATAAGCGGATGTATAACCAGAGATAGTGCGCAAATAACTTTAAAAAACCCACCCATATTAAATGTAGTAAAAGACACCTTTATTTGTAACGCGCCCATTGTATTAAACATAAAAGATACTTCTATAAAAGTTAGTTGGTCAACGGGCAGTCAAACAAATCAAACCACCATAACTACGGTAGGTGTATATTATGTTACAGCTACAAAAAGCGGATGCATAACAACAGCTACAATTAATGTAGTAAACAAAGAGTTTAGCTCATCGCTTATAATTCCTAATATTTTTACACCTAATGGCGATGGAACAAATGATGTTTTTGAATTTAATACAAGCGATATTCTTATTAAAGAATTTAAATTATATAACCGATGGGGAAAATTAATTTACTCAGTTATAAACGCACCCGTTAAATGGGATGGCAAACAAAATAATGATTTAGTAGATGATGGAACATACTATTGGGTAGCTTTATTTAATACTAGTTGCAACAGTACATCAACTGATATAAAACAAAAAGGATTTCTTACTGTTTTAAAATAAGCACCAACAAGGGCTAACAACATTTAAAATTTCTACTAGGGCGTTCCGGCGGGTTACCACCGTCGGGCTTTTCGTTTCAAGCTTTTCGCGATTACGCAAAAAGGCTTTTCACTGCAATCCCTAACGCGGGGTAAGAAGTAATTTATTCTTTAACGGTAAAGTCGTATAACACAAAACTCGATATAGGATAGGGCCAGTTTTCAAGTCCCGATATACCGGATTGCACGTCTAATACATCAGTATCAACAAACGTATTTGTTTTTTGAGAGTACATTTTTACTTTATAACTCAATGGTTTTTTATAAGGGTTATTTACAATTAAAAAGGTCATAAGTTTACCATCGTCTAGTTTAACTATGTTATAATCAACAACTATATTCTTTTCACTATTTTGTTTCAACATACTGGTTGATGCATTAGAGAAATCGGTTAGGTTACTTTTTTCTTGATCAAGAAGTTTTAAAGCTTTCTTATTACTAAAAGTTATTGTGATACGTTGTCCGGCAAAAATTTTAACCGTGTTTTCGCCATAAATAAATTTGTTTGTCTCCTTATCAGCTTTATAAGCTAAAATATCTTGCGAAAACGCTGCCGTGCTAACACAAATAAAAAGCAATAGAGAAAGTATTTTTTTCATTTTATAATTTTTATCTAAATCAAATATAAACTTTTGTCACAATCCCTAACGCATTCATGCACGCTTGTTATTTCTAACGCACTGAAATTTTTCTTAAATATAATTCAATCAACCAGGCTAATTAGTTACAATAACCTTTTGCATTTGCACCTGTGTGCCATTGGTGGTAGTTATAAAATAAACACCTTCGTTTAGTTGCAGGTTTAGTTTGGCTGTTTGTGGTTTGGCACTATATACAAGCTGCCCCAGCATATTAGTAATTTTTATTTCATCAATAGTGCTTGTGCCTGTAATGCTTATACTGCCATTGCTTGGGTTAGGATAAATGCTTACTAAATTTGTATTGCTGTTATACAGGGCAACACCCATTGCACTACCCGGCAACACATTTATTTGTACAACACTATTATCGGCTGTGGTGCGGTTAACGGTTTGGTTAGCACAATACTGTTTTGTACAACCGTTAGAGTCGGTAACTTGCACACAAATACTATACGTGCCCGAAGCAGAATATGTATGCGTTGGATAAAGGCCTGTTGTATTTGTTCCATCCCCCCAGTTCCAGTTAGCAGTATAAGGTGGCAAGCCACCTGTGTAGCTAACATAAGCATTCCAAACATGCGGTGTGCCGCTGGCCTGCATAGTATACGAAGTTGTTATACTAGGATATAAATCAACCTGAACTGTTGCTGTGTTCGAACAAAATCCTGAAGTAACTGTAACTGAATAAACACCACCCGATAAACTATCAGCAAAACCCGGATACGCTATTCCATTATTAGCGCTTATAGCCCCTTTGGGCCCTAGCCAACTATAATAGCCGGCAACAACACTGGTACTCATACTAATAACACTACCAATGCATATAGGGCTTTGTGTGATAATAGTTGGTGTAGACGGCGTTCCTTTTACATCTAATTCTATTAAATAAGGATAACTTAAAGTTGAATCAACACTTAAACAACCATTAGTTAACGAAGAATCTTTTACATAAAAATACTTGGTGGTTTGCACCGTGCCTGTATTAATAGTGTATGATAAACCGGTAGCTAAAACATCAGTATAATAACCAATGCTAGAATACCAAACAGTTACCGCACCTGTGTCTCCGGTTACATTTACAACTATAGGGGGCTGCCCTGTACATGGGGCTAAGTAGCCTTGTGTATTATCAATAAGCTGGGGTGGTTTTGGCGAAGGCTTAACAGTAATATATATCATAAGGGGCACAGCACTTTTGCAACCTGTAGTATTTATCGAATCGTATACCGTGTATGTAAGTGTACCAACTGATGCTGTTGTATAATGTGTAAAATTAATATTGCTTGATGAACCATAGTTGGCGTTTATAAAACCATTAGCATTATACCAAACAGGGTCACTTCCGTTAACTTTAATAGCCACCGGCTGCGCATGCTGGCACAGTTGTGTGTGAGCAGTTGAGCCTCCATATAACACCGGAGTGTTTGGTAATGGGTTTGCCACTACACTAAAAGTTTTTGTAGCTAAACAACCTGCATTATTTCCTGTAACAGTATATGTTGTATTACTTGTTGGTGCTATAGTAACGGTGCTGGCAAAAAGGTTGCTGGGCATCCAGGTGTATGTTGTAGCACCACTGGCAGTAAGTGTTGTTGTGGCTCCGCTACAAATAGTTGTATTGCCACTTAACGTAACAGCGTAATTTACATTTAAGTTAAATGTATTTGTTGCCAAACAATTGCCCGTTTGCCCAAGCACGGTATATGTTGTGGCCGATGTAATATTTACAACAACCGAGTCCGTGGTGGCATTGCCCGCATTAGCACTCCAAATGTACGATGTAGCCCCATGTGCTTTTAGTGTAACATTTGTGCCGCCACACACTGTATGGTTGCCTGTTATGCTAACCGTTATAGGTGTTACGCAAGGTGCCATTTTATACACCACATTACTATCCAGGTTCGAAAAATATAAATTTTTAGCTGTATCCATAACCATAGCAGAAGGTCCGCCAACAGGTATACAGTTGGCGCAGGCTCCTAAGCCCGGGTTGCTTGCTACCTTAGTAACTTGCAACGTGTTTATATTTAATGTGTTTATAGAATTGGTAAGCTTACTGTAATAATAAATATTGTTTTGTTTATCTACAAAATGCATATCGCCCCAATCGTTAATTTGCGTGGTATATAAAGTACCGGTAGTATCAATTTTAAAAAGCCAGTACGACGATGTTGAATAAGCCATTGTAAAATATACATTGCCTGCCTCATCAACAGTAAATTTGCTGCGGTTGGCAAGGTTAAAATTACCGGGCGAACCACCGGCTGTATAACTTGCAGGGGCACAACAACCATTAGTTTGCATAGTACTACCGGCAAGTGTACTTACAATACCGGTGCTGCCAATTTTTCTAATAATGTTGGCGCCATCTTGCCAATCGCTGATAAACATTTCTCCTTTTGCATCTAACATCATATTGCTCGGAGAATAAAAAAAAGCACTTAACGGATTGCTACTGTTTACATATCCTCCTGCTTCATTACCATCATCAGCTCCATTGCCGGCAACTAATATAATAGTATCGCCGCTGGTTATTTTTCTAATAACATTATATCCTGGGTCGGCATAATATAAAGCATTATGCCAATAAGAAACGCCACTGGGAAATATTAATTCGGCATTCAGCGCGCTGGCATTATTGCTACTATTAGCCGGCAGATTCAAACTACCACCATTATCTAAATCGTACGGATAATCATACCGGTTGCCTGCAAAAGCATGTATAATGCCATCAGTAGTAACTTTGCGTATAACACTATTACCTGCATCAGCAATATATAAATTACCTAAACTATCAAAAGCAAGTCCGCCCGGACGAAATAACCCGGCCGCTGTTGCCGGCCCGCCATCACCGTTGTAATGCCCGGGGTAAAGGTTAGTTGTATAATAAGGAATACCAATAGCATTTGTAATTAGTTGTGCCTTTGCACCAAACCAAATAGAAAATAAGCAAACAGTAAAAAGTATTTTTTTTGTCATAATATTTATTTTGTGTTATTCAAATATACCATAATCTATCACATTTTGTATAAGCTACCTCACCACAATAATTTTTTCTTTCTGTATGGTGTTTCCTTGCTCGGCCCACAAAAAATAAATTCCTTCGGCTTGGTTGGCAAGGTTTAGTGTGTACTCATTTGTTCCGCTTAGTGTTTCATCTAACACAAGTTTGCCTAAGTTGTCGTATAACTTAATGTGCATGCGCTCGGCACTTGTTGTGTAAATTGTAGTGTTGCCTTGTGTAGGGTTAGGGCTAAGGTGTAACACGGTTCCGTTACGCAAGTCATTTACTTTTTTAATATCGGTATCAAAATTAGGGCAGTAAACCGATGTGCAACTTGCGCCTGTACTCAGCTTATAAATATTTAAGCGGCTTTTATCGTTTATAGTTGATGTCATAAACGTAGCACTGGTATCAAAACCTACAGCAAAATAAAGCGCACTGTTACAAGTATCCTTTGTTGTAATTTCTTTAGGATACTCGTTGTATGCCGATGTAAAAGGCCTACCCCATAAAAAATTACCGGTTTTATCGTAGCCGTAAACTAAAGCTTTCATACAGGTATCGTTGCTGGTTACCATTTGGTTTTGGTTGTTGCCCGATTGAAAGCCCGCCAAATTATAAAAGGCCCCAAGCCCATATATGTCGCCATCGTTATTAGCCACTAATGATGTGCTGGCAAAATAATTTTGTTTTCGGCTCCAAATAAAATTTCCGTTCAAATCATATTTCAGTAATTGAGATTCGGCATCCGTAAGTGTAATTAAACTATCGTTAGCCAGGCGGCACTTATAATTTACATTGTTATACAAATTGTTTTTATAATGCGATGAGTTTAAAAAAAACGGACTCCACGTAAAATAAAAATAACCTTGTTTATCAACCGTAAACTTAGGAATGTAATTAATCAGCTTATCTGAGTTAGTAATGCCCGCCCCATAATTGTAAAACCTGATGGGCTTAAACATATTTATTAAATTTCCCACAGTGTCGGTTACAATTACATAGGCATATAAATTACTCGAGTCGTTGTAAACTGTTTGCTGGTTACCCGCCAGGTAAATATAGCTGTTGTTTGTAATGCTAACATGTATCAGTTTATCTTTATAGCGCAATAGTTTTTCATCTAAATAAAGATGGTCTGCCCCTTCGCTACAAAATGGATCGAAACAAGCGTAACTATACCAATTACCATCGGTAAAAATGTTGGCGCGGCTTAGCACTTGTCCGGCAGCATTTACCCTAACTAACTCATACGATGTTGGTAGCGAACCTTGACCTATGGTTGAACCATATCCGTCTATAATTTTAGTTGTGTATTGTGTGCCAATATAAATGGCTTGGCTGTTTTGGTAATTTATAGTTATACTGGTTAAATTGCCTTGCGGATTATTTGGGTTGTTTAAAAAACCCATTATCCATTGGCACACACCGTTAGAGTCTACCTTAGCTAAATAAGCACCCGGAAACCCATTGTAAGAAGTTAAAGAATTAAAATGACAATCTTTATTACCTATTATTAAATGACTGCCACTAAAATTTCCACCAAAATAAACATTGCCATCGGCATCACTTGTTATGGTGTTTATGGTTGAGTTTACATAAGCATCCGGTCCCGAACTATAACTCCCAATTTGCGAATTAGTTAAACTGGGCTGCACCTCCCATTTTTTATTTCCGGCTGCATCGTACTTAATAATTTTAAAACCAATGGCACCATAATTAGCATAATAATCTATACTAAACATATTTTGCTGGTTGCGGGTAACATAATAATTCTCGCGGCTATCAACATACAACCTCATGTAATTATCGTACTCGGTATTTTCAAGTCCATTATGGTGGTTATAGTTAAGCGAGTCAAAAGCTGTAGTGTCGCTAAAACACAAAGTGCCTGTGCCTGCCTGCATGTGGTCGTACACGCTTATTTTATAAAATAACGAATCTTTACAACCTGTATTATTTTTAGTGCGCAGGTTTATAAAATAATTGCCAACGCTTGCGTATTTTAATTTAACCACTGTATCGTTGTTTGATACAACCTGTGTGCCTGGCGTATAACTCCAGTTAAATTTTGTGGCAACCGATTGGTTTACTAATTGCAAAGTATCGCCAACAAAACTTGCCGGTATGCTTGCATAAATTTTTGCCCAGGTAGAATCTATTTTTATTTGCAACGGCACAGATGGCAACGATTGACAACCATTTTTATCAGTTGATATATAATAAAGATACAACGAGTTTGGCCAATGCTTGCAATTAGCTACCACACTTGCTCCGTTGCCGCTTGCTACACCTACACCACCCACTCCAGTGTTGGTAGATGCAACCGTGTACGTGGTACCAATGCTGCTTGGGTTAAAAACAACTTTCATACTATCGGCTGCACAAATAGAATCGTGCAAAGCACTCATAATATTATTAGGCGGCAAAGGGTAAATAACCATTTTTTGCTCTTTCTTAAAAATGTTACCCGGGCAAGCAGGATATTGTGTTTGTGCTACAACGTGCAAAATCGTATCGGTTAAAGTTAACGGCCCCGGGTATAAATAAAAAAACGGCCCGCCTCCTACATGTGTAGCACTAATTACACCAAAAGTATCGGTAACATAATACGTGTAACCACCCGCACTTGTACTAAAACCAAATGCAGCCGATTGGCCAACACACAACGATGTATCCGAACAACCAAAACTTATACCGGGTGGAGCGTATACAGGCGCTATGTTATTAATAATATTTACCACACTATCTAAACCAACGCCATTGCTGCTAACCAGTTTTATACTATTGTAGCCGCTTGCGGGCAAAGCCAAATTGCTTGGTGTATAAGCGGTTGACACCAGCGTGTCATTAACAAACCATTGGTAATTTAAAGTAACAGGCCCATAATTAATAAAATTACAAACCATGCCCTGGCAACAATAATTGGTTTGAAAACTGTAAGGCACAAAAGGGTTTTGCGAAGCCGCCGTTGCATTGTAGCGCCATATTTCGGTTGCACCACTATTATTTTCTACCGCCATAACACCTTTGGTAGCACTTATAAAATCTATTTTTTGTACGCCTTTATTAAGTATCCGGGTAATAAACCAGGTGGCGCCTCCATCATTTGTATTTAAAACTGAATGCAGTGCCGCAACAAAGCCCGTGTCTTTATTAATAAAACTCAGATCTTTCAATTCTTCGGTTAGGTAGCCTTGTATCATATCCTGCCAGCTTGCACCGCCATCAGTTGTTCTAAGCAATCTATAAATCGAACTGTTGTTGCTTGCAATAGCAAAACCTGTTGTTGCCGATATAAATTTAACCTTACGTACACCAAACCCGGCTGGTGCAATGGGCGGTGCAGTTGTAAAGGTGTTGCCGCCATCGCTTGTTATATAAGCCCCCTGCAAGGTTATAATTATGCCATGCAAACTATCACCAAAACTCATTAATAAATCAGCCACATTAGACGATCCTCCTAACGAGTATTTTATTTGCCAGTTTGCACCATTATCATAACTCACATAAAAATTATCTGCATTATCTAAAAGATAAATGCGTTTGTTTTTTAAATAATTAATTACACCAATCTCTGTACCCGATGCCGCACCCAACACCGGACTAGCTAAAGCCCAGTTACCAAAATTGCCTGCCACCGTTTGCGCTAAAGTTGTGTAATTGTTGTTATTAATAATAACACCGCCAATAATGCCTGTATCTTTTGTAACAAAATCGGCATCAAAAAAACTGCGCCCTGCATAATTTGCATTAACAGGTGTAGTAGTAAAATTGGGTAAGCTGCTAAAACTTCCCCCATCATTTCTGCTATAAATAAGTCCGGTTGGGGTGGTAACAAAAATAGCCGAATCTTTTGTGTAATGTAAACTTACAACAGATGGCGTGGCAGAAAACGTAGCAATCGTATTCCATTGTGCATGTATTTGTAAAGTACAAATTAAAATAAACAGTATACCAAGCCTTTTCATAAACAGTAATTAAGTATCGTTAAAGATAAGTATTTTGTTTAACCCTTAATCTACCCTAAAAGGTGTAGGGCGTTGGGGAGCTTTGTAAAAACGGCACAGGGCTTTTAAAATAAGCGGCAGGTTTTTCTGGGCAAGCTCTACCAGGTTTGCATAATTTTTCATGTCATTATCTCAACGACACAACCCTATATTTTTTTATTACACCCGTATCATTTACCCAACTATATAGTATCGCCGGCTGCTAACCTAATTTTGCTGAGGTATCATTCAGTATTAATTAAAACAAAACATGAAAAATAGTAGTTCAATAAAAAGCATCCTGTTTATTTTAGGCTTTGTTATTTTTTGTTCAATGC
>Ga0134126_10012426_pt1 | contig 10760 bp, 13 predicted proteins | sample KB31752_FD_96881 | JGI IMG/M metagenome (GOLD analysis project Ga0134126, IMG submission 96881) | Terrestrial soil microbial communities with excess Nitrogen fertilizer from Kellogg Biological Station, Michigan, USA - KB3-175-2 | ecosystem: Environmental > Terrestrial > Soil > Unclassified ...
AGGGAATTGCTCTCGAGCTGCGGCGCGGAAGGGAGCCAGCCCATACGCTCCGCCTTGACGTTGAAGTCGATCATGCTGGCCGGGTACCGGGAGGGATCGGCGAGTGGGGACAGCAGTTCGGTGGCGTCGATCTTTTCATAACGCCACTGGTCCGAGTGGGCGTAGAAGAACGAGGTTCCATTCATCTGCCTGACGGGCCTAACCCAGTCGCGAGCGAACGCCAGCGTCATCCATCCTGCGAGCGGCCGCAATGCCTCCTGGCCGACATAGTGCGCCCAGCCACCGCCCGACCGGCCGATGGTGCCGCACATCATCAACAGGTTGATGACGCCGCGATACGTCATGTCCTGGTGATACCAGTGGTTGATCCCGGCGCCGATGATCACCATCGAGCGGCCCTTGGTCTTCTCGGCGTTGTTCGCGAACTCGCGTGCCACCTGGATCGCTTGGGCTGCCGGAACGCCGGTGATCGTCTGCTGCCAGGCAGGCGTATAGGGAACGTCGTCCTCGTAGCTCTTGGCAGTAGCAGGGTCGTCGAGTCCCCGATCGACCCCGTAGTGGCCGCACAACAAGTCGAAGACCGTCGCGACCAGTGTCTCGCCATCGGCAAGCGACAGCCGACGCACCGGAACGCGGCGAACCAGCACATCACCACCCTGGTCGTTCTCGGTGAAGCGTGGGTTCAACTGCCCACCGAAATAAGGGTAGGCGACCGGCACGACGTCATCGCGATTGGTGATCGTGCTCAGGGTCAGCCGAACCTCTTCACCGGTCTCGCCATCCTTTTCCTCGAGATTCCAATGTCCCTCCGGCTCGTTCCCCTTCGGCCACCGATAGCCCATCGAGCCGCGCGGCACAGTCGGATCGCCGCTCGCCTCGGAGAGCGCTACAGTCTTCCAGTCGGCGCTGGATGATTTCGGCGCCCCTTTGAGATCGCTCTGGCGTACATAGCGGTCGGGCACGTAGCGGCCGCCCTCCTGCCTGAGCCGCACCAGCATGGGAAGATCAGTGTAGCGGCGCGTGTAATCCTCGAAATAGGGAACCCGCCGGTCGAGGAAGAACTCCTTCAGCACGACGTGGCCGAGCGCCATGGCGAGCGCGGAGTCCGTGCCCTGCTTTGGATGCAGCCACAGATCGGAAAGCTTGGACACCTCCGCGTAGTCGGGCGTTACCGCCACGACTTTAGTGCCGTTGTAGCGGGCTTCGACGAAGAAGTGCGCGTCGGGGGTGCGCGTCTGGGGCACGTTGGAACCCCACGCGATGAGATAGGTCGAATTGTACCAGTCAGCCGATTCCGGAACATCGGTCTGCTCGCCCCAGGTCTGGGGGCTCGAGGGCGGCAGGTCGCAGTACCAGTCGTAGAAAGAAAGCAGCGTGCCCCCTATGAGGCTGAGATAGCGCGCACCCGATGCGTAAGACACCTGTGACATCGCCGGTATCGGCGAGAAACCCACGACTCTGTCGGGGCCCCAAGTCTTGATGGTGTGAATGTTGGAGGCAGCAATGATCTCAGTCGCTTCGTCCCAATTCGCACGCACGAACCCACCGCGTCCACGCATGGACTTGTAGGACTTTGTCGTCTCGGCGTCGCTCATGATGGCCGCCCATGCCTCGACGGGCTCAAGCGTCTTGCGGGCCTCGCGCCAGGCTCGTAGCAGCCGTCCGCGGATCAACGGGTATTTGATCCGGCTGGCGCTATAGAGATACCAGCTATAGGAAGCGCCGCGAGAGCAGCCACGCGGCTCGTGATTGGGGATGTCGGGTCGGGTGCGCGGATAGTCCGTCTGCTGCGTTTCCCAGGTGACCAACCCGCTCTTGACGTACACCTTCCAGCTGCACCCACCCGTGCAGTTCACCCCGTGAGTCGAACGCACAATCTTGTCGTGCTGCCAGCGCTGGCGATAGCCCTCCTCCCAGCGGCGATCCTCGTCGCGCAACTCACCGTGTCCGTCGGCGAACGGTTCGCGCAAACGCGCCAGATAGGTGAGGCGTTCGAGAAAGTGGCTCACGTCATTCATCCTCCCTATGGAGACTCGGTGGCCGTCTCCCCCATAACGGGCGCACGCCGAACCTCAGTCAAGTAGTTGAGCATCAACGAAACCGACACAATTCCGTAAAGCAGCATGAAGCAGCTGGAGTTGATGCCTACGGTATCCAGCAGGGCGCCGAACATAATCGGCAGCAGGAACCCTCCCAGGCCGCCCACCATCCCCACCACTCCGGAGACGACGCCCATGGCGTCAGGATAGTCGTCGCCGACATATTTGAACGTGGACGCCATGCCGCAGGCCAGCGCGACTCCGAGGATGAAGAGCAGGATCGCAAAGGCCCATGCCGGCAGTGCGATCGCGAAATTCACCGGCCCCTTCACGGTCTGGATGGTGAGGTCGGTGTGCGGATACGACAGGACGAACAGGCATATCCAGGCGACCCACATCACCCACCAGGTCACGGCATGGGCGCCGAACCTGTCCGACAGCCAGCCGCCCAAGGCGCGAAACACGCCGGCCGGCAGAGCGAAAGCGGCGGCAAAGAGCGCTGCCTCACCGACCGAGAAGCCATACTCGGACCTGAAATACTGCGGCATCCAGATCGACAGCGCGGTGAAGCCGCCGAATACGATCGAATAGTACTGGCAGTACTTCCACACGCGTGGGTCGCGCAGCACCGACAATTGCTGCCAGAGGGGCGCCTGAGACTTGCCCTTGCCCGGATCGGGAGCCGACAGCAGGTAGAACAGGCCCGCCGTCACCAGCAGCCCCACCGCATAGACGCGCGGCACCATCTGCCAGCCATAGGCCGAGATGATGGCTGGCGCGACGAACATGTTGAGCGCCGCACCGACGGTGCCGGCCCCGAAGACGCCCATGGCAAAGCCGCGTTGGCGCTGACCGAAAAAGCGCGCCACGTAGGGAGTTCCCACCGAAAAGGAGGCGCCGACCAGCCCAAGCGCCAGACCCAGCAGCAGGAACTGCCACAACGCCGTTGCATACGAGGAAATCCACACCGGGACGGCGCATCCTACGAGCAGGAGCAGCATCATCAACCGGCCGCCGAGCCGATCCGTCCACACACCCAGTGGCAGGCGGAACAGCGCACCCGACAGCACCGGCGTCGCCGTCAATAGACCAAACTGGGTGGAATCGAGCCCGAGCTCGCTGCGGATGGGTATGCCGGTGACGCCGAACATCAACCACACTGCGAAGCAGACGGTAAAGGCGAACGTGCTGACGACCAGCACCCTCATGCTGCCGAAATCAGCCATTCCCCCATCCTCTGTCGTGGTCGATTGGCGACGATTCCCTACACGCCGGTATCCGCTTGGTCTTTGCGCCAGCTCAAAGACAATGCCGCGGTTCCTGTCGTCCTGCTACCGCTTCGCGCGATTTCACCACACATCTTGTCAGCGCAGGTCCAATCGGTATCGACGGCATGATTATCGGCATATTGACAGTTTCTGATCGCGCCAGCCGCGGAGAATATGAAGACCTTGGCGGACCAGCAATCGTCTCGTATCTGGATGCGGCTCTGTCGACTTCCTGGACAGCTTTGCAGCGCATTGTTCCCGACGGTGTCGGCCCTGTCGCTGCGGCCCTGATCGAACTCTGCGAAGCGGGAGCCGCGCTGATCCTCACGACCGGCGGCACCGGCCCCTCACTCCGCGACCAGACGCCGGAGGCGATAGCGACGGTGATCGACAAGGAATTGCCAGGATTTGGCGAGCTGATGCGCCGCGTCAGCCTGCACCAGGTGCCCACGGCTATCCTCTCACGGCAGGGTGCCGGCATTCGGGACAAGACTTTAATCGTGAGCCTGCCCGGCAGACCCGCGTCGATTGCCACCTGCCTCGACGCCGTGTTTCCAGCGATCCCGTACTGTGTGGAGCTTATCGGCGCCGGTCGCATGGAGACCAATCCTCGGATGGTCTCGGCGTTCCGGCCCACCTGACAAGCGCCCGACCTGTGGAGCCTAGGCCGGCGCGAGGCCAAAATCGGCGGGGCTGAGGAGGAGGTCGGCAAGCGTATAGCGATCAAGGATAGACACGAAGGCCGCCAAGGCTTCTCCAAGCACGCCGCGCAGGCGACAGTTTGGCGTGATCCGGCAACCGCCGCCCGCTGCGAAGCATTCCACCAGATCGAAATCCGGCTCGGTGGCGCGCACCACGTCGCCCAGGCCAATCTTCTCGGGAGCCCGGTTGAGCCGCAGCCCGCCGGCGCGGCCACGCACGGCCATGAGGTAGCCCGACCGCGTCAGCAGATTGGCGACCTTCATCAGGTGCGCGCGGGAGATACCGTAGCGGTCGGCGGTTTCCTCGATGGTGATGAGATGTCCGCGGCGCACGGCTGCGTACATGAGGACCCGCAGGGCGTAATCGCTGAAATTGGTCAATCGCATGAGGATACTCCGCGCCACACTCAAGAGTGCATGACTGCCTCCTTGTCGCAACATGCGGCATAAAACATACATTGACAATGTATCTTTTAAGCGCAAGCATTGCTCGTCGCCGGTTGGCGTCATCTGCGAACGGTGCCGCGCGTCCGCCAGGTGCTCGAAACAGCGGCTCAAGGAGACTTCGCAATGCCCGCCTCTACCGCCGCATCAACGCCGGACAGCATTGATGTTCGTTCGCTGATCCCCATGCAGCGTCACCAGAAGATCTTCGAGCTTGTCGGCCAGCTCGCTCCGGGAAGCGGCTTCGTGCTGATCAACGATCACGACCCCAAGCCCCTGTACTATCAGCTCGAGGCGGAACACCCCGGACAATTCTCCTGGACCTATCTGGAGAGCGGCCCCGAGGTCTGGCGCGTCGAGATCGCGCGAAAGCTTAAGGCAGCCTGACCAGGCGGCCGCCGCGACCCGTGACGCACATGCAGGCTGTGGAGGCTGTTCGATGACTGGCGTATCACTATCGCGCTGGACCATGTCGTACTTCGCCGCGGCGCTCGCCGCATTGCTGGCAGCCGAGGTGCTGATGCTCCTTGGCTTCAGCTTTCCCAGCGCTTCGGTCGAAGCCCCCGAGACCTTGGTGCTGGTGCACCTCGTGGCACTCGGCTGGCTGAGCCTGCTGCTATGTGGGGCACTATTCCAGTTCGTTCCCGTGCTGGTGGCAAAGCCGCTGCATGACAACCGCCTGCCCTTCGCTACCCTCTGCTGCCTGCTGGCGGGGCTTGCCCTGCTGTTGTGCGGCTTCCTGCAGCTCAATGGCTCGTCGGGCAGCGACTGGCCGCTGCTTCCGGCGGGCGGCTCGCTGCTCGCTGTTGGATTTGCCCTGGTACTCTACAACCTGGGCCGCACCCTCTGGGCGGGCCGGCCTCTGCCGCTGCCCGCCCGGTTCGTCGTCGCCGGACTTTGCAGTGTCGCCGCTGCAGCCAGCCTCGGCGTGATCTTCACCTATGTGCTGGCGGGGTTTGCGACGGCCGCGCCACTCACGGCGCTGACCGCCAGCGGTTTGCCGCTGCATATCGCGGCCGGGATCGGCGGCTGGCTGACGTTTACCGCAATGGGCGTGAGCTACCGCCTGCTGGCCATGTTCATGCTGTCCCCAGAAGAAAAGCGCGGCACATCGCTCGCGGCGTTCTGGGGTGGTGTCGGCGTGCTGGTCCTCGCCGTCGGCGGTGGTGGCGCAGCGATCCTGATGAACGGCGATCCCGCACCGATACTGGCCGCAGCAGCCGTGCTGATGGTCCCCGTGCTCGCCGTTTACGGCTGGGACGTCGCCTGGCTCTACAATCGGCGGAAGCGGCGACGGCTCGAGACCAACAGCCTGATGGCCGCACCCGCCCTCGCTTCGCTCGCCATGGGCGCGGCCCTGTTGCTCGCGCTGCTCGCGCTTGGGCAACTGCCGCGCTTTGCCGGTGCGGTGATCTACCTACTCGCCTTTGGCTGGCTTTCGGGACTGGGCCTGTCGCAGCTGTACAAGATCGTCGCGTTCGTCACCTGGCTCGAATGCTACGGCCCAGTGCTCGGCCGGATGCCAACGCCTCGGGTTCAGGACCTGGTCGTCGAAGGCCGCGCTCGAACGTGGTTCTATCTCTACTTCGGGACAGTCTGGCTCGGCACCATCGCCCTGCTGTTCGACCAGGAGCTCGCCTTCCGCTGGCTCGCCCTGGTGCTGCTGCTCGCGACCGGCGGACTGATCGTCGAGTTCGTGCGGACCCGCCGACTGGCCGATATCGATCTCGCTTTGCGCGGCGAGAACGCCCCACGCCGGCCGCGACTGCTCTATGCGCTCGTTGCACAACACTGAGGTGGATGAATGATCTCGCGCTACATTGACTTGGACGTTCGGCCGATCCTGCGCGCCGGCGGCGAGCCGTTCGCCGCGATCCTGGAGACGATCGACCGGCTGGCCCCCGACGAGGGCCTGAGGCTGTTCGCGACCTTCAAGCCGACGCCGCTGTTTGCTGTCCTTGGCGCCAAAGGGTTCGGCAACGAAGCCACCGAGATGGGGGGCGGCGACTGGCAGGTTCTGTTCTACCCAGCAGGCGAAGCTTCCGACGCCCCTTCCGCGACGCCATCGCCCGATCACGCGGAATGGCCGGCTCCGGTCCGAGAAATCGACGGCCGCGACCTCGATCCACCAGAGCCGATGGTGAAGATTCTCGCGGCGGCGGAAGAAATGCAGAGCGGCGAAGTGCTCGCTGGATTGCTCGGCCGCGAACCGGTGTTCCTGTTTCCCGAACTCGCTAAGCGCGGCCACGCCTGGCGCGGCGGGTTCGACCCGGACGGCACAACTTATCGGGTACTCGTCCGCGTCGGCAGGCAGGGGCACGAACAATGAGCGCCGAGAGCGACGCGCTGGTCGAGCAGGTGACCGAGGCGCTGCGCGTCGTGATCGATCCCGAGCTTGGCTACAACATCGTCGATCTGGGGCTGGTCTACAGCATCAAGGCAGCCGAGGGCGGCGTGGTCGACATCGTCATGACCACGACGACGCGCGGTTGCCCCGCTACCGCCTTCCTCAAGGAGGGGGCTCGCGACGGCGCCTGGGCCGTGCCGGGCGTGGAGTTTGTCGATGTCACCCTGACCTACGAGCCGCACTGGGCACCCGAGATGATGACCGACGCCGCAAAACAGCACCTGGGATTCGCATGATCGACGGCGCTCCCATCCAGGCCACGCAACTCGCCGACGTGCTGCTCGACAGCCTGCGGCAACTCGCGGCTGCAGGCGAGAACGAGGCGGCCTGCCGGCTTGCCGGGCAGGCCTGCGCCATCCTTCGCCGCGGCGATGCGGGAAACTGGCGGCGTTTCAATGCACTGCTGCATCGGTTGACCCGGCCGGATCACACATCGAGCAGCTGATCGGACGGTCTTCATGTCGCTCGCCGAATTGACATCACCCGGCATCAAGGATGGCCCGGGCGACTATGGCGCGGCTCGACCGTTCCAGGCGCCGGTCCTCGCCAATTTCGTTCTCACCGGATCCGCCTCGACCGCCGAAAAGCGACACGTCGAAGTCGACCTGCGCGGCAGCGGGCTGACTTACGAGCCGGGCGATGCGCTCGGCATCATGCCGCGCAACGACCCGCGCCTGATCGATACCGTGCTCGCGGCACTCGGCGCGGACGGACGGGCCCGGGTGCAGATCGACGGCAGGCAGATGACGTTCGAGCATGCGCTCGCTGCTCACCTCGAAATCGCCACCGCCACGCCGCGGTTCCTCAAACACTGGGCCGCCCTGAGCGGAAGCGCCGACTTGCGGGCGCTCGCCGTCCCCGAGAACACCGAAGCCCGCCGACGCTTTCTGCATACCCATCACATTCAGGATATCGCGCGGAAGTACCCGATTGCCGGCGTCGATGCCGAGGCCGTGCTGCCGGGGCTGCGCCAGTTGCAGCCGCGGCTTTATTCGATTTCCTCCAGTCCCGCAGTGAATTCGACGCTGGCGGCCATCACCACGGCTACCCTCGCCTATCGGCTACATGGAGAAACGCGGTTCGGGGCGGTGACGGGGTACGACATTCCACGGGCTCAGCCGGGCACCACGCTGCCGGTCTTCGTACAGCCGGATCCGCAGTTCCGGCTGCCCCCTGGCGGTGACATCATCATGGTCGGCGCAGGCACCGGCATTGCCCCGTTCCGCGCCTTTCTCGCAGAGCGCAAGGCGCGGGGGCACAACGGCCGATCGTGGCTGGTGTTCGGCAGCCGCACCCGCCGCGACGATTTCCTCTATGGCGACGAGTGGCAGATGGCACTGGGCGACGGCACACTCACGCGCCTCGACCTGGCCTTCTCGCGCGATCTCGCCCGGAAGGTATATGTCCAGCACCGGTTGCTTGAGCAGGCCAGCTCTGTCTATGCTTGGCTGCAGGATGGCGCATCGGTCTATGTCTGTGGCGATGCGGCAGCGATGGCACCGGCGGTGCATGCTGCCCTGCTCGAGATCATCTCGACGGTTGGACAGAGAGACCGCGAAGATGCGGCCAACGACCTGCGCGATCTGGTCCGCAACCGGCGCTACTGTCGCTCGATCTATTGATCGGGGCAGTGGGCCGCCCGAATGATTAGTCCCTGAACCGCAGCTGCAGCTGGCACGTTTCATCGCATTCGAAGCGTAGCCGTAGCGCATCAGCGTGACCTGTCGGCGGCAGCAGCGTTGACACCGCACCCCTGCTCAGACGTACCGGACCGCCATGAGCCAGGCGGGGGCGCCTCGCGATCCATCTCGCCAGCTTCCCCGTCAAGAGTGGCACAGAGGATCGACCCTGCCGACCGCCGGGAGCTGTTCGGATCTTTGAGCAGCAACAAGGACGCCGCAAGTTGAACGGCTAATCTATGCGGTTCATGGAGGACCCTTCCATGCCCGATCTTGGCGAGACCGTTGATCGCCTGTCGCTGAACGAAATCATGCGCATCTGGCCGCGAACCATTCGCGTGTTCATCGACTGGCAACTGCATTGCGTCGGATGTCCGATCGCCGATTTCCACCGTCTCGCAAACGCGGCGGACGAACACGGCTACGACCGCGCGGCACTGCGCGCGGCAATCCTGCATGCAATCGAGGACCGGCCTACTTTGCCAGCACCGCCTCGATCCCGTCGGCGATCAGCAGCAGGTGGTGGGGATCCCTGACGAGCAGCTTCTGCCGGCCGGTGCTTACCAGGCCGGCTTGCTCCCAAGCACTGAGGATGCGCGAGACGGTATGGAGCGTGGTCCCGGTCATTTCGGCGATATCCTGCTTGGAGACCGGGAAATCGATACGAACCCCGTTCCCTTCGGGGTATCCCGATTGCCTCGCGAGCCTGAGCACGGCATGACCGACGCGGCGCTCGACCGCCTCGGTCGAGAACTCCCTGATGCGGGACTGGGCTTCCTGTAGCCGCTTTCCCATGACCTGCATCGCATTTGCCGCGAAGGCCGGGTATCCATCGACCACGTCCGACCATACGGACATCGGCCAGGCCAGCGCGACGCTTTCCAGAACCGCGGTGGCCGTACCCGGGTAGTCCACGCGTTGCAGCACCTTGGCGATCCCGAAAAGGTCGCCTGGTGCGACCATCCTGACGACAACCTGATGGCCTTGCGGCGTCACCTGCGTGACCCGCAGGCGGCCACTGAGCAGAACGAAGAATTTGTCTGCGGTATCACCCTGCTCGAAGACCGTCGCGCCTGCGCCATAGCGCTGGCTGGCGGCCTGCGACAATACCGTGTCGAGGCCAGCATCATCCATACGCTCGAACAGCGGGAGGTCGCGGATGAGGGTTCGGTCAAGCGGTGCGGTCGGCATTTGGACCCATTCGGTTGTCCGCCAGGCTATTGCAGCAACCCCGCCGCGACAATGGTCGATTCGGTCGCAACATGACTCTTGCGCCGGTCGGCTGGTTCACCGGAACGTTGCTCTGATCCTGGATTGGACCCTCAATGACGACTTGCCGCGAAACCGTAGCCAGGCCAACAGCGCGACGGATGCTGCAAGGCTCGCAATCGCCGTGCCCGACGCAGCGAGCGGCAAATCCAGGAAGAACACCGTTCGCCGCCCGGCTGCGCGGCTCGGGTGCCGGCGCGCGGCTATGCCGCGATACGGTCAATCTTGACCTGCCACACCTCAGGTCCGGCTTTTTCGTATGTCCACTCGAAGCGACCGGGATACTCGGTGCTGAACTGGTAGAACAAGGGACGCGGGTCGTGATCGTTGACGATCCTGAAGCACTCCCCGGGCTCAAGGTTTTCGAATGTCGTGAAGATCATCGGATGGCGTAGCCGTGGTGCGATGGCGCGCACATCAATGACGGTTTCTGTATCCTGGCAGGCGCTGCACATCAGGCATTTGCCCTTGTTCGCTTCATACCGAGCAGTTCGAAACCATGGTCGGTCACCATGTCCTCGGACCATGGGGGATCCCAGACCAGCCTCGCTTCAATTGCTTCTGCCTCGGGAAATGCGAGGGCGAGCGCTTGCCGCACCTTGCTGCGGATCAGGCCTCCGAGGGGACAGGCCCGGCTGGTGAGCGTGAACGTCACTTCAATCGCGCTGCCGATCCGCGCAGCGGACAGTACGAGGCCGAGGTCGACGATATTGAGGCCAAGCTCGGGATCGATGACGTCCCTGAGGCAGGCGCAAATATCCGGATCGAGTATCGGGATCAGCCCCGTCACGCTTCGCTCCCCTGCGACGGCGCGCAGATACAGCCGGCTGGGTCTCGCGTCTTTGCGCTATCGCAAATTACACACGGGTAGCAATGGGTGCGAGCCCCGGCCAGACCAGGGCGGGCTCGACTGCAGTCAGGTTTAGCGGAGACAGCGCGCGCCGCGCCATCTG
>Ga0134126_10012427_pt1 | contig 10760 bp, 10 predicted proteins | sample KB31752_FD_96881 | JGI IMG/M metagenome (GOLD analysis project Ga0134126, IMG submission 96881) | Terrestrial soil microbial communities with excess Nitrogen fertilizer from Kellogg Biological Station, Michigan, USA - KB3-175-2 | ecosystem: Environmental > Terrestrial > Soil > Unclassified ...
CCAGGCTGGTTGAAACAGGATTGGATCTGCTGTTTGCGCCGACTATCATTTTCTACGAATCAGGTTATTCACTGCACACATTGCGGCAGGCCAGCCGGCGATCGTGGCGGATCGGCCAGCGGTAGCCAGTGCGGGTCAAGTTTCTGTGCTACGAGGGGACGATGCAGGTCAACTGCCTGCGGCTGATGGGAAGAAAGCTGTTGGTCGCGCTGGCGATGGAGGGGAAATTCGCGGGAGAAGGACTACAAACTCTCGATGAAGATGATGACATGTTGACTTCCATGGCCAGGGAACTGGTCGAGAAGAATGGTATTGGCGAATCCGCGGACAGCGTCTGGAAAGCGCTCAACAGCGAGCATCAGAGGCTGTTCCCAACTCGTCACGACACGGAACCCGTGTTGCAGGTTCCGACCGACATTGATGCGGAAGACCATGCCCCGGTAAACAACCGCATAGACGAAGCACTGAACACGCACTCTGTCCTGGTATTTGGGCAACGGCCTGAAGAATTGCGTAGCGCACGACGTCGGCTACGGGTGCCCGCTTCGGAACAAGGGCTCTTGTTCAACATTCTTTGATTAGGCGCAGAATCGGCCGAGGTGATCTACTGCTTGCACCATATCTCTGGATGCGTTCCAACAAGGCGATTCGTTCCGTGAGTCACGGTAGCCGGGCATGTATTGTCACGATACGTCGGCACTCCAAGGTAAGTCGTCTCTTCCTGCACACCTTCCGAATCAGTGATCACGAGCGCGGCCTCTTTCATCAGTGCGAGGAAATCTATGTAAGAACTCGGCGGCATCGTCAAATACCACTGGAGCGGACAGGCGCTGCCTCGTTGAATGGATACATGTTTTGTATCTGAAGCTCTTGCGCCTTCGCCGCGGTGCGTGGGTGAACTGGAACATCAATAGGATCTCACACGTCAGACTAACGTAAGGCCATTACGCGGACCATTCTCCTCGCTTGCGGCTCCCTTTGCGTTCCTGGCTGAGTCCTGGCGCTCTTCCTCTTCAAGTAGATCGGAAATTGCAAGGCGAAGATTTCCCTGGTTGCTGGCGTAGGCCAGCGCAGTGTCGCTGCTGATTGCTCCCTTGCGAACAAGCCCTTCCAGTTCAGCGTCGAAGCATTGCATTCCGTCCAGATTTCCGTCGCGTATCGCATCCACCAACGAACGGCCCTCCCGTTCACCTTTCTCCATATACTCGCGCGTGCGTTGATTGGAACGCAGAATTTCAACCACTGCCACTCGCCCCGGAGCCTCTTTTCTGGGTACCAGCCGCTGCGAGACAATCCATCGGAAACTGGCAGCAAGACGGCTTCGAATCAGTTGTTGTTCGGAATTCGGAAAAACGCCGACAATTCTTTCCACCGTTTTCGAAGCGTCGATCGTATGGAGAGTCGAAAAAACAAGGTGACCAGTTTCAGCTGCCTCCAGGGCAATCTCGATTGTCTCCCGATCACGCATCTCGCCAACGAGTATTACTTTCGGCGCTTGGCGTAGCGCGGCACGCAGAGCCAGGCTGAAACTTGGCGTGTCGCTATGCAGTTCACGCTGGTGGATCGTACTCTTCTTGTGGCGGTGAATGAACTCGATTGGGTCTTCGATGGTAACGATGTGATAGGCATGCGTTTCGTTAATCAGATCAATGATGGCGGCGAGTGTAGAGGACTTTCCCGACCCTGTGGGGCCGGTCACCAGAACGATCCCATTCTTGAGGCTGGCGATGTTCTTCAGTTGAGCAGGCAGGTTCAGTTTTTCAAAAGTGGGGGTCTCGCCTGCAATCACCCTCATCACGATGGCACGAGAGCCGCGCTGCATAAAAATATTCACGCGGAAACGTGACTTTCCCGGCAGGCTGTAAGACAAATCACACGCGCCCTGCGTTCCTAAGGTCTGCAGCGCGTTTTGGTTGCCGGCAAGGATATCTGTGGCTATTCGTTCCGTATCCGCCTCGGACAGCACCGCCAGGTTGCCCACCTTGATGGCCACCAGCTTCCCGCTGATCTCTACCTGAGGCGGCCGCCCAGGCGAGAAAATCAAATCACTGACATGCGGAGAGAACTGCATCATCGACGCCAGTAGTATGTTGGTCGGCAAGGGTTGGCAATAGGCCTTATGTTCCGGCTCCTTGCGACCATCGGCCGGGGTTTGCACAGCTAGTTGTTCGGAACCGTCTACCATTGAGGGTCCACCTTTCACTTTGATGGATTTTCTCATTAGTTTCTCGCTTTGCCACTATTGGGCAGGATTTTGTTCCGCGAGTGGAACTTACAATTACCATCGTAATCAACTTGAGATGCATGCTTCAGCACACTCCAATCTACCTGGTTGCATGTAAGACGGCGCACAGTCGCACAGTTGAGAGCATTGTCGGGGACAAAGGCTTGTTTCAGGGGAGTCGTGCCTACACTTGTTCGGAACTAACTCGTCAGGATTTCATGATGGCGGGAAAAGTGCTTTTCGTTATCGCCCTGCGACCGTTCGAAAAGCGGAACGGGAATCCGCATCGAGAACAGTTGATGGGAAGCCTTTATCAGTGGCTTTATCACAGCGCCTCGCGTGTGTTTGATGTATTCGGTTTCGGTCAAGCGAGAAACGTCTACGCCTGGCGGAAGGAGTGCTACACCGAAGCCCGTCAAAACGGGGAGGATGTCGACAAGAAGGTGAAGTGGAGGCTGCCGGCCCATCCAAAGTAGTCAGCTATATCCGCGAGGCAGAGGGACTTCTCTTGAAAGGCCAGAAGGCAGCGGTAGTCATCGACTCGATTTCCGACAAGAAGCTGCGGGTGGCGTTCGAGGCGGCTCACCCCTTGTACACGGCTTCCTGGAAAACCAACCTCCCGGGCATGTCCGAAGACTGCCAACGAATTCTGGACGACGCTGCAATTCAGCTCTAGAACGGTCACTCTCGGTCCCCTAAGGAACCGACTTGCCGGCGTTGCCGATTTCACAAAAGCGCCGTCTCCATCCCAGAGAGTTTGTTTCAACGCGGACGCCGACGAAATCTCTTAGATACAGAATTTTGAGCGGGAAAAACAGGGCATTGCAGCTGCATACATGTATAGGTTGCTGCCGGCCGCCGTCTTCATGTTTCGGGAGTTGTAAATTACGCGCCAGGCAGCCGTCGACAAAGCCGTGAACTTGGGACTGCAACCTTAAACAAGAAGGAGGGTGATGAATCGCATCCGTGTGGCGTCTGTTGATCCCCGAAAACGAGTTGCCAGGCTTTATCCGTGACTGTGAACAAAACATTCTGCCTCGCTTTAAGCAAGCACGTGGGCTTTTGGTCGCGTGGCTCTGGCACAGGCCTTGTGTCGCATACGCTGATGTGCAGATCGTTTCCATATGGCATTCATTACAGGAAATGAACCAGTTCACCTCCTCGGCCGCCTGCCACCACGTCATCTTAGTGATAGGAAAATCCTCTAGCTACGAAAGCTTCGTCATTTCCGAAAACCGGAAAAGTGTTGCCGCCAGTGACTTAGGTAACCCATTCATCTTAAAGGGGAAGCAACCTTAGCCTATTCGATGTTGCCGCCAGCAATCCTCATATCAGGATTAAGGACAAGGTCTATATCAGCCAATCACACGATGGACTCTACCTTTAGCTGGCTGCGCTCCTTATGTTGTGGCTAGCTCGGGTCCAGGGCTTCAAAATGGTGGGGCAGGTGTTCTCGGCACGGAGTATCTGTTTTCACTGAGGCCCTGGATCAATTTTGTTGATTGCACGCAACCACGAACCGGGAGTTGGTAAGCGGAAACGATTGAACGGAATGGATTCAAAAAAGTAACAAGCCTCCACGCGCGGCACGCGATCATGTTCCGTCATGACAGCCTTTTTGGTTCAACGCATGCTGAAGTGAGGGCGTTGCGCGCATGCCTTTGACTTGGCGCAAGGGGCGGCCCGAGGTGTCGTGTGGGTAGTAAAGTCTCACACCATCAATCTTGAAATTTTCTGCTGCCTCATGGAGTTCGAATTCCTTTATCAACTCGAACGCAAGGTCGACGACGAGGCCATCGGGCATTTCTGGACACAGAGGCAATGGCCTGCCGTTATTCGTTATCAGTTGCCCGTTCAAGGCATCGGGCACCACTGTACATATCTGAATTCGCGGCTGCCCGTTGTTTGCATGCACCTGAACCCGCCAGTCCCGGTAGGTGATCCTGGCGGCTAGCTCTTGAAATCGGGCAATCGAACTGTCGGGCACCTCTCGCGCCGGATGATTTCTTGGGCAGCTTGCTTCGTGTTCCGCTATCAGCTGATCCCATGCGCCTCGCAGATCAATATCACCGTTGTCCATGGCAACTATTCGTTTTCAGAGTTACTTAAACAATTGTAGAGACGTTGATGACGAATTTGTGGATCACATGCCCCTCAGAAGTAAAATTTGTACCATTGTGTTCAGCAGTGCACAATTCCACCTCATCGCGGTTCTTTTTGGCAGCCAGACTACGCAATTGCACATCATTGGCAAAGGTTGGATATCCTTGCAAACAATTTGCGCGTTGTGCCTTCGAATTAATGATTTGCACCCTTAGGAGTTCACTAAAATCTCTGGGCAGCTCAGTGTGAGGTAACCCATGCACGGATTCTCCAAGGGCAAGCGAATTCTGTTCTTTTCGATACTTGGAATATTTCAATATAGTGGATTATGCGGACAACCGACTTCTCCATCTAGCGGGTATCATCATCCTCCCGCTCCTATTCCAGAAATTCTGGATGCACCACCACTCCCTTCCGTGCTGCCCAGCCCTGATTGTGAATACCTCCTGATCGAGGGTCGGCTTGCCAATCCGCCTGTAGGCGACCTGAGGGTGCCAATCTTGCACCTTGCGGGATTGCGCATTAATCCCAGCAATAATGGAAGGTTTGTCACAGTCCGCAATACTAGTCTCACACTGCTTGATATTCACAGCGGGGAAAAAACTCCCATTGCGCTTCCATCGGGGTCGCTACCGGGTTTCCCACAATGGTCGCCTGACGGGCGCTACTTCGTGTTTACCAATACGAGAAAGAAGAGCGTTGAACTGTGGGTAGGCGATGCGCGTACTGGGACGGCCCATGTTATTCCGGGTATCCAGGTAAATGGAGTTTTCGAACCTTCCGTCCAGTGGATGAGCGACAGCCACACAGTCCTCGTCGACGCTGTCTCTGGAAAGAGTGGAACTCCGCCAACCACAGAAGACAATCAAGGCCCAGTTGTAGAAGAAAGTGATGGAAGACCTTCGCCGGCAGTGACTTTTGAAGATCTCCTCACGACTCCCCGTGACGAGCGTCTTTTCGAATTCTACGCTACATCACAGCTTGAACTTGTCAATATCAAAGACCATCACGTTGTGCTGGTGGGAAAGCCGGCAATGTTTACCCACATCGATCGATCACCAGATGGGAAGCATATCCTGACAGTTGCGATCCACCGCCCTTTCTCTTATGTATTGCCGTACACTCGGTTTCCCCGGCAGGTGGAGATCTGGAATACCGAGGGCAAATTGGAGTTCGTGCTGGCTCACACGCCCTTACAGGACCAAATCCCCATTGGAGGCGTCGCGGCAGGGCCCCGAAACTACCAGTGGGAGCCTGGTCGCTCAGCAACACTGGTGTGGGTCGAAGCACTTGACGGTGGTAACACACGAGCCAAAGTCCCATTTCATGACAGGCTTCTGACGTTGGCATTCCCTTTCACGTCGAGACCTGTCGAGCTCCTCAAAGTTGAGCAGCGTTTTTTCAGCCTTTCGTGGGGTAAGAATGGACTGGCACTGATTCAGGATTATCAGCGTGACCGCCGCTGGATCCGTACATTCCTGATCGATGTGGACCAATCGCGACAAAGCCCCAGATTGATTTGGGAAAGATCGGTCAACGATCGTTATCACGACCCTGGCGCTCCGCTGATGCGCCAAATCGGTAACGGCAAGATGGAGATGTGGCAATTCGGCTCCTCCATCTTCCTTAGCGGTACCGGCGCCACACCGAAAGGTGATGTGCCATTTCTGGATCGCTTTGATCTTCAGTCGCTTCACTCAGAGAGGCTCTTCGAGTCAGTGCCAGGTTCGTATGAAGAAGTAATCGCTCTGGCTTCAGCAGATGGTTCGCAGTTCTTGACTAGGCACGAAAGTCAGACTGAACCGCCTAACTACTTTTTACGCGCTCGGCGGCAAACTGAAAAAAGAGCCCTCACCAACTTCCCTGACCCCGCGCCGCAGCTCCGTGGTATCACTAGACAGCTGGTGACTTATAGACGAGCGGACGGAGTTCCACTTTCATTTATGCTGTACCTGCCAACGGATTACAAAGAAAAAGGCCCATTGCCGACTCTGCTGTGGGCTTATCCCTGGGAATACTCGGACGCTGAGACTGCGGGCCAGGTTTCGGGATCGCCTTATCGCTTCGCCAGGTTCTCAGGAGCATCGCACCTGTTCCTCCTGACCCAGGGTTATGCCATTCTGGACAATGTCGCGATGCCTGTGATTGGCGCTCCGGACACAGTGAATAACACCTTTACAGAGCAGATCGTTGCTGATGCCAAAGCTGCAATTGAGAAGGCGGTTGCAATGGGAGTAACAGACCCCAGCCGAGTTGCAGTGGCAGGGCACAGCTACGGAGCGTTTATGGCAGCGGATCTGCTCGCGCACTGCGATTTGTTCCGAGCTGGTATCGCGGAGAGCGGAGCCTACAACCGGACCTTAACTCCTTTTGGGTTCCAAACGGAACGTCGCAGTCTTTGGCAGGCTCCCGATATGTATCTGAAAATCTCTCCCTTCATGTATGCAGATAAAATTAAGTATCCGCTTCTTCTGATTCATGGCATGGCCGACGATAATCCCGGCACTTTTCCTCTGCAGAGTGAGCGCATGTACGAAGCGATCAAAGGCAATGGTGGAATCGTTCGCTATGTACAGCTTCCTTATGAAGCGCACCTGTACGTCGCGCGGGAATCAGTTGAGGAAACCCTCTTCGAAATGATTGACTGGCTCGATCGATGGGTAAAAACTTCAACGACGAATGCCGAAAGCAGCGAAACATCGGCTCACAACTTGCATTGAGTTCGAGGTCGAAGTTAATTGCCCTATTCGTACCGCAGCACTGCGACTGGCTCAACGAGCAGCGCACGGCGTGCGGGCAGATAACCCGCTACAAGCACGACTGCACTCAGACAAGCCAGGGCCGCTCCGAATGCAAGTGGATCGAAAGTTGTTACGCCGTACAAAAGATTGCGCAGCAAACGGCCTTCGGCAAAAGCTCCTGCCAGTCCCGCGATGCCTCCAATCACCACGAGAAGAAATCCTTCCAAGACGACAAGACGTACGATGTGCAATCTGTCCGCACCGAGTGCGATGCGTACTCCGATCTCGTGAAAGCGCACGGCGGCCTGGTAACTGAACAACCCGTAAAGGCCGACGGTAGTGAGCACAACCGCAAAAACCGCAAACGCCGTCACCAGCAACATCATTAACCTCGAGAATGCGATTGACCCGCCGACGATCTGAGCCATTGGGGCTATGCTCACAACCGGCTGTTCAGGGTCCACAGAGTTGACGGCGCGTTGCGCACCCACACTCACATCGAGGCTTCCGGAGGTTTTGACTGCGATCGCGGAAACTAAGTTGAAGCGATGATATAAGAGATCATTGATATTTGCAGACACTTGGCTTTGCGGTACAAATATCATCGGAGGCACAGGCATATCGAGGGCATACTCTTTTGTATCCGCAACTACTCCGACGATTTCCCGAGGTGCGTCTTCCAAAGCGCCCTGATTCTTGCCGATCCATACCTGCTGGCCGATTGGGTTTTGGTCAGCCCAACACATGCGTGCAAGTGTTTCATTAATTAACGCGACCCTCGCTCCCGCCCCCTCATCTCGCAATTGAAAGTCGTGGCCCCGGAGGATCGGGATACGTAGGACTGAGAAATATCCCGAACTTACCGCCCGGTACTCGACTGTGCCATCGCTCGTGCATTCTTTTCCGTTGACCTCCGGCGAGGGCAGATTCAACCCGCTTTCAAGGGGCGCAGAGGATACGGCAGCCGCGTTGGTGACGCATGGAAGAGCCCGCAACCTTTCAATCACCTGATTTTCAAATTGGGCAATTTGTGAGGGAGACTTGTACTTCTCGGAAGCAAAAGACAGCTGCAGGATCTGTAGGCCGGAAGGATCAAATCCCAGCTTGACTCCCTGAAGCATCGCAAAGCTGCGTATTAAAAGAAGAGCTCCAAAAAGTAACATAAAGGAGAGCGCCACTTCTCCTCCTAGCAGGATTTTGCGGCTTTTCTGGCTCTCCCGGTCGACTCCAGCCACCCGTCCACCCTGCTTTAATGCCTCGCTGAGAAATGCCCCATTGAGTCTGACGAACGAAATCGCCCCTGACAATAATCCTGTAAGAAGTCCGATAGCCACCAATAGCAGAAAGACAGGAACTCCTGGGCGCAGTTCCGCAATATTTAATTGCCCAATGCCAAGGAAGTTGGTGTCGGCGGGAACCTGCGCTGCCAGAAAACGCAGGACAAGCCAGGCAAAAAGACTTCCCGCCGCGGTGCCAAGCAGATTTAAGACGATGGCCTCGATTAGAAACTGCCGCGCGATGTGAAGACGTTTGGCGCCAAGCGCCAGTCGGACCGCAACCTCTTTGGCACGGCTGCTTGCACGAACGAGCATAAGACCGGCCACATTGGCGCAGGCAATTAATAGGACCAAAACGACTGCGCCGAAGAGTACAAACATCGGTTCACGGAGTTGCCCGAACTGCCAGCGACGATAATCGAGAACCGCCATTCCTCGGGTACCGTTCTGGCTCCACCATCGGTTCGGCATTTCAAGGCGGACCTGCTGGAAAAGGATGTCGAGTTCCTGCTGGGCATGGGAAAGGCTGACCCCCGGGCGCAATCTGGCAATTAGCCCGTAGTTTGTTCCCGGATCGGATAAATAGTTGGCCAGCTTGTCGGGAAACCATATGTCCCCGCGACCGAAATAGCGGAAGCTTTCCGGCAATACACCAACTATCGAGAAAGGATGGCCATTGCACCGGAATTGGCGACCCAGCACATCGGGACTGCCTTGGAATCGATGCTGCCATAAGGAATAGCTGATAATGGCTATAGTGGGCTCTTTGGAGACAATGTCTGTTGAGGAAAAGTCGCGGCCGAGAATTGGGCTTATTCCCAGCACATGAAAGAAGTCAGATGAGACGGTCTGTTTGATGAGATATTCCGAACCAACAGGACCAGCGAGATTGCACCCAGCAGAAGGAAATACGGTGGCAACGGAGCTGAACGCGCGGCTTCGTTGGGCGACAGCATCGGCAAGGGCCGGCACCACTCCCGGCCCATAGCTATCCTTCCAGCGCCAGACAATCCGTACTAGGTTGTTGGAATCGGAGTACGGCAGAGTGCGGAACAACATTGCATAGAGGATCGTGCAAATAGCGCCGGTGGCCCCAATTCCGAGAGCGAGAGTACCGATTGCAGCGATAGTAAAGCCAGGAGATTTCCAAAGGGATCGCAAGGTATAACGCAAAATCCGCATATCAACTCCCTATTCTTTCCACCCCACTTCAGAAACTATTTTCTAACACACTCCTGGTCGCCCGCTCGGGAATTTTTTTAGCGCAGAAATCGCGGAACCCGGGATAGCAGACGCATGTTTTGTTCGATATTGTTCAACCCTGTCGCAACAGGGTACGCATGTCGCTTGACTGCTCCAGTGTGCGAAGGCATGCTACCAAAGTTGGCTGGACTTCCCAGACTTGCCGAACCTATGATTGTGGGCCAGACGATTCCGTACAGCCGCATTCAGGATGACTTCACATCAGCTGAACGCGAAGGTGCGATCGTCGCACATCACGAGATTGCACGGGCATCCCTTACCACTGAATCCATCAGCGGAGTCGATTTCTTTTTGACGAGCAGGTTGGTGGACCAGGGGGCGATGGCGGCGCTACGGTCGGAATTCCCCAACAAGGATATTGCGGTTCATAGGCTCCCTGAGGTGATGCAGCTATGCCGCACCCACAAGTATGTCTTCCCAGTCGCTCTGGAGAGTCTCCCATTACTCGCAGCGGCCCGACTGAACCCTGGGCTGTGGGCTATTCCCAATTTCCGGTATCGTCCATTCTATTTCAAGCCATGCCTCGGCATTGTTCTATATAGGGTTGTCGGTGCTCGGCGAGGCCTACGATCGAGTTGTGGTGACGAGTGAAGCGGGCAGACTGGCTATCAACGTAATTTTGGAACAGTTTTCAGAGCTCATTGCACGTAATACCGATCGGCGCACGAAGATCCGGATACCAGTTGTCAAGATTCCGTTCGGTGTCGATGAAGCTTTTCTTTGTCCCCGGGGACAAAGCTCTGCGAGGGAACGGGCCGGTCTTCCACAGAACAGACCTATCTTGCTCTATTTGGGCCGTATCACCGAGGAGTACAAGGCGGATCTCGAACCTCTGCTCATCGCCATACGTCAAATCCGCGATAGGCACGATGATGTACTTCTGGTCATTGCAGGGTGTGATGGTGACGGGGAGTATACGGCATCTCTGAAGCAAACGGCTGCCACTCTGGAGCTTCAGAATCACATCTCTTTCAAGACTAACTTTCCACGCGCGCTCAAACCATTCCTCTACTCGAGCGCCGACATCTTTGTTTCGCCAGTGGACAATATTCAGGAAACATTTGGTCTTGCTGTTCTTGAAGCTGCGGCGTGTGGCATTCCCGTAGTCGCTTCTGACTGGAGCGGCTACAGGGACCTGGTTCTGCATGGGAC
>Ga0134126_10012429_pt1 | contig 10760 bp, 4 predicted proteins | sample KB31752_FD_96881 | JGI IMG/M metagenome (GOLD analysis project Ga0134126, IMG submission 96881) | Terrestrial soil microbial communities with excess Nitrogen fertilizer from Kellogg Biological Station, Michigan, USA - KB3-175-2 | ecosystem: Environmental > Terrestrial > Soil > Unclassified ...
CTCGGTGTCGGCGGATGTCGAACGACGGCGCAACTCGAGAACGGCCGATTGATAGGCGACGAGACGCTCCCCCACCCACGCACCGCCGAGGGGTTCGTGCGGACCGATCTCGACCGCAACCGCAGGCCAGACCCGTCCGTCGTCCACCGGCGCGAGGATCAGGTCCACGCATGCCTGTGCTAACGCAACGAGATGGCCGGCGAGGTTGCCCGAGTCGACCGTCGACACGTACGGCGGATCCAGAACCGTGAGATCGGCGAGGTTGTACCAATTGAAGAAATGACCGCGGACACGTGGCAGGCGGTCGAGGGAGTCGAAGGCGCGCTCGAGGCGCTCCGTCATTTCGGTGCGCGTCAGAAAACCGAGATCGCCGGCGGATGCCGTCGCGAGCAATTGCAAGCCGATGTTCGTCGGCGATGTCCGCGTCGCGATCAGCGGATCGGGCGTCTCCTGAAAATTGTCGGGCGCGAGCCAGTGCGTGTCCGCGGTGACGAACCGGTCGAAGTACCGCCAGTGATGCAACGCGAACCGCAGCGCAGCCGCGCGTTCGACGGTGTCGAGCGTGAGCGAACGACGGCGCACGGGCGCGCTCAGGCCGCGCGCCACTTCGGGCACGAAGATCCATGCGACGGTGAGCGCCGTCCATGCGGCGGCAGCGGACCACCACCCGAATCCGGACCCGAGCCGGTGGACGTCGGCGCGCCAGGCCGCGGCCGCCATGAGACCAAAGCCTAACAGAACGGAAGGCCACATTCGCCGCCAGATCGAGCGACGATCGTGTCCCGTCGATTCCTCGACGTGCAACGCGGTTTGCCACTCGAGCAGGCGACGGCGCGTCCAGCGCACGCGGATCACCGTGCGAACGATCGCGTCGATGGCCAACAGCGCTTGATCGGGCAAGAGCACCACGGCAAGCGCGAACTGCTGCAGCGCATGGAGCCCGTCGCGCGCGACGGCCGCATAGTACGGACGCCACGCTTGATCGCGCGGCGGCCGCGCGGCGGCGAACACCAGCGGCGCAAGCCATGGCGTCGCGAACGCGGCGAGCACCGCGGTGGTCCACGCCATCCACGATCCGGGCAGCAGCATCCAACCGGCGGCGAGCCAGAGCAGCACCGCAACCGGCGTGGTGCTTCGCCGCAAATTGTCGGCGATCTTCCAACGCGAGAGCGCCGAGAGCGGGTCGCGGTTGGCGCCCGTGAGACCCGGCACGCGCGGCGTTAGCCAGCGCAGCAGCTGCCAATCGCCGCGGATCCATCGATGCGTCCGGCGCGTCGACGTGAGATAGCGCGTCGGATAGTCGTCGAACACCTCGACATCGGTGACGAGCCCGGCGCGCGCGAACGTCCCTTCGAGCAGGTCGTGGCTGAGGAGGCTGTTGTCGGGAAACCGGCCGTCGGTCGCCTGCCTAACGATATCGACGTCATAGATGCCTTTGCCGGTGAACGTGCCTTCGCCGAACAGATCCTGATACACGTCCGACACCGCCGTCGTGTAGGGATCGACGCCGGGATGTCCCGCATACACCGCGGCGAATCGCGACTCGCTCGCGCTCGGCAGCGACACGCTGACGCGCGGCTGGAGAATGCCGTAGCCGCGCACGACGCGGCCGCGCGCCGCATCGTACACGGCCTGGTTGAGCGGATGCGCAATCGTCCCGATCAACGCCGCCGCGGCCGAGCGCGGGAGAACGGTGTCGGCGTCGAGCGTGATGACGTAGCGGACGCGCTCGAGCCACGGAAGATCGCCTTCCGCGATCGCAAATGCTCCCGCTGCGCCGCCGCGAACGTACGCGTTGAGCTCGACGAGCTTCCCGCGCTTCCGCTCCCATCCCATCCAGATCCCATCGGCCGCATTCCAGCGCCGGGGACGATGCAGCAGATAGAACGGCGCATCCATCTCGCCGCGATATGCCTCGTTCAGCTGCCGGATACCGGCGACGGCCGCATCGAGGATCGCCGCATCGTCGGGCGTCTGCTCGATGGCGGCATCGAGGAAATCTCCGAGCAGCGCGAAGCGAATTTCCGGATCGCGGTTCCCAAGGAACTGCACTTCGAGGTGCTCGAGCGCCCGCCTAACGTCGTCCGGGCTCGCCAACAACAGCGGCACGACGACGATCGTGCGATGTCCCTCGGGAACGCCGTTCGTGTAGTCCAGCCGGGCGAGACGCGACGCCGGGATGACGACGTTGACGATCTGATGCACGATCGCGACCGCCGCGTCCGCCGCCGGGAGACAGGCGAGCACGGCCGCGACGAGAAACCACGTGGAACGGTCTAACGGTGAAGCGAACCACAAGGGCGACAGCAATGCAGTAAGCGTCGCCGCGAAAACGACGGCCAGCGCGCCGAAATACGACACCGAGGGATGCGCGAGAATCGCATCCCGAACGCGCGTCGCGGGATCGGCCCGGACCGCGCATGCACGCGCGAATGCGCGCCGCCCTTCACCGATGAGATAGTGACCCACGTGTCCGGCGCGCGGATCGGCCTGGCCCGTGGCCGCCGCCGTGCGCGCGGCGCGAACGGCTTCCGCCGCCACCGCGCCTTCGTCGAGCCTCGCTCCTCTGGCGATTTGTTCGACCGCGTGGCGGTACTGATCGCGCGTCGCGCGCGTCATCTGCCGATATGCGTTCGCCGGATCCTCGCGTAAGGCCGCCTCGACGACGCTCGCCGCTTCGACGAGCGTCGTCCAATCGATGTTGGCGACGTGGCGGAGGCTGGCAATCGAATTCGCCATCACGAGCTGTGTCAGCGCGAGCTCTTGTGCCGAGCGCTGCGCCGCGTCCTCCACCGTCATGACGTCTTCGGCGAGCCACTGCTCGAGCCAGAGCAGCGGCGTGAAATCGGATCGGTTGCTGCGAATCTGCTGCAGGAATCGCGTGAGGAACGCCGGCGTGAGCGCGGGTCCGTGATTGACGAACGCCGCGAGGTCCGTCCTGTCGGACGGGCTCGCGGCGATGAGCCGCGTCACCCACGCGTCGGCCGATGCGCGGTCTTCGACGTCGCTCGAGGCGCGCAGCGCCATGCGCCTAACGTTCTCGAGATACCCGATCCGCAACATCGCCGGAATCGCCCAGAGCTCACCGAGCGTGAGCGCCGTCACCCGTTGGTATTCGGCGAGGATGAGCGCCACGCTCGCTTCATCGAGCCGGCCGTCGGTGTGGGTGATCAGCTCGACGATGATGTCGTAAATGCGCGGATATCCGGCGCGCGGTCCGTCGCCGGACAGCTTGGGCAGCTCCCGGTAGTAGCCGGCAGGAAGCATCGCGCGGATTTCCGGCAACTGCTCGACCACCACGAAAAAGTTGTCGAGCAGCCAAGCGCCCGCTGGACCAACGTCCGCGCCGGCAATGGAAGCGGCCGAGAGCGTGTCGCGCGCGGCGGCGAGCGCGCGTTCTGTCGCGTCGAGCTGCGCAATGAGCGGCCCGCGATCCTGGTTGTGAAACCATCGCGCGCGCGCGGGAGGGGCGAGGGTGTGCCGCCGCGCCAACCTTCGCGCGTGCGAGCCAAGACGCCGGGCGCCGAACAACTCGCCCTTGATCGGACGCCGCTCAGGCGAGTCTGTACCGGCCGGAGTTATCCCACGCGAATCGGTCGTCACCTCGCGGGCGTCACGGTCGACGCGTCGCGCACACCTTCAAGCCCCGCTCGCGCAAGTCGATCCATGGCACTCACGATCGAAGAAAGCTGGGCCGAGAGGCTCTCGGTCACCGCCACGAGCAGGCAGTTGGACCTGGGGGGAGGTGCCACGTGTGGCACGCACCAGCATCTGCAATGTACACCGCCGGCGGCCACGACACGCGTACCGGCGATATTTTTCGAGACCAACCACGTCCATACCTGCCCAACCGCGTGACATTCCTCCTTCTCGCCTACCTCGGCGGCATCTTCACCATCGTCAGCCCGTGCATTCTTCCGGTGCTGCCGTTCGTCTTCGCGCGCGCCGACCGGTCATTCGCCAGGAGCAGCGTGCCGTTGCTGGCCGGGATGGCGATCACGTTCGCGCTCGTCGCGTCGCTGGCGGTCGTCGGCGGATCGTGGGCCGTGCGCGCCAACGAGTATGGCCGCATCCTCGCGATGGTCGTGCTCGCCATCGTCGGCCTAACGCTGCTGTCCGAGCGGCTCACCACCTGGCTCACCCGTCCGTTAGTCACGTTGGGCGGCCGCCTCTCGGCGACCGCGGGCGCCGAGCCGACCGCGTGGTCGTCGTTCGTGCTCGGCATCGCCACCGGTCTCCTGTGGGCGCCGTGCGCCGGGCCGATCCTCGGACTCGTGCTCACCGGCAGCGCGCTCAACGGCGCCAACGCGAGCACCACGCTCCTGCTGTTGGCGTACGCCGCCGGCGCGGCGACGTCGCTCGCCGCCGCGCTCCTGCTGGGCGGCCGCGTGCTGGCGGCCATGAAACGGTCGTTAGGCGCGGGCGAGTGGATTCGCCGGGCGATCGGCGTGCTCGTGCTCGCCGCCGTGGTGGCGATTGCCTTTCACGTCGACTCGCGGTTTCTCACCGGCGCGTCGGTCGCGAGCACCACGCGCATCGAACAGGCGCTCATCGACAGAGTCGGCACGGGCACCGCGGCGCCGACTGCGGCCCCGACAGTTCCAGGCGAGCTGCCGATCGAAGGACCAATGCCGTCGCTCGCCGGCGCGACCGACTGGATCAACTCGCCGCCGCACGTCTCCGATTCACTCCGCGGCAAAGTGGTGGTCGTCGACTTCTGGACGTACTCGTGCATCAACTGTCTTCGCTCGCTGCCGTACGTGCGCGCCTGGGCCGACAAGTATCGCGATCACGGGCTCGTCGTGATCGGCGTTCACTCCCCGGAATTCGCGTTCGAGAAGGACCTCGGCAACGTGCGCCGGGCGGTGAGCGACCTCCACGTCGCGTATCCCGTGGCCGTCGACAACCGGCTCGACGTGTGGCGCGCGTTCAAGAACGAGTATTGGCCCGCGCATTATTTCATCGACGCGCAGGGCCGGATTCGCGGCCACCACTTCGGCGAAGGGAAGTACGCCGAATCGGAACACATCATTCAAGCGCTGCTCGCCGAAGCCGGATACCGGAACGTTCCCGGCGGCATCGTCGATCCCGCCAAGCCCGGCGCCGAAGCGTCCGCCGAGCTCGGCGACATGAAGTCGCCGGAGACGTACGTCGGGTACGATCGCGCCGCACATTTTGCGAGCGGTTCGGTGACGCCTAACAAACCGGCCCGGTACGCCGCGCCGTCGTCGCTCACGCTCAACGAGTGGGGGCTCACCGGCACCTGGACGGTGGAAGGCGAACGTGCGGTGTCGAACGCCGCCGGCGCGCGCGTCATCTTCCGCTTCCACGCGCGCGATCTGCATTTCGTGTTAGGCGCGACCGGCCATCCGGTCCGCTTCCGCGTCACGATCGACGGGCACGCGCCGGGTGCCGCGCACGGCGTCGACACGAACGCGCAGGGCGAGGGCACGGTGAGCGAGCAGCGCCTGTATCAACTGATCCGCCAGAGCGGCGACATTCAGGATCATACGTTCGAGATCGAGTTTCTCGATCCGGGCGTGCAGGCCTACTCGTTCACGTTCGGCTGAGCGCGAGCCACGTCAGCGCACCGCGGCGCGATGGCGCGCCTGGGACCACACGCATGAGCCAGCGTCGCTCCTTGCGATCGACCTAGGTTGCTTATAATATACAGTGTTGCTTATAGCGAACCAATGTAGCCTATACGCAACATTACTTCATCGGCCGATTCCTCGTGCGACCAACCAGCCAGCCGCAAAGCGCCATCCGGATGCCTCTCAACCCCATCTTGGGCACCGAGGCAAATGTTCGAATCCTGAGAGCCTTGGCAAGCGCCACTACGCCAATCAACGCGGGTGAATTGGCACGCCGGGCACGACTTCAGCGATCGAGCGTACATCGAGCACTCAAGACGCTGACCGATCTGGGAATCGTATCGCTCATTGGCGCGGCGCCACATTTTCAAGTCCTCCTCGCGGAACGCAACGCACTGGCGAAACCCATTCGCGAGCTTTTCAGTGCTGAGCATGCGCGCTATGAAGCCCTTTTCGCCGGCCTCAAGCGCGCATCAGCGCGCGTCGACCCGCTACCGATCTCCGTATGGGTAGAAGGTGCCGTAGTGTATGGCGCTGATAAGCCGGGCGACGCTGTCGTGGTATGCACACTGGCGGACACGCGGAATGTGGACCAATGCGCCGAAGCGCTTCGAAAGGCGCTTCAATCTGTCGAGCGAAAATTGGACGTCACCATTGAAGTCCACGGTAGAACACTTGCCGACCTCGAAGCGAAATCTGAGGATCTCGAAAAACAGCTGAAGGATGCGATCCCCGTGTTCGGCATTCCCCCGATTGGACTTCTGAAGCGCTTCCGCGGCGACTGGGAGCGGCGAAACATTCGCGCTCACGGAGATCACGATGCGCGCTCGCTCGCCCTCGGACAACGAATCGCCGATCGCCTGGCGCGCGATCCGTCTCTTGTTGCGCGCGCGCGCGCGCAGCTTCACGCCCGATGGCGCAAAGCTTCGCCAAGAGAACGAAAGGAGCTCGATGAGTGGAGACGAATTCTTGATACGGCTACGCCTGCCCGCCTTCGGAAGGTGCTTTCGGACTCAGGCGAGCGAGGCACACGCTTGCGCCAGACGCTGCCCTTTCTCGGCCTCGTCTCCAAAGACGATCGGAATAGCGAACAAGTGTGACTCGCGAAGAACTCGAACACGCCATTCGCGCCGCATGCGATCTGGCACATGACACAGAAGTCGTTGTCTTCGGCTCCCAAGCCATACTCGGGCAATTCCCCGACGCGCCTGCGACGCTTCGCCAATTCGCGGAGGCCGACATCGCGCCGAAGCACGCGCTTGACAAGGTCGATCTAATTGACGCCGTCTTGGGCGAGGACTCGCAGTTTCATCAATCGCATGGCTTCTACGTACACGGTGTTCCCATTCAAGCAGCAACTCTGCCGGCTGGATGGGCTAACCGAGCTATTAAAGTGCCGAATAAGAATACCCGAGATTTTATAGGTTGGTGTATCGAAGCTCACGACCTGGCGGCAAGCAAGTTGGTCGCGTTCCGAGAAAAAGACTTGGAGTTCGTGCGCGTTCTACTCAATGAAAAGATGGTTAGGCCCCGAAAGGTGATCGAACGAATTCGGCGCCTCGCGATCCCAGAAGCGTCCAAGGAGCGCCTGGTTCGGTGGGTGGATAAAACGGTACGCGCGGCCTGATTCGCGGCAGAGGTTTGTCACGTAATGGTCGTGAGAGGCTGTCCACGAGGTTCCCTTAACACGACTCGACGCGACGTCTACTCCAGCCGCAGCGCTTCCAACGGTCCGACCTTCGCCGCTCGTCTCGCCGGCAAATAGCTCGCGACAACGGCCGTCGCCACTAACGCAACAATCGCGATGCCGAGCGACGGCACGTCGATCGTTCCGACGCCAAAGAGCTGCGCTCGAATCAACCGGGTTGCCACGAGCCCGGCCGGTACGCCGATCAGCACACCCAGGATCGCCACGCGCACCGCCTCGCGAAGCACCATTCTCGTCACATCGCCCGGCCTGGCGCCGAGCGCGGCGCGCAATCCAAACTCGCTCGTGCGCTGACTCGTCGAATACGCCGTCACGCCGTACAGCCCGAGTGCCGCGAGCACCAATGTGGCGACGCAGAAGAACATCGTCACCTGCACGAGCAGCACGTCCTTCGAAACGGTCTCGCGCACGAGGTCGTTCACCGGCGTGACGAAGTTAGGCAGCGTCGGGTCGACGCCTTCGATCGCGCGGCGAATCGGCCTCACGAAACGCGACGGATCCCCGCGAACGTGCACCACCAGTTTGGCTTGCCCCGTTTCGCCCATCGTCGGATCGTTGAACATGATGTACATCTCGCGATGCGGCTTACGCCGGACGTCGCTGCTCTGAAAATCACGCACGACTCCGACGATGGTGTAGTGGACGCTGTCGATCGTCGCCGTGTGGCCGAGTGGATCGCGCGCACCGAAATACTGCTCCGCCATCGTCTCGTTGATCACCACCGCCGGCGACCCCGTTAGGAAATCGCGCGGCTCGATATCGCGTCCGCGAATCAAATGCGCGCCGATGGCATGGAAAAAGTTCGGCCCAACGCGATCGAGCGAAACCACGCGCTCAGAATCCGCGTGCGGAACGAAACCCGACACATCGACGTGATAGCCGGACGCGCCGCCGCTGAACAGTCCGTGATCCGCAAATGCGGCGGCGACGACTCCCGGCACTTGGCCGACGCGCTCCGCGAGGTCGCGCCGAAATTGCGCCAGACGCGGCCCGACATACTGCGACCGCGCCGTCCGCACGCGCACAGCGACCAAGTGATCGCGATCCACTCCAATGTCACTGTGCAAGAGCTGTTGCATGCTGCGCACGAGCAGGCCGCCGCCCACGAGCAGCAGCATCGACAGCGCCATCTGTGCCACGACGAGCACGCGTCCAAACGGAACACGGCCGACTCGCGCGGCGCCCATCACGTTGCGACCCTGCGAGCGCAGCGACGTCGCGAGATCGACACGCGTCGCGCGCAATGCAGGCAAGAGACCGAACAACAGCAGACAGCCAAGCGTCATCGCCGCCGTGAAGACCAGCACGCGCGCATCGGGCGTCGTGTCGATGGCGATCGGACTCGACGCGCCAACGGTCGCGAGCAAAACACGAGCGCCCCACGTTGCGGCGATGAGCCCGAGCACGCTCGACACGATGATGAGCACCGTGCCCTCCACGAGCATTTGCTGCATCAACCGTCCCCGTCCGGCGCCGAGCGTCATGCGCACGGTCATTTCGCGGCCGCGCGCGACGGTGCGGGCGAGCATCAGACTCGCGACGTTCGCGCAGACGACGAGGATCACAAGCCCCACCGCCGCCATCAGCACCCACAGCGCCTGCGCATACTCGGCGCGCTGCTCCGAGAACCCGCGCGCCCCCGACACCACCTGAATCGGCGATGCTTTGAGACCGGCATCGAATCGCGACAGCTCGACACCGGAAATCTGCGCGCGCACGGCATTCGCCTCGATCGCGCTCACCTGCTGACGTGCCCGCTCGAGTGTGACGCCCGGCTTGAGACGCCCCATCATCACGACCCACGACCACGCGCGGTCGTTCAGCAGATTCATCTCCGGCTGAATCAGCGGATCCATCATCATGGGCAGCCAGAAGTCCAACGGCTGGCCGACGATGTCGCCGGTGAAGCCCGGCGGGGTGACGCCGATGATCGTCACCGGGACGTCATTCACGCGCATGACGCTGCCGATCGCGGCGCGCGAGCCCGAAAAGCGGCGCTGCCAATAGTCGTACGTGATGACCGCGACGGGATCCTGGCCCGGCGTCTCGTCTTCCTCCGCGGTGAAGGTGCGGCCCGCATAGGCAGACACACCGAGCACGGAAAAGAAATTGCCGGTCACGAATCGTGCGTGCGGCTGTTCGGCAGTTGCATCGCGGCCCGCGCCGATCTTCACGTCGATGTTGCCGGAGGCGCCGTTCGCGTACATGTCGCTGAACACCGTGTTGGCCGCGCGCACGTCTCGATAGAGCAGGAACGACACGTAGGCTGTGACGGGCGAGCCGACATTATTCGCGTTCACCGCCGCCGGATCGCCGACGATGACGAGCTGCTCGGGATGCGACACCGGAAGCGGACGAAGCAGCAGCGCGTCGACCAGCGTGAAGATCGCGGCGTTCGCGCCGATGCCGAGTGCGAGCGTGGCGATGACGGTGAGCGTGAAGGCGGGGCGGCTCCTGAGGGATCGAACCGCATAGCGCAGATCGCGCGCGATGGACTCGACGAGCGCCGTGCCGCGCGTATCGCGGCTCGCCTCTTTCATTTGTTCGATGCCGCCGAATTCGAGCCGCGCGCGGCGCAGCGCCGCCTCGTGCGACATGCCGTGCCGTTCGTGGTGCTCCGCCTCTCGCTCGATGTGGAAGCGGAGCTCCGCGTCGAGCTCATGCTCGAGGGAGTCGCGCGAAAAGAGCGCGCGCAGGCGATAGCGAAGGTCGGTTAGGAGTCCGGCGAGCACGACAGTCTCGGATTGTTCGATCGTTTAGCTCAAACGCGGTCCCACGTCCACTTGCGCTTCTACAGGTCGGCGACAATGTGCCATCCTTCTTGTAGAAGCGCAAGGGGTAACCTCCGTCGGTGTCGCGGTCAGCCAGGGTCGTTCGCGCTGTGGTCGCGGTAGGCCATGTCGGCGGGCACGGCGTCGAGCGCCGGCAGGTTCGCGTGCGCGTCCGACAGCAACGCGTATTTCATCGCACACTCGCTCAGGTCCGCGCGATCGCTCTCACCATGGCGACCGCCGTGGCCGGGCACGCCGACGTGAACTCCACGGTTTCGGCGATCTCGCGCGGAATCGACGACCGGTCGATTGGCTCGAAGCCGAAACGCGGGAAATAATGTTCGGCCGTCATCGTGAGCAGGTACAGGGCGCGAATCCCGCGGGCCTCCGCCTCACACACCATGTGCCTAACGAGCTCGCGCCCCAGCCCGTGGCTCCGCCACTCCGGCTCGACGGCAACGGAGCGCAGCACGGCCTCGTCGCAGCAGACCTCGAGCCCCGCAACGGCTACGATGTGCGCCGGCGCGGCATTCGTCTCGGCGACAAAGAAATCGGCCGGATGCTCCGTGATAATCTCGGCAACCCCCGACGTCGTCAGATCGGCACCCGTCAACAGGCGCTCGATCGCTGGAATATCCTCGTGCGTCGCGCGGCGAATGGACACCCCTCCGGGCGTGATCGATGGCA
>Ga0134126_10012430_pt1 | contig 10759 bp, 12 predicted proteins | sample KB31752_FD_96881 | JGI IMG/M metagenome (GOLD analysis project Ga0134126, IMG submission 96881) | Terrestrial soil microbial communities with excess Nitrogen fertilizer from Kellogg Biological Station, Michigan, USA - KB3-175-2 | ecosystem: Environmental > Terrestrial > Soil > Unclassified ...
CTTATTCCGCGCTCTCCTCGGCGTACCGGGCTTTTTTAGTCACCGTCACCCCGGGGGATCATACCCGGGGCTTGACACCAGCATCGGGGTGTCGGGACCACACGGCTTCGTCGAACGCATGATACCGCTCGTCTTCCGGCATCAACGCGTCCATCGCTTCCCCGCCTCACGTTTCGTGACGATTGGCCGTAACGTCCCTCGTGTCGAGGCGGGATGGGCGGACTATATTTCTGATTTGCCGATTTCTGCAATATCGAAATGGTGCGACAAAGTAACACGACGGGCAATTTGCGCATGACGGGTATGTGCGAATTGCCGACGGGCAGAATGTCGGCGAAGAATTCGTAGGGTGGGTTAGCGGAGCGTAACCCACCTCCATCCGCGGCGCCACAAGAGGTGGGTTACGCTCCGCTAACCCACCCTGCGAGACTACGACATCACTCCGCCGCCATCTGCCGCGGCGCGGGCGGCGGGTTTGCGAGATCGGCGAGGAGCTGGGCATGGCGCTTGGCGGCTTCCGCGGCGGCCTTCTCCTTCACCGGGCCGTAGCCACGGATGCGGTCGGGCAGCGACAACAGCTCCAATGCGATGTCAGAGGTCACCGGCGACAGCGCGCCGAGCACGGTCGCGACGTCCTTCACGTAAGAAGCGATCAGCTCGCGCTCGAGCTTGCGATCGGGACTGCGGGCGAAGATGTCGAGCGCCGTGCCGCGCAGGAAGCGGAATTTTGCCATGGTGCGGAACGCCGGCAGCATCCAGGGGCCGAAAGCGCGTTTCTTCGGCCGGCCGAGCGCATCCTTGCCGCCGCCAAGGATCGGCGGCGCCAGATTGAAGCTGAACTTGAAGTCGCCCTCGAACTGATCGCGAAGCTGCTGCTCGAACTTGCCGTCCGTGAACAGCCGCGCCACTTCGTATTCGTCCTTGTAAGCGAGCAGTTTTGCGTAGTTGATCGCAACCGCGCGCGGCAGCGCCTCGCCGTAGCCGCCCTTGCGCGCGGCATCGCGGACCTGGTCGACCAGCTTGCGATAGCGCGCGGCCAGCCGCTTGCTCTGATAGGCGGTGAGATGCTGGCTCCGGTGCGCGATGATCTCGTCCAGCGACATGGCCTCCAGCGACTTCGGCGCGTGCGCCTCGTCCTGGCCTTCCATCATCGCCTCCAGCCGCGCGGGGTCGGCCGCCGCGAGCCGGCCGAGCCGGAAGGCTTGCGTGTTCATCTTGATCGAGACGCCGTTGACCTCGATCGCCTTCTCGATCGCCTCCGCCGACAGCGGCAACAGGCCCTTCTGATAGGCATAGCCCATCATCATGATGTTGGTGGCGATGGAGTCGCCCAAGAGCACTTCGGCGGGCCTGGTGAAGTCGACGAAGGCGGTGTCCTTGCGCAGCGAGCTCTCCAGCACGCTGCCCACCTTGCGGGTCTGGAAATTGAAGTCGCGGTTGAGGATGAAATCGGCAGTGGGAATCAGGTGCTTGTTGATGACGCCGACGGTGCGGCTGGATTCGCACAGCGTCGTCATGTCCTTCGAGGCGGCGACCACTTCGTCCGCGGCCATCACGAGATCGGCGGTGCCGGTGACGATGCGCGAGCAGGTCACATCGGCCGTGTGCTCGGAGAGGCGGACGTGACTCAAGACCGCCCCGCCCTTCTGCGCCAGGCCCGACATGTCGAGGATCATGCTGGCCTTGCCCTCGATATGGGCGGCCATGCCGAGCAGCGCGCCGATGGTGAGCACGCCGGTGCCACCGACGCCGGCAATCGCGATGTTATAGGGTCGGTCCAGCGGCGGACGCGAGGCCGGCTCCGCCAGCGCCCCGATGTCACCGAGCTCAGCCGGCGCGCGGCGGCGCGGCTTGCCGCCGTCGATGGTGACGAAGGACGGGCAGAAGCCCTTCAGGCACGAATAGTCCTTGTTGCAGGCCGACTGGTTGATGGTGCGCTTGCGTCCCATCTCGGTCTCCAGGGGCTCGACCGAGATGCAGTTCGACTGCACCGAGCAGTCGCCGCAACCTTCGCACACGGCCGGATTGATCATGACGCGGCGCGCCGGATCGTCCATCAGCCCGCGCTTCCGGCGGCGGCGCTTCTCGGCGGCGCAGGTCTGCACGAAAACGATGGCCGAGGTGCCCTTGATCTCCCGGCATTCCTTCATCACGGCATCGAGCTCGTCGCGATGGCGCGTGATGACGCCGGGCGCGATGTCGGAGGCCGCATAAAGATGCGGGTTTTCCGAGACCAGGTAGATGCTCCGGATGCCTTCGGCGTGGAGCTGGAAAGTGATCTGCTGCGGCGACAATTCGCCATCGACGTGCTGGCCGCCGGTCATCGCGGTCGCATCGTTATAGAGCAGCTTGTAGGTGATGTTGGCGCCCGAGGCGATCGCCTGCCGAATGGCGAGGCTGCCGGAATGGAAATAGGTGCCGTCGCCGAGATTGGCGAAGACGTGCTGCTCCCTGGTGAAGGGCGCAACCCCGACCCACGGCACGCCCTCGCCGCCCATATGGGTGAACGTCTCGGTGGAGCGGTCCATCCACAGCGCCATGAAGTGGCAGCCGATGCCGGCAAAGGCGCGGCTGCCTTCCGGCACCTTGGTCGAGGTGTTGTGCGGGCAGCCCGAGCAGAAATACGGCGTGCGGGAGACGGGCGCTGTCGCCTGCATCTGCGTCGCTTCGCGGCCGTTGAACCAGTCGGCTCTGGCGCGGAGCATGCTCTTGATTTCGGGATTGAGATCGAGTCGAAGCAGGCGTTCGGTCAGCGAACTCGCAAGCGAGGCGACACTCAGCTCGGCGGCGAAGGTCAGGAAGCGCTTGTCGTGGTCGTCCATCTTGCCGACGATGCGCGGGCGGACGTCGTCGCGCCAGTTGAACAGCTCCTGCTTGACCTGGTTCTCGACGATCTCGCGGCGCTCCTCGACGATGAAGATCTCCTCGAGGCCGACGGCGAAATTGCGCACCCCTTCCGGCTCGAGCGGCCAGGGCATCCCGATCTTGTAGAGGCGGATGCCGATCGTGGCGGCGATCTCCGGCGTGATGCCAAGCTCGCGCAGCGCCTGGCGGATATCCTCATAGCTCTTGCCGGACGCCATGATGCCGTAGCGCGCGTTCGGCGAATCCATCGTGATGCGGTTGACCCTGTTGGCGCGGGCAAAGGCGATCGCGGCATAGCCCTTGTAGTCCTGCAGCCGCCGGTCCTGATCGAAGCGGTCATCGGGCCAGCGCAAGTTGAGGCCGCCCTTCGGCATCTCGAAATCGGTCGGGATGACAAACGGCGTCATTTCGTCGCTCAGGTCGATCTCGGCGGTGGTCTCCACCGTCTCGGTGATCACCTTCATGCCGACCCAGCAACCGGAATAGCGCGACATGGCGATGCCGAGCAGGCCCATCTCGATCATCTCGTGGATGGATGAGGGATAGAGGTAGGGCATCAGCGCCGAGATGAAGGCGTGGTCCGATTGATGCGGCACGGTCGAGGACTTGGCGCCGTGGTCGTCGCCGGCAAGGCACAGCACACCGCCATTCTTCGCGGAGCCCGCGGCGTTGCCATGGCGGAACACGTCGCCGCAGCGGTCGACGCCGGGGCCCTTGCCGTACCAGATGCCGACCACGCCGTCGTAGTTGGAGCCGGGCGAGAGGTTGAGCTGCTGCGAGCCCCAGATCGCGGTCGCGGCGAGATCCTCGTTCACGCCGGGCTGGAATTTGATGTTGTATTGCTCGAGATGCTTGCGGGCGGCGAAAAGCTGCTGGTCGTAGCCGCCGAGCGGCGAGCCGCGGTAGCCGGAAATGAAACCGGCGGTATTAAGCCCTGCGGCGCGGTCGCGCCTGATCTGCGCCATCGGCAGGCGGACCAGGGCCTGGATGCCCGTGAGGAAGACGTGGCCGGTCGATTGCGTATACTTTTGATCGAGACTGATCGGACCCTGGTTGATTCCCATTTAGCCCTCTTAAGTCCTTGGCCGCCCCGGCTGTTTTTCAATCTAGCTAGTGACGCAGAACGCGCCTTGCCACTGCACTCTATGTCGCTTTTTTGCATGCGCGCATCACAAATCTGGCGAGAAACGCGCTTGTCCCGAAAATCGCAATTTCGTGGCCGGAATGGCCGCGGCCCTTTGCTGTTTGTGTCGTATGAGGCGGAGCCCGCGAAACGGCGTGGCGCCTCCTTATGCGCCGAGTTTTGCGCTATACGTTTTTGCGGTGGATAAGGATAGCATCTCGATATGCGCGCGATTCTCTGCCGGCTGATTTTGTGCAGTGCATTCGCGCTTTCGGCCGCGCGGGCGAGCGAGCCGTCGGAGGAAATGATTGCGCACGGCAAGGCGCTGGTGGTCGCCGGCGATTGCACGAGCTGCCACACTGCCGATCCCGCAAAGCCCTTCGGCGGCGGCAAGCGCATCGACACGCCATTCGGCGCGGTCTATTCCCCGAACATCACCCCCGATCGCGATACCGGCATCGGGGCCTGGAGCGAGCAGGATTTCTATCGCGCCCTGCGCTTTGGCGTCGCGCCCGATGGCTCGCGCTATTATCCAGCCTTTCCTTACCCGAATTTCACGAAACTGACGCGCGACGATATCTTCGCAATCCGCGCCTATCTCGGCACACTGGCGCCGGTCAAGAACAAGGCGCCGGCGCCGTCCCTGTGGTTTCCGCTGAACTTCCGCGTCGTGATGCGTGCCTGGAATTTGCTGTTCTTCCGGCCGGGCATTCTCGAGCCCGACCAGGCGAAGGGCACGGCCTGGAACAGGGGCCGCTACCTCGTCGAAGGCGTCGGCCATTGCGGCGCCTGCCACACGCCGAAAAACATCCTCGGCGCCGACAAGCGCGGGCGGCATCTGGCCGGCGGCCGCGTCGATGGTTATTTCGCGCCGCGGCTCGATGGCGCCACGCGCAGCGGCTTGAAGTCCTGGAGCGTCGACGACCTCGTCGAATATCTTGAGAGCGGCCGCAACGCCAAGAGCCATGCCATCGGGCTGATGGCCGAGGTCGTCGTCAGCTCGACCTCGAAGATGAGCGATGCCGATGTGAAGGCCATTGCGGTGTATCTGAAGAGCCTGCCGGCGGGGCCGCCGGAGCTCGCAGGGCCGGCGCCGACCGAAGCCGAGCTCAAGACGGGCAAGGATATCTACGCCCACAACTGCGTCGCCTGCCACGAAGCGGATGGATCGAGCTCGCCGCGCGTCTATCCACCGCTCGACGGCAACGCGCTGCTGCAGTCGGCCCACCCCTCCTCGACGCTCCGCGTCATCCTCGACGGCGCGCACACCGTGACCACGCCGCGCGCGCCGAACACCGGCTCAATGCCGGCCTACGCCAAGCAGCTCTCGGACCAGCAACTGGCCGACGTCACCAACTACATCCGCAATTCGTTCGGCAACGCCGCGCCGGTGGTGACCGCGCAAGAGGTGGCGAAGGCGCGGAAGCAAGGGGCGAGTAGCGAATAGCGAATAGCGAACGGGTCTCGATCCATTCACCACTCGCTAGTCGCTATTCGCCTTTTCGCTATTGAACACAAACTTCGGCATTTCCCATTTGAAGCGAATGGCGAGCAGGCGGAAGGAGAGCCCGAGCACAAACGTCAGCGCGGTCCAGGCCTCGCTGTTCAGCGTGAGCCCAAAGGCGGTGGCATAGAACAGCCCGGTGACGACGGAGACGCTGGCGTAGAGCTCGGAGCGGAACAACAGCGGCACCTCGTTGCAGAGGATGTCGCGCAAGACGCCGCCGGCGCAGCCCGTGATCATGCCTGAGACGATCATGATCGGCAGCGAGGCATCCGCCTGCCAGGCGACGTCGCAGCCGATCATGGTGAAGACGACGAGCCCGATCGCATCCAGCACGAGGAACGCGACATTGAGTCGATGCACGGCTCTCGCGATCGGAATCGTGATGAAGGCCGCCACCGTCGTGATCGCGAGATAGGACGGGGTTTGCACCCACGCCAGCGGATAGTGCCCAAGCAGCACGTCGCGGATGGTGCCGCCGCCGAGCGCGGCGATGCAGCCGAGCATGCAGACGCCGGCCCAGTCCATGCTGCGGCGGCCGGCGGCGAGGGCCGCCGTCATCGCTTGCGCGGCGAGTGCCACCAGCGAGAGGAAATGCAGCACGCTGTCCGTCGGCGGCAGTCTCCACATCGGGTCCTCGCGCGGTCTGGAATTTGGAACTTATCGGGCGCCGGTTCCTCGTGAACAAGACCCCTTTTCGCGGAACCGGAGCGCGCGCCATCGGTTGTTCTTAGACTAAAGGAGGAACCGAGCCATGGCGAATGAACGCATACCCCCTGATCCCTATGATCCGTATCGTTCCGGCCTGAGTGATAGCAATTTCGGCAACCCGAACCGTTTCGACGATGGCACGCAGATCGATCCGGCGGTGCGGGACGGCACGACTTCGTCAAGCAAGATTGCGCTGTTCGCAGTCGGTCTTGCGGTGTTGCTGGGCGCGCTGTTCTACGGGCTCAACAACACCGGCGTGAAGGAAGCGCAGACCCCGCCGCCGGCGCGGACCGCGCAGACGCAGAACCCGGCCGCGCCTCCGGGCATGCGCGACGTGACGCCCAAGCCCAACAGCCAGCCGGGCATGACCACGGGCAGCGCACCGGCCGCGCCGAACAACAACAAGTAACCGCGTTGATTGAGATCAGATGCGGCGGGCAGCATCGCCCGCCGCATCGTCATGCGCGTGCTTTCTATTTGCACATGATCTTTTCGGGAAACCGCTTCGCACTTTCCCGAATGCTGCTCAGCGGAACATCTTGTTGAGCTCGCCGCCGGGATAGCCGTGCGCAAGCTCGGTGAAGCTGCCCTGCTCCGCCATCTCCCTCGCCGCCTTCATGAAGCCGGCCCAGGCGCTGCGCGCGAGCGAGCCACCGACGCTGATGCGGCGCACGCCGAGTTCCTCAGCCTGTTTCACCGACAGGCCCGAGGCGCCGATCAGGAGATTGACGGGCCTCGGATGCACGGCCTTCACCACCGCCGCGATCTCCTCCCTGGTCTTGATCCCCGGCGCGTACAGGCAATCCGCGCCGGCGGCGGCATAGGCCTGCAAGCGCTCGGTCACGACCTTGAGATCGGTGACGCCCCAGAGAAAGCCTTCGCAGCGGCCTGTGAGCAGCACGCCGGAGTGATTGGCGTCGATCGCGCCGCGCGCGGCCTTGATACGCTCGATGGCGAGTGCGGCATCGAATAGCGGGTGGTCCTTGTCGCCGGTGGAATCCTCGATCGAGAGCCCCGCAATGCCGGTCTTTACGGCGCGCGCCACATTGACCGCGACGTCTTCCGGCCTCACCGCAAAGCCGCCCTCGAAATCGGCGTTGACTGGGATATCGACGGCGGCGCAGATCGCGGTGAGATGATCGCAGACATCGTCGACAGTCACGTGGTTGTCGGCCTTGCCGATGGTCCAGGCGAAACCGGCGCTGGTGGAGGCCATCGCCTTGAAGCCGAGATGCTGCAGCGCCTTCGCGGTGCCGACGTCATAGGGGTTGGGCAGCACGAAACAGCCGCTCTCATGCATCTTCCTGAAGGTCGCGCGCTTGTCCGCTGACGTGATCGGCATGATCTCTCCCCTTTTTCTTGTCTTGCGATATTCGACGCTTAGATAGCGGCGCGATGCGCACGCCGCCAGTGCTGCCAGCTGCTGCCAGCCGTTGCAGTCCAACCGGACGACGGCGTTGTCCTCACGCCACGACCTTGCGCAGGAACGTCCGCTCTTCCACGAGGATGAACTTGTTCTCCTCGGCGAAGTTGAAATTCGCGACGCCGTCGGCGTCCTTGCGCAGCTGCGTGCGATAGGCTTCATAGGCCGCAAGACTCTCGAACGAAACCAGCGCGAAGGCGATGTTGTTGGTGCCCTCATGCGGCATCCAGTAGCCGATCAGCTCGCCGCCGCATCGCGGGATGATCCTGAGCCAGCGCTTCGCATATTCCTCGAACTGCGCGCGCTTGGACGGGTCGAGCTGATAGCGGATGAACAGGGTGACCATTGGAACCTCCTACGCACGCGGATCGTCATTGCGAGGAGCGAAGCGACGCGGCAATCCAGATCGATTCCGCGGAAACATTATGGATTGCTTCGCTTCGCTCGCAATGACGATCAAATTGACGATAGCGACAATACCCGCTTGATTGACGGAGATGCTTCGGCTATCATCGAAGCATGAAAGCAGGACCTGACATTGCCATGGTCGCCTCCCTCGTCGGCGACCCCGCCCGCGCCAACATGCTGACTGCGCTGATGACCGGCCGCGCGCTGACCGCAAGCGAACTCGCCCAGGAGGCCGGCATCACGCCGCAGACCGCAAGCTCCCACCTCTCCAAGCTCGAGGCCGGCGGGCTGGTCGAGCCGGAGAAACAGGGACGCCACCGCTACTACCGCCTCACCGGCGAAGACGTGGCGGGCGTGCTGGAAATGCTGGAGGGGTTAGCGGCGCGCGTCGGCCACATGCGCGTGCGCACGGGTCCGAAGGACCCGGCGCTGCGCCGCGCCCGCATCTGCTACGACCATCTCGCCGGCGATCTCGGCGTGCAGATGCTGGACAGCATGAGGACGCAGAGGCTGGTGCGGCAGAAGAAGCAGGACATCGAGCTGACACCGGAGGGCGCGAAATTCCTCGAGCGGAATTTGCAGATCTCGCACGACATGCTGAGCCATCCGCGCCGCCCGGTGTGCAAGGCCTGCCTCGACTGGAGCGAGCGGCGGCACCACCTCGCGGGCACGCTGGGAGCCGCGATGATGTCGCGCTTTGCCGAATTGAAATGGGCCGCGCGCGACACCACGCCCGGCAGTCGCGTGGTCAATTTCACCCGCACCGGCGAGAAGCGCTTCGCCGCGCTGTTTCCGAGCGGCGAAGGCTAGTCATCGCGAGCTGTTGTTTGATTCGTCATGCCCGGCCTTGGCGAGTGGAGGAACCCTTCAATGACTTTTCGTTTCGTTGCACCGCTGATCGGCGCGTTCACTGCCTCGCTTACCAGTTGCGGAAGCAGCGGCGGCCATAGGGGCCGGGATGCCAGCCGCGCGGGCAGCTATACATCGGCCGGCAGCCGCCATAGGGACCGCGGTGGCCGCCCCAACCGCAGCCGCCATAGACCTGGATGATACCGTCACTGGCGGCGGTCGCGCCGAGCGGCGCAAGCGGCATGGCGTGCGACGGGGTCATCGCGAACAGGCTGAGGCCAACGGCAATGGCAGAAGCAGCAATCAATTTCATGGGCTGATCCTTTCACCGCGGTTTTGCGCGACAGGACGATTCGTCCCGTAACGCCAGAGCGCGCAGGCAGATTTCGCCGCTGCGGGCTGAACGGCAGGTGAACTGCATTGGTTAAGGCCGCATCTTACGAAAATTTAACGCCGTCATCCCCCGGGAATAACGATGAGAGCCGGCGCCGATTTGCTCCATCAGAACGCCGAGATGCTGCGACCGAAGCCGGGCATTCGTTCGTGAATTCGAGTGACGTTTGTCACGGAAGGAAATCCCATCGCCATGTATCCACATGGTCGCAGAACGCCGGTGAAATCACCCGCATCAGACAATGGGAGACAGACATGAGCAGCGAAATTCGCGAATTGACGCTCGACGAACTCGACGGCATTGCCGGCGGAGAGGTGCACACGGTCAGCGTTGGCCCGATCAGAATCACGGGCGGCGATGGAATTTTCGGCCTTGGGATCCAAGGCGTGGGCGGCGTTCTCCTCAACACAAAAACCGGCGATGCCGAGGCGGGCGTCGGTCACCACACCTGGTCTACGTAAGTCATTTCGGGCGTGGAAGGGTTTTGCCGCCTTCGGTCAGGGCGGCTGCCCACCGGGGCGGACCGCTCAACGCGCGCTAGGTGCCAAACTCCTCCGCGAGCACAAAAGTCTCGCGCGTGCGCGTGACATTGGGCCAGTCGCGGTTGAAGTCGGCGACGAGGCGCTTCATGTCCTCGCCCTTCACGGCGCGCTCGAGCGAAGCCTCATCGGCGAACTCGTAAGTCGCCTGATGGAGCGAGGGATCGGTCAGGCTCCAGAACCGCCATGCCCGCTTCACGCCGAACGATCTTGCAGCGTCCGGGAGATGTTCAGCCTGGTACCATGTGTCGAACGCCTTGCGTTTGGCGGCGTCGGTAACGGTGGCACGAACGACGAAATAGGCGGCTGGCATGGGTTCCTCCACGTTCCTGTTCACAGAGCACAGATTGTGTGCGGAACCTTATCATCGCGCGTCGGTGAAGACGACCGTCGGCGGTCTGTCACACTTTCTACAAAGAACTGTACCAAGAATGAAAAATGGCGGGGCTGGTTCATCCTTGAGTGCAAAGGAGACAGCGATGGCAGCAAAAGCAAAGCCGATCCCCGAAGGATACCACAGCGTCACACCCTATCTGGTCGTCGATGGCGCGGAGAAGATTGTTCGCTTCATGAAGGAAGCGTTCGGCGCCCAACCCTTATTCGAGCCGATGATGCGGCCGGACGGCAAGATCATGCATGGCGAGTTCAAAATCGGCGATTCCGTCGTCATGATTGCCGACGCCTCCGAACGTGCGAAGGCGACGGCGGCCATGCTGCACCTCTACGTGCCCAATGTGGATGCGGTTTACCAGAAGGCCATCAAGGCGGGGGCCGTCTCCGAGATGGAGCCCGCGGACATGTTCTACGGCGACCGCAGCGGCGGCGTGAAGGATCCGGCCGGAAACCACTGGCACATCGGCACCCACATCGAGGACCTCTCGCAGGACGAGGTCAAGAAGCGCGCCGTGGAATTCATGAAACGGCAGAACAAGGCGGCGTAGCC
>Ga0134126_10012433_pt1 | contig 10758 bp, 5 predicted proteins | sample KB31752_FD_96881 | JGI IMG/M metagenome (GOLD analysis project Ga0134126, IMG submission 96881) | Terrestrial soil microbial communities with excess Nitrogen fertilizer from Kellogg Biological Station, Michigan, USA - KB3-175-2 | ecosystem: Environmental > Terrestrial > Soil > Unclassified ...
CGCGTCCCCGGAACCTTCACCAGGTTGGCCCCATACATCTCGATCTGCGCCGCTTTCCCAGCCGACGTCGACCCAGGCACGTAGATGTCGGACGAAATTCCGGCCAGCGCGGCATACGCCGCGATCGAGGCGCCTGCGTTCCCCGACGAATCTTCGATGATCCGCGGCAGGCCCCACGCCTTCAACTGGGTCAGCATGACCGAACTGCCCCGGTCCTTATATGAGCCGGTGGGGCAAAGGTAATCGACCTTCAGTCCGACCCTCTGGTGCCCCAGGCGCGTATCGACCAGGGGCGTCATGCCTTCGCCAAGCGTGATTGCCGAGGCTTCTTCGGCTATACCAAGAGCCTCGCGATACCGCCAGATCGTCGGCGGGCGGCCGGCTACGGACTCAGGGCGAAACATGCCGTCCTGGGCCACCAGCAGGTAGCCGCCGCACTCGCATCGCCAGCGGGCCTCAGACCGAGGGTATGTCGCGGCGCATCTTGCACAGTAAAGCATATGGTCTCCCGAGTGCGTTCGGGGACCATCGTAACGTGTACCGCTGTAGCGGTCAAATAGAGAATCAGATTCGACGTTTATCGGAAATACCGATAATCCGGCGCGCCCGAGCGGCGCCTGACTGTCGCACCGCCGCAGCCGGCCCGCGCGGATTGTGCGTTTCCACGCATCGTTAAAAACGATGAATTTAATGTGAAATTACTGATTTGACGAATACCTGTTTCGGGCATACTATACAGCCAATCGGCGTATTTCGAGGAGGGTTGTATGCGACTTCTTTTCATCGCTTGCGCGTGGCTGGCGCTCGGTACCGCGGCCTTCGCCCAGACGGACACGGCCGCGCTTTCGGGTCGAGTCAACGATCCGAGCGGCGCCGTCATCGTCGGCGCTGAAGTCTCGGTCACCAACATCGCCACGGGAAATATTCTCCGAACAGTGACCAATGCCGCCGGTGTGTATAACTTCTCGGCTCTGCCGCCCGGCTCCTACACGCTCTTGGTGCGAGCTCAGGGATTCCAGCAGGTCAAGCAGCAAGGCATCGAGCTGCATGTGGAGGATCGCATGAGCCACAATGTCGAGTTGCCCGTCGGCTCCAGCGATCAGACCGTCACGGTGCAGGCGGAGGCTACCCAAATCAACACCGAATCGGCCGCCGTCGGCACAGTCGTCTCGCGCGAATTGATCGCCAATCTGCCGCTGAATGGGCGCAGCTTTCAATCCCTCATTACGCTGACTCCCGGCGTCGTGATCACGCCGGTCACTTCGGGCAGCCCGGGACAGTTCAGCATGAACGGCCAGCGTCCCGACGCTAACTACTTCACTGTGGACGGAGTCAGCGCCAACGTCAGCGTTGGCGCGGGCGCGGGGGCGTTGGCCGGCGCTAATGGTTCGGGCGTGCAACCCAGCGCCTCGGGTGGTTTTAACAATCTCGTTTCGCTCGACGCCATGCAGGAATTCAAGGTGCAGACTTCCACGTTCGCTCCGGAATTCGGCCGCACGCCCGGCGGACAGGTCTCTATCATTACCCGCAGCGGCACCAACGCGTTTCACGGAGACGCCTTCGAATACCTCCGCAACAATATCTTCGACGCCAACGACTGGTTCCTCAACAGCCTCTACCCCAAGCCCGGCATACCTACTCATCCGCCTGAGCGGCAAAACGATTTCGGCGGAGTGCTCGGCGGCCGCATCTGGAAAAACAAGCTCTTCTTTTTCGGATCCTATGAAGGCGTGCGCCTGACGCAGCCCACGCCCCTGCTCAAGCTTGTGCCGTCACTCTGCGCGCGCGGCGAAGGCCCCTGCCCCACGGGCGCGACACCCGCCGTCGCCGCCGTGCAACCCCTTCTGAAGGCCTACCCGCTCCCCACTGTGGGCGGCTGCGGAAGCGCGCTCCCGCCTAGCGCCGATCCGCTGCTCAGTCCGTTCTGCCAGGGCTTCCCGGCCATCGTAACGATGAATTCGTACAGCATCCGTAGCGACTATTACATCAGCAGCAAGGCGAACGTCTTCTTCCGCTTTGTAGATTCGCCGTCCACTTCCACTACGCGCGGCACGGGCAACGCCACTTCCTTGTGGGTCGCGCAGCCTGGGTGGACCTCGTATACCGCCGGCGGCGTCTACATCGTTTCCCCCACGTTGGTCAACGACGCCCGCTTCAACTTCAGCCGCGCCACCGGTTACGCCTACAGTCAGCTCGATTCCTTCGGCGGCGGCGCGCCCTTGACCTCCAGCAATTCCATCGTCTTCCCGAACCTGTCTTTTCCAAACGTCGGCGCCCTGACGCCCGCCAACACGCGGTTCTTCATCACCTACAGCCCGGCGGCTTCCTGGCGCGACGGTTTGGAGACCAACAACGGCGTCGATCAGTACAACTTCGTGGATAGCTTGAGCTTCACTTCCGGCAACCATCAAATGAAGTTCGGCGTGGACTTCCGCCGCCTTACCCCGGTGCAGGCACGCGCGCCTTACCAGCAGAGCTACACCTTCCTCACTTCCGCCGCCATGAACAGCGGAGTCGCGAACAGTTACTCCGCAATCCTCAACCCCTATACGGTGACCCTCTACCACAACCTCAGTCTCTACGCGCAGGACGCGTGGAAGGTCACTTCCAAATTGACGTTCACCTACGGTCTGCGTTGGGAGTACAATCCCGCGCCCGGCACCATGGACAATGTGCCCGACCTCGCCTTTACCCAGCTCAACTACAGCAACCTGGCCGCCACCAATATTGCGCCGATCGGCAGCCCGATTTATAAAAACCAGTGGAACGCCTTCGCGCCGCGTCTGGGTGTGGCCTACCAACTCTCCGATAAACCGGGATGGTCCCGCGTCCTCCGCGGTGGCGTCGGCATTTTTTACGACACTACCGGCGATTTCGACCAGAACTCGACGCTGAATGGAGCCACTACGTCGGTGAAGAATTTGAGCGTGCCCGCTACACCCGCGCAGCAGAATCCCATGCTCACGAATCCGAACCCCAATCAGGCGCCATGGCCCTACATTCTCTCGTCCGATCCGAACATCCGCCTGCCCCGCACGTACCAGATGAACGTGGCGTTGCAGCAGGAACTCGGCAAGTCCCAGAACCTCACGCTGACATATGCCGGCGCCATCGCCCGCGGCCTCTTTCTACAGCGCTCCTTCGCTCCGCCGAACGCAGACTTGCCCCAGGGCTTCGAAGCCATCACTAACGACGGCAGTTCGGATTACCATTCGTTCCAGGCGCTCTATCAGCGACGACTCGTGAAGGGCTTTCAGGCGATGGCGTCCTACAATTGGTCGCACTCCATCGATACCGGCTCCAACTCCGCTTATACGCTCCCTAACAATACGGTGGAGAGCGTCTCCAATGAACGTGGCTCGTCCGATTTCGATATCCGCCACTCGTTCCAGACCGCGGTAACGTATAGCCTGCCGTCACACTTCCACAACCGGTTCTTCAGCGCTCTGCTGGGCCACTGGGGCACCGACGCCGTGTTCCACGCTCGCAGCGCGCCGCCGATCAACATCTCGGATACTGCCGTGACATTCTCGCAGTTCACGCCTGGCTTGAACCTCGGGGAGCGGCCCAACATCGTCCCCGGCCAGCCGTTCTTTCTTTATGGAGGCGATTGCGCGGCCGCTTACCATATCCCTGCGTGTCCAGGTGGAATGGGGCTGAACAAGGCCGGATTCGTTGCACCCGTTCCCGGCATTCAGGGCGATATGCCGCGCAATGCTCTTCGCGGGTTCGCATGGCGCCAACTCGATTTCACGCTGCGCCGCGAGTTCCCGATCCACGAATCCATCGCGCTACAGTTTCGGGCGGACGTCTTCAACATCACGAACACGCCGTTCTTCGGGCTGAGCGGAAATTCGCTGAATTTCGGCAGCCCCGCGTTCGGCACGTCGACCGCTATGCTGGACAACAGCTTGTTCTCCTCCGGAACGGTCTCCGGCTTTAACCCGCTGTACCAGGTCGGCGGCCCGCGCTCTATGCAGCTCTCGCTGAAACTAGTGTTCTGATATGGAGCGACCTGTCAAGTCCCTCGTGATTTGAGCGGTTTGGTTTTTTGGGCCGGCTTCCCTCCTGACGGAGGAAAGCCGGCCTTCTGTTTTTGCTGGTCCGTGGAGTGTTCCGGCCGAAGTCCCCCGTACGATCAGCATCTCGCCGGAAGGGCGCGGAGTCGTCAAGCAGGATTCCTTCCGAACTGATCAGGATGGCGCCGGACCGCGGAACGATCTCGAACCGGCCGTCCGGCCGGACCATGACGGCGACGTTCGACATCGCGCCGTCCCTCGATTGAAGCCGTTGGCGTCAACCTTGATCGATCCGAACTGAGCCCAAGGCCCGTCCAGCGACGTTATGGCCCCTGCCGTTTCGGTTGTCGGGCCACGTCAGCCCCATGTCTTTGTAAAGTCCAACGGGGTTGTCGCTGACTGCGTGCACGGCCTTCGAGCCGCCCCAGCCTCCGTGCCCCCTGGCCTGGTCCCAGCGGCTGGTGAACATGTCGTATTTGCCGTCGGGCGCCCTCAGAATCTGACCATCCCAGTAGTACCACTGCTTTACTGTGGGGTCTTCCAGGCCGTTCTGAGGATCGCGCGGGAGCACGTTATGGCGCCCCAGGCGTTCCTCGTCAGCTGTCCCTGAATCGGCATGGGAAGGAAATAGTCGATCAGCGTCTTATTCGCCGCCAGCGAGACGCGGCTCAGGGCGGACAAGGCCGTTAGCACTTTCAACAACATCTTCATTGATTTCATTCCTTGTCCTCCTATTTCCCGTCCCACTCGAACGCCTTGTACTGGGGGAGTTCAATACATGCGTTTACTTTACTGCTCGCGAAGATACGCGACGAAGCCGCCGCGAGGCGAAAGTTGCACCTTCAGGCGGTCGGTTTTCGATACCGTGCCATTGTGACGGTTCCAATCGTCGGGCTTGCCTTCCACGTCGAAGAGTTCGATGGCACGCCAAGTCCCCTTGCCGAGGAAATCAAGCGGCAAATCGAGCGATGTCGCGTCGGCGCCGTTCATGGCGGCGATGAACCATTGTTGGCCCGACCGCCGGGCCATCGCGACGGCTTTGCCAGGTTCGCTGCCGGGCAGAACGCGGGTCTCGTCCCATACGGCCGGGATCGCCTCCAGAACGTCGTGGGCCGGATTGGCGATGTAGTCCTTCGGATTTCCGCCGAAGCACAGATAAGGCGATGTAAAGACAATGGCCTGGGCCAGTTCATGGCCCCAAGTGTTCCCCTGCAACTCCTTCGTCTCGAATACAGTGGGCGTATAATCGCCGGACCCCGCCAGAAAACGCGTGAACGGCAGAATGACGTCGTGATCCGGATCCAACTTGCGGCGGTAGCGGGTGATGTGCCATTCGTGCCCGCGGATCCCTTCCCGCGTCAGCACATTGGGCCAGGTGCGCTCGGTCCCAGTGGGCTTCACGGCGCCATGGAAATCGAGCATCAAGTGGAGCGCGGCAGCGTCGCGCGCCGTATCGATGTACCAGTTGGACCACGAGCGGTTGCACGCCGCGGGAAAGTCGATCTTGACGCCCACTACGCCCGCATCGGCCACCTTGCGGAAATACGCCTGCCTGGCGTCCGCGTCCTTGACTTCTCTGCTGTGCACCCACGCCCAGATCTTTACGTTCTTGGTCTTGGCGTACGCGGCGACAGACGCGAGGGCATTCCACGGCTCTTTCCAGCGGTTCCAGCCATCATCGATGAGGTAATACTCGAATCCGAGTTGGCCCGTCCAGTCTACCCACTGCTGCTGATCGTCCTGACGCGGGCTTCCAACCGCCATCCACTGCCACGCCGACCGGCCGGGCTTGATCCAATCGGCCTTGGCCAACTCCGGATCGGGAGGAGGATTCAGGTTCTGCACCAGCGTAGTGTTCACGAGCGACGTCAAATCGCGGGCAATGATAGTGACTCTCCACGGCTGCACGACCTCGGCGTCCGTGGTCCATCCATCGGGATCGGCGTACAGGTCGCCTTCGAGCGCGCCATCCGCGCCGCGCTTCACGCTGAGGTCGCCGTAATCCTTCAACGCCGCCTCGGTCAGACTGACGTACACTCCGCCCACACGCGCCGTAATGGGCAGGCCGAGCGCGCCCGTTCCCACCTGACTGAGCGAACTGGTGTGGTAAGGGCTTTCGTATGACGCATTCAGCTTGTCTACCCACATCACGGGATCGCCTTCCAGCGCCCAAGAGGAGCGATCCGCCTGGATCTTCCTGCCCGGCTTCGCCGGCAGCCTCAGTCGGACCCCGACGCCGTCGTTAGCGACGTGGATGTCGATGAAGAAATGCTCATCGTTCGATGCAGCCGGAACAGTCGCTTCATTGGCGCGATTCACGGCCACGGAATGGGCGCCGTAGAATCGGTAATGTTCGTTGATGGAGTGCAGCCCCGGCTTTCCCAGACTCACATCCTGACCCAGTTCGGCGTCATCGCTCCTTATGCCCAGCTTCGATGGAGCGATCACCTGTTTTCCGTCCACCGTTATGCGGTAGCGCAGAACGCCGGAAGCGGACGTGAGTTCAGCCCGGACTTTTCCGTCCGGACTAGCGACGGCCACCGGCTTCCCAGCGGGAACCGGAGCCGCCCACGCGATTGCGGTAAAGAACAACGCTGGAATCATCCGCGTCGCTGGAAAAACCCGGTATAACTGCGTCATCGTTTCATCTTCCCAAGAAATCAGCATGCCTCTGAGGCGCGCCGGCCACGCGTCAGGCGCGCTGATTGACCCAGTCGAGCGGCTTGCGGCGGCCCAGCGTCAAGTGGAACGTCACCGGCTTGTTCTCAGGCAGGTGTACGTCGATATTGGCCCTGCCGGGCTGGAGCGGAGCGGCCAGGACGCCCGCGGGAGCGGTGATAGCCTCAATCCCGTGCCGCGCGATCAGCGTGACGTCCTGCTTCTTGACGGAGGTGACCGTCAACTCCGCCGTCCGGGCATTCATGTCCCAAACGAGTTTATCCAGCTTCGCGAAACTGCGGAGCAGCATGCCGGAGATGGAGCCTTTCGCAAGCAACGGGGGAAGCGCGGGCAGCACCTCAATCACGCCGGGCCGCGAATAGGCCAGCATCTCCATGACGATCGCGGGAATGCCGCCATGCGCATCGGGGACCGGCACGCCATACGGCTCGCGCGAACATCGAAGGCCGGAACCGATGTAGCCCTGCTCCATCAACTGTCGCAGTTGCACATCCACGATGATGTTATCTTTGAGCCGCGCCCCAACCAGGGCGCGATGGCAGCGATCGTAAGCGGCCATGGTCTCGCCCGCGACGGCCGTGGCGAGCGTATCGAAGGTGCGCCTCCGGTCGGCTATGTCCGCCGCCCGAGCCAGTTGTGGCGTGCGGTCGGGATCGATTTCATCGCCCGGCCATGCACCGTAGAGATGCGACACGTGACGGTGGGTGTAATGCTCCTGAATGGTCGGCCACGCCCACTCCTTCAGCGTGCCGTCCGGTTCGAGCAGGTAGGGCGGCATCTTGGCCAGCATCGCCCTCCATTTCGGCACGCTGTCGGCGTCGGCTCCCAGAGTCTCCGCGGCCTGGATCAGATGCGTGAGAACTTCCCGGCACACCGCGATATCCATGGTGGCATTGATCAGTGTGGGTGCGGACGGATCCGTGCTGGAGGCCGCGTTCTCCGGCGAAATGGATGGGACGAACATGTAATTCCCGTTCTTGTCCGTCGCCGTCAGGAAATCTTCGTAGAACAGCGCCAGTTCCTTATATGCCGGCACAACGCGATTGCGGAGAAACTCCTTGTCTCCGGTGACCAGGTAGTGTTCCCAGAACTGGCGCATGCGCCAGCCTCCGCCGGAAATCCAGTAGGGCCAGATTCCAATCGCGGTGTTGGCTGTGTAATAGTGACTGACGCCGATCCCCTTGTCAGGGAAAAGCGAACACGAGGCGCCGCGAAAACCGAAGATGTTCTTCGCGTTTGCGCGGTAATCCGAAGCCAGGCTCTCCATCCAGTCGAAATACGCTTCCATGCCTTCGCTCAAGCCGCCCTGTACGGCGCTCGCTGTTTGCAGGTCAATAGTGGAGTTCACCCAAGGCGCGATGCTGGAGTATTCGCCGCTGTTGAGGATGAACCAGTGGCGTCCCATTTGGAAGATCTTCTCCAGCAGAGCCGGCGAGAAATCCGGTCTGGAGCGCTGATCTGCCAGAAGCTCCTCCACGGACATGCCCGATTGCGAGGCGCCGCCGAAATCGACGGTGACGCGGTTCAGCATCTCCGACTGAAGTTTCTGGTGGCGCGCCAGCAATGCGGAATAGTCCGGGGCGATCTGCTCCACGGCCTGCCGCACCGCGTCCACCTTCTGATCGCTGTAATCGGCGAACCATTCGATGCGCGTCAGAAGCAGTACCGACGACGCCCCCTCGATCGTGAGCGCGCCGCCGTCCATTCGCGCCGATCCGCCGCTGCGCGCAACCCGAACCACGCCGCCGTATCCGCTGTTGTCCACGGAGGGATCCAGGCGGCACCTGTAAATCAGGCGCTGTTCGTTCGCGTCCTGCCGGACCTCGTTGGACTCGACGCCCTTGGGCGGGGCCACTTTCGGCGGCGATCCCGATCCGCCAAGATTGAACGCTTCTCGATCGGGCGCGGTAGCGCCGATTCCTGCGTGGCTGCCCCAATCCATGCCGGAGCGCTCGCTCCATTCCGCGGACTTCTGCAAGGAGATTCGGACATTCACGGTCCCACCCGCAGGCGCGGTGAGCAAGTGAACCACCACGTTATCGGGCCGGGAGGTAAACGCCTGGCGCAACCAGTCGCCGTGATCGTCGGTCCAGGCTACTTTGATCTCGCCGCTTTCGAAATCGAGCGTGCGGAGATAATTCCTGGCCTGCCCGGCTTTCGGGGATTCCAACTGCATGAGGAACGCGGGCACGGTCAAGTGCGGCTCCGTGTCCTGCTTGATGGGGCTGTTATTCATGTGTTGGAGGGCGAGCGCGATGGCGTCGCGGCCCTTTCCCTCCAGCGCCAGTTGCCGCACCTGCGGGAAAATGTCCGCTACTTTCGGGGCCTCCACGGGCTTCTTCCATGGCATTAGCAGGCTCTCGTGGTGGAAGAGGATCTGCTCTGAGTACGGATCTCCCATCAGCTCGATGCTCATGGCTCCATTGCCCGAGATCAGCGCATCGCTTACGGCGCTGCCGGGCGCGATGCTGCAAAGACCGCGCTGCGGAACGGCCTTTCGCCGGACGCGTTCCGCAATCGGCATTGGCGCGATGTGGTACGGGTTCGCCGGGGCCGGCAGCTTGGGCAGAAACGGATCCTTCCTCGCGCGGTTCAGATATTCGGCCGGACGATTGTCGCCCGGCGGCGCTGCTGCCGGCACCGACGTTTCCTGCACCTGGCCCTCGGCGAGCGTCTGCGATGCGTCTAGAGAGACTATCAGGCCGGCGGCGGCGCCGCTCGTTTTGAAGAAATCTCTGCGTTTCATATCTGCTCTCCTGGTGTTACGCGGACATCAACCCACCCACTTGACCCAATCCAGCGGATTGCGCCGTCCGAGCTTCAGATGAATCTCCACCGGTTTCTTCTCCGGCAAGTGCAGTTCGCAGGCCGCCTTGCCGGGCTGCGGCTGAGCCGCCAAAGCGCCGCGCGACGCGGTTACCGCTTCGATGCCGTACCGCGCCATCAATGTGACGTCCTGCTTCCTGACCGAGGTGACCGTCAGGTCCACTGTCCGGGCGTTCATGTCCCAGGCCAGTTTGTCGAGCCGCGCGAACGTGCGGAGGAGCATCCCGTTGATGGACCCTTTCACCAGAGACGGAGGCAGGGCCGGAAGCACTTCGATAACGCCCGGGCGCGAGTAGGCCAGCATTTCGATCATGATCATATGAAGCCCCCCCTGCGCGTCCGGGATCCCGGCCGCCTGGTAGGGATCGTGAGAACACCGCAGCGTTGGCCCGACGTTGCCCTCTTCAATCAGCTGCCTGAATTCCGTATCCACCATGTAGGCGTCCTTGGTGCGCGCTCCGACCAGGGCGCGATGGCAGCGGCCGTGAGCGGCCAGTCGCTCCGGAACGCGGTGGCGGTTGGCGATCACTACCGCCTTGGCCAGTTGCGGCGTGCGGTCGGGATCGATCTCGTCGCCCGGCCAGGCGCCGTAGAGATGCGATATATGGCGCTGGTTGTATCGCTCCGCCAGCGTGGGCCACGACCATTCTTTCATGGCGCCGTCCGGCTCCAGCAGGTAAGGCGGCAACTTCGCCAGCATCGCCTTCCACTTCGGAACGCTATCGGCTTCGATGCCCAAGAGCTCGCAGGCCTGCACCAAATTGACCAGCACTTCCCGGCAGACCGAAATATCCATGCTGGAATTGATCACCAGCATGCAGGACGGGTCGAGGTTGCCGGGGTTGTTCTCCGGCGAGAAGGATGGAACAAAGATGTAGTTCCTGTTCTTGTCGGTAACAGTAAGGAAATCTTCGTAAAACAGAGCGAGGTCTTGGTATGCCGGCACGACGCGCTTGCGCAGGAACTCCAGGTCCCCCGTTACCAGGTAGTGATCCCAGAACAGGCGCACGCACCAGCCTCCCGCGGAAAGCCAGTACGGATGCGGCCACGTCTCACCGGTCGAACCGGCGTAGTCGTACATTTTATCGACGCCCTCGTCTTTGGTCGGGGTGAGCGAATAATGGGCGCCGCGCATTCCGTAAATGTTCTTCGCGTTGGTCCGGTAGTCGGGATACAGACTCTCCATCCAGTTGAAGTAGGCGTCCATACCTTCCCTGTGATCGCCCTGCGGGCC
>Ga0134126_10012435_pt1 | contig 10757 bp, 10 predicted proteins | sample KB31752_FD_96881 | JGI IMG/M metagenome (GOLD analysis project Ga0134126, IMG submission 96881) | Terrestrial soil microbial communities with excess Nitrogen fertilizer from Kellogg Biological Station, Michigan, USA - KB3-175-2 | ecosystem: Environmental > Terrestrial > Soil > Unclassified ...
CGCGATGCCCCGCTCTCCGTACCTCGGCGACACGGATCCGGCTCGCTGGTCTGAGGGCTGGCTGCACACTCGCGACGCTGGTTCGGTCGATCCGCGCACCGGGCTCATGCGTGTGCTCGGCCGTCGTGATTCGCAGGTCTCGGTCGGCGGTCTCAAGGTCGATCTGACCGAGGTGGAGCACACGCTCGCCGATCTGCCCGAGGTCGAGGGCGCGGTGGTCGTGTTCGACAAGGCGGTCGAGGCGTACGTCGTGCTGCGCAATCCGGATGCGCAGACCCGAGTTCGGGAGCTGCTCGCCCAGCGTCTCGCCGCGTATAAGAGACCGCGCGTCCTGCACGTTGTCGAGCGTCTGCCGCGCACCGCGACCGGGAAGCTCGTGCGGGACCAGACGGTGTTGCAACAGACCGCGCCGCAGCAGGAGCAGCCGCGACAGACGCAGTCGCAGGAGGCAGCGACACGCGGCGCGCCGCAAGCCGGCGCCGCCGAGCTGAACCTCGCCCGCTGAGCCGCGCGCGGGCCGACCACCACCGCCAACGCTGTCCGAGCAAACCCGCCGATCCGCGTCCACCACCCGGTTCAACCCCGGCGGCGGCTTCCCTATCGCCTCCGACTTCCACGCCTGCCACCGCTTTGCCGCCGCTCCCCCACCGTTTCGAAAGGACGTCTCCGCGAGATGAGCGATGACGAGATCCGCGAGTTCATCATCCAGTCGCTGAGCGCGATGAATTACGACGTCACCGACGTCGGCGCCGACACCCTGCTCGGTCCGGCCGGCGCCGATCTGGAATCGCTTGCCCTGGCCGAGCTCTCGGTACGGGTCGAGGACCAGTACGGCGTCAGGTTCGACGACGACGAGGCGGAGAAGCTGGTCGCGATGACCATCGGCGAGTTCGCCCGCGCCGTGGCCGAGCGCCTCGAGTCCGCATCGGCGGCGGGACGCTGACCGTGTCCGGCTTCCCTGAGCGCGCCGAGCTCCTGACGATGCTCGCGGCCTTCGGCGACCGGAGACCGGAGCAGGTGCCGGAGCACCTCGACTCGATGGAGCTGGCCTGGCTCATTCATCAGGTCGAGGAGCGCTACGGGCGGCGGATCGACCTGGACGACGCGGCTTTGGCCCGCATGACGAGCGTCACCAGCGCGCAGCAGGTGCTGCGCGACCACGTCTTTGAGGCGGCCGATGACTGACGCGGTCCACCTTGCCCGACACCCGGTCGCGTTGCGCGGCCCCGAGCCCGTTGTGATCAGCGCCGCGGCCGTGGCCAGCGCTTTCGGACGCGGTGTCGAGCCACTGCTGTCCGCGGTCCTCGACGGCGCGCCCGGGTTCCAGGCGGTGCGCCGCTTCGATGTCGCGCAACGGCGGGTCGGCGTGGCCGCCACATTGCCGGGATCGCCCTCGCTGGGCGACGAGCTGGACCGGGTTATCGGCGAAGCCTGCGACGAGGCCGGGCTCTCCCCCGCTCTACGCGCGCAATCTCCGCTCTACCTCGCGGTTCACGGCGATCCGGACCTGCCGAGGGTGAGCGGAGCCGAGGCAGGCAGGCATGGCGCGGACGCGTTCGCGCGATCGGTCGCGAAACGCAGTGGGCTGTCAGACGAGACAGCGCGCGCGTACACCTCGGCCTGCGTCGCCGCGAGCACGGCGGTGGCCGATGCCGCGGCGGCCGTCGCCAGGGGGCGGGTGAGCAGGGTGGTTGTCGCGGCCGGTTACTTGGTCGATCCGGATCAATTCGCACTCTTCGATGCCGGTCGCGCGCTGGCCCCCGACGGCAGAGTGCGGCCGTTCAGCGCGCGGCGCGGCGGGCTGCTGTTGGGCGACGGCCTTGGCGCAGTGGTGATCGAGTCGGCTGCGGCTGCCGCGCGCCGTGGAGTCAAGGCGCTGGCTCGGCTGGCCGGGTGGGGACGCGCCGGGGACGCGTATCACGTGTGCCGTCCGCGACCTGACGGCGCCGGTCTCGCGCGAGCGATCACGGCTGCCGCGCAGCGGGCATCGATCCGCGCCGAGGCGATCGGCTACGTCAACGCGCACGGCTCGGGCACCGCACACAGCGACGCGGCCGAAGCCGCCGCGCTGCACTCGGCGCTGGGCGAGTCGGCCGAGACAGTACCGGTCAGCTCCACCAAATCAGTGCACGGTCAGGCACTTGAAGCCGGTGCGCTGGTGGAGCTGATCGTGACGCTGCACACGCTGCGCGCCGGGCAGCTCCCGGTCAACGCCGGCTATCTCGGGCCGGACGAGGAATGCCGTCTGAATCTGGTGCTGGCACCCGGTCAGACTCGCTCGATCGACTATGCGCTGAGCATCAACAGCGCGTTCGGCGGAGCGAACACCGCCCTGCTGGTAGGTGCGCCGTGATACCCCTGGTCAGCCCGAACACGATCGGTGACGCGCCGTCAGTGCGCGTCATAGCAACTCCCCCAGCGGTGACGAGCTTGGCGGGCCGCGCCGAAGCGGCCGGTTTCGCGGTGGTGGCGGCGCCGACCTGGCCGCAATCCCCGGCAGATATCGCGCCGCCGGCGGTGGCCGGGTTCGTGACCTCTTCCTTCAGTCCGCTCGCCATAGAGGCCGCCCGGCGCTGCTTCGAGCAGCTGGCGAATTCGATGGCAGGCACAGCCGAGACCGAAGCGTCGTCCACGGGGGTAATCATCGTCAGCTCGCTCGGCGACATCGCTGGGGCGCGGCACGTGGCGCAGACCGTCGATGCCGGGACGCGGGTCGGCCCGCTGCTGTTTTTCCAGTGCGTGCCGAACGCGGTAGCTGGTCATATCGCGGCGCGGTGGGGGCTCGTCGGGCCTGTTATTTGCCTCGGTGATGAGCGATCCGCGCTCGACGCCGCTGGGCTGCTGATCGAAGACGTAGATGCCGGCGCGGTGTTGCTGATTCGGGTCGAGCAGGCGGCGACCGCGGACGAGCCCGACCGCGCCGAGGCGGTCCTGCTGACCGCGAGCGCTCCGGCGCACGAGAGGAGTCGGGCATGAGCGACCGCAGTGAAAGCAACCGCGGCGTGGTGATCACCGGCATCGGCCTGGTGACGCCGGTCGGCGAAAGCGCCGACGCGATCATGTCGGCGATGTGCGAAGGACGGTCGGGACTCAGCCGTCCGCCGCGGGATCACCCGCTCGCCGAGTCGCTGGAGGTCGCTGGCTTCGCGCCGCCTATCGATCCGACGAGCGTGCTGCCTCCGCCTGAGACCCGAGTGGTGGACCGGTACGTCGTAATGGCGCTCAAGGCCGCCGCCGATGCGTTGGCCGACGCCGACCTCGTCGTGGGCCGCGATGTGGACCCCTTCCGGATCGCGGTGATCGTGTCGGGCACCGGGGGTCTGGCCACCTTGGCAGAGCAGGTAGTCATCCGGACACAGCGCGGACGACTGGGCGTCAGTCCATATCTGTTGCCTGGGATGTTGCCGAACATGGGCGCGGCCCGCATCGCCATCAAGTACGGCATCCGCGGCTACAGCTCGTCGATCGGCACCGCCTGCGCGGCCGGCGCCCAGTCGATCGGGGAGGCGACGCGGCTGCTGCGCGCGGGAGAGGCCGACGTGGTCGTGTGCGGTTGCAGCGAGGCTCCGCTGTTCCCGACGCTGGCTGACACCTTCGCCAACGCGCGCGCGCTGGCCCGCGGCTGGGGACACGACCCGGCCGCCGCGAGCCGCCCGTTCGACCGGCGGCGGGCTGGCCTCGTGCTCGGCGAGGGCGCCGGCATCCTTGTGCTCGAACGGGTCGAGCACGCGAACGCACGCGGCGCGGCGGGCTACGCGGATGTGTCCGGCTGGGGCGCCACCAACGACGCGCACCATCCCACGATGCCCGACCCGGAGGGCGGCGGCGCCGCCGAATGCATCCGCCGTGCGCTGGCCGACGCACGGATCACGCCCGGCGACGTCGGCTACCTCAACGCCCACGGAACGAGCACGAAGCTCGGCGACGTGGCCGAGGCGCGGGCCATCCGCGCCGCGTTCGGCGCGCAGCTTCCGCCGGTCAGCTCGACGAAGGCGGTGACCGGGCACATGCTCGGCGCCTCCGGCGTCGCGGAGGCCGCGGTCACGGTGCTCGCGCTGCGGCGCGGACTGCTTCCGCCGACGCAGAACCTTGACGATCCGGACCCGGACTGCGAACTCGACCACATCCGCAAGGCGCCGCGGCAGGCGCAGCCGGCCTACGCCTTGTCGAATTCGTTCGGCTTCGGCGGCCACAACATCAGCCTCGTCTTCGGCCAACCGAGTACCCGGCTCGTCCGCGAGGTCTGACGCGAGCAAACCGTGCATCCGAGACCTGAGAACCGAGACCCGAGAACCGAGACCAGATTCGTGACAACGACCGTTCCGTGCCGCGACACCGCGCGGCCGCCGGCGAAAGGAAGGTGAGCGAAGTGGATGTGCTCGCAGTCGACCACGTCGAATTCTTCACGGGCGACGCCCGGCAGGCGGCTTTCGTGCTGTGCCGCGCGTTCGGCTTCCGCATCCTCGGCCAGGGCGGGCCGGACACCGGCGCGCCGGGGCGGCGCAGCCTGCTGGTCGGGCACGGTGGCAGCAGAGTGCTGATGACCTCCGGGCTGGCCGCGCATCACCCGGCCGCCGACTATGTGGCCCGGCACGGCGACGGCGTCGCGGTGATCGCGTTCCGGGTGGAGGACGCCGCGGCCGCTTATGCCGAGTCCGTCGCGGCCGGAGCGATACCGCTGCAGCAGCCGCTCGTGCGCGAGCGCGACGGCGAGCGGGTTGTCACGGCGGTTGTCTCAGGGTTCGGCGACGTCGCGCACCGCTTCGTGGAGCGCAGCGGTCCCGGCGCCGAGTTCCTGCCCGGTCTCGTCGAGATGGCCGAGTCGCCGGCCGCGGACAGCACGCAACTGCTGACCGCGATCGACCACGCCGCCTTCTGCGTGCCCGCCGGCGAGTTGGAGCCGACGGTGCGCCACTACCGCAAGACCTTCGGGTTCGAGCCGATCTTCGAGGAGTACGTGGCGGTCGGCGACCAGGGCATGTTCTCGCAGGTGGTACAGAGCGCGTCCGGCGCGGTGACCTTCACGTTGATCGAGCCGGACACCAGCCGCCGCCGCGGCCAGATCGACGACTTCCTGGCCTGGCACGGTGGACCGGGCGTGCAGCATGTGGCCTTGAGCACCGGCGACATCGCCGGGGCGGTGGACGCCTTCAGCGCGCGCGGAGCCGGATTCGCGCCCACCCCGGCCGCTTACTACGAGGAACTCGGCGCGCGGCTCGGCCCGATCGACATCCCGGTAGAGCGGCTCAGTTCGCGCGGCATCCTGGCCGACCGCGATCACTGGGGCCTGATGTACCAGATCTTCGCCCGGTCGATGCACGTGCGCAACACCTTCTTCTGGGAGCTGATCGAGCGGCACGGCGCGCGCACGTTCGGCACCAGCAACATTCCCGCCCTGTACGCGGCGAAGGAGCGGGAGCTGTGCGCCGTGCGCGACGCCGCGTTAGCCGACACTGCGTCTACCAACGCTGCGTCGATCAACACCGTGCGGAGGCCCGCGTGACCGTCTCATCCCCGCCCCTCTCGTCACCGCCGATCCCGCCGCTCACCGAGGCGCAGCGGGCCCTGCTCCCCACCGATGACGAGGTGGCCCATTACGAAGAGCACGGCTGGTACTTGACCAAGAAGCTGCTCACCGACGAGGAGGTCGACGAGCTGGTTGAGGCGAGCGAGCGGTACTACGCCGGCGAGCGAAGCAGGAGCCTGCCGCTGCGGCCGCCGCGCCTGGCCTATTGGGAGCCCGGCCACGGCGCGGTGCAGCGGCACAACGACTACGTCCACGTCGAGAGCGACCCGATCGCGCGGATCCTGCGCAAGCCGCTGATCGGCGCGGTCGCGGCGCGGCTGGCCGGGGCCGAGGCAATCCGCGTGTTCCAGTCCACGCTCATCTACAAGCCGCCGGTGCCCGACGAGCCGAGCAACATCGTGCCCTGGCACTTCGACAAGCACTACTGGGCCACCAGCACCTCCGAGCGGATGCTGACCGCGTTCATCCCGTTGCACGACTGCGGCCCGCGCATGGGCACGATCACCATGATCGACGGCAGCCACCGGTGGAAGGAGGTGGGCCGCGAGGACTCCATGACCAAGCACTTCGCGGACCGCGACAAGTCAGACCTCGAACGGGTCCTCGCGGAGAACGCCGCTTTCAACAACGCCGAGGTCCGCAAGGTGCAGATGGAGATCCCCAAGGGGCACCTGAGCTTCCATCACTGCCGCACTTATCACGGCAGCGGACCGAACCGCAGCGACCGGCCACGGCGCGCCGTCTCGCTGCACCTTCAGGACTCGGCCAATGAATACCGCCGGTTCGAGCTGAGCGACGGCAGCACCGTGGCGTACAACCACGACACGCTGGTGCGCCGGCTCGCGGACGGCCGGCCCGACTACGCCGATCCCGAGTACTGCCCGGTGATCTGGAGCGATGGTGCCGAAGCCCTCTAGCGCCGATCTGAACCGGGCCGATCTGTACCGGACCGTGCGGTTGATCCGCCGGTTCGAAGAGCGGGCGATCGAGCTGGTTCGATCCGGCGTGATCGTCGGCGGCATTCACCCTTATATCGGCCAGGAGGCGATCGCGGCCGGAGTGTGCGCCGCGCTGCGCCGCGATGACTTCATCACCAGCACGCATCGCGGCCACGGGCACGTGCTGGCTAAGGGCGCTGATCCAGCGCGGATGCTGGCGGAACTGGCCGGCCGAGTCACCGGGCTCAATCGCGGGCGCGGCGGATCGATGCACGCGGCCGATTTCGCCGTGGGCATTCTCGGCGCCGACGCGATCGTGGGCGCCGCGGCTCCGATCGCGGCGGGCGCCGCCTGGGCGTCCCGGCAGGCCGGAGCGGATCGGGTCACCGCCGCGTTCTTCGGCGATGGCGCGGTCAACCAGGGTGTCCTGCTGGAGACGTTCAACCTGGCGGCGCTGTGGCGGGTGCCGGTCGTGTTCGTCTGCGAGAACAACGGGTTCGCCACCTCGACGCGGACCGGCGACGCGGTGGCGGGCACGATCGTCGGGCGCGGCGAGGCATTCGGCATCCCAGCGCGCACGGTAGACGGCATGGACCCGGAGTCGGTCTACGAAGCCACGGCCGAGGCGGTGGCCCGCTCCCGCGCGGGTGACGGGCCGTCACTTCTTGAGTGTGTGACCTATCGGTTCGACGCGCATCACACCTTCGAGTACGCCGCTCGACCCCGGTATCGCAGTGCCGAGGAGGTGGAGACCGCGCGGGCGCGCGACCCGCTGGACATCCAGGGCTCGCGATTGTCCGGGGCCGCGCGGGCGCGGATCGATGCCGAGATCGAGGAGCTGCTCGCGGAGGCGGTGCTGTTCGCGACCGGCAGCCCACATCCGGACCCTGATTCAGCGCTGGACTACCTTTACGCCGACGGCACCCGGACCAGGAGCGGGGTGGGCTGATGGCTAACCAGTCGTATCTCAAGGCCCTCAATCGGGCACTCGGCGACGAGATGGCGCGCGATCCCGCGGTCTGTGTCTTCGGCGAGGATGTCAGGTCCGCGGCCACAAACGTGACGGCAGGCCTGCTGGGACGGTTCGGGCCGCAGCGGGTACTCGACACGCCGATCTGCGAGCAGGCGTTCACCGGCTTCGCGACCGGCGCAGCGCTGGCCGGGCTGCGTCCGCTGATCGAGTATCAGATTCCCGCGCTGCTCTTCCTTGCCTTTGAGCAGATCGCGGACCAGGCGCACAAGGTGTCGTTGATGACCGGCGGTCAGGCGCGGGTGCCGGTGACGTATCTAGTGACCGGCTCCGGTTCGCGGGAGGGCTGGGCCGGGCAGCACTCCGATCATCCCTACAGCCTGTTCGCGCACATCGGTGTGAAGACCGTGGTCCCGGCCACGGTCCGGGACGCGTATGGCCTGCTGGTCTCGGCGATCCGGGATGACGATCCGGTCGTGCTCTTCGCGCCGTCTGGTGCGATGCGCCGGCGCGAGGATGTGGACTTCGCCGAGGTGGCGCCGGTTCCGCTCGGGGTCGGCCGGGTGCAGCGGCCCGGTACGCAGGTCACCGTCGTCGCCATCGGGCATCTGGTGCACGACGCGCTCGCGGTGGCTGACGAGCTGGCCGAGGAGGTCTCGGTCGAGGTCTTCGACCCCAGGACGGTGCATCCCTTCGACTGGTCCGGGCTGGCGGCCAGCCTCGGGCGCACCGGGCGGCTTGTCGTGTTCGACGATGCGAACCGGTCCTGCGGGATCGGCGGGGAAGTCGTGGCCACGGCGGCCGAGGGGATGCGGCTGATCGCGCCGCCGAGGCGGGTGACCCGGCCGGATGGCGCGGTCCTGCCGTTTGCCCTGCAACTCGATCGGGCCTTGCAGCCGAGCCGGGAGCAGTTGCGCGCGGCGATTCTCGCGAGCGTCGGATCGACGCAGCTGGCAGGCGCGGCGCATGGCTGAGGAGACAGCACGCTCGCGCGCGGTCCCGATTGCGAACCAGAGGGAGAAAACGTCATGAGTATCGCCGGCATCCGGGCGGCGCTGGCCGCGGATCCCGAGCTCGGCGCGGGCAACGTTTTGCCAAAGCTGATCGAGCACGGCGCCCCACTCGACGGCCCCGGCCTCGCGTTCGATCGCGCGGTGGACGGCCTACCGGCTTGGCACGGACTCACCCTCGGGCAGTTGCACGAGCGAGTCACGGCCCGCGCCGCGTGGCTGCGCCGCCAGGGCGTCGGTCCGCGCGACCCGGTCGCCGTGCACGTGTCGAGCTCGGCCGACTGCTTCCTGAACACCCTGGCCTTGAACTGGCTCGGCGCCATTGCGGCCCTGATGAATCCGGATCTGCCCGCCGACGTCGCGGCCGAGTACATCAGGCGGCTGCGAGCCACGGCCCTGCTCACGGACGGCGAACACCGGCAGCGGCTGGCTGGCCAGGATCTGGGCGTCGGCCTGCTGATCGACGCCGCCGAGACAGGCACCGGCGATCCGGCCGCCGCTCCCCCGCCCTTCCGGCTGCACGATGACGATCCGATCGCCATCACCCATTCATCCGGCACGACGCGGATGCCTGCAGCGGTCGTGCACTCGCATGGCAGCTTGTTCGCCGCGACCCGGATCATTCGGCTCGGCTCACCGCGCGCGCAGGGTACCGAGCGGATTCTCAGCGCTCTGCCGTCCGCGCACGCGGCCGGGATCATGACCGTCAATCACGCTTTATGCAATCGCAGCGAGCTGCTTTACCTCTCCCAGCAGCGCGACGGCGCCGCGATCTTGGACGCGATCGCGCGCTGGCGGCCCAGCGGGGTCTTCGGCTTCGCGGTCACCTGGGCCGAACTGGCCCGATACGACCTGACCGAGTACGACCTCGAGTCGGTGTCGCTGTGGTTCAACACCGGGGACTGCGTACACGAACCGCACGTGCGGCACCTGGTCGCGGCCGGTTCGCGCAACACGGTCACCCGAGAGGGCGTCAGGCGAGTTCCGGGATCCAGCTTCGTGGACGGGCTGGGCTCGACCGAAATGGGTCACTCGGCCTTCCACATCACGCACCGTTCCGACACCGAGCGGTACGGCCGGTGTGTCGGATTGCCGCATGTGTTCGCCGACATCGCGCTGCTCGACCTGGCGACCGGTCAGCAGGTGCCGGTCGGCGAGGTCGGCCACTTCGGCCTGAAGGCGCCGACGCTGGCGCCTGGCTACTGGAACGACTCGGTGAACACGTATCGCAACCGGCTCAACGGCTACTACCTGACCGGCGATCTGATGTACCGCGACGCGGAGGGCTACTACTACCACGTCGATCGCGCGGTCGATTCGGTGGACCTCGGCGGCGGCGAGTGGCTGTACACGGCCATGTCCGAGGAGCGCATCCTCAAGGCCTGTCCGGATGTGCGCGACTGCACGATCGTCGCCGCGCCCTCCGACGACGGCGTGTTCACCGACGTCCTGCTGAGCCTGCATACGTGGGCTGATTCGAGCGTGGATCGCACCGAAGCGATCCGGGCCGCGTTGTCCAGCGCCGCGGCGGCCACGCTGCGCAAGGTCATCGTGGTCGATGACGGGCAGCTGATCCTCGGTCCCACCGGCAAGGTGCGCAAATTCCTGATGCGGCAGCGGCACCTGGCCGAAACGGTCGCGTGAATGTCGAGCAAAGCTGAGCGGCCTAAAGCTGAGCGATACCGGGGCACGCGGTGACCGCGCTGCTGGACGTCGCGGTCCACCTGCCCGAACAGCGGGTCGCGGTCGAGGAGGTCGCGTCGCGGTATGGGCTCACGCCGATGCAGGTGAAGGTGTTCCGCCGGTATCACAAGCTCGGCGAGGTGCGCCGGGATCCGGGCGGCGGCCTGATCGACCTGCTGCGTGCGGCAATCGCCGGGCTCGAGGGATTGCGCGGCCGCGAGAAGCAGGTCCGGTACGTCGTGCACGCGCGCACGTTCCCTTCGGTCGTGCCCTACCCGCTGCATCCGGTGCACGATCTGTGCCGCGAGTTCGGGTTGGCGCAGGCCAGTGCGTTCTCCGTCGGGCATCACGCTTGCGCCTCGGGGCTGCTCGCGCTGGACGTCGTCGGCCGCCTGCTGGCCGCTGATCCGGATCCCGACGCTCTCGCGCTGGTCGTCGCCGGGGAAAAGACGTTCACGGCGGAGGCCGAGATCCTGCGGGACACCACGTTCTTCAGCGAGGGCGCATCGGCCTGCCTGGTCGGACACGATGGTCCACGTGACCGGATGCTGGCCTATGCCGTGGACCAGCGCGGCGAGTACGACGACGACGCGGAGGAGGTCGCGCTGGCGTTCCAGCGCGACTACGCG
>Ga0134126_10012436_pt1 | contig 10757 bp, 6 predicted proteins | sample KB31752_FD_96881 | JGI IMG/M metagenome (GOLD analysis project Ga0134126, IMG submission 96881) | Terrestrial soil microbial communities with excess Nitrogen fertilizer from Kellogg Biological Station, Michigan, USA - KB3-175-2 | ecosystem: Environmental > Terrestrial > Soil > Unclassified ...
AGCGCGCGTCGTAATCCGACGCGTCTGACGCGTAGCTATCCCACGTGCCTCCCGCGTCTAGGGGATGTTGCGACAACCTTCGCCTGCAACGTCTGCCAAACGGCTAAAGTGGCGTTGAGATCCCTGCGAAGATCCGAGTATGTACGGTAAAACGATGGCACGGGCGCCTGATCACTGGTGCCTTCGACCATCTCCAACAGGGCCGCTGCCTGTCCGTTGATCCTGCTGAAGCTGGTGTTGCCTTTGACGGGCGGCACGGCGTAGGACCCGCCCGAAAGGCCGATGGACGCGTCCTTGACGGTACCGGTCAAATTGGCGATTCGCTTCCGCAGCGCTTTTGCGCCTTCGCTCGACCCGGCTGCCTGAGGCGATGTCAACTTCGCGGCCCACGCATTCGCCTGCTCGAAGGCCCTCTTGCTGGCCGCCATGAGCGTGACGATTTGCTGCGAAAGCGCCAATTGCCGGCGCATGCCGGCCATCGCCGCCGGTGAGTCGTCCGCGCGCGGATCCTGTTTCAGCGTCACCGGTTGAACGTACGCGACTCCGTCGACGGTCAGCCTCACCACATAGTCACCGGGGAGCGCCAGCGGCCCTTGCGGGATGAAGGGCGTGTCTTGCGGCACTGCCCCCATGGACTGATCGAAGAACAAGGCAGGGGGCGTCGGGTAGCGCATGTTCCAGGTCACGCGATGCTCACCTGCAGTCGAAGGCAATGGCCGCAATGGCCGTGCCCAGAAAGCCGGTGTGGGCGGCAGAGGTTGCTCGAGCGGCGCGATCGGAGCGTTCGAGTACGAGCGCACGAGATTCCCCCGCGCGTCGAAAATCTGCAGCTGCACATTGCGCGCGGGCCGTTGCAGGTAGTAATCGATTACCACCCCGCGAGGCGGATTCTTCCCATGGGGGACCTCTGGCGGAAACGGGGTGTCCTGGTCGATATCGGCCTGGACCCGGATCGCGGGTTGTGGGCGGTAGAGATACACCTGCCGATCCGCAAGGCCGGCCGTCAACTGCTCGAGCGGCGAGATGTCGTCCAGGATCCAAATGCCGCGGCCGTAGGTTGCCGCAATCAGATCGCCGTCGTGAATCCTCAAGTCATAAAACGAGGTCGTCGGAAGGTTCAGCCGCAGCGATTGCCAGTGGTCACCGTCATCGATCGACGCGTAAACGGAGGTCTCCGTGCCTGCGAACAGCAAACCCTGTTTGTGTGGGTCCTCGCGCAGTACTCGCACAAAACTGCCCGTAGGCTGATCTCTCGGCAGGCCGGTAACGATGCTTTGCCACGATTTGCCGAAATCGCGCGTGCGATAGATGCGTGGCGAATAATCCGCCGCTGCATTATCCCGCACCGCCGCGTAGGCCTCGGAGGGATTGAAGTGGGAAGCCTGAATGTCGATGACGCCATGGATCGACATGTCCGGTGGAGTTACGTCCCGCCAATGCTGCCCGCCATCCGTCGTCAGGTAGGCGACTCCATTGTTGCTGCCCGTCCAAATCACCCCGGCCCGTACGGTTGAAGGCGACAACGACACGAGTGCATCGCCATGATGAATGCCTTTCGGATCGGGTAGGGGTGGCTTCCCGGGATGGGCGGTAAGGTCCGGACTGATCCTTCGCCAGTGATCACCGCCGTCCTGGCTCTTCCAGACGTTCTGGGTACCGTAATACAGCACACCCGGATCCTGTGGCGAAAACACGATGGGAGCGGAAACGGCCCGTCTGAAATCCGTGTCGCTGACGGCGCTGATGGCGCCCACACCGAAATCGATACTCTGCGCGCCCCATGTCCTGCGATTCACCTTTTGCAGAAAGCCCCAGGGGCCGTTGGTGAATATGACGTCCGGATGGGCGGGATCGACCGCCACGAAGCCCGATTCCCAGCCGGGCAGGGGAAACCAATCGAGGTCGCTGATCTTGCCGAGCGGACCTCGACTGGCGATGGCGAACGCGCCGCTATCCTGCTTGCTGCCGTAGATCCAGTAGGGATACCGGTCATCGGTGGCGATCTTGTAGATCTCGGCCGTCTTCTGGTTGTACCACGAGCTCCAGGTTCGACCGCGGTCGAGACTGATCGCCGCCCCTTGATCCCCACCGTACACGATATGGCGTGGATCGGTCGGATCGATCCACCACTGGTTCGGGTCGTCGCCCCCGGGGGCTCCTTTGAAGGCAACCAAGGTGCGACCCCCATCGGTGGATCGGTAGACACAGGTACCCATTGTGTAGACGACATCCGGATCACGCGGGTCGACCAGGATCTGTTTGCTCGATGTATAAATCGTCCGCGTCGCCAGCGACCAACTGGCGCCGCCGTCATCCGACCGGAAAAGACCCGTGGGGCTCAACAGATAGACGCGCCGTGAATGGGTGCCGACTGCGACCGCGGTCTCCCCGATCGCTTTGGGCTGATTACGGCCCTGCACCTTCGTCCAGGTCAGACCCTCGTCGGTGGACTCGTAGAGACTCGTCGGCCCGGGATGCCGGGGAGGACGCGATGCCTTTGGATCGACGTAAGTTTGCTCCACCGTCGCGAAAATCACGCGCGGATCATCGCTGGCCCAGGACATGTAGGTCGCACCGGACGCCGGCTGCACATCCAGCACCCGCGTCCAGCTTCGTCCTCCATCCGCGCTGCGAAACACCCCGCGTGCTCCGCCTTTGCGGCGATCGATTCCGCGCGTAGCGGCCAGTACCAGGTCGGGATCGTGCGGGTCCACCAGCAGCCAGGCGATCTCGCCGGCATTCATCAATCCGGCACGTTGCCAATGCGCCCCGGCGTCGATGGATTTCCACGCGCCGCTGCTGTAGTGGGAACCAAACACGCTGCCCGTGCCCGCATAGATGACCGACGGTCGCGATTGGGCCACCACCAGTGCCGTGATACCCCGGATGCTGTGGACGGCATCGGTCACCGGGAACCATGTGGTGCCGGCGTCTACGCTCTTCCAGACACCCCCGTTATCGGTCCCCACATACGCAATCGCCGGCTGGCCCTCGACGCCCGCTACGGAATCGATTTTGCCGGCGATGAATGGGCCGATGTTGCGCCACTGCATGCCTTTAAAGAGGGTCGGGTTGACCTGTGCCTGCGTCGTGCCCGCGAAGAACAGCATCGCAGCCGCCACCGCTCCGCGTCTCAATCTATTCATGCGCTTGGTTGTAGTCAGTGAAGTCACGCTAACCCCTTTAGAAAATTCCGAGACTCAAGCCTGCTGCCAGCGTGGCGCCGACCTCTTCGCAACGAGCGAGGTCCGACGGGCCGATCTGCTTGGGTCTCGCGATCTCCTCCGCCGTCTGCGCGTGCGTGCAGACGATGACCGGAGCGGCGATCGCGCGCAGCCGCCAGCCCGTGGCGATGCGCTCGATCTGGCGGGCAGCGTTGGTACCGTCGCTGCCGGCGCAGATGAGAGCGGCGTAGGGGCGGCCCTGGATACGGTCGAGTGCGCGATAGTAGCTGCGGTCAAAGAAATCCTTCATGAGACCGGACACCGCCGCGAGATTCTCGGCACAGGCAAAAAGATAGCCGTCGCTCTGGAGCAGAGCCTCCGGTTCCGTCGCCGGCGCGGGCGACAGGCGCACGGCGATTGCCGGCTCGCGCGCGGCGGCTAGTGCCGCGGCGCGGGCCATTTGCTCCGTGCCGCCGGTGACGGAGTGATACACGATCAGCAGAGTCTTCATCCTCTGGCGAGGATACCAAACGAGACCTCCCGGTCATCGCATTTCAGCCAGGAGCTGCCTGACTCTCGCTGCGTCGTCATTGCTTCGAGCCATCAGTTGCTGTCCCCGCCGATTCTTCCACGGGTCGTTCTCGAGGGAAGCCTTGGAAATGAGCTCAATGGCCTGGCGACGATCGCCGACATAGGTGAGGAGCGCTTCGTGCAGCGGGCCGAGGGAAGAGCTCGAAGGCAACTTGTCCCCGCTTATCCGAGCCTCCATGGCACCCCAGGTGGGGACCACCGTCGCTGCGATCTCACTTCCCCAGGCAGGGCCCGTGATCTGGTGCTTTTGATATTGATCGGCCAACCGACGCGTTCGGTCGACAACCTGGGACTCCTGGGTTCCGAGCCACAGGACATCGACGCGAAACGCCACCTCGGCGGCGGTAAGATGCGGGCCCCGGGCCAGCGGCCAGGCCGCTAGCAGCAGGATGAGCGCTCCCAGCGCGCCTCCGAGGGCAAGACGTTGAGGTTGCTCGCGTCGTGCCTCGGGATTGAGGGGCTGCGCGAGCAGCCACCCGAGCAGAATGCCGCCGATCAGTCCTCCGATGTGGCAAGCGTTGTCGACCCCCTGATGCCCGGCGCCGTAGACGAGGTTGTAGAGAATGAACGTGAACGCGCTCGCGCGCTGACTGGCGGTGATGCTGGTCGGCAGGCGGGTAGCAGGGTTGAGGACGAATGCCAGCCAGCCGCCGATCAGGCCGAAGATGGCGCCAGAGGCGCCTGCGCTGTTCACCCACGGGTGCCACCAGAGACTGGCAAGGCTGCCGCTGAGCCCGGCGAAGAGATACAGGAGGGCGAAGCACCAGGATCCGAAGAGCCGTTCGATCCGGGGGCCGAGCGCAGCGAGTGCCCACATGTTCAGTGCGATGTGCATCAGCCCGAAGTGCAGGAACATGGAGGTGAGAAGACGCCACCACTCACCGGAAAGCGTTGCCGGCCCGTAATTCGTTCCCCAATGAATCAACGTCACCGGGTCGGCAACGAGCCAGCCTGCGCCGTGGCTCGCGGCGGCGAGATAAACGAGCACGTTGGCCGCAACGAGTGCCCAGGTGAGCCAGGGCCGGGTCCCGATCTGCTGCAACGCGTTCGCGAAGGCCTCCTGCTCGGCCCTCGTTCGGGCGAACTCCGTCGTACACGTGGTGGGCAGGGCTTCGGCGATGGCCCGGGCGGCGCTCGCGTCGGTAGCCGCAAAGCGCACGAGCTCCGGCTTCCCGATGCCGGCTTCGGCTTCGAAGCGCACGATCCGTCCCGTCACGGCGACATTGCGGATCTGCGCTGCGGTGAGCTCAACTTGCTGCCGGGCGGGCATCCACAGAAATCGATGGCGCCGCCCCTGCAAGCGGATGACGGTGGTGACGATCGCCAGGGTCCCCTTGCCGGTCCAGTGCCAGCGACTCGAAGGCGCTTTGCCCCACGCGGTGCTTCGGGATGGAGGCAAGAATCGGATGTTCCACCGATCGGAGGCGGCCGAGCCCGCCGGCAGCGCCACCTCTGCGCCCTGAATCGTCATGGTACCCCCCCGCCATCACTCGACACCGACAGTCTACTCTGGTCGACGTAGCGCGGTTGGCTACTGCCTGCGGCCTGCCTCGACAGTATTGGGATTGCGCCATTCATTGTGATGGCCTGATGAGCAGGGGCGGCCTACGGCCATGAGCGGAAATTCCGCTCCCTAAAATGGCTGCCCGATAGCGGTCGTTCCCCAACTCTTGCAGTCAAGCGGGCCAATACGCGTTGAATGGCAATCCCTCTCTGTCCCAGCATCCCCGTGTGAATAGCAGCCCAAGCACGGGTCCTCTGCGCCAGGAGCCGCGTTTTCAAGCGATCCTGGGGAAATTGCCCTTTCCGCCGTTACCGGTAATCGAGTACGCTGACCGCAGTGCCGAGTCGCGATGAAATTACCCGGCATGAGACACGATCAGGCGGAGACTGTCGATGAATCGTCCTTACGGGCTGTTGATCCTGCTTACAACAATAATCGCGGCGGCTCTCGCCTACAACATTGCCACGATTGGCAAGTTCCACGCCTCGAGGCTGCCGCTCGTAATGCGGGTTGTGGATGCCCAAACGGCGGTCGTTGCGCCGGTCGACGGCTTTGCGCTGCCCCAGGGCCTGCATGCGGGCGAGCACATCAATTTGTCGGAGCAACCGCCAGCCAGCCGCATCGTCATAGCAGAACTCCAACCAGGGAATGGCCGGCTTTGGCCTCCAGGTCAGGTCTATACGTTCATGGTCGAGCACGGCGGCGCGCTTCGTCCGGTGCAGGTCGCGACGCTCAGCTCGGCCGCGACCCCTGGCCTTGGATTGACCCGATGGCTGTTCTATTTTGAGGGGCTGTTCACCGGTGCGATCGCGCTGACTGTCGTGTGGTGCGGCCGGAATAGGGCCGCAGTTGGTCTTGCGCTCTTTGCAATTGCCTATCTGCTCGGACGCACCGTGGCATTGATACCCTCGCAGGGAACTATTGGATTCATCGCCCTCATGGGTGCATGGACGCTTTACCTGCTCGCGCGGGTAGGCATGTACGTGATGGCGGAGTCCATGATAGCTGCTGCGCTCAGTCCGCAGGCACGCTCATGGTGGCGCGGCAGCTTCGTCCTGGTGCTCGGTGCCGGCGCCCTGATCGCGATGGGTGGCCCCGTAATTTATGTCACTACGGCATGGGCGGGACTGCTGCGCTCCGGATACAGCGCCATCGTCACCGCGAGCTATCTCGTTCCGGTTGCGCTGTTGTTCGTGAGCTATCACCGCGCACCAGCCGCTCATCGGTTGCGGCTGCGGTGGATGCTCTGGAGCAGCGGGCTGTTCGCGGTGGCGATGGCTTTGGTTAACGCGGGGTTGCTTTCGGAGACCATATATTTATTACCACTGAGCGCAGGGCTGGGCGGATTCCTCTACGCAATTCTGCGTCATCGTGTGGTGGACCTGCAGGTAGTGTTCAGCCGAACCCTGGTGTACGCGATAACCACCAGCCTCGTGCTGGGGCTGTTTGCCTTGTTCGAGAGCTTAATTGAGCGTACCGCGCTCGGCCAGGATGCTGGCTTGATGCTCGAGCTTCTCGTACCCCTTGCTCTTGGAATGTCGCTGAGCGCGGTACACAGGCGCATCGACGACACGGTAGATCGCCTGATCTTCCGGCGCCAGTACCGGGAGGAAACGGCTCTGCGTCGCTTCGCGAGTGAGAGTGCCTTTGTCACCCAGCCGGAGGCTCTGCTCGACATGACCGTGGAGCAGCTCCATCGGCACGTCGGCGCACCGTGGGTGGCCTACTATGAGCGCACCACAGCGGGCTACGCCCGAGTGCGCCAGCGTGGCGAGCACGATCTTCCTCAACTTGTAGCCACCGATGACCTGGCGCTGGTAAAGCTGCGCGCCCATAACAGCGAGGTCGACCTCCACGAGGGGCCCAGTGGCCTGGGCCGGGATGGCTATGCCTTTCCCCTGCGAACGCGCGGCCATCTGCTTGGCGTGCTGCTGGTCGGGCCGCGTCCCGACGAACACTATGCGGCTGGGGAGCGCGAGCTAATCGCGCATATCGCGCACGCTGTGAGCGCCTCTCTGTTCGCCCTGCGGGCGCAGGTCACGGAAGAGCAGCTGACCGCGGCCCGTGCCGAGGTCGAAGCCAGCGCGGCGCGGCTGGACGTAGTTTGTGCGCAAGCTCGAGCCAGCGAGGCTCTTCTCAAGGACTCGCGCGCGCGCGAATCGATGTTGCTGGGTGCATTACGCGCACTAGGTGCTGAGTCAAGGGCCTGACGAGCCGGAGAGCGGACAGTGACGGATGACTGGTTCGGGTCGGGATGAGGCCGATTCGACGGCCTGAGAACGGTCATTTCCAGGGCTGATTTTTGTTGCACAAGAAACAATACTGATGCCCAACGGCTGTATGGTCCCACATCTATGACGCGCTCTACCAGGGCGCTCGTTCCACGCCTGGAAGGCGTAGATCTGATCCGCGGGCTCTCCATTATCGCCGTGGTGCTGCTGCACATCAGCATCTTTGCACATCGGTACAACATCAGCGCCGGGCAGGGTCTGCCGGCCTGGCTGCGTTATCTCCTCTTCAGTAACGGCGGAAATGGCGTATCGGCGTTCTTCGTAGTATCCGGCTTTCTCATTACGTTGATCTCCATCCGCCGATTCGGCTCGCTGGCGCAGGTGCGGGCCGGCAGCTTCTATCGGATCCGCTTCGCCCGTATCGCTCCGCTACTGCTGCTCCTGCTTGCGGTTCTCAGCGCGATGCACCTCGCTGGTGTGGCCGATTTCCGCATCAAGCCGCAGGTCACGAGCCTTCCCCGGGCGCTGCTATCCGCGCTCACCTTTCACCTCAACTGGCTCGAGGCGGTGCACGGATGGTTGCCACCCTGCTGGACCGTGCTCTGGTCGCTTTCGGTCGAAGAGATGTTCTACCTTGCCTTCCCCCTGGCATGTCTCCTTCTGTGGCGACGAGGGGCGGTCCGGATCGGATTCTTCGCGCTGCTTCTCGGGCTGATCATCATCGCCCCGTTCGCGCGTACAGCGCCGTCGCCGAATTACACCGAGTGGCAAGGACAGTCATACTTCAGCAACATGGACGGCATCGCGCTCGGATGCCTGTGCGCCCTGTTCACCGACTGGTGTTCGAGGGATGGGCGCTTGGAGCGGACACGATGGCCGCTCATTGCGCAAATCGTGGGTTCGATCCTCGTAGCCATCATCGCCGTGTGGCCCTGGCCCACTGACATCGCGGGCTGGCACTTCAAGAAGGATCTGGCCACAAGTGGAACGGACGTGACGGTTCTGATCGTCGGGACGGCTCTGTTCATTTGGGGGAGCGTGTTGCGAGGCTCGGGTAGCGCCGCCTGGCTCGAGCCCATTCGATGGTTCGGCAGACACAGCTACGAGGTCTACCTCTCCCACGAATTTGCCGTCATCGCTGTGTTCACGGTGTTCGGGGCGATTCACCGCGGCCCAATCATCGCGTGGATGTTTGCCGTTCTAGCATTGAGCGCGGTTCTCGGCTTTCTATTGGCGCGGTCTTTCTCAGAGCCCATGAATCGCGCGCTTCGCGGCGGCGTCCGGCAGGCAGGGTTGTCCCCAGCTGTGACCCGTGAAGGAGAGTCCCCTTCCGTCGTAAATGCCTACTCAGGCAGAGAGTAGAGAAGCGAGACTTCGCGACGCGGGTGCAGCGGGTTTACCTGCTGCCGCATTCATCTCAACAGAGACCCTCTCGCACAGGTGTCTGCCTTCACCCTATGTTCTAAGAACTCCTCCAAAAATCCGCCGCCAATGAAGCGTAGCGTCATGGCCCGCGACTGTATGCTCACAAATTTGTCCGTCGACGTGTTCCCGTTAGGTATCCGGGTAATCATGACGCCATGGTGAACAGTCCATGAAAAAGGTCCGGTGAATTTCAGTTTAGTGCATGCCGCATCTGCATAGATGCGCACGAAACCCGTTCCATTCGAGTTGTAATGTAAGATAGTTCGTCGCTCTTCATTCCGGGTTTCCTCCGAAAGCGGATCTGTCTGTTCTGGAGGAATGATCCAACTTCCGACGAGCAGGTGACCGATTTGCTGATCTGAGGGCAGGGATGCTGCCTGCGAGCAGGCTCCAAGCACGCTGATAATTGCGAAGCTCAAGATTCGGACCCATAGGCAGCTCGACCCAGAGAGTCTCATCCCGGGAGAAAGCGCGAACGGCATGGACAAAACTCCTTCGGGCACTGGCCAACGGGCAGGCAGCGCCCTGAAATGCGGGGGTCGATCCGGGTGCATTTCGGTTTGATGCCGGCTTATTGCTCGTCTTTTCTACTGCCGAGTCGACGAGTGTAACATCAAGCAGCTGGCAAACAACTCTGGGGGGATCAACGGATGGACAGTTCGGCTTCCGCCGTTACAGAGCCCGGCATGGGGGGCGACCTTGCCTGCCGATGGGCAAGGTACGGCCAATAGCCGCCCCTCGACCGCGCTACAGGAGTTCTGATTTCCGGACGTTCGTCACGTGCGTGCGCTCAGTCGACAGAGGCAATGGTTTGTGCTCGGTGGTTTCTGCGCTAAGCTAACGATTGCGCGGAAATCTGACCGCCAATGCTGCCGTTCGCGCCGAGCTGCTGCATTATCGGGGCGTCGCTGCGTGATACCTACGCTTGTCTCCTGCAAGAGATGCATTTGTTCATGTCAGTTGTGCGACTACTGCTCAAGAGCCTGGACGGGGTCGCCCGAGTGGCGGCGATCATTGCCGCTGCGGGCGGGGTTCTGGTCGTGCTACTTCTCGGAGTAATGTTAACCGACGATCCAAACAGAGTCCCGCTGCTCGGTATCCTGATTGTTCTGCCGGGATTTGCGATTCTCGGTTGGGTGATCTTCTGTGCAGTGTCGCCACGGACGGGGAACGATCTATTGCGATCATTCTGGTCGCCACTGCGCTTTCTGCTGACCAAAGGCCTGGTATATGCGACGCCGTGTGTCGCGCTCTACTGGGTGGCGCGACCACTGATGTTGAATTATAGGCTACGACAGCCAGTCGCACAGCTCGTAGAGCCTGGAGATCCGCGTTTTCCCGCGGCGAATCGCGCGCCGCAAAACTTAATCAATATAGAGGGAACGCTACCGCAAGAGTTGCCGATCAAGGAATTCATTGCAGTATATGCTGCGACCACTTGTACACGGAGAGATCCTTTAAACGGAGAGATGCTTCCACTGATCGTGGTGCGTAAGTACGCAGTTCTTAGGAAGATTGATCATTACAAAGTGGCCGTATGGGCAGACGCTTTTGAGCGAGGAAATTGCGGCTGGCACCTGAGAGATATAACGTACACGCTGCACGTAAAGGGTTACAGCTATTCAATATTTGGGCAGCAAAATCCTGCCCTTCGCTATTGCATACGCGGACCTCGCATTGAGGTCCTGCATCGCGGCATTTCGACGTCATGTGAGACTCATTTGCCGCCTCCCCGCTCCGAGCCGACAAACGTGTGGTGCTGGAAGACCGACCGAAGCACTCATCCTTATTATCCGATTAGCTGCAGTGCAGAGAATCCGTCAACGCCGATACGGCTGACGC
>Ga0134126_10012437_pt1 | contig 10757 bp, 6 predicted proteins | sample KB31752_FD_96881 | JGI IMG/M metagenome (GOLD analysis project Ga0134126, IMG submission 96881) | Terrestrial soil microbial communities with excess Nitrogen fertilizer from Kellogg Biological Station, Michigan, USA - KB3-175-2 | ecosystem: Environmental > Terrestrial > Soil > Unclassified ...
AGTGCAGGCATCTGCCAACGCTAATGCGCAATCGAGCAAGACGAACCAGATTGCGGCTGCGGCACAGGAGATGACGGTCACGATTGGCGAAATCAGCCACAACGCGGAAAACGCGGCACAGGCCAGCCGGATGTCGGCCGAGACTGCCGACCAGGGCGGCGCTGTGATGCAATCGGCCGCCGACACCATGGAACACATCTCCGCCGCCACGGCATCGGTTTCGCAGAAGATGTCCTCGCTGGCAGCCCGTTCCGAGGATATTGGCAAGGTTGTCAATGTGATCCAGGAGATCAGCCAACAGACCAACCTACTCGCGCTCAATGCCGCGATTGAAGCAGCGCGTGCAGGAGAACACGGACGCGGATTCGCAGTGGTGGCAGGCGAAGTCCGGCGGCTGGCGGAGCGAACCAAAAGCGCCACGGAGGAGATTGCCGCGACCATCCGAAATATTCAGGAGCAGACGCGAGAGACGCTGGATGTGATGGAGCAGAGCCGCACCGCGGTTGAGACGGGGTTGAACGAAACCAGCCGCGCACGCAAGAGTCTGGAGGCAATCATCGACTCGTCGAAGCATGTGGAGAACCAGATCCAACTCATCGCCACGGCGGCCACCGAGCAAACGTCGGCTTCAGGCGAGATCAGCGAATCGGCGACGCAGATCTCCCAACTGGCAATCGAAAACTCGCATGGCGCGGAAGAGACGGTGATGGCTCTCAAGAACCTGGTTGGCCTCGCCGCTGAACTCGACGGCATGATCCGGCAATTCCGTCTGGAAGAAGAGCAGCCGGGCGGCCGCATTTCGCCTACGGATCGAGCGTCCGGTGCGGCAGCACTTCGCGCGGCACATACTTAAGCAACAGAGACTCCTGATGCGCCCCGGCAGCGAGTGGGCGAAGAGAATGCTGCCGGGGCATTTTTTTGGGCGCGAGCACTCCCTCACCTGGAGTGAGTGTCGAACCGCGGGCGGAGCCCGACACGCGGAGCAACACGCCGGCTGTGGTAGCCTCCGGTTGAAGGGACGCGCAGCACCAGGTTCCGCAATGCGATGCGACCAGCCGGCCTTCCGCATCGAAGTGTTCTGGAGGAGAGAACCGAAGAATGAGCGCCGTCAAGTATGACCTGACCGTCATCGGTTCCGGGCCTTCCGGTCAGCGCGCCGCCGTGGCCGCTTCGAAAATGAAAAAGCGTGTGGCGGTGGTGGAGTCGCGCTCGGTGGTGGGTGGCGTGTGCATTAACACGGGTACCATCCCGTCGAAAACCATGCGCGAGGCCGTACTTCATCTTTCCGGGTACAACTTCCGGTCCATCTACGGAATGAACTACAGGGTGAAGGAAAAGATCACCATGGGCGACCTTGCCTTCCGGGTGCAGGCGGTGATCAAGACCGAGGTGGACGTAACCGAAGCGCAGCTATCGCGCAATGGCATTGATGTGGTGCACGGAATCGCGAGTTTCCTCGATCCCAGGCACGTGCGGGTGGAGGGCCTGAGCGGCGATACCACGCTGGAGTCGGACCGCATCATTATCGCAGTGGGAACGCGGCCGGCTTCGTCGCCCACGGTGCCCATCAACGGCCGCACCATCATCAACAGCGACCAGGTGCTGGATCTGCCTACGCTGCCGCGGTCACTGATCGTGGTGGGCGGAGGCGTGATCGGCGTCGAGTACGCCTGCATGTTCGCCATCCTCGGTGTGCGCGTCACCATCATTGAAAAACGTGCGAAGCTCCTCGAATTTGCCGACCAGGAGATTGTGGAGGCCCTCAGCTATCACCTGCGCGACAGCCGCGTGACATTGCGCCTGGGCGAAGAGGTAGAAAGCGTTGAAGAGCTGGCCGACGGCGGTGTGGTGGCCAACCTGGAGAGCAAGAAGCGTGTTTCCGGCGACGCCCTGCTTTACGCCGTTGGGCGCCAGGGCGCTATCGATGACCTGAACCTGGCCGCCGCCGGCATCGAAGCGGATGGCCGAGGGCGCATTCCTGTAGACGAGCAATATCGCACGAAGGTGGACAACATCTATGCGGCGGGCGACGTGGTGGGCTTCCCCGCGCTGGCGTCGGTATCAATGGAGCAGGGGCGAATTGCAGCCCACCGCGCATTCAACGACGGCGAAGCAACGACAAATCCAAGCTTTTATCCATACGGCATCTACACCATCCCCGAAATCAGCTTCATCGGTAAGACCGAGGAGCAGCTTACCGACGAAGACGTTCCTTACGAAGTGGGCATGGCGTACTACAGGGAAACAGCGCGCGGGCAGATCCGCGGCGACACGACCGGCCGGCTGAAGCTGATTTTTCATCGCGACACGCGCAAGGTGCTGGGCGTGCACATCATCGGCGAGGGCGCCAGCGAGCTGGTGCACATCGGCCAGGCGGTCATGACCCTCGACAGCACCGTGGATTATTTCGTCGATACCGTCTTCAATTACCCGACCCTGGCCGAGTGCTACAAGGTGGCTGCGTTCAACGGCCTTGGCCGCCTGCACCGGTACCAGGCCGGCTAAACGGGCGACCTGTCTGGCGCGCTTCCGTTGGGCGAGGCTGTAAATTGCCGGTCGGGGTGCTGTGGCAGTCGCCGCAGCTTACCTGCTCGCCGGCCGCGAACGATCTGCTCCCGTTTTCAATCGTGAACTTCCGCGCAGCGCTGGTCTTCGACAGGTACGTTCCGAGCAGCGCAGAACCGTGGCAGTACTTGCATGCCTGCGTGCTGCTTTCGGCGTAATAGCCGTGGGCATTGACCCAGCCCTGGCCGATGGAGTGGATCTTGTGCGGTCCCTGATTTGACTTCACCGGGAGGTTGGTGTGGCACACTACGCACTCCGCGATCTTGCCCTTATGCCCCTGCAGTTGCACGCTGTAAATGTTGTCGTTGGCCTGCAGCGACGGAAATTCCGCGTGGGTAGAGTTGTGGCAGCCGCCGCAGTAGACTCCGCCGTGGCCTTTGCTGAAGCGATATAGGTTGGAACCCGCCATCGGCACGTTGGAGTTGGTGGCGAATGTGGTGTCGGTGGGAACGATCCATTTGCCGCTGGCGTCAAACGCGCTGGTCAGGCGCAGGCCGGAGTTGTGACACGATTGGCAGGCAGGCTCGATCAGCCAGGGATTACGTCCCGCGGTTCCGACACGGCTCACGGTCCCATGACATTCGGTGCAGTGACGCGAAGCCATGGCGCCGCGCTTGCATTGCGTGCGCGGTCCGGGATGACAGACGTAGCAGGATCCCGCGTCGGTTACCGACTGGTTGAGCGTGATCGCCGTCCCAGGGTTAACAACCGGCCCATGCAGCGCGTGCATGTCGCGCGATACAGAACCGATGCCCGTAATCCCGGGAAGCGACAGGGCATTGTCGGAGTGGCAAGCAGCACAGAGCACCGGCGTTCCGCTGGTTGCGGTTCCATACAGCGTGGACTGGTAATTCCACCCGGCTTTCTTCAATTGCGGCAGATACGAGCTTATAGGCCAGCGATCGTCGTGCTTCTTAAGGATGTTCAGCTTCATGTCCTTGACCGGGTCAGGGTTGTTGACCCACCCGCTCTTGGGCTTGGCAGCGGCACTGCTCCCCGAAGCGTGACAATTCCCGCAACTCATCTCGTCGCTCACCGGTACCACAATGCTGGCAGACGCCAACAGCTTCCCGGCCGCATCCCGGGCGACAACCGACACCATCGGATACGCATTGGCTTTCCCCGCGTCGTCATATGGAACCGTCGGAATGCCAACCGCCTCCCAGTAGCCCAGCGATGCGTTATAGGCCAGCTTCTGCGGCTTCAGGCTCTGGGTCCCATACCCGGCCAACCCCATCTCGGGTTTGGGACTGGCTTGGAACAACGGCTGCGCGTATTTCCAGAAGTTAGTCTTCCCGGCACTCGAAGTGTTAATCGACCCCGTCGGATCAGCAACGGCCTGGTAGGTGATTGTCATGCCCGTGCTCACCGCCGTCGGCGGCTCGCCGCGTTTCCAGAGTTGCGCGTGAATCACGTTATATGGAGGAAGGACGGAGAAGACGGAATAGTCTTTTCCGTCGATACAGTGCATCCCGAGTTCGCTCCAGGCCAGCAGTGTGTACGCGCCCGAACTCGCCAGAGTGGGGCTGGCCGTCACAGCCGGAACATTGTCAGAAGCGCCTTCTTGCTGGGTGGTGAAGTAGCCTGCGCCGGTAGCGGAAACTACGAAAACAGCGGCAATCAGAGGGAGAAATTTCCGATTCATAGCCGTCACACTCTCCTTCCTGCTGAGCAGTGAGTCGAACCAGGGAATGGAAACCTGCGGCAGCATACATCCGCTCCGTTGAGGAAAGATGTACGGCTCATCACACCGACATGTGACGAAGTGGCGAGCCGCATTTACGAATGCTGCACACGGTATCGCATCCAAGCGGAAGGCGCCCCGACCTGAGACTGTGCGCCGAGTTGCAAGCCAAAGAGCTACGATTGAGCAGGCGAGCGTTGCGCGGGCGATTTCGCGGCGGCTGCTGTTAGCGGGCGGAGAGGCACAAGATCGTGATCGTGGTATAACTCGGGTTCACAGGAGGGAACAATGGCAGTCGCCATCGGCGTGGTGATGACGGAACATATTGTCGCGGGGCGGCTGGAGGAACACAAGCCAGTGGGCAAACCGCTGCGTTTCCCTTCCGATCGCGACGAGGTGGACGCCCTGACCGCCCTTCCCGGCGGAGAGCTGGTCGAGATTCTCGCGTCGCAGGTGGCGAGCCTGGCCGCCGAGAGCGGTAACAAAGTGGACGCCATCGGCGTGGCCGTACCCGGAGTGGTGCGGCACAACATCGTGGAAGACAGCCCCAATCTCAGCCAGATCAAAGGCATGCACCTCGGCGAGGAACTGGCCCGCGTGCTCGAGGAAAAGGGCATTTCAGCGCCCGTGCACATTGCCAACGATGCCGACGCCATAGCGGCGGGCGTGGCCGCAACCCGTGGGCATCTGAATCGGCTTACGCGCGTGTGGACCATCGGCAACGGCATCGGCTACGGCCGCTGGCCCTACTTCGAGGGCGTGTGGGAAGGCGGGCACATCACGGTCAGCCTCGACCCGAAAGAAAAGTTCTGCGGCTGCGGCGGCGTGGGCCACCTGGAAGGCATCATGGGGTATCGCGCCATGCGTCTGCGCTTCCTCGACAAGGAGCCGGAAGAGGTGTTCGCCGCAGCGCGGCAGGGCGATGCGAAATGCCGCGAATTCGTCGACCTGTGGCATCGCGCCCTGGCCGCCGCGACAGCTTCCTTCATCCACCTTGCCGGGCCCGGCAAGTTCTACTTCACCGGGCACAACGTGGGATTCCTCGACGTTCCCGTGCTGCGCGCCCACCTCGAGACCATGGTCAAGATGAGCCCGCTGCAGAGCTACTCGCTCGAGGTGCTGGATCCGGATGACGAAACCGCGCTCATCGGCGCAGGCGTGAGCGCCGTGCGCGCCCTCACCTGGTAACCACGCACGTCGATCCCGGGCGATCGCGACTATCTCCCCGAGCGAGTGCTGCCATGGTTGCTACTGTGCTGAGCTTTGGCGCGAACAGTGCGCTCCACCTGCTCGCTTTCCTCGGTGTAAATGGCGATGCGGTGCGCGCGCAAGAGGGCGTGCAGGACTTGTTCTCCGGCCGCCGGGGTGATCTTCGCGGAATCCTGGATTGGCATGTGGCAGTCCACGCACCGCGTGCGGATCGTCTCTCCCAGCGCCTTGTATCTTCCGCAGGCTTTTATCGAGTGGCATGTAAGGCAGTGCTCGGAGAAGCTATCGGCGTTTTCCTGAACCCGGTGGACATCGTGGCACGTCGAGCACGTCATCTTGCCCGAAGAAAAGCACTTGCTGGCTTCTAGCGCTCCCACCTGGTTGCCGTGGACGTCGACGGGCGCCCCGGTCTTTACCGGCGGGATTTGCAGGTAGTCGAGGATCTTGTCGCCCGGCAGGAAGCGCATCGGGGCGCCGATCGGCTCTACCGCACCTGCATGGCACAACGAGCAGAGATCGAGCTGGCGGTCGTGCGAGAGATGAGCGGGATTGACGATCGCCAGGTCCTTCGAACCGGCGGGTGGCGGGGTGGCTGAGCGCTCGAGCGCAACGTGCCTTGCTCCAGGCCCATGGCAGCGTTCACAGCCGATCCCGAGAACGATGCTGTCCTTCTTGAAGCGGTTCGCCGGTGGGTTCAGCCACGTGAAGTAGCTGGCGTGGCACTCCAGGCAGCGGGGCACGATGGGCCGCTCGAAGTGAACCGAGTCGGCAGGAAATCCGGGACTCATGACCCACTCGTGATTCCATGTCCAATAAGAAGCGGGCAGCTCGTATAGTTGATCGCCGCTCCAGTACAGATACGTTTGCCCATGACGCCCGGAGCCGATGACGATATCCATTCGCTCCGCTTCGCCGGTCGGGTGGTTGGGGTCGGCCATGTTGATGCCGCTCTGAAAATAGCCGTTGGGCTCCTGAGTCATGGCGACAATGATGTTAGGGTTCGTCGTGCGCAACACATTATGCCCAGATGCGAATGTGCCGATGATGGTCTTGGCGTCTGGCATGGCGGAGTCGAGCGCGTGCGGCGTCCGCGCGTAGAATTCCGATTCCTTGCGATGGCACTGGGCGCACGCCGCATCTCCTGCATAGGCGCTCGGGGGCGGCGCCTCGGGACGGCCGCCCACCTGCGTCCCGGCTGACACTGCGAAGTCCTGCGAGGCCACCCCTGCTGCCACGGCAATGCACCCCACCAGGATGAGAAGTAGAGTACGTGTCCTGGGACGGCCCCGGCCCAGACCGTGGGCCCGCTCGGCAAGGGGCGAGACGAATTTTCGCTGGATCGGACGCAATGGGTCTGCCTGACGGGGAATACGGTGTCTTTACTCCAGACGAAGAGACAGCCTTGTAAGACCACGAGTTAGCGGAAAACCGTTCCAGAACGTGAAATGCCACCGCTGAGCGACGCGGATCCGGCATCGAGTTGGATTCCCAACCGCCGCAGAGGTGGAGATCATCTATTTCCAATAATACTATTTTCAAAATAGGTAATTCAGAGTAAGCTTTTTGGCATGCCTCGAAACCCCGATCACCGCGACCTCTTCGCCGGCGCGCTCGAGCTTATGATCCTGCATACCCTGCGGCTCAAGCCGATGCACGGATACGCTCTGGCGAAACACATCAAGCACGCCTCCGACCAACTGCTGCAGATCGAAGAAGGCTCCCTCTATCCCGCTCTGCAACGGCTGATGCGTGCCGAACTTCTGGAATCGGAATCCGGCGTTTCGGCGAAGGGACGGCCTACGCGGATCTATCGTCTGACCGATGCAGGGCTGCGCCACCTGGAGCAGGAAACGAGCAGCTTCGAGAAGATGTTCACCGGGATCACGCGCGTGCTCGCGACGTCGCGTCCGCAGGAGGCCTGAGATGGCGTTCTGGAAATTGTTCTCGCGGCGGCGGCGGTATGAGGATGTTTCGGTTTCGATCCAGGAGCACCTGGCGGAGCGAGCCGAGGAGCTGATGGAGGAGGGTGTACCGCGCGCCGAGGCCGAGCGGAGAGCGCGACGCGAATTTGGCAACGTGACATTGGTGGAACAGCGCAGCCGCGAGGCTTGGCAATGGCCGACGATCGAGAGCATCCTGGCGGACGTGCGATTCGCGGTGCGGCAACTGGTGAAGGTGCCGGGGTTCACGGTGACGGCGGTGCTGACGCTGGCGCTGGGGATTGCGGTGAACGCGACCATGTTCAGCATGGTGAGCGCGTTTTTGATGCCGCATATCCCAGGGCGCGATCCGCAGCGGGTTGTGGTGGTTTCGGCGGTGAGCCCGTACGACAACTTCCTGCCCGACACTTATCGGGTTTCGGCGCCGAACTACGAGAGCATCCGAGCCGACAGGCGGGTTTTTGCGGATACGGCTGCGATGTGGAATGAGATTCCCGGTAGTCTGGGCGGAAAGGACGAGCAGCCGGAGGCGATCCAGTATGAAGCGGTGACGCCGAATTACTTTGGCATTTTCGGGGTGTCGCCGGAGCTGGGACGGGGGCTGCAACCCGGCGAGGACCAGCCCGGGCGCGACCATGTGGTGGTGATCAGTCATGCTCTTTGGGCGCGGCGGTACAGCTCGAACCCCGCCATTGTGGGAAAGAGCATTCGGCTGAACCGCGAGGATTACACGGTGGTGGGCGTGATGGGCGCGGACTTCCGTCTGATGCTGATGACACCGCAGTTGTGGACGCCGCTGACGCTGACGCCCGCGGATCAGACGCCGGATGCCCGCCGAACGCGGAAACTGATGGTGTTAGCGCGGCTCGCTCCCGGCGTGACGGTCCAACAGGCCGACGCTGAAGCGAAGCGGCTGGCAGCGCAGGCGGCGGCGGATTACCCGCAGATCGATGGGCGATGGGGCGCGTCGGTGCGGATTCTCAAGGACTACCTGGTGCATGATTTCCACATTGCGCAGGCAATGGCGGTGATGATGACGGCGGTTGGGCTGGTGCTACTGATAGCCTGCGCCAACGTCTCCGGGCTGTTGCTGACGAGGGCCGCGGGCAGGCAAAAGGAATTGGCGATTCGAGCATCGCTAGGCGCAAGCCGCTGGCGGATTGTGCGGCAACTATTCCTTGAGGGGCTCACGATCGCGCTGCTCGGTGGAGCGGCTGGGCTGGGGCTCACGTGGGGTGGAGTCCGGCTAATGCGATCGCTGCTGACGTTCACCTACGCCATCGCGACCATTCCCATCAGGCTGGATGAAAAAGTGCTGCTGTTTGCCATGGGCGCTACTCTGCTCGCTGCCCTGTTTTCGAGTGTTGCCCCGGCGGTGAAGGCGTCGCGTACGGACCTGAATGCCGACCTGAGAAGCGAAGGCCGCGCTGCAACAGCGGGGCGGAATCGGAACCGCATGCGCGCGGTGCAGGTGGGCAGCGAGATCGCCATGGCGCTGTTTCTGCTGTGCGGAACCGGGCTGCTGACGCGGGGAGTCTATTCGCTGGATCACCAGCGGCTCGGATTTCGTGAAGATCACCTGCTGACGGCTGGTTTGCTGCTGGACGGCGCGAAGTATCCCGATGGGCCGGCCCAGGCGCGGTTTGTGCACGACCTGCTTTCGCGGCTGCACCTGATTCCGGGGCTGGAGGATGTGGCGGTCACGTCAAACATGCCGGCAACGGGCGCAGGCAAGGTCCCGGTGCACATCGACGGCATTGCGGATCCGCCGCCGAGCGAGCCCCGCAGAACGGAAACGGTGGTGGTGACGCCGGAGTTCTTTGCCGCCTCGGGCATCGCGGCGCTGCGCGGGCGAACATTCACGGATCACGACGACGTGAACGCGCCGCGCGTGGCGGTGGTGAACCAGAGGTTCATGCAGCGATACCTGGGCGAAGGCGATGCGGTTGGACGGCGGGTAAAGCTGGAGGTTGCCGGAACGCCCCAGTGGGATCAGATTGTCGGCGTGGTTGCGGATGTGAAGAGCTACTCCGAGGAGACTCGCGTGGATCCGCTGGTATACGAACCTTTCGCACAGCGCCCCGCAAATCAGTTTTCGGTGATGCTGCGCGGGCAGGCGGATCCGGACAGCATGATTGCTCCGCTGCGCCAAACCGTGGCGGCGCTGGATGCGGAACTGCCGCTGATGGACGTGATGAGCATGGAGCGAGTGATCGACCAGCAGCGGAACGGCGATCCCGTGTTCGTAGAGATTCTGGGCACGTTTGCAGGGCTGGCACTGCTGCTGTCTGCAATCGGGATCTATGGGCTGATTGCATATTCAGTGAGACAACGGACCCAGGAGTTCGGCATTCGGGTGGCGCTGGGCGCGAATGCGCGGGACATCGCCGGAATGGTATTGCGCGAAGGAATCCTGGTTGCAGCGATCGGTTCGGCCATTGGTCTGGTTCTGGCGCTTCCTCTGGGCAGAGGGTTCGACGCCATGTTCCCGGGCATTCATTTTTCATCGCCCGGAATCTATCCCGCGGTGCTGCTGGTGATGATTGTGGTGGCCGTTGGAGCTACGCTGGCTCCGGCGAGGCGGGCGATGAAGGTGGATCCGACGGCGGCGCTGCGGATCGAGTAGCGCCGCCGCGGGAAGGCTGCTGTGCCGGTCAGTCGATGCGCAGAGCTTTCATCGGGTCGAGGCGTGAAGCGCGCACGGCGGGCATCCATGTGGCCAGCAGCGCGACGACCGTGAGCAGGATTGGGACTGCGATGAACACCGTCGGATCCCAGCTTTTCACGCCATAGAGCGAGCTGGCGATGAGCCGCGTGAGGCCAAAGGCGGCCCCGACGCCGAGCACAATTCCGGCTAGCGCGAGGCGCATGCCCTGCCACACCACCATGCCGCGGATGCGGGTGCGATCGGCGCCAAGCGCCATGCGGATGCCGATTTCGCGCACGCGCTGGGTGACGCTGTATGCCATAAGGCCATAGATTCCGATGGCGGCGAGCAGAAGGGCCGACACGCCGAAGATGGTCAGCAGCAGCATGTTGAAGTTCTGGCGCGAGGTGGAGCGCGCCATGACTTCGTCCATGGTGCGGATGTGTGCGACGGGGAAGCCTCCGCTGGCCTGGCGTAACTGCTCGGTAAAGGCGGAGAGGGCCTGGTGCGGATCGTTCTGGGTGCGGATGATCCACGTAAGCGGGCCGACGTGCGAATTGAGCAGCGTGATTCCGTCGGGCATCTGGGCGAGAGGAATCATCATGACCGGGTCGGCGGGCCGGTCGAGCGCGCCATCGTGGACGTCGCCGATGATGCCGATGATGGTGCGGACGGGATCATCGAATTCGGGACCGACGCCCTTGCCGATGAT
>Ga0134126_10012438_pt1 | contig 10756 bp, 6 predicted proteins | sample KB31752_FD_96881 | JGI IMG/M metagenome (GOLD analysis project Ga0134126, IMG submission 96881) | Terrestrial soil microbial communities with excess Nitrogen fertilizer from Kellogg Biological Station, Michigan, USA - KB3-175-2 | ecosystem: Environmental > Terrestrial > Soil > Unclassified ...
ACGGGAGTGGCGGCGGGGGCGTTCTGGAGTTGTGCGAATTGCTCCAGGCGATCATTTTCCTGGGGCGCGGCTTCGGCCGTGACCTCGACCGTTTCTGTCGCGGCGCCAAGGTTCAACGTGGCATTCACCTGACTCATTGCACCGGGTCTGATATTCAAGTTAGACATCATTCGCGTTTGTAATCCGGGTGACTGAATGGTGACTCTTCCGCGACCTGGTGGAACCGACATTTGATAATTGCCGTTGGAATCGGTTGTAACTCGCTGAGTGGCGCCCGAGTCGGATCGAAATTCAACTTCGGCATTCGAGATCACGGCCCCCGTCGGGTCGGTCACTGTGCCTGATAAGTTGCCGGTCCTGGTTCTGAAAACGCCCCCACCCATGCCGCCACCCATTCCAACTCCGTGAATAGCACCCGCCACAGGTGCTGAAAGCGGCGCGTTTTTTACTTCCTCATTCATCGTCGCCTCGTGGGTCTGCGGCGACAGCATCGCCGATTGCGGTAGCGGAACCACCGGCCTGCGCGCATACAGCGGCTGCGAGATGTCCTGAATAAACGACTGGGGCGCGCCCGCGATCAGTGAGAGCTTCACGTCTTTCCAGTCCTCGCCGATAGTGTTGTCCACGATGGCCCAGCCTTGCAGCAGCGGCTTGTCGCCAGGCTTCTCGGGCATGATGATGCGATAGGTGCTCTTCCACACCGGCACTTCGCTGATGTAGCTGACGAAAACGTCGCGCTCGCCACTGCCGGAGGCGGAGATGGTCATGCGGCGCAGATCGCGGGCGCGGGAAGATCCCACCAGGTTGAGATAGCGTCCGACTTCGTCGTTGAGATCGCGCTCCGCCAGGCGGACCGAAACTGCGGGGCTGAGCTCGAAATTCTTCATCTCGCCCGAGTCCGTCATCACAGAAAAAACGGTCGCCTCATAGGTTGTTCCAGAGTCGGTAGTTTTCTGCTCTTGCTCGACACTCAGCAATCTGCCGGTTGCGCTTTCGCCCTTACCGCGGACCTCCACCCGCGCGCCACGCAGAGCAGACAGGAAGTCAGTCCGGCCGAGCTGCTCGCCAAATGGCAGGCGCAAAGCCTTCAGCCGCTCATCGAGCGGAGCGGTGGAGTTGTAGCGTACGCCGGAGATGCGGCCGTCGCCCAGATCAACCACGGTCAGCGACTTCAACACGTCGTTCAGTTGCGCGGTGGTGAAGTCGATGCCGAGATCCTGATTCCCGCGGACCTTGGCCGAGTGTTCGAAATAGCCAACGCCGTTCTTATATAGAACGACGCGTCTGACTGGCAGGCGGGAGGAGGAATCGCTCGCGGCATCCCCGGCCAGTGCCTTCAGGCTGCTGTCAGGTTTAGCAACGGTCGGCTTGGATTGAGCTTGCACCATACCGCAAAGAACAACTGTGACGACGAAATAGACACTGCGCATGACGCCTCCGGAAGTGACGGAAATTTAACAGAGATTCGCCGGCCTGAGTAGATGGATGCAAGGAACGGCCAGCCCCACTCTCTGGTGACCATCTTCTTCTGTTCTACGGACACCGTCCGGAGAACGTCCGTTCGGTCTATTTATGCAAAGTGTTGGCTAAAAGGTTACGGTTACGGCAGTCACGTTGCCGAGGTCGCCACAGTACACCATACTTCGAAGAAAGGCCGCGCTGTGCGAGGCGGGCCGGATTTGAGGATTGGCATGCTCGATAGCAAGCAAATCAAGGTCTTGGGCCTGCGTTTTGCCCGCGCTTTGCAGACCACGGTCAAGACGGCCGGCGTGTTCACCATCGAGCATAAGAGCTGTGACCGGCCAATCCAACAAAGCTTCCTGCTGCTCAACAATATGCTGAAGGAAGTGGGCCAGTTTACTGTCGGTTTCGTTGACAATCAGATCCTGCTCAATAATCTGCTGACCACCGATACTTCCCTGAAAAACCTGGAAACGGAATTTCTCAAACGCGGAATCGCCGCCATTACTTTCGAGCCCGGACTGACTCTCAGCCGTTATAAGAAGGTCATTCATGTCCTCGCGGCGTCCATGGCGTCCATTGACGCAACAGGGGGATTTCTTGCATTCCTCGATCAGAACGAGGTTGAAGGTGTACGCATTATTCCCGCTGCGAAGAATCAGAAGAAAAACGAATCTGGAGACACAATTCTCGAAACCGACTCCGAGGCTTACATCCTCTCCAAGCAAGTTGAAGAAGATCGCGGGCCGCGAGACTTTCTGGATTCCATCGACGCATTGCTGGAATCGGGGTGCTTCGATTCGTCCGCCCGAAGCGAGGTGCTCTCCAACTTTGCGACGCAGGGCGTAGACGGAACCGGCTATGGTGTGCCCGTCGAAGTTCCAAAGATCGTCCTGCTGAAGGAAGGCGAAGCGATCTCGCCCGCGCAGGGACAGATGATACTTCCCGGAGACCATGTCGGTGGAGGTGGCGGCGGGATGGCACTGTCGGCTGCTGCCGGACATGGGCCCGGCGATGGTGCTCCAGGCGAGGGTGGCGCGGGGATCGAAGGCGGCCGGTCATTTGCTGGCGCTACGGGTAATGGCCCAGGCGGGCCTTCAGTCGGCCTTGGCGGGCGATACTCCGGACACGGAATGCGAACGCCGGGTATGGTCGCCGGAGGAATTGCAGCCGGCACGGGAACTTCAGGGTACGGCTCCGGCTACGCAGGGACCTCTGGTTTGCCCGGAATGGAACCCGGCAACACAGGTGGAGGCGGCATGCCCGCTGGCCTCCGCGGTATGGTGCCGAACAGCGGCTCAGGAAGTTTCATCGAACTTGTAGAGGCCTCGGTGCAGCGCTCGCTGCTGGAGGAAAGAGGCAATCCCGAGAAGTCTTACGCTTCACTGACGCGGCTGTTGCGCAACACCGGAGTGGACAAAATCCTGGAAAAGTTTTCGCCGGAGCGGCGCCAGGAAGTCAGTACGTTGCCGCCCGAACAACTGGCTGCTGAGTACTTCCAGGACACCGCCCTCCTGCTTGCCGGTAAGCGACTGACATCAGCAAGCGAGTCGGCAGCAAATGGCGAGACGCAAAAGATCCAGCTTGAGGAAGAAGTGGTTTACCTGCTGGCGCGAAGCCTGCAAGCCACGCACATGGCTGAGCGGCTTTCACAAAAACTGACGAAGTTCATTCAGGACTATGCCGTTCCGCCGCACATACAGGAAAAAATTCGAGAGGAACTGCATTGGACTTCGCTGGTCAGCAACAGGAAATATGCGCGCCTGATGGAAATTAAGCGTTATTCGAACATCGAATTTCGCCGCGTGCTGGAAGTGATCAAGGAACTGATGGCGCAGCGCGATATGGAGCGGGCAACAGCTCTGGCCAGTCACTACTTCGATTTTCTCGACGAACCCGGCGTGCAGATCGAAAACAGCGAACTGAGTCGCGCCCCCGAATTGATACGCGCCATTTCAGTCGCGCATGCGGGATTCGCAGCGAAAACTGCCGAGCGGCTGGGCCGCACGCTGATGCGAGAGGAGCTTCCGGAATTCATTCACTTTCAGGCGGCCAGTACTGCAACCGTTCTGGCGCAATCAATCGCTACTTTTGAGGATTTTCAGGATGTTCTGGCCATTGGCTTGTCACTGGAGGCATCCGGTAATCGCGACCCTGAGAAACACAAAAAATGTTGCATGCCGTGTCTGGGCCGACTACTGGCTGACACAGCAATCGAGCGCGTCACCGAACTCTATCTCGCACAGCGTGGGGATTCCGCATGGAGCAAGACCGCGGGAACACTGCTCCGGTACGCCGCTCCTGTTAGCGTTGAAACCGTTTTCCGGCATCTGATCAGCGAAGAAGACGGCCGCAATCGCCTGGCGCTGGTTCGGTTGGTTAGTCAATTGGGAAAGGGCGGAATCGAAGTGGCCTGCCGGTATCTTGAAGATGAGCGTTGGTATGTGGTTAGAAATATGTGCGGCGTCTTGGCCGAACTCAAAGATCCTGATCTGGTCGAGCACGTTGCGCCTGCGCTGCGGCATCCCGATGCGCGCGTGCAGCAGGCCGCGCTCAAAGCACTGGTCAAGACGCGCGCACCGGAAACCGCATCGGTCTTAGCAGCTGCACTCCCCAAGCTTGCCCCCAATGTTCTGGATGAAGCAATAGACGAGCTTATGTTCCTGAAAAACGCGAGCGCCAGCGCAATCGCGGATCTGGAAGAATTTGTCGGAAGCGCGAAAAGCAGCCCTGCGTCCAAGCGAAAGGCATTGCAGGCCCTGGGCTCGGTTCAGGACGATGGCGCGCTCTACGCTTTGGCACGGCTGTTCCGGATGGAAGAACTGGAGCCTGGACTGCGGAAGGCTTCACTAACTGCTCTCACCAACCACCGCTCGGCGTTCGCGGACACGTTGCTGAAAGAACTAGCCGCGAATTGGGGCCCGCTGGCCGAAGAAGCCAAAGCCGCACTGGAAAAACGGAAACCGAGATAGTCAGATTCCCTCTGCCGCGAGCGCGTTCTGCGCGACAACACTAGCCTTGAAATCTCGCAACGACAATTCAATTCCGCCGAACTCAGGATGCTCGTTTCGATCGAGCGTAAACGCAACGTCGAGGAGATCGCCGGCGAGCAGCTTCGTCCGCGACATCTGCTCCGCCATGCGCCAACCCATGGCTTTGTAAGTGAGCGAGCGGCGCCAACCGGGCGCGTCGCTGTTCGTGGATCCGGGCGTCAGTTTGAAGACGACGTGCTTATCCTTCAGAATCCTGGGTTGCGCGGCGAGCTTCACGCCACTAGCGCAGAACACAGGCTCGGGATTTCCTGCTCCGAATGGCCGTAAGCAGCGCAGCACATCGAAGAGCTCGGGAGTAATCGCGTCCAGGGGAAGTTCGGCATCCAGGTTCAGAACGGGTTCGAAGTCGGAAAGCGTTAAACACCTGCGTGCGTAGGCATCTAGTTGCGCGCGCAATTCTGGTATTCGGGCTGAGGCTAAGGAAAACCCCACCGCGTGGGCATGGCCGCCGAAGCGGGTAAAGAGACCGGCAGCAGATTCGAGCGCATTGAGCAAATGAAAGGACGGGATTGATCTGCCGGACCCGTGAGCTTCCTCTCCGTCGAGAGATATGATCAGCGCAGGCCGTCCGTACCGCTCCACCACTCGCGTCGCAGTAATTCCGATCACACCGCGGTGCCAACCCTCGCCATCGATGACCACACAAAATGCATCGCGCAGAGTCGCATCATCGGTCATTCTCTGCTCAATAGCTTGCACAATTCGGCGCTCTTCTTCCTGACGCTCGCTGTTGAGCTTGTCGAGCCGGATTGCAATTTCGTGGGCCTGGTTCGCGTCTTTCACGCTAAACAGGTCGATCACGTCACGGGCAATGTCCATGCGCCCGGCGGCATTGATTCTGGGAGCGATCCGGAACGCGACCTCACCAGAAGTCAGAGGCTTGCCCTCAAGCTGCGCAACCTCCAGCAACGCCTTAAGCCCGGGATTGACAGCTTTGCGGAGAGCGTCGAGACCCAAGCTGGCGATGACGCGATTCTCGCCAACCAGGGGCACGGAATCGGCAATCGTAGCGATGGCCGCGACCTTCATGAACGAGAGCAGAAGCTGTTTCTGATCCCGATTTGTCAGCCGTTTTTCGAGCAGGGCCTGGGCAACTTTGAACGCAATGCCTGCCCCGCAGAGTGATTTGCAGGGATATTCACAACCCGGCTGATTGGGATTAACAACCGCGAAAGCATTCGGTAGCCCCTCTGCGCCGGGAAGGTGATGGTCAGTGATGATGAGGTCCACCCGAGCGCGGCGCGCGCTCTCGGCAGCGGCAAAGGCACGAGTGCCTGCATCTACGCTGATCACCAGGCGAATGCCGGCGGCAGCGGCCCGCTCTATTACGTCCCCGCGCAAGTCGTAGCCTTCGCGGATGCGATGCGGCACATGAAAGTCAGCAGCGCCGCCGCACAGCTCGATCGCCGTTTTCAGGATTACCACCGCAGTGGTGCCATCAACGTCGTAGTCGCCGTAAACGAGGATTCCCTCTTTGCGCTCGATCGCTGCATCCAAACGTTCGACCGCGGCCTTCATGCCGGTCATCAGATAAGGCGAGTGGAGATGGTCAATAGAGGGGAGCAAGAAACTTCTTGCGGCTTCCGGCGTGTCAATCTTTCGGAAAAGAAGGAGTCTGGCAATAATCGCGTAAAAATCCGAGTTGCGAGCTTTGGGCTTCTCCCGAAACAGTTGCAGAGAGGAAATTTCTGTTGCTAAAGATTGAACGCGTTCGGGAGAGGTCTCTCTAAGGTTCCAACGCACGGCTAAAGTTCGTCGTCAGCGCCGGACCCATCGATCGCGATGCCGCCGAAATCCTCAGAAACTTCGACCAGGCGCTGATAATGGTCATACCACTCAGTCGCGGCTTCGTAGAGCATCATGACGCCTTGAAACGCAAAGCCTAGCTGGACAAAGCCGGTCTTCCCAAGATAAGTACGCAGCCAGCGGGCATCTTCGAGATCTTCGTCACTGGTAAACTCGGCGCTGCTCAGACGCTGAATAATGCCGTCCAGTTCTTCTTTTTCCAGCGTCCACGAATCCATGATAATAAAAGGCGTGCCGGCGGCTTTGGCCAGCTCCACGAAATCTTTCCAGCCCTCTGCGGCGTCATCCCCCGGCTTCCACATGACCGTCTGTACTTCTTCATGATCAACGTAGCCGGGAAAACGGCGGATACCGTGGCCTTCGATGAAGGCCACCATGTCATCTTTCAGCACCGCTAGGTTTTCTGGGAGTCCGGACATCTCAATTGAGCATTGTATGCCAGCTGGGTATCGGGCGTCAGCAAACCCGTAATTACCAGAACATGGAAGCGACGCGGCGCGCACCCGGGTTGCGCGTGCGTTTTAAATGCATTGATAGGAGAGTGGCGAAATATGAATAGGACATTCAGATGTTAAGATTTGAGAGGTCAGGCATCGGTCCCGCGCGACGTCTTCCCGCCAACCCCGCCAGGTCCGGAAGGAAGCAACGGTAACGGGCTCTTGCGTGTGCAGTGGGTTCCCGGTGCCTGGCTAAACACTTGTTGCTAGAACGCCCCACGATGATATTTTGAAGCTTTCCTGGCGCGATCTCTTCTTCCTGGCCCAAATATTCAAGAGCTGAAAACGAGTGCGCGTAATTAGCATGGATTCCTACGCCGCAATTCCGCTCTGCAAAGTTTTTGCGTGCATTTCCAGTCTTGTCCCGTCTTTGTAACCTCGCCAAGCGGTTGGAGATTCAGGATGCGGTGCGTACAATAACGTTTCAATTCCAAAGGAGAACGTAAGCAAGTGAGCCAAATGCGGCGGGCCAAAATCACTGGTCTGGGGACTTACGTGCCGCCCCGGGTCATGACAAATAAAGATTTCGAGAAGATTGTGGAAACCAGCGATGAGTGGATTCTAAGCCGCACCGGAATCCGCGAGCGCCACGTCGTGGATAAGGGAGTGGCTACCAGCGACCTGGCCGCCGAAGCTGGGAAGATCGCTTTGACTCGGCGCGGTATCGATCCCCAGGAGATCGAGGCCATCATCGTGGCGACGGTAACGCCTGACATGCTCTTTCCTTCTACCGCTTGTCTGGTGCAGAACAAGCTCGGGATTAAAAGCGTCTGGGGCTTTGACCTTTCGGCTGCATGTTCGGCTTTCGTTTACGCATTGCAAACCGGCGCGCAATTCGTTATGACCGGGACCCACAAGAAAGTGATGGTAATTGGAGCCGACGTGATGTCTTCGATTCTCGACTACACCGATCGCGCAACCTGCATTTTGTTCGGCGATGGCGCCGGGGCTGTGATACTTGAACCATCGGAGGACGACGCGGGGATCATCGACTTCCATCACGAAGTAGATGGCTCCGGCGGCTGCTCGCTTTACATGCCTGCCGGCGGCAGCCTAAATCCCGCAAGCCACGAAACTGTGGACAAGAAGATGCACTTCGTTCATCAGGACGGACAGGCTGTCTTCAAGTATGCGGTCCGAAAAATGGGTGAGGCCTGCGAAAAGGTCTTGGCGAGAAATGGAGTTTCTGCCGGCGATATCGATTGCTTTATCCCGCACCAGGCGAACCAGAGAATCATCAGCGCCACCGCGGAGCGTGTGGGTTTGAAACCGGAGTCGGTAATTATCAACATTGACCGGTACGGAAACACGACTGCCGGAACAATCCCCCTGGCAATGCAAACCGCAATTGAAGAGGGACGCCTCAAGAAGGGCGACCTGGTCCTGCTGGCCTCGGTGGGAGCCGGCTTTACGGTTGGAGCGACGCTGCTGCGGTGGACCATCTAGATGCCTGCGTCTGTGCCGCTGAGACCCGGGTTCGGCGGAGCCGAAAGACCTGTTAACTTTTCCATCCAATCGCGACTTGTGACATCTATCTAAGATAGTCTGAATGGCATCTCAACACGACGAAGAGGTTCTGGGAAAAGCGTATGACAGCCGCCTGATGAAGCGGCTGCTTCGGTATCTGCGCCCGTATAGATGGCAGGTCGGTGTCGCCCTCGCGTCCATCATCCTGAAAGCTATGGCGGACGTGCTCGGCCCTGCCCTCACCATGGTTGCGGTGGACAGATACCTGGCGCCGACTCACGAAGCGCCCTCGCTTTTGGGTAAATGGCTGAACCCCAGCCCGCTGATCGGCATTGCGCAAATCGCGGCCATTTACGTCGGATTAATCCTTTTCAGTTTCCTGCTCGAATACCTGCAAACCTATTTCATGCAGTGGGCTGGGCAGATGGTGATGTTCGACCTCCGCAGTGAGATTTTCCGCCATCTGCAACGCATGCACATCGCTTTCTACGACAAGAATCCTGTGGGCCGTCTGGTCACGCGCGTCACCACCGACGTGGATGCGCTGAATGACATGTTCACGTCGGGCGTGGTTTCCATTTTCGAAGACGTATTCGTTCTCGCGGGAATTCTGGCCATTATGCTTGCAGTGAACTGGAAGCTTGCGCTGATCACGTTCGCGGTGCTTCCGTTCATCTTCTACGCAACAAAACTATTTCGGGACAGGGTGAGGGATTCCTACCGCCGCATTCGCGTGGCCATTGCACGCATCAACGCGCACTTGCAGGAAAACGTGAGCGGCATGGTAGTGCTGCAACTGTTTAATCGCGAGCAGAAAGCGTTCGACACTTTCTCTGACGTAAACGCTCAACACATGGACGCATTTAAAGACGCCATCATGGCCCACGCGGTTTACTACCCAGTCGTCGAAATACTTTCGTCGATTGCGATTGCTTGTGTGATCTGGTTCGGCGGCCACGATGTGCTGCAACAACTCCATGTGACGCGAATTGCTTTTGGAGGGGGCACAAACAAACTTTGGCCCTTTCATCTAGTGAGTGAGGCAATCTCTTTAGGCGTCCTGGTCGCATTCATGCAATATGCCCAGCGGTTTTTCCGTCCGATACAGGACCTGAGCGAGAAATACAACATCCTGCAATCGGCCATGGCGGCAGCTGAGCGCGTGTTCAAGCTGCTGGATACACCGGTGGAGATTACTGAAGCCGTGGACACCAAGACTGCTGATGGCCCCGGGCGGATCGAGTTCGATCATGTCTGGTTCGCGTACAGAAATGTTCCGGTGGGTGACGACGCGGCTCACGTTAAGACGGGCGCCCTCGGCCGTCCGATCGAGCGAAGCTCGAAGAGCTTTTCGGGAGAGCCCGACTGGGTGCTGCGAGATGTGAGCTTCACCATCGAACCTGGCGAGACGGTCGCCATCGTTGGACACACCGGTGCGGGAAAGACAACCATCATTTCCCTGCTGCTGCGTTTCTACGACGTGCAGCGGGGCGCTATTCGTATTGACGGTGTGGACATTAAAGAAATGGCCCTCGCTGATTTGAGACGCCGTTTTGGCGTTGTCCTGCAGGACCCGTTCCTTTTTACGGGCACGATCGAAGGCAATATTCGTCTTGGCACGGATTGGATCGATGATGCCCAAGTCAGGCAGGCAGCTGAAGACGTGAATCTGGCAGATTTCATTCACAATCTGCCCAACACTTACAAGGAAGAAGTCCGCGAGCGCGGATCAACGCTGTCCACCGGTCAAAAGCAACTCATCTCGTTTGCACGCGCGCTGGCACATTCACCCAGGATTCTGATCCTTGATGAAGCCACCTCCAGCGTGGACACGGAGACCGAATTCAAGGTCCGCGACGCTCTTAGCAAGATGGTAGAGGGCCGAACGTCGATCGTGATCGCGCACCGGCTTTCGACGATTCAACGCGCAGACAAAATCATTGTGATGCACAAGGCCCAGCTTCGGGAAATCGGTACGCACCAGCAATTGCTGGCGCAGCGCGGCATTTACTACAAGCTTTACCAGCTGCAGTACAAAGACCAGGAGATCGGCGCATCCCTTTCATCGCGACCCGAAGTCACGGCTGGCGCAGACGATTAACGCAGACGATTAATAAGAGACCCGGTTTTCTTCCTCCTGAGCGGAACTGCAACACCTATACCGTTAGGAGCGGACAAATGCCTGGCATTTAGCCCTTTGTCGACCGGAGTGGAAGCGATATTCATTTCCATTATCGGCCTTCAAAACCGATGGTTATGATGTTACCGGGCTCGCGTTTGTGCGCTTCCCAGGAAACGGCCAAGACTTTAAGATTGACCGGTTGAGATCAAGCAGGGTCGGCGCCATTACAATGCTGGCGTGCGCATTCTGATCTCGGCGGGTGAAGCTTCGGGCGAGATGTATGGCGCGCAGCTGATGGAAGCCCTGCGTCGGAACGATCCAGGGATCGAATTCTTCGGGGTTGGCGGTGA
>Ga0134126_10012442_pt1 | contig 10755 bp, 8 predicted proteins | sample KB31752_FD_96881 | JGI IMG/M metagenome (GOLD analysis project Ga0134126, IMG submission 96881) | Terrestrial soil microbial communities with excess Nitrogen fertilizer from Kellogg Biological Station, Michigan, USA - KB3-175-2 | ecosystem: Environmental > Terrestrial > Soil > Unclassified ...
CGGCCATGAACTCCGCCGGCAGCACCTCCTTGCCCTGCGGGTCCACCATGCGCACGAAGACGTCCCACATCTGCGGGTCATCGCCCTGCAGGCTCGCCACCGGCTGCTGCGCCAGGCGGAAGCGGTTCTCCATGAGCGCCGCCTTGATGTGCTTGACCCAGACCTGATCGTAGGACTGGACCCGGTTCTCGACGTCGGCTCGCCCGGAGGTCAGGACCTGGTTGCCCCCTTGCTTGACACCTTTGGCGCACGCATCGATGGCATCCGCCACGATGGCGTCGACCTGCGGCGTGCTGGGCGGAACGACGGAAAGACCAACGGTACACGTCACCGCGACCGTCTTGTCCTTGACGCGCAGCACGTGTTTCTGCACCCGCGCCACGAGTTGCTTGCCCCATGCCTGGATATCGTTCTCATTGCCGCGCTCGAGCAGCGCGAGGAACCGCACGCCGCCGAAGCGGCCAACGATCTCGTTGGGATAGAGCGTCTCTTTCAGCAGCGTTGCGATCCCCATCAGTACGTCTTCGCTGGCCACGGCGCCGACATCGCGTTCCACGGTCGCGAACCTGTCGAGCTTGACCAGCGCGAGGCAGCGCATGCCGCCGTGGCTCGCGGCTGACAGGCGCGCCTGCAGCGCCTCCATCAGCTCGCGCCGATGCAGGAACCCGGTCGTGTGATCCGAGTGAACGGCCTGGCTCAGCTCCTCCACGAGCTTGTTCTCATCGCGCGGCTTGGCGGGCACAATGAGTCGCACGCTGGGCTCGCCGTCGTGATCACCCAACGCCAGCACGACTTCCACCACCATCGCCTTGCCTTCCGGCAGGATGGCAGTCGCCTTGAGGGCATGATCGTTCCAACGTCCTTGCAGGCACGCGGCCAGAGCTCCCTTGAGCGCCGGCTGTGTGGCCTCATCGAAGAGGTCCATCACCGGATGTCCGATCAGAGAATCCTTGATCCCGAAGAGCTCGAGCCATGCGGGGTTGGCATCGATGACGATCCCTTCCTGCACCTGGACGATCGCGTCGTTGGAGCGCTGCAGCACGTTCTCCAGCTGATTGCGGGCATCGTGAGCCGATTTGAGCGTGGAGGTGAGGGCGCGCTCCAGCCGGAAGGCGCGCAGCTCGCGGGCCATCACGGCGCCGAGGCGCGCAGGATTGCCCAAGGAGACGACATCACGCGCACCTGCCGTCATGGCATCGGCGATGATCCTCTCGTCCACCGCTTCCGCCACCAGTATGACCGGGACGGTTGGGGCGACCTGATCGCGCACATCGATGACGCTCTTGAGATGATTCTCCGCTCCCGGCACGTCGATGAGCAGCTCCGGATTGATCTGCGGCAGCGCGTCGGGGAGGTCGCCGAGATCCGGGATCCAGGTGCAGTGCACGGCATGGCCGGCCCGGCGAAGGATGCTGTTGATGGCCTCGACCGGATCCCGGTTGGGAGAAAGTACGATGAGCGGAACGGCGTTCTGCTCGGTCAAGGCGCTCTCCGGAAATGCGGCCGGTCTGGGGCGGGGAAAAATTCTAGCACCCGGCCGGCGCGCTCCCCGGTGTCCCAGGTCTCAGATTGCGGCGCCCAGAGCGACTTTGGCCGGTGCCCCGGGCACCTCGCGCACGAGCCGCGGCACGAGATATCCGGGCAGCCGCGCGGCGAGCTGTGCGGCCAGGGTCTGCGCGCGCTCATCGGCAACGGCGAAGTGTGCCGCACCCCTCACTCGGTCGAGTGCATGCAGGTAGTAAGGGAGCACTCCCGCGTCGAACAGGCGTACTGACAGCTTGGAGAGGACCTCGACGTCGTCATTGACGCCGGCCAGCAGCACCGATTGGTTGAGAAGGGTGACGCCGGTGGCGCGCAGCTTCGCGCAGGCGGCCGCCAGCTCGGTGTCGAGCTCGTTGGGATGGTTGATGTGCAACACCAGTACCAGCGGCAGGGTGCTCGTGCGCAACCATTGCAGCAGGCCCTCATCGACCCTCGAAGGCAACACCACCGGCTGGCGGGTATGCACGCGGATGCGGCGCACGTGCGGGACGGCGGCCAGCGCGCGGGTCAGGCTCTCGAGGCGCGCATTGCTCAGGGACAGCGGATCGCCGCCGCTCAGGATGATCTCCTCGAGCGAGGGGTCCGCGGCGATTTCGGCGAGCGCTTCGCCCCAGCGCGGCGCGTCGCCGCTCTGCTCCACATACGGGAACTCGCGGCGGAAGCAGTAGCGGCAGTGCACGGCGCAAGCCGGGGTCGTGATGAGAAGGGCGCGGCCGCGGTATTTCTGCAGCAGGCCCGGCGCGCGCAGGGCCGCGTGCTCGCCGACAGGATCGGCCACGTAGTCGGACGCCTCGGTGAGCTCCGCGGCGACCGGCAGAACCTGACGCAGCAGGGGGTCCGCGAGGTCGCCCCGGCGCATCCGGGCAACGAAGCTGCGGGGAACCCGCAGCCTGAAAGGGTGGCTGGCCGCATGCGCGCTCGCGACCACAGCGGGGTCGAGGCCGAGGGCGGCAGCCAGCTCCTCCGGGCTCGTGATCGCCTCGGCGAGCTCCCGCTGCCAAGTCCGAGCCTCGAGCTGGCGTGCCTGAAGCGACGTCGTTATCATACGCGACCCTTTTGGATGCCTGTCCGACCGGGCCGCGCATTCTGCCGCCCCAGCCGCGAGAAAGAAATGGCCAGCTACACCACCAGCGAGATCCGCTCGGGCATGAAAGTCCTGCTCGAAGGCGACCCGTACGCGATCGTCGACAACGAGTTCGTCAAGCCCGGCAAGGGCCAGGCCTTCAACCGCATCAAGGTGCGCAATCTCAAGACCGGCCGGACCATCGAGCGCACGTTCAGGTCGGGCGAGTCGCTGGAGGCGGCGGACGTCGTCGATACGGAGATGCAGTACCTCTACCAGGACGGCGATTTCTGGCACTTCATGATGCCGGACAACTTCGAGCAGTACACGGCCGGCAAGTCTGCCCTCGGTGACAATGCGCAGTGGCTGAAAGAGGGCCTCGTCTGCATCGTCACCCTCTGGAACAACGAGCCGTTGGTGGTGAACGTGCCCGCGCACGTGGAGCTCAAGATCGTGGAGACCGACCCGGGTCTGCGGGGTGATACCGCCACCGGCGGACAGAAGCCCGCCAAAGTCGAGACCGGGGCCGTGGTGCGGGTGCCGCTCTTCATCAACGAGGGCGAGGTCATCCGCATCAACACCGCCACCGGCGAGTACGTCTCGCGCGCCAAGCAGTAGGCGGGCAGTCGACCGGGTTGTCGACTAGAGCAGGTCCTCCAGCCGGCTCGCCTGCAGGAAGAGCGTCGCGAGCCCCTCGAGGCCGCGCGCGTCGGCCTCATCGAACCGCGCGAGCCGCGCGCTGTCGAGGTCGAGAACTCCCACGACCCGGTCTGCCGCGATCAGCGGTACCACGACCTCCGACTGTGAGGCGCTGTCGCACGCGATGTGTCCCGGGAACGCATTGACATCCGGGACGATCAGCGTTTGCCGCCTGGCGGCGGCCGTTCCGCAGACGCCGTGGCCGAGGGCGATGCGCACGCATGCCGGCTTCCCCTGGAAGGGGCCGACGACCAGCTCGCCTTCCCGCAGAAAATAAAAGCCCGCCCAGCTCACCTCGGGCAGCGCATCGAAGATGAGCGCCGCCGTGTTGGCGGCGTTCGCTATTGCGTCGGCCTCGCCATGGAGGAGTCCCTGAAGCTGCGCGGCCAACTGCTCATAGCCGGCTCGTTTGTCGGAGAAATCGTGTGGCTGGCTCGTGTAGGTCATGACTTGCGCGCTCTACGCTCTCTCGGTGGGGAAGGGAAGGACCGCGTCGATTCGCTCGGCGCCCGCCGCGATCATCAGGGTGCGGTCGAAGCCGAGCGCTACGCCGCTGCAGTCCGGGAGGCCGGCCTCGAGCGCTGCCAGCAGACGCTCATCGAGGGCGGCGCCAGGCAATCCGAGCCGGTGACGCTGCGCGACATCGCGCTCGAAGCGGTCGCGCTGCTCCGGCGCGGACGCCAGCTCATGAAAGCCATTGGCGAGCTCGATGCCGTCGCAGTAGAGCTCGAAGCGCTGCGCGGCGCGCGGATCGGCCGGATCCAGCTGCGCCAGCGCCGCCTGGCTCGCGGGATAGCCGTGCACGAAGGTCAACGCTCCCTGGCCGAGCCGCGGTCCGACGACGGTGCCCATGAGGAGCTCGAGCAGCTCGTCACGGTCGTCCGTCGGCCCGTCGAACCCCGCCTGCCGCGCCCGCGCGGCCAGCTCCTCGCGGGGCGCCGTGAAGGGATCCAGCGCGAGCTGCTGCAGGAATGCCTCGCGATAGCTCACTCGTACGCCGTGGCGGGATGCGGCGGCTGCGCCGAGGAGCTCGCGCATCAGTGCCTCGACCCCGCTCATGAGCGCATCCAGCGAAAGACCCAAGCGATACCATTCGATCAGCGTGAATTCAGCGTTGTGCAGACGGCCGCGCTCCAGTGCGCGCACCACGTGACAGATCTGATAGATGTCGCCGACGCCCGCCGCGAGGAGGCGCTTCATGGCGTACTCCGGCGAGGTGTGGAGGAAGTAGGGCGGCGGCCTCCCGCTCTCGCGATCATTCGCCTCGAGCATGACGCGCGCGCTGTGGATGTGCACGTCGGTCACCGGGGAGTTGACCACGATCGGAGTGTCGACCTCCAGCACGCCGCGGGTGGCGAAGAAGCCGCGTGTGCGTGCAAGCAGCGCGGCACGCAGCTGCAACGTCTCGCGCGTGGCGGAGGGTCGCCAATCCATGCCGCCTCCGCCGCCGTCCAGGCTCGCTCCGGACGATCCCGTCATGGCGCGCCGAGCCGGGCAATGGTCTCGCCGACGCGTACGGGCGAGCCCGGTTTGAGCTCCGGCAGCCACTGCGCCGCTCCCGGCGGCAACAGCAGGATGACCGTGGACCCCATGTTGAATCGCCCCAGCTCCGCTCCCCGCTCGAGCCGTAGCGGCGCGCGCCCGGTGTCGATCGGCAGCGCCGTCGCGCGGCGCGGGCTGCACGGCGTCACATCGCCATGCCAGACGGTTGCGATGCTGCCGACGAAGAGCGCGCCGACCAGCGCCAGCGCGAAGGAGAGCGAGCCCTCCTCGAACGCGCAGATCACCCGCTCGTTGCGCGCGAACAGTCCCGGTACGGCTGCCGCGGTCACCGTGTTGACGCTGAAGAGCCTTCCGGGAATGAACCACGCGGCGCGCAGGGCGGCAGCCGCCGGCATATGGATGCGGTGGTAGTTGTAAGGGGCGAGATAAAGGGTCGCAAAGGACCCTCCGGCGAAGCGCTGCGCCCACGCGGGTGCATCGCCGAGGAGCGCCTCGACGGAGTAGTGATGGCCTTTCGCCTGCAGCAGGATCGAGCCATCGAGGCGGCCGATTTGACTGACGGTGCCGTCGACGGGGCAGGCGAGCGCGCCTGGATCCGGGTCGCAGGGACGCGATCCAGGACGCAGGCTACGGGTGAAGAACGCGTTGAAGCTCGGATAGTCGCGTGGCTCGGGGTCCGCCGCATCGCTCATATCGGGCCGGAAATGCCTGACGAACGAGCCGATCAGCGCGTTCTTCAGCGGCTTCACGCGGCTGCGCGCCAGCCGATGGACCTGCCGCGACAGGAAATGCTGCGGCAACAGATGTTGCATCGCGACGAAGAGGCGCGCGCGCAGCGTCGGCGAATCCGTCGGGGGGGTTGCGGCATCCATGCTGATCTCAGGCCGCCGCGCGCAGCTCAGGCGCTACGCGGCTCAGGGATTGCGCGAGGTGCCGTGCATCGAAAGGGGGGGTGAACACGCCGACTTCCCGGGCGCGGGAATCGAACAGCAGGATCGCCTGCGTGTGATCGAAGTCATAGGCGCCCCCCGGCAGCTCGATGCGGGTGATGCCGATGCCGAGACTGGCGGCCAGGCGGCGGATCTCGGCGGGGTCGCCCGTGAGGCCGAGGAAAGTCGGGTCGAAATGCCGCAGGTAGGCGGCCATCACCGCGGGCGTGTCGCGCTGCGGGTCTACGGTCACGAAGACGACCCGCAGGCCCGGCACTGCCGCCTGTTTCCTGATCCGCGCGAGAGCGGCAAGCGTATCGGGGCACTCGTCCGGACAGTGGGTGAAGCCGAAGTACACCAGCGTCGGGCCGCCGAGCAGCCGCGCCTGGCTGAAGGGACGGCCCTGACTGTCGATCAGATGGAAATCGGCGATAGGTCTGGCCTCGGGCAACCACGTGCCGCTTGCCAGCACGGGCCGGGAGCTGTCAATTTCGGCGGCCAGCAGAAATCCGGCGAGCGCGGCGCAAAGGGCGCCGAGGCCCACGAGGACCCAGAACAGTCGAGCAGTCATGCGAGAATTATCCCACACACGCCGCAGAGTCGGCTCATCGCGGGCGCGGGCGCGAGCCGGGCGGAGCCGGCCGACCGTTCTGGCCCTGATCGAGCGCGGTGCCCGCCGCCTGCATCGCGCGGGCGTTTTCTTCGGACATGGGACCGGCAACGCCTGGGACGATTCCGCTGCCCTGGTGCTGCATGCCCTGAAGCTGCCGCATTGGGGCGATCGTGCCCTCTACTCGCGGCGCATCGGCAGCCGCGGCATCGAGCGCGTGGACGAGCTCATCACGCGGCGTATCGAGAAGCGCATCCCCGCGGTGTATCTCACCGGCGAGACATGGTTTGCCGGACTGCCGTTTCACGTCGATCCGCGAGTGCTCATCCCACGCTCGCCGATTGCGGAGCTCATCGAGAGACGGTTTGCGCCCTGGATCGATTTCCGCCGCGTGCGTCGCATCCTCGATGTCGGCACCGGCTCGGGCTGCATCGCGATCGCCTGCGCGAAGGCCTTGCCACGGGCGCGCGTCGATGCGCTGGACATCTCGCCCGAGGCGCTCGAAGTCGCCGCCGGCAACGTCCGCCGGCACCGGCTCGGGAGGCGCGTGCGGCTCGTTCGCTCGGACCATTTCAGTGCCCTGGCGGGCGAGCGCTACGATATCATCGTCGCCAATCCGCCCTACGTGGGGCGGCGGGAGATGTCAGGACTCCCGCCCGAGTATCGTCACGAGCCGCCACTCGCGCTCGCCGCGGGGCGCGACGGCCTGGATTCCGTGCGGGTGATCCTACGGGAGGCCGGCGGACATCTGTGCCCCGGCGGGGTGCTGATCGTCGAGGTCGGCAACACCGAGGCGGCCGTGCGCCGGACCTTCAAGCGGCTTCCCTTCCTCTGGCTGGAATTCGAGCGCGGCGGCGGCGGGGTGTTTCTCCTCACCGCGGAACAACTCGTTTGAGGCACGTCCCCGTCCCTGCAGTGACACGAGGGCGGCATCGCGCGTTGGACAACTGAGTGATTTGATATGTCAGGCAACACGATCGGCAGGCTTTTCACGGTGACGACCTTCGGCGAGAGTCACGGCCCGGCGCTGGGCTGCATCGTCGACGGCTGCCCACCGGGACTTCCTCTGGCGGAGGAGGACATCCAACAGGATGTCGACCGACGCCGGACGGGCACTTCGAAGTTCGTCAGCCAGCGCCGTGAAGGCGACCAGGTCCGCATCCTCTCGGGTGTCTTCGACGGACAGACCACCGGCACGCCGATCGGCCTCCTGATCGAGAATACCGACGCGCGTTCGCGCGATTACGAGAAGATCAAGGACCGCTTCCGGCCCGGGCACGCGGACTACACCTATCAGCAGAAATACGGCCTGCGCGACTACCGCGGCGGCGGGCGATCGTCGGCCCGCGAGACGGTGATGCGGGTCGCGGCCGGGGCGATCGCCCGCAAATACCTGGCAACGCGGCTCGGCGTCAGGATCTACGGCTACTTGAGCCAGGTGGGCTCCCTGACTCTGGAAGCGCGCGATCCGGCATTCGCCTACCAGAACCCGTTCTTCTGTCCCGATCCGGCGCGGGTCGCGGAGCTCGAGGCGCTCATCTGGAAGCTGCGCTCGGAAGGCGATTCGATCGGCGCCCGGGTGACCGTGATTGCGACGGGCGTACCGCCCGGCCTCGGCGAGCCGGTCTTCGATCGCCTCGATGCCGATATCGCCGGCGCGCTCATGGGAATCAATGCCGTCAAGGCGGTGGAGATCGGCGCGGGCACCCGTGCGGTCTCGCAGCGCGGCAGCGAGCATCGCGACGAGCTCACGCCCGAGGGGTTCGCCAGCAACCACGCCGGCGGGATCCTCGGGGGAATCTCTTCCGGCCAGGATGTGATCGCCCATCTCACCCTGAAGCCGACCTCGAGCATCCAGGTACCGGGCCGGACCGTCGATACCGCCGGCCAGGCGGTGGAAATCGTCACGACCGGCCGCCACGATCCCTGCGTCGGCCTTCGGGCCACCCCGATCGCCGAGGCCATGCTCGCGATCGTTCTGCTCGACCACTACCTGCGCCAGCGCGCGCAGAACGGTGATGTGCGCTGCGCCACCCCGGATATCACCCGACGGTGATCGCCGACACAGTTTATGTCTCCCAGATACGGGAATATCGCGCCAATCGATAGTCGGACTTAACTTATGGGTCGTGGTCGCGAATTCGCTCATCCCTTGCTACGGTCGCTTTGGCTTTCGGCCCAATTAAGTTATATTGCCGCCTCAATTGGATGAGACTGCCAAGATGCAGCCATCCTTTTGTTTTTACGAGTTATTCCAATCACTGATGCCTCCCGGGGTGTCGTAAATGGTCGCCAAACGCTCAAGCCGGGCGGTGGCGTTGCTGCTGGTTGTGCCCTCAGCGGCGTTCGCCCTCGGCCTTGGAGACATCCGTCTCCTCTCTCCGCTCGATCAGCCCCTCAAGGCGCAGATCGAGCTGCTCGACGCTACGCCCGAGGCGGTGCAGAACCTGCAGGTTCAGCTCGCCTCGCAGGACACCTTTGCCCACTACGGCCTGAATTGGCCGCAGTTCATGAGCGGCGTGCACGTCAAAACCGTGCACACCGCCGATGGCAGGGCAGTGGTGGAGCTGTCCTCCGAGCAGCCCATCACCGATCCGGTGCTGACCCTGCTGGTCGAAGCCAACTGGGATCGCGGCCACCTGATCCGCGAGTACACCGTGCTGCTCGACCCGCCGGTGTACGTGCCCAATCAGTCGCAGGCGGCCAGCGAGCAAGTCGCGCCCGCCGCCACCGGGACTGCCCAGCGCGAGGGTGAGATTGCCCGCGCGCAGGCGCCGGCAGAGCAGCCGTCCGCCACCGCCCCTGCGGCCGGTACGCCGCAAGGCGCGCAATCTTCGGCCGGCTCCGGCTCACCTTCAGCTGAAGGCGCTTCCGCTGCCGCCGGCGGCGGCACGCCGCATTCGCTCGTCGTGCGTCGCGGTCAGACGCTCTCCGGCATCGCCAATCGGATGAGCGGCGCCGGACTCGGTTCCGGTCCGACCCGGGCGTGGATGGTCGCCATCTACGAGGCGAACCCCGCCGCCTTCGAGCGCAACATGAATCTTCTGCGCTCGGGCGCCGTGCTGCGCATCCCCGACAGTACGACGGTCGCCGGCATTTCGAGCGCGGCCGCGATCGCCGAGGTCCGCCGTCAGTACGCGGCCTGGCACGGCAGCTCGCAGCAGACCGCCAGCACCGGCAGTGGCACGGGAAGGCTCCGGCTGGTCGCCCCTGAGGGCGGCGCGGGAGCTTCGGGCTCGGCGACGGCCGGCGCTTCCGCCGGTGACGTGAAGGCGCTGCAGTCCCAGGTCCAGACTCTGCAGACACAACTCGCGGACGAGCATCGGCTGCTCGCGCTGAAAGACGCGCAGCTGGCGCGCATGCAGGCTCAGCTCGCCGGCAAGCAGGCGGAGCAGGCGGCACCCGCCGCGAATCCGCCCGCGGCCAGCGCGGGCAACCCGCCACCGGCCACCGCCAATTCCACTCCTCCGGCCCAGGTGAGCCCGCCTGCGGGCGCCACCCCAGCTCCGGCGGAAGCACCGCCCAGCACGGCTGCGCCGCCGCCGGTGGCTGCGAATCCGCCACCCGCGCAGCATGCACCGACACCCGCGCCGCGCGTGACGCATCCCGCTGTGACGAAGCCCGCCCCATTCAAGGCAGCTTCGGGACCGTCGTTCTTCGACACGCTCGCGCACTACTGGTGGGCGATCGCGCTCCTGATCGTGGCGCTGATCGGCTATCTCGCCTCGCGTGCCTGGCGCTCGCGCCGGCAGTCGGATCTCGATGATTCGCTTGGCCGGCTGGCGGCAGCAGGAGGATCGCCGTCCCCGTATACGAGGCTGGAGCCGTCGACGGGAGACACGGCTTCGATGCGTCCGATATCTGCAGAGCAGGACGACGCCTTCGTGGTCGAGGAGACGGGCACGCATGAGCGGCCCAAGTTCGCCGCGGCCTCGGCCCCGGTTGCCGCCAGGCACGTCACCACGGCCGACCAGACGATCAGCAGCGAGACGGCCGTCAACCTCGATCAGGGCGACCCGCTGGCCGAGGCCGATTTCCACATGGCCTACGGCCTCTACGACCAGGCCGCCGATCTCATCCGGATCGCCATCGGGCGCGAGCCTGAGCGGCGCGACCTCAAGCTGAAGCTCCTGGAAGTCTTCTTCGTCTGGGGCAACAAGGAGCAGTTCCTGCAGACCGCCCGTGAGCTGGCGGACAGCCGCGCGGAGGCGGCGCCCGGCGAGTGGGAAAAGATCGTGATCATGGGCAAGCAGCTCGCGCCCGAGGATCCGCTGTTCGCAGGCGGTGCGGCGGTGAGCGGCGCGGCGTCCGCGGGAGTCGATCTCGACCTCGCAGGGGGGCAGAGCCCCATGGACGGCGGCCTCGACTTTGACGTCGCTTCTTCAGGACGCACCGGTCAGCACGCCCAA
>Ga0134126_10012443_pt1 | contig 10754 bp, 8 predicted proteins | sample KB31752_FD_96881 | JGI IMG/M metagenome (GOLD analysis project Ga0134126, IMG submission 96881) | Terrestrial soil microbial communities with excess Nitrogen fertilizer from Kellogg Biological Station, Michigan, USA - KB3-175-2 | ecosystem: Environmental > Terrestrial > Soil > Unclassified ...
GCTCGAACTGGCCGGCCAGCAGCGCGATGAAACGGCGCGAGACCTCGATCAGGACGTCGTCGCGGCTGCGGTAATGCTTGTACAGCGCGGGAACCTGCACCCCGAGCGGCGCGGCAATGTCCCGCAGCGTGAAGCCGTAGACGCCCTTGACCGCAATCAAGCGCTCGGCCTCGTCGAGGATCCGTTGGCGCATCGGCACGGACACTTTGCGCGCGTCGGCGACCGGCATAGGCTACTCCTCGCAACTGGACAATGCAGGACTCTGGCAGAGTCGGGTCGCATCGACAACCGCCGGCGCGGCTTGCCAGAGCGGCGCCGCTGGGTTAATTTTGCGCGAAGTTAATTACATTAACTGAGCATTTCACCCATGGCCGATGGCGCACCCCGAATCGCATAGTCGAATGGCCATCGAGCACAAATCCATCGACTACATCGCCGAGGACGAGCGGCACGGCCGGGTGATCGATCAGGCGCCGTTCTGGTTCCTCGGAAATTTCCATTTCTTCACGATTGCGATCGGATTTGTCGGGCCCAGCATGGGCCTGAGCTTCGGCTTCACGTCCCTGGCGGGAGCCATGGGGATCTTGTTCGGCACGATATTCGTCGCCTTTCACGCCTCGCAGGGCGCCGAACTCGGCCTGCCGCAGATGATCCAATCGCGCGCCCAATTCGGCTATCGCGGCGTGGTCGTCGTGCTGGTCGGCACTCTGTTCACCTTCGTCGGCTTCAACGTGGCCGACTCCGTGCTGGTGGCGCGCGGCCTCGACGGAATCCTCGGCTGGAACGAAGCCGCCGTCACGCTGGTCGGCGCGGCCATCGCGGCCGGGATTGCCATCTACGGCCATGACTGGCTGCACCGCATTTTCCGCGGCTGCTTTTGGCTGTGTCTGCCTTTGTACACCCTGCTGACGCTGGCCATCGTCGCCGGAAGGGTGCCGGCCACGCATCCGCTGGCCGGCGGTTTCACCTGGGTGGCGTTCATTGCGCAGTTCGCCGCCAGCGCGGCCTACAACATCACCTACGCACCCTCCGTGTCCGACTATTCGCGCTACCTGCCGCGTCACACCCGCCCGCATCACATCATTCTCGCGGTGTTCCTGGGCGCGTCCTCCGCCGCGATCTGGCTGATCTCGCTGGGCGCATGGCTCGCGACCCGGCTCGGCGCCTCCGACGGGCTCGTATCGCTGCATGATGCCGGCAATGCGCTCTTCGGCGGCTTCGGGGTCGTGATGGCGCTCGCGTCCGTGACCGCACTCGTGGCCACCATGGGGCTCAATGCCTACAGCGGCGCGCTGACCATCATCACGGCCTTGAATTCTCTGTTCGAAGTGCGTCCCACGCCGCGGCTGCGCATCGTCACGGTCCTCGGCCTGGCGGCAGCGTGGACCGCAATCACCTTCGCCATCACGACCAACGCCATCGCACTGCTGTTCGCCACCCTGACCATCATGTTGTACCTGCTGGTGCCGTGGACGTCGATCAACCTCACCGACTATTTCTTCGTGCGCCGCGGCCGCTACGCGATCACGCACCTGTTCATGCCGCAGGGCATCTACGGCGCGTGGGGAACCCGCGGGCTCATTGCCTATGCGCTCGGATTCCTCGCCACCCTGCCGTTCTTCGTGCTGCCGGACGTGTACACGGGCCCCGCGGCGCGGGCTCTCGGCGGCGTCGACGTCGGCTGGCTGATCGGACTCATCGTGTCGGGGGGCACCTACCTGATCCTGTGCCGCTCCTTGGACATTTCCAAGGAGGACGGCGCGATCGCCGCCAGCGACACCGCATTGCGACGCGCAGGCTGAACGCCCCCGCCGCGCCGGCGCTACTTGAGTTCGCCCAGCCGGCGCAGCAGGGGCGTGATGCTCAGGCCCTGGGCAAACACCGAAAAGGCCACCACCGCAAAGGTGATCGTGATGATGGCATCCCGCTGCGGCAACTCCGCCGGCAGCGCCAAGGCCAGCGCCAGCGCCAGCGCGCCGCGCAGTCCGCCCCAGACCAGGATGTGCTGGTGGCGCAGCTCGACGCGCAGGCGGCTGCGCGCAAACACTGCGCACAAGGGATATATGGCGACCGCCCGTCCCAGGGTCACGGCCACGATGGCCGTCAGAACCGGCAACCATAGCCGGTTGAAATGCTGTTCGGCCTCCTGCACCCCGATCAGGATGAAAATGAGGGAATTCGCAAGGAATGCGACGTACTCCCAGAAGGTTTCCAATGCCTGGCGCCCGGTCTCCGAGATGAAGGCCGGGGAGCGGCAATTGCCGACGACCAGGCCGGCCGTCAACGCCGCGAGCACGCCCGAACAATGGTAGCGCTCGGCCACGAAAAACGAACCGTAGGCCGCCAGGGTGGTCAGGGTGATTTCGACCAGATGATCGCGGGTGCCGCCCGCCAGGAACATGAAGCCGAAACCGACGACGCCCCCGATCAGGATGCTGCCGCCGACGGCCCAGATCAGGGTACCGCTGATCGACAGCACATCGTAGTGCTCGCCGGCCAGCACGCCGAGCACGGCGACGAAGGCGACCGCGGCGGTGCCGTCATTCAGCAAGCTTTCCGCTTCGATCAGCAGGCGCAATCGGCCCCGCACGCCCGCCTCCTTGAATGTGGCGATGACGGATACCGGGTCGGTGGCCGAGATCAGGACACCGAACACGATCGCGTCCGCCCAGTCCCAGCCCAAACCATAGCGCATGCCCGCCGCGGTGACTGCGGCCGCTATCAGCACGCCGGCCGTCGCCAGCAAGGTCACCACGGGCAGGTCTTTTTTGAGTTCCTTCCAACTGATGCACAGCGCCGCCTCGAACACCAGGGGCGGCAAAAACACGGAGAAAATCAGGTCCTTGGACAAATGCGCCTGCATCCGCACCTGCAATACATACAGGCCCGCGCCGGCGAGCACCAAACCCACCGTATAGGGCAGGCGCAGACGCCGCGTCAGTATCGCCACCAGCGAGGCGACGAATAGCAGAAAACCCAATTGCGTTAAACTCGAGGTCACGGATATCGCTCGCTACAGAAGGATGGTCGATGTTTCTGCTTCGCCACGGACAAAGCTACTTTAATCTGCATTTCAACGAGAATCGCACCGATCCGGGGATAGAAGACCCCGAATTGACCCCGCTCGGGGCGCAGCAGGCCGACGCGGCGGCGGTCCGGCTCAGGCGCGCCGCGCTGACCCACATCATCATTTCACCCTACCTGCGCACCTTGCAGACGGCGCAGCCCATACTGGCGATTCACAAGGTTCCCGTCGCCATCATGCAGGAAGTGCGCGAGCGCACAGCCTATGCCTGCGACGTCGGGACTTCGCCCGATAGACTGGCGGAGCGCTTTCCCCATCATGATTTCGGCCATCTGCCGCGGCAATGGTGGCACGACGGTGTCGAATCGGAAGCCCAGACCATCGCGCGCGCCGACGCCTTCCGCCGCTACATGGCGCCGCGCCGCGACAGCGCGACGACGCTATTGGTGAGTCATTGGGCCTTCATACTGGCATTGACGGGCCGGTCGCTCATGAACGGCGAGATTCTGGAATACGACCCTACGGGCCATGCCCCCGAGGAAATCGTCTGGCCTGACTGACGGGGCCGGGTCGCAGGGATGGCGCCGCGGCTCGCGCGCCCGGCTCATTCGCGGCTGAGGGACGCATAGCGCTGCAGATGCGTATCGCTGTCGCCGAACATCAGCTGCGCGGCGGTGAGCCGCTTGAACCAGTGGCTCACCTTGAGTTCGTCGGTCACGCCCATGCCGCCGTGCAATTGCACGGCTTGCTGCCCCACGAAACGGCCGGCCTGCCCGATCACGGTCTTGGCGGCCGACAGCGCGCGGCGCCGTTCGCCCACATCCTCCGCGGTACAGCGCAGCGCCGCCAGATAGCTCACGGAGCGCGCCGCTTCGAGTTGGATGAGCATGTCGGCGATGCGATGCTGCAGCGCCTGGAAGCGGCCGACGGGTTGGCCGAACTGCTGGCGCGCGCGCACGTACTCGATGGTGGCGTCCAGCAGCGCCTGCATGACGCCCACGGCGTCGGCGCACAGCGCGGCAAGCCCCACATCGAGGGCCGCCTCGATGGCCGTGAGCGCGCCGCCTTCCGCCCCGAGCCGGCCGGCGGCCGGCACATCGACGCCCTGCAAGTACACATCCGCGGCGCGCTGACCGTCAAGGGTGGGATAGGCGTCCAATACCACCCCGGCGGCCGTGCGCGGCACCATGAACAGGGACACGCCGGCCGCATCGCCCGGCTCTCCCGCCGTGCGAGCCGAAACCAGCAGCCTGTCCGCCGCACCCGCGTGCATGACCACGCCCTTGTGGCCCACCAGCCGGTAGCCCTCGCCGAGGCGACGCGCACGGGTGGTCACCCAGCGGCTGTCGAAGCGCGCGCCGCTCTCGAAATGCGCGAGCACCGCGATTTTCTCCCCGGCCGCCATATCCGTCAGGAGCAAGGCGGCCGCGGCGTCGGCCACGAAGGGCCGCAACGCCGCCGTTGCGATCACGGCGCTGCTCAGCATCGGCTCGAGCAGTAGATTGCGGCCGCAGTCGCCCATCATCGCCAGCGTCTCCAGCGGGCCGAACCCCAGCCCACCCTGCGCCGCCGGCACGGTGAGGCCGAGCACCCCCAAATCGGCGAGGCCGCGCCATACCGCCGGGTCCCAGCCCGCGGCCGAGTTCTTGATGGCTCTATAGCGTTCGAAACTGTAATGATCGCCGAGGTAGCGCGCGACCACGTCGCGCAGCTGCACCTGTTCGTCGCTGAAGTCGAAGTCCAAGCGCTGCGCTCCTACAGGCCGATGATCATCTTGGCGATGATGTTCTTTTGTATTTCATTGGTGCCGCCGTAGATCGACAGCTTGCGTTGATTGAGATACGAAGCGGCCAGGTTCGATGCGTAGCGCGGCCCCGGCGGTTCGCGCGATGGATCGAACTGCCAGCCGGCTTCCATCGCCTCGCGGCGCGACGGCAGCGCATAGGGACCGACCGCGCGCATCAGAAGTTCGGAAATGCCCTGATGGATCTCGCTGCCCCTGACCTTGAGGATGGACGCTTCGGGGCCCGCGGCGGGCGTGTGCTTCTCGCCCGACAACACGCGCAGATTGGTGATCTCCAGCGCCCAGAGATCGATCTCAACCTGGGCGATCTGCGCGGCGAACAAGGGATCCTCGATCAGCGGCCGCCCGTGCAGGCGCTCGGCGGCTGCGATGTGCTTGAGGCGCCTGAGCTCGCGCTTGGCGATGCCGACGCCGGCAATGCTGGTACGCTCATGACCGAGCAGAAATTTGGCATAGGTCCAGCCGCGGTTCTCTTCCCCGACGCGGTTCTCGACCGGCACGCGCACGTTCTCGAACCATATCTCGTTCACCTCATGGCCGCCGTCGAGCAGCATGATGGGACGCACGGTGATGCCCGGGCTCTTCATGTCGATGAGCAGGAACGTGATGCCGGATTGCTGCTTGGCCTTCGGGTCCGTGCGCACCAGGCAAAAGATCCAGTCCGCATACTGGCCCAGCGTGTTCCAGGTCTTCTGGCCATCGACGACGTAGTGGTCCCCGTCGCGCACCGCGCGGGTTTTCAGCGAGGCCAGATCTGAACCCGCGCCCGGCTCCGAATACCCCTGGCACCACCACTCCGCGCCGGAACTGATATTCGGCAAATAACGCTGCTGCTGCGCGGCCGTGCCGAAGGCCATGAGGACGGGCGCCACCATTTTGGTGCCGAAGGGAAGCAGGCGCGGCGCGCCGGCCAGTGCCGATTCCTCCTCGAAGATATATTGCTGCACCGGGTTCCAGCCCGGTCCGCCGAATTCCACCGGCCAGCCCATGCCGCCCCAGCCGCGTTCGTGCAGCTTGCGCTGCCAAGCCACGATGTCGTCCCGGCCCAGCTCGTAGCCCCGAAGCACTTTGTCGCTGATGTCGGCGGAGAGATGTTCCTGCAGGAAGGCGCGAACTTCAGTGCGGAATGCCTGTTCTTCGTCGGTAAATTCGAGGCGCATGGTCACCGGCGGATCGGGTGGTTCCGCATGATGCGTACCCCTGTCTGAGCTTGTCAATGGACGCGGTCGGACTGCGTGCGCCCAGGACGCCTATCGGTCCATCCAACGCCGAGAGCATACTGGAAGTGCGCGAATAGGGTGCCGCGCCGCGCGGCCGTGGAGGGTGTATGCGGTTTCGAACAGTGCTGTTGATCGTGGTTGCCATCGTGGTCGCCGCGTTTCTAATCGTCAATTGGCGGGTATTTGCCGCCCCCGCCAATATTTCATTCCTGGCGGGTACGGTCGAAATCCCCCTGGGCGTAGTGATGGTGGGACTGCTCGCCTTGGTCGTCCTCGCCGTCGCCATCTACGTCGGCCTCTGGCAGGGCACCCTGCTCATGGACCTGCGGCGGCAATCGAAGGAATTACAGGCTCAGCGCAATCTTGCGGACGACGCAGAAGCCTCTCGCTTTACGGAGTTGAGCACCCTGCTGCGTGGCGAGATGACCAAGCTGGACCAGCGACTGGAAGCCGCGCTCGATGCCTTGCGCGGTGAGGTTCGGGATGCCGAGCATTCCATCGCCGCCACGCTGGGCGAAATGGATGACAGGTTCCAGCGGGAACATTCCCGCGGTACGGACTGAACACGGCATCAGGCAGTTGCAAAAAAGTGCTACATGTAGCACAATGCCGCCATGAAGGAAGCTGGAATACGGGAAGCCCGACAGAACCTGTCCGCCCTGATTGCCGAGGTCCGAAAAGGACACGAAATCACGATCACGGATCGAGGCAAGGCCGTCGCACGACTAGTACCACCTCGTCGAGCGGCAGCCAAGCCTTTCGGCGGCCGCGTTAAATTTCGGCGCAGGATGCCGCAACTGGCGGCCTCTGTTTCGTCGGCCATCGTCGATGACAGAACCGAACGAAGCTGATGAGTGGAGTCTGCCTGCCGAGACCGCGCTGTACGTCGATTCCAGCGCCTTGGCGAAGCTTTACGTACCCGAAGCCGAAAGCGAAAGGCTCGATGCGTTTCTGCGTGGCAGACTCGGTCTGATGATCTCGGAACTTGCGATCACGGAGGTGCTCTCGGCCGTCGCGCGCAGAAAGCGCGAGGGGGAGTTGAAACCAGAGCTGGCCAACCGTATCCGTGATGCGGTACTCGCAGACGCAGACTCTGGCTCGTTCGCTCGGCTGCATTTGGACCCCGCAGTGCACCGAGTCGCGGAACGCCTTCTGCTGACCACGGACTCAGTGCCCTTGCGCACGCTCGACGCGTTACACCTCGCTCTGGCGTTTTCAGGTGCGGCGACGCACGTCCTGACCTTCGACCGGCGGATGCGAGAAGCAGCGCTTCAGTCCGGACTGAACGTGATCGACCTGTAGCCAACAGATTTGCGTGCAGATGCGCGCTGCCGGCTGGTTGGAGACAGCCCTGGGCACGGGCCGCTCGACGGGATCGTCAGAAAGGGATGTCGTCGTCGAATTCCTCTTTGCCGCCCGCCGCGGAGGGTGCGGGCGACTGATCATAATCGTCCCGGGGCGGGGCAGCCGCGCCTCCGGCCCGCTCCGAACCGCCGCTGGCGCCCCCGCCGCCCGCCCGGCCGCCCAGCATTTGCATATTGTCGGCAATGATTTCGGTGGTGAAACGGTCATTACCCTGCTTGTCCTGCCATTTGCGGGTGCGCAACTTGCCCTCGACGAACACCTGAGAGCCCTTGCGCAGGTATTCCGCGGCGATCTCGCCCAAGCGGCCGAACAGGGCGATGCTGTGCCACTCGGTGCGTTCTTGCTGGGCGCCGGAGGCCTTGTCCTTCCAGGACTCGCTGGTGGCAATACGGATGTTCGTGACCGTCATACCGCTCGGCATGGAACGCGTTTCCGGGTCGGCGCCGAGGTTGCCGACCAAAATGACCTTGTTTACGCCGCGCGCCATGACCCACCCCTTCGAGAACCGATTGAACGGCCAGTATTGTACACGCTGGGCCAAGCCCCAATATGGGCCTGTAAGCGCTGCGCTTACGCAGAAATCCACCGTTCACCCGCCCTTGACGCGACGGGTATAGTAGCTGGTTACATGCAAAATATCCGCATCCGGGGGGCCCGGACCCACAATCTGAAGAACATCGACCTCGACCTGCCGCGGGATCGCTTGATCGTATTGACCGGCCTGTCGGGCTCGGGAAAATCATCGCTGGCCTTCGACACCATCTATGCCGAAGGCCAGCGGCGCTATGTGGAGTCGCTGTCGACCTACGCCCGCCAATTCCTGTCGATGATGGAAAAGCCGGACATCGACACCATCGAGGGACTCTCGCCTGCGATCTCCATCGAACAGAAATCGACCTCGCACAACCCGCGCTCCACGGTCGGAACGGTCACCGAGATCTACGATTACCTGCGGCTGCTGTACGCCCGTGCGGGCACGCCGCGCTGCCCCGATCATCACATCGATCTGGCCGCCCAGACAGTGAGCCAGATGGTCGATGCCGTGCTTCAGCATCCGGAAGGCACCCCGATGATGTTGCTTGCTCCGGCGATTGCCGAACGCAAGGGCGAACATGCCGAACTCATCGAAGAGTTGCAGGCGGGCGGCTTCGTGCGCGCGCGCATCGACGGCAAGGTGGTGGAACTGGATCAGGCGCCGAGGCTCGACGTGCGCCGCAAGCACACCGTCGAGGCGGTCGTGGATCGCTTCAAAGTGCGGCCCGACCTGGGCCAGCGTCTCGCCGAGTCCTTCGAAACCGCATTGCGGTTGGGCCAGGGCGTGGCGCGCGTCGCATACATGGACGAGCCCGGGCGCGCGGAGCTCGTGTTTTCCGACAAGTTCGCCTGCCCCATTTGCAATTATTCCTTGAGCGAGCTCGAGCCGCGTCTGTTCTCGTTCAACAGCCCGAGCGGCGCCTGCCCGGCGTGCGACGGACTCGGCACGCAGGATTTTTTCGATCCGGAGAAAATCGTCGCCAATCCGCATTTGTCGCTCGGCGGAGGAGCCGTGCGCGGCTGGGACCGCCGCAATGCCTATTATTTTCAGTTGATTCAATCGCTGGCGCGGCATGCCAAGTTCGACATCGAGGCGCCCTTCGAGAGCCTGCCGCAAAAAATCAAGGACTTGGTGCTGTGCGGCAGCCGCGACGAACAGATCGAGTTCAAATACCTGGACGGCAAAGGCGGCACGGTCAATCGAAAACACGCCTTCGAGGGCATCGTCAAGAATCTCGAACGCCGCTACCAGGAAACGGAATCGGCGACGGTGCGCGAGGAGCTGGCCAAGTACCGCTCCTCGCGCCCCTGCCCCGAGTGCGGCGGCACCCGCCTCAACCGGGCGGCGCGCAATGTGTTCGTCGACGGCAGCAGCATTCCCGAGGTGTCCGCGCTGTCGGTGGAGCGCGCCGTGGAGTTCTTCGGCAAGCTCGAACTATCGGGCTGGCGCGGCGAAATCGCGGTCAAGATCGTCAAGGAAATCGGCGACCGGCTCGGATTTCTCGCCAACGTCGGCTTGGGCTACCTCACCTTGAACCGCAGCGCTGATACGCTGTCCGGCGGCGAAGCGCAGCGCATCCGGCTCGCCAGCCAAATCGGCTCCGGGCTGGTCGGCGTCATGTACATTCTCGACGAGCCCTCGATCGGTCTGCACCAACGCGACAACCAGCGTCTGCTCGACACTCTCGTCAACCTGCGCGATCTGGGCAACACCGTCATCGTGGTCGAACACGACGAGGACGCCATCCGTCAGGCCGACCACGTCGTGGACCTGGGTCCCGGCGCGGGTGTCCACGGCGGGCGCATCGTGGCGCAGGGCACGGCCGCCGAAATCGCTGCGCACCCGGAGTCGATTACCGGACAGTACCTGAGCGGCCGGCGGCGCATCGAGATACCGGCGCAACGCCGGGCGCCGAACCCGGTGCGCATGCTGCGCGTCATCGGCGCGACCGCGAACAATCTGAAGAAAGTCACCGCGGAATTTCCGCTGGGATTGATGACCTGCGTCACCGGAGTGTCCGGCTCCGGGAAATCCACACTGATCAACGACACCTTGTTCCGCGCCGTCGCGACCCAGCTCAATCACGCCGCGGCGGGCACCGCCCACTTCGATCGCATCGAAGGCCTCGACTTCATCGACCGGGTCATCGAGATCGACCAAAGCCCGATCGGCCGCACGCCCCGCTCCAATCCGGCCACCTATACCGGGCTGTTTGCGCCGATCCGGGAGATCTTCGCCGCGGTGCCCGAAGCGCGCGCCCGAGGTTATGCGGCAGGGCGCTTCAGCTTCAACGTCAAGGGCGGACGCTGCGAAGCCTGCCAGGGCGACGGCGTGATCAAGGTGGAAATGCATTTTCTCGCCGACGTGTACGTTCCCTGCGACGTCTGCAAGGGCAGGCGCTACAACCGCGAGACCCTGGAAATCCGCTTCAAGGGCAGGAACATCCAGGAAGTCCTCGATCTCACGGTCGAAGACGCCCTGCCGTTCTTCTCCGCCGTGCCCACCGTGCAGCCGAAGCTGCAAACGCTGCTCGACGTCGGCCTGTCCTATGTGCGGCTGGGGCAGAGCGCGACCACGCTCTCGGGAGGCGAGGCTCAGCGCGTCAAGCTCGCCAAGGAACTGTCGAAGCGCGCCACCGGGCGCACCTTGTACATCCTCGATGAGCCGACCACCGGCCTGCACTTTGCCGACATCGCGCAACTGCTCGCCGTGCTGCAGCGTCTGCGCGACGAAGGCAACACGGTGATCGTGATCGAGCACAATCTCGACGTCATCAAGACGGCGGACTGGGTGGTCGATTTGGGA
>Ga0134126_10012447_pt1 | contig 10752 bp, 8 predicted proteins | sample KB31752_FD_96881 | JGI IMG/M metagenome (GOLD analysis project Ga0134126, IMG submission 96881) | Terrestrial soil microbial communities with excess Nitrogen fertilizer from Kellogg Biological Station, Michigan, USA - KB3-175-2 | ecosystem: Environmental > Terrestrial > Soil > Unclassified ...
CGTCACGATGAACGGCGAGTTGAACCAGTCGAGATTCTTGCCCTTGTCGAGCAGGATCTGCATCGCGCCGACCCAGAGGACGAGCAGTCCCAGGCCGACCTTGTCGATCGGCAGTCGTGCCGTCGGAGTCTCGCGGCGCCGATAGATCATCCAGGTCACGATGACCGCGGCGATGCCGATCGGCACGTTGATGTAGAAAATCCAGGGCCAGGAGATGTTGTCGGTGATCCAACCGCCGAGCACCGGCCCGACCACGGGGGCGACCAGCGTGGTCATCGACCAGACCGTGAGGGCGGCGCCCGCCTTTGCCTTGGGATAGCTCGCGAGCAGGAGCGATTGCGACAGCGGGATCATGGGGCCCGCGACCAGTCCCTGCAGCGCGCGGAATGCGACCAGCATCCCGATGGACGGCGCCAGTCCGCAGAGGAAGGAAGCCAGCACGAAGAGCAGCGTGGAGGCGGTGAAGAGGCGCACCTGTCCGAGGCGGCGGGTCAGCCAGCCGGTGAGCGGCATGGAGATGGCGTTCGCGACGGCAAAGGACGTGATCACCCACGTCCCCTGATCGGGCGAGACCCCGAGATCACCGGCAATCGACGGAATCGCCACGTTGGCGATCGACGTATCGAGGACGTTCATGAACGTCGCGAGCGAAAGCGCGACCGTGCCGAGGGCCAGCGCGGTGCCCTTGAGGCACGGCTGGCCCGCCGGCGCGGCCGCGGGCGCCACCGCCGCAGGCTTTGGCTCCTGCGGCAGGTCCTGTCGGTCCCTGATGACTGCGCTCATGGTGAGATCCGTCGCGTGAAGTTGGCTGCGGCGGTCCGCCGCGTTACTCGCTCAGCGCGACCGGCGAAGCGGACGGCAGGGGCGCGGCCAGGATCCGCGACTCGTCGCCGAGCCGCGCCGCGAACCGGTGAGCCGCATTCGACCGGCCCCCACTGACACCCGGCTCGTTGGCAGCAATGATCTGCTGTACCACATCGTCCGCCCGCGCAGCGACGGACTGGAAGACGTCCGTCGAGTAGTCACGGTCGTTGTTGGCGACCTGGGGCAAGCGCTGGCCGCTGTCATCCCGCACGTTGACGTAAGCCTTCATGGAGAGGCCGATCTGCAGCGGATGCTGCGCGAGCTCGCGCGGATCGAGCGCCACTCGCACCGGCACGCGCTGCACGATCTTGATCCAGTTGCCGGTGGCATTCTGGGCCGGCAGCAGCGAGAAGGCCGAGCCCGTCCCCGCCCCGAAGCCGACGACCCGGCCGTGGAATACCACACCGCCGCCATGGAGAGAACAGGTCAGCGTGACCTGCTGCCCGACGCGCACGGAGTCGAGCTGCGCTTCATTCAAGTTGGCATCGACCCATACCTCGTTGAGCGGCACCACCGCCATCAGCGGCGTTCCGGTGCTGACACGCTCCCCGAGCTGCACGTCACGCCGGGCGACGAATCCGGACACCGGCGCGGGAAGAACGGTGCGCGCATAGTTGAGGTAGGCCGCATGAACGGCCGCAGCCGCATCGCGAACGGCGGGGTTGCTCTGGACGGTCGTTCCGTCGACCCACGCCCGATTCGCAGCCAGCTGCTGCTGCGCAGCCAGCAACGCCGCCTGCGCCGCCTTCACCGCGTCACTGGCATGCTGCAGCTCTTCCTCGGAAATCGCGCCGCTGCGCTGCAGCCGCACACGGCGGGTGTAGTCGCTCTGCGCCTTGGCAAGGTCCGTGCGCCGGACCTGCACGTTCGCCTGCAGCTCCGAGGTGGTCGAGAAGAGATTGCGCACCTGGCGCACCGTCTTGGCGAGCTGAGCCTCCGACTCCTGCAGTGCGACTTTTGCATCCGCCGGATCGAGGCGCACCAAAGGCTGTCCAGCCTTCACGAACTGCGTGTTGTCCGCGGCGATCGCCACCACCGTGCCGGATATCTGTGGCGTGATCTGCACCACGTTGCCGCTGACATAGGCATCGTCCGTGTAGACGGAGTAGCGCAGGTCTCGATCCCAGTAGACGCCGTAGGCGGCGCCGAGCACGAGGAAGCCTCCGACAATCACGGTGAGCCAACGCACCCTGGGGCTCTTCCAGAGCGAAGGCTTTTTTGTCTCGTCGCGAGTCGTCATGTCTCAGGTCTCCCGTTCACAATTGCCGCGGCTAAGAATGCCTAGGCAACTTTCTATCGTTAAAAAAGCTGTTCGCCGTCCTAGGCTGCGTTCTCCAGCATGCGCCCGAGCAAGCCCTCGAGCTGCCGCGCATCCGCGCGGCTGAAGCCGCGCAGGAATCGATTCTGTATCGCCATCGAGATCTCGCGCAGTCGCGGATAGACGGCGCGCCCCTGCTCGGTCAACTCGAGGTAGACCAGCCGGCGGTCCTGCGGGCAGCGCGCCCGTCGGATGAGGCCCTTGCTCTCGAGGCGATCGATCATGCGCGTCATGGCTCCCGCGTCATACGACATCTCCTTGCACAGATCGGAAGCCGACTTCTTGCGCTCCGCAATGGCAAGCCGCGCCATCACGATGAACTGCGCAGCCGTCACGCCGATGTCGGCCACATGCCGATCCGCCGTCAACTCCCGATCCAGCGCGGCCAGCAACTCCGTCCGAACCTGGCCGACCAGGTGAGCCACGCACCTGCAGGGCTCGTAGTTTTCGCTGTCGTAAATGCTGACCAAGATCGCTCTCCGTGAAAATCTCCCTGATGGGAGATGGTGCGCACTATATTTGCCTAGGCTGTATTTGTCAAGGCCTCTATTGCTTGGGCAATCCATATTGCGGAACGGCGCAAGCCCGGGCTTGAGGGACAGGCACCATGCCCGCGGAAGCTCGGGAGCGGAAAAAAGAGGGGGTGGTCGGGGCAGCCGGACTCGAACCGGCGACCCTCTGCTCCCAAAGCAGATGCGCTACCAAACTGCGCCATGCCCCGGCCGGAAAGGGAAGCTTCGCCGCAGGAGAAGCTTCGTCCCAGGGATGATATGCGAGAATGCCCGCCCCTCAAAGGCCTGGGAATGGCATTCGCAATGACGGCGCAGCTGATCGACGGCCGCGGCTTGGCGGAAGCGGTCAAAAATCAGGTCCGCGGCAAGATCGAGGCTGCGCTCGCGCGCGCCAGCCGGCGGCCGGCGCTCGCCGTGGTCAAGGTGGGCAACGATCCGGCCTCCGAGGTGTATGTGCGCAACAAGCGCCGCGCCTGCGAGGAAGTGGGTATCCGCTCCGTGGCGCACGACCTGCCCGACGAGACCTCGGAGGCGTCACTGCTTGCGCTCATCGACGAGCTCAACGGCGACGCGGACATCGATGGCATCCTGGTGCAGCTGCCCCTGCCCGGCCAGATCCAGCAGACCGCGGTGATCGAGGAGATCGACCCGGTGAAGGACGTCGACGGCTTTCACCCCTATAACGTGGGGCGTCTCGCGCAGCGCATCCCCGTCATGCGCCCCTGTACGCCTTATGGCGTCATCAAGCTACTCGAGCACATCGGCGCGCCATTCAAAGGTCAGCATGCCGTGGTCGTGGGCGCGTCCAACATCGTGGGCAGGCCGATGTCGCTCGAGCTGCTGCTGATGGGTGCGACGACCACGGTCTGCCACCGCTTCACGACCGGCCTGAAGCTCTATGTCCGGCAGGCCGACATCCTGGTCGTCGCGGCCGGCAAACCCGGGCTGGTTCCCGGGGAATGGATCAAGCCAGGCGCGATCGTCATCGATGTCGGGATGAACCGGCTCGCGAACGGGCATCTGGTGGGCGATGTGACGTTCGAGTCGGCCCGCGAGCGCGCGGGGTGGATCACACCGGTACCCGGCGGGGTGGGCCCCATGACGGTGGCCATGCTGATGTACAACACTCTGGAGGCCTATCACCGCCGCGGCGAGCTGGCGCGCTGATCGCTCGGCAACGCGCGCGCGCCGCGCATCGGCGCCGGCAAACTCAGGCGCGGCGCCAGACCGTCGTGCCGTCCGGCCTGTCCTCCAGGACCACTCCCGCGCGAGCCAGCTCCCCTCTGATCCGGTCCGCTTCCGCCCAGTTCTTCGCCTTGCGGGCGGCGATCCGCGCCTCGATGCCCCGAGCGATCTCCGTGTCCGTCAGGGCCGCTGTCGCTGCAGCCTGCGACCCACCCTCCGAGATCACTTTCGCGCCCAGAGAAAACCACTCCTTCGGAGTCACGGTAATGCCGAGCACGCCGAGAAGTGCGCGCAGCTCCGCAGCCAGCGCAGTCGCCTGCCCGGCATCCCGCGCATCCTTTGCGCTATTGAGCTCGCGAGTCAGCGTCTGCAGGACCGCAATGGCTTCCGGCGTGTTGAAATCATCGTCCATCGCTTCCTGAAAACGGGCGGTATGCCGGGAGGCGGGCACCGGGCCCTCCGCGGACTGCGGCAGCTCCCGTAATGCCGTCATGATCCGCCCGAGCGCGGCATCCGCCTGCTCGAGTTGCTCGAGCGAATAATTGATCGGTCCCCGGTAGTGGCTCGCGAGGAAGAAATAGCGCAGCACCTGCGGATGGCGCACCGCCTTCTGCAGCACCTCGCGCACGGTGAAGAAGTTGCCGAGCGACTTCGACATTTTCTCATTGTCGATGTTGACGAAGCCGTTGTGGATCCACATCTCGGCGAAGCGGTCTCCGGTGGCCGCGCAGGTCTGCGCGATCTCGTTCTCGTGGTGCGGGAACTTGAGGTCGAGCCCGCCGCCGTGGATGTCGAAATGCGAGCCGAGGAGCGCCACCGACATGGCGGAGCACTCGATGTGCCATCCCGGACGGCCCCTGCCCCAGGGCGAGTCCCACGCCGGCTCGCCGGGCTTGGCGTGCTTCCAGAGCACGAAGTCGAGCGGGTCGCGCTTGGACTCGTCGACCTCGACCCGGGCGCCCGCGCGCAGGTCGGCGAGCCGTTTGCCGGACAGCCGTCCGTAACCTTCGAACTTCGCAACGGCGTACATGACATCGCCGTTCGGCGCGACATAGGCGTACTCACGCTCGATCAGCTTCTCCACCATGGCGATGATGGCTGGCACGTACTGGGTGGCGCGCGGCTCGAAATCCGGACGGACGACGCCGAGCGCAGCGCAATCCGCGTGCATCGCGGTGATGAACCTGCCGGTGAGCGAGTCGATCGACTCGCCATTCTCCGCCGCGCGCTTGATGATCTTGTCATCGATATCCGTGATGTTGCGCACGTACGTGACGCGATGGCCGCGATAGCGCAGATACCGGCTGACGACATCGAACACGATCATCATGCGCGCGTGCCCGATGTGCATGTAGTCGTACACGGTCAGGCCGCAGACATACATCCGCACCTCGCCGGGCGTGATGGGCTGAAGCGGCTGTTTCTCTCCGGTGAGCGAGTTGTGAATGCGGATCATGTCGTGCGTCGTGGAGCGTGAATCGGCGGGCATCAGGCGAAGCGCGCGAGTCGCGCCTGAGCCGCGCCCGCGGGCATGGCCTTGAGGAGCAAGGCGAGCTCCGGCCCATGGCTGAGCCCCGTGAGCGCAAGACGCAGCGGCATGTAGAGCTCCGCGCCCTTCTTCCCGGTCGCCGCGCGCACCGCCGAGGCGATTGCCGGCAGATCGCCGCTCTGCGCCGCGGCCCGCGCCGCGGCCGCGAAGAACGTGCCGCCGGCCTTGCGGATGATCTCCTCGCCCTCGGGCTCGAGCGCCGGGGGCGGGCCAAAGACGATGCGCGCCCATGGCTGCGCATCCTGCGGCAGTACCACGTTCGGCAGGATCGCGGCCACGAACGCACTGGCTGCGGGCTCACTGAGCCCGGCAGGCAGCACCGGTGCCAGCCACGCCCGCGCCTCGTCGGCGGGCAGATGATGCGCGACCTCCTTCTGCCACACACGCAACTGCTGCGTATCGAAATGCGCCGATGCCCGTCCGAGGTGCGCCGGATCGAACGCGTGGGCCATGGCCTCGAGATCGAGCAGGCCGTGCTCGGCGCTCGAATGGCCGAGGCGAAAGAGGTGATTGCGCAGGGCCTCCGGGCGATAGCCGCTTGCGCGAAACTCGCGGACACTCGTCGCGCCGTGCCGCTTGGACAGCGGTGCTCCGTCGGCGCCCAGGATCAGCGACACGTGACCGTAACTGGGCGCGGGCAGGCGCAGCGCTTCGAGGAGCAGCAGCTGCCGCGGCGTGTTGGCGAGGTGATCCTCGCCGCGCAACACGTGCGTGACGCCCATGGAGGCGTCATCGACAGCATTGGAGAAGAAGAAAGCCGCGGTGCCATCGGCGCGCCGGATGACGAAGTCGCCGATGTCATCCGACAGAAAGCTCTGCGGGCCGTGGACCAGATCCACGAACTCGATGCGCTGGCCGGCGGGAACGCGATACCGCAGGGTGGCCGGCAGGCCCTGCGCCCGCTTGGCGCTGCGCTGCTGCGCGGACAGCTCGCGGCAGGTGCCGGCATACCGCGGCGGCCTTCCGGAGCCGAGCTGCGCCCGCCGTGTCGCTTCCAGCTCGAGGGGCGTGCAGAAGCAGGGATAGACGGCATCCTGCAGCTCCAGCACCTCGAAGAACCGGTCGTAGAGCGCGCCACGCCGCGACTGGCGGTAGGGCCCGCGGTCATCCTCCCGGTCCGGTCCGGCATCCCAGTCCAACCCTAGCCAGTGCAAGTCTTCGAGCACCATCGCCAGGTGCGAATCCTGGCTGCGCTGTGCGTCCGTGTCCTCGATCCGCAGCAGGAAGCGGCCGCCGGTCCGCCGGGCCAGCAGAAAGTTAAATAGCGCCGTACGCGCGTTGCCCAGGTGCAATTCGCCCGTCGGGCTCGGCGCGAAGCGCGTCACCGCGCCCCGATCGAACCCTGCGGGAGCTGTGCTGTCCATTTCGGTCATGCCGGCAATGGTACGGGGTTTGCCGCGAGAGCGACATCGCCAGCCCCCGAGCCCCCGGCGCTGCTAAGATTCCTGCTTCAACGACCTGCGATGGAGACCAGATGCGCGCCCGGCACCGGACCCTGACACTGAGAACCGCCTTCGCCCTGGCGGCCGCCTTCGCGTGCGTCCTCCTCGTCCAGCCCGCGGCGCGCGCGGATGACGCGACCCCCTCCAATCCGGAGGTGCGGGTCACCACGAACATGGGCAGCTTCGTCATCGAGCTGCGGCCCGATCGGGCGCCGCTGACCGTGGCAGACTTCCTGCGCTACGTGCGCGAGGGCTTCTATACCAACACCCTCTTCCACCGCGTGGTCACCAACTTCGTCATCCAGGGCGGCGGCCATGTGGCGACACCGCCTTACGACCTGAAGCCCACGTATCCGCCGATCGACAATGAGTCCGGCAACGGCCTGCAGAACAAGCGCGGCGCCGTCGGCCTGGCGCGCGCGGCCGGTCCGCACACGGGCAACGCGCAGTTCTACATCAATCTGGTCGACAATCCGGAGCTCGACCCTCTGCCGACGCGTTGGGGTTATGCGGTCTTCGGGCAGGTGGTGCAGGGGATGGACGTGGTCGACCGCATTGGCGTCGTCCCGACCGGCGCCTTCGGGCCCTTGAAGTCCGATGCGCCACTGAAGCCCGTCATCATCCAGAGCGTCGCGATCATTACTCCGCCGCAGCTCTCCGCGCCGGCGTCGAGCACGCCGTCTGGCGCGCCACCATCGGCAACGCCGCCCTCCGGCACACCGCCGTCAGGTACGCCGCCGTCGGGGACGTCGCCATCGGGAGCCCCACAGCCGGGATCGCCTCAGTCCTCGCCACCGCCCGGCAACCCGAAGACACCGCCCGGATCGCCGACGCCCGCGAGTCCGAAGCCGGCTACGCCGCCACCGGCAACGCCCCCGGGACCGCCGCCTGCGGCGCCCCCGTCCGCAACGGGTGACAAGTCCGGCGTGACGCCGCCGTCACAGCCCAAGGCGCAAGCGAAAGAGGCCGACCAGCCTGACGGCACTTCACAGCCGTAATGGCGCTGTCGGACCCCGCAGTACCGCGGGCTCCGAGCTCGATGAGTGCTCGATACCTCTTCGTGTCAGACGTGCATCTGGATGATGCAGCCCCGGAGGCACAGCGCCAATTCCTCGAATTCCTGCACACGCACGTCGCGGGTGCCCGGGTACTCTACATTCTCGGCGACCTCTTCGAGACCTGGGTCGGCGACGATGATGCGCGGGGCGAGCGAGCAGCGGTTCTGGCCGCACTGCGGGAGCTGACCGGAAGCGGCGTTGCCTGTTTCCTGCTGCATGGCAACCGCGACTTCCTCATCGGCGAAGACTTCTGCCGCCAGACTGGCTGTGAGCTATTGCCCGACCCCGTCATTGCGGATATCGATGGTGAACGGGTACTGCTGACGCATGGCGATGCGCTATGCACCGACGATCACCCCTACCAAGAGCTGCGCAGCATCGTCAGGACGCCTGACTGGCAACACCGGTTCCTCGGACTGCCATTGGCTGACCGGCAGCTGCTCGCCAACGAGGCACGCGCCGGCAGTCGGGCGCATACCGCCCGCAGCATCCCGAAAATCATGGATGTCAACGCCGCGGCAGTGACCACGGCCTTCGCGACTGCGCGCGTTCGCCGGATCATTCACGGCCACACGCACAGGCCTGCCGTGCACGATGCGCTGGTGGCGGGCCAGCCCGTCCAGCGCATCGTGTTGGGCGCTTGGTATGAGCAGGGCAGCTATCTCGTGTACGAGCGTGGACGTTACGAGCTGCGGTTCCTGCCCCGCTGAGAGACTTACCGTCCGGCAGGAGGTGGCGGCGGCGCCCCTGAGTCGCGCTGATGGTGCCACATGCCCTTCGGCCCGTGCATATCCATGGATCCGTGCATTCCTTGCATGCCCATCATCCCCCGCCGCATGAGGAACCGCCGATGCCGCTCGGGCATGAGCAGCTCGAGTTTCTTCATCTGCGCGGGACTCAACACCTGACCCAGCTTGGTGACGGTCTCGGTATGCGCCGCGCGGCTCGCCTCCATGGCCTGCTTCATGGCCTCACGCATGCGCGAGCGCTCGGCCGCAAAGACGGCCTGCACCTGCTGTTTCTGCGCCGGTGTCATATCGAGCAGCACCGCCAGGCGGTCCATTCGCCGCTGTGCCATCCGGTCCCGTTCCTGCTGCCACTTCTGCTGCCACTGCTGGTGCTGGGCCTGCCGGTCGGCAGATGGCACGCCGGAGGCGGGAGGCGCCTGGGCAAAAGCCGTCCCCGCGGCACAGAGCATCGCAACCAAGACAACACTATGTTTGCTCGGCCTCGTCCCTGCGCCGAGCCCTCCGGGCCGGCTACCGGCGTCCAAAATCGATCCAGACGATTTTGTGATCATCGACCGTACCCCTGTATGGGCTTGACTGAGCAACACTGTAGCGAGGCGTCGCCAGAGGTGCCGTAAGCAACTTTTACAGTGCGCCGGCCCAGACTCAACGAGTGTAAGGAATCCTTAAGCCGCGGCGACCGGAGCCGCTCACCGGCCCCGCGGCAGCGTGAGGCGGGCCTCGAGCCCCCCTTCCGGGCGATTGTGCAGGACCAGAGAGCCGCCATGCGCCTGCGCCACATCGCGCGCGATGCTCAGCCCTAGCCCCGTACCGCCCGTATCGCGGTTGCGCGAGGACTCCAGGCGGTAAAAGGGCTCGAACACCTTCTCGAGCTGATCCGCTGGGATGCCCGGGCCATCGTCGCAGACACTGATCTCGAGGCGCCCCCGGTCACTTACCAGGATGCGCGCGCGGCTACCAAACTTGACGGCGTTGGCGACGAGGTTGGTGATACAGCGCTTCAGAGCCTGTGGCTTACCTGGCAGGGGTCCAATCGCGCGTCCGTCCACCGTGACGTCCTTGCCCATCTCGACGAACTCTCCACGCACGGTCTCGAGCAGCAGGCCGACATCGACAGGCTCCAGCGCCTCCTCGTCATTGAGGCCACGAAAGAGCGCAAGCGCGCCGCGCACCATGCTCTCCATCTCATCGAGCTCCTTGCCGAACCGCGCCTGCAGGGCCGGATCGTCGATTTGCGTCTCGACCTGGAGCCGCAACCGCGTCAGCGGCGTCTTGAGGTCATGCGACATGGCCGCGAGGACTCGAGTACGGCTGTCCAGGTAGCGGAGCAATCGATCCTGCATCGTGTTGAAGGCCCGGGCCGCATGACGCAGCTCACGGGCGCCCCGCTCTTCCAGTTTGGGCTGGCGGACGCTGCGTCCGAGGTTGTCCGCCGCGCGCGCGAGCCGCGACAGCGGCCGGGTGATGCTGCCCGCGGCGACGTACAGCGCGATGACGAGCACGGCTACGAGCAGGATCAGGTTGACCAGCAGACTCCGTGTCAGCGGCGCTCCGGGCGAGACACGCGTCACGCGGTAAATGAGTGTCGAGCTGTCAGGCAGCCGCACGGAGACGTCATACGCCTGCGTGGGCCGGTCCACGGCCGGGCCGAAGAACGGCGAGGGAATGTCTATCACCTGTACCAGCGGCGCCGACGCAGGTTGTACCGTCACTTGATAACCGCTGCCCAGCTCCTCCCGGAGTTGCTGCTTCAACGGCTCCTCCATGTCCGCGACGAAGGGCAACTGAATGAAGATGCGCGGCCACGATCCGGGGCGCGGGGATCGGGGTTGTACGGGCCCGGCCTCGATCGGCGGCAACAGCAACAGCCCGCCCGGCGAGTGGCCCGCGCGCGGCCGCAATGCCCGCCGCTCGCGCCGCAGGGTGAGACGTGTGGCCTGCTCCTTCAGCCGCTGCAACGTCCCGGCGCGCTGCTCGGGCGGCAATTGCTCGAGCAGCAGCGTCGCCTCGGTGATGCGCCGCGACCACTCCCGCACGCTGCTGTCGAGCACGAAGCGCTCGCGGTCGCGCGCGAA
>Ga0134126_10012448_pt1 | contig 10752 bp, 12 predicted proteins | sample KB31752_FD_96881 | JGI IMG/M metagenome (GOLD analysis project Ga0134126, IMG submission 96881) | Terrestrial soil microbial communities with excess Nitrogen fertilizer from Kellogg Biological Station, Michigan, USA - KB3-175-2 | ecosystem: Environmental > Terrestrial > Soil > Unclassified ...
GCTTTCGTGAGTCTGCCTCTTTCCGATCTGCAATGCTGAGCAGGATTGCTCTTTGCGGCACATTCTATCGTGCCCCCAGTTCGAGGATTTTCGAGCGTGCGGACGCGCCGCAGCGCCGCTAAGCTGGCTTGAGCGATTTGCCGCACTCCAGGCAAAGGGTTCCGTGGCGCGGCGTGATCAGTCCACAAAACGGGCACATCCGCTGCGACGCGAAATCGCCGTCTCGTGGTGCTATCCCAAGCGACTTTCTCAGCGACGCAGCCATGAAGGCGCGCAGACTACGAAAACGGCCAAGAAACGCTTGCGGGAGGGAAGTCATGACTGAAATTCCGCGCTTTAAGAAGCTGCCCAACCAGGCAGTCTGCTCAGGATAATGATGACAGGTCGACGCCGGCGGTTCTGTGCCAGATTGCTCACTTTGGGCAAGAAACACCGGCGGCGCCCTTGAGAAGATGTGAGCAATTCAGACCAGCTATTGTCTGGTGCCTGGGCGATCATAGGTCTGGAGACGACCATTCTTTGTGCCTCCTTTCAGGTCCTCTGAGCTAAGTCAGCCCATCTGAAGTTTTCTCCTCTTAGTTTCGCAGATCCGAAAGGAACAATCACATGAAAAGACTAATGTCAGTTTTGCTGATGGGCTGTATGGGCCTGTTTGGAACGCTAGCCTGGGCGGGAACCGCTCGCGAAGACACGGTCGAACGTTTCCAGTCGTCCGTCGACGTATTGCATGCGATCATGGAAGCACCGGACAAGGGTGTTCCGGAAGAAGTGTTGAGTAATGCGAAGTGCATCCTGGTCGTTCCTAATTTGATCAAAGGCGGCTTCATCTTTGGCGGCAAACACGGCCGCGGAATCGCATCCTGCCGCACCTCCGATGGCTGGAGCGCGCCAGCGTTTGTATCAATTGGCGGTGGAAGCTGGGGATTGCAGATCGGCGTCGAAGGCGTGGACCTGGTTGTACTGGTCATGAACGACCGTGGTTTTCAGCATCTGCTTTCGAGCAAGTTTGCACTCAGCGGTGAAGGATCAGTGGCAGCGGGCCCGGTTGGCCGACATGCTTCCGCTGGAACTGACTGGAAGATGAACACTGAAATGTTGACCTACTCACGTTCCAAAGGCGTGTTCGCCGGCCTCACCCTCGAAGGTGCAGTGATCGAGCAGGACAACGATTCCACCCGCGCCATTTACGGCAAGCACATGACGTTCCGTAATATCCTTTCGGGCAAGGTAGCAACGCCGAAGAGTGCGGAAGCGTTCATGAAGGCCGTATCAGAGGCTGGACATCAGGCAGCCATCGCGGAAGCGAACGACAACAAGTAGTGAGTACGAGGGTTTCAATTCTGGCCGAGTCCGTGTGCGGTCCCGGCCAGATCCTTTTGCGGGCCACCACAACCCAGATAAACTGATTTGTCAATCGAAGGATGACACATGCCCAATACAGGCGAGAGACGCGAGATTACCAGACGCATAAGCGCGAAGGAAGCAGAAGTGGTCCAGGAGGCGAAGAAATTGGTGTCCCGAACAAGGCAGCTCTCCGCCACTACGGAGTCAAAGAGCAAGGCGCGACTCGCCGAAACCAAGAAAAATGCTGCCGGGGCCCGACTGTCCAAGTCTGAGTAAGGTTCTGGCCATGCGCGCAATTTATCGTGATCATGGTTCTGTTTCCCTGGCTGTGACTGGCGCCAGGTCCGACCGGATGAGGGTCTCCGCGTGCCTCCATACGCTTGCATCACATTCAATCTGGGTGGGGGCCTTCACGAAGACGCGGTCATACCAGGGATAGTGTTCGCAGTGGTAATCGGCTCGCTCTGTAGTCGGACCGAAAATTACCGATGATCCGCGTGCGGGTTGGATAGGTAGCGCGGATCGCCGCCCGGCCGCGGAGAAGCCCATACGGCTGATAGAAATTCGCAGCCTGGGCCACATTCGCCGGGATCACCCGGTCATTGTGACGAATCGAAATGTCCACTTGCACGGTGAGCAGCACCGGAATGCTGTCCTTCTCCAGGTCCCGCGCCAGTTTGATGGTTTCGGAGCCGCCCCGGCTGGGTCCGTAAATGATGATGCGGGCATTCTGCCTTTCGCCGGCGGTTAGATTTCCGTCATGGTGGTATCGAGCACTTCCCGGACCCGTTTTCGGGCTCTTCCTCTGTGATAGCTCTCAAAGATCTCCACTTGCACTCCCAGAGGGTAAGCCTGGCGCAAGCGCGCCGCGAGCTGTACTTCGCTGTGGGCGAGGTTGTCGTGGCGGATGAATCCGCCGACAAACCCGATGGCCATGACGGGTGGCATGGGGCGGACAATCGTCGCCGGAGCAGATTGTGCCCGGCCAGCCTGGCCCAGAGCAAGGAAAGCTACGAGGGAACGCATCGCGGTCCGAATGGCGGTCACTGTGCAGTGCGGCCGGTGAGAGTCGCAGCCGGAGCCGGAGCCACTAACCTCAGTTGGTCCAGTCCGGTCAGCACGGCTTGCCAGTGGGCCTCGTCCTTCTTGGTCTCGATCGGCGCCGAGAGATCGGAGTAGAAGCGCAAGATGTTCTCGCGCAATTCGGCTGTGGTCCGATCAAACTTCCGATCGGAGAGCCGGCCCAGCAACTTTGCATAGGTCTCATCGGTCAACGAATATTCCGCCGCCTTGGTTTCGTTGCCAGTATCGAAGTCGCAATTCGGAAGCAAGAGTGAGTCACTGCGCACCTGCTTTAGGAAAACGCGGTATTGATCGACCGTCGTATTGATGCTCTTGATATAGAGGTCGGCAGTTTGGGGGGTCGGACTATTGAAGGCCAGCCCCTTGAAGGGACCGATCTTTGGCATGTAGCGCAAAAGCGTGGACAAAATTCGCGTGCCCAGGCCTGGCCTTACGTAGTCTTTCCCCCACTCCTTTTCGTAGTCCGAGCGCGAAAGACGGTAAAGGAATTTCTGTTTCGCGAAATTAGGCTTCTCGCGCATCAGGTCCTTCTTATGGGTTTGCAGCGCGACCTGGGTCATTTGAGGAATCAACCGGCTGACCGAGTAGCGGTACGAGCCGATGGCGAGGTCCTCGTGGGTGAGCACATCTTTCAGCTCCACTCCGTACACCACGGGAAAGACCCGCTCCAGCAGAGATTTCGAAACCTGGAACCCGATGAAATCGTGATACTGCTGCGACGCGTAGCGGTTCTTCGCCACCTGCGCCATGTCGAAGCCGAACTCCGTTTTCAAATGGGCGGTCTTGTCCTGCGCATAGCGGACTGATTTGCCAAATTTCGCTCGCAGCTTCGGGTACTCGATGGCGACAGCCTGGTTGACCACGGGGTGTCCGGCGATGTCGGAAGCGTAGTGCGACAGGGCGCCGAGCGCGAAGGCGTACTCGTTGACATCCCGGCTTTCGAGCAGCAATTCGCGGACGAAGTCGCCGCTGCGGACGTAATGCACCAGACTGCTGAACTCCGTGCTGCCGAATGGGTAGTAGCCGAGGTCCTGGATGACAGCACCGCCATAGGCGTACGCATGGGCCTCGATGATCTGGTCTTTTGAAAGTACGGGATAGCGTAGGAGCAAGAGGGGACGGATCTCGTCAGCCCAGAGTAAGTCGACGATTTCTTCGTGGGTCAGAACTGAATACGCGGGCGAGCTGCCGCTGCACATCAGCACGATCAGGACAAATGCGGTCGCACGCCTGGCGCGCAGGCGCCAACGGCCGACTACGCCGCCAAGCGACCTGAAGAGGTAGCGCATGGTTCAAATGCGGCCGAGAACCATGAGAACGACGACGATGAGAACGACTAATCCCAGACCACCAGTTGGCGCATATCCCCAGTCTCGGCTATGCGACCACCGCGGCAGCGCTCCAAGCAGCGCCAGAATCAGGACTACGATCAGGATTGTTACAAGCATGTTTTTCTCCTTGTGCTGAGTTCACCAGGTGCAGCCTCTCCTGAAGCTCCTGAAGCTGGCACCACCCGTGGGCTCGCTATAGCGTGATGTTGATCGCAATTCCCTGGCCGGGGTAGCTCCGGTTGAACAGGTAATAGCCGTTGTCCACATAGTTGACGTAGACGTCGTCGTTGTCGTACCAGTCATTTCCCCAGGTTTCCGGCCATGGGTCAACGGTACTGATCCAGTAACCCTGGTACTGGAAACGCGGGTACCCGCCTACCACCCGGAAGGGAAGACCGTTGATGCGGAATCTGTGGCTGGGGCCGAAGTATCCGCGGTAGCGGTCGTCAGGAATGCGGTAGCCACGGTAGCCACCGCGCTGCTGCCAGGTGCGGTGGTCGGACTGCCAGTTCTGTGAGCGATGCTGTTGCCAGACGCTCTGCTGGATACGCTGCGCTTGCTGGGTGCGCTGTGGCTGCTGCCGGGCCTGCTGCCGGTTGTGCTGGTTCTGTTGTTGCTGCCTCTGCTGGGCCTGCTGCTGGTTGCGCTGGTTCTGTTGCTGCTGCCTGTGCTGGGCCTGCTGTTGGTTATGTTGTTCCTGTTGTTCGTGCCGCTGTTGCTGAGCATGCTGCTGTTGAGGTTTGCCTTGCTCATGTCCGCCCTGCTGTTGCGCATGATCCTGCTTCTCATCCTCGTGCTGAGCGTAAGCCAGAGCCGCGATTCCGAGAAGCAGGGACAGAATGGCCGTGCTGGTAATTCGAACCACTTTCATACTTTGCTACCTGCGTTGCCCAGAGTACGTGCCGCCTTTACTGCAAGCTTCCGGTTTGCGCGTTGACCGGGTTGCCAATGGCATCGCCGGATACGAGAAGTTCCACTCTCCGGTTCTGTTGTCGGCCCGCAGCGTTATCGTTAGAAGCCACCGCCTGCGAGTTGCCAAAACCTTTCGCTGAGACGGAACTGGTCGCGACCCCTTGTTGCACCAGGTAGTCACGTACTGAACCTGCACGGTTCTCAGACAAAGTTTGGTTCATCTGATCGCCGCCCACATTGTCGGTGTAGCCACCGACTTCAATATTGAGTCCAGGATAGGCGATCAGAATGCCGGCTACTTTTGCCAGCTTCTCTCGTGCTCCCGGCTTCAATGAGTATTTTCCGGTGTCAAACAAAACATCGGACATGCTGACGATGAGACCGCGCGCGGTGTCGCGGGTCTGAAGAATTCTGTTCAACTGCTCGGACAAGCGCACACGCATGGCAGCTTTGTCGGCATCCGCTTGCTGGGCAGCCAGGCGGGACCGGTCTGCATCAGCCTGGGCGGCAGAGAGGGCACTGGCGGAGGCGGCCTGGCTGTTCGCCATATCGGCTTTTGCCCGATCGGCGTCAGACTGGGCCTGAGCAGCATTGGCTTGTGCCCTTGCTGTGTCAGACTCTGCCTGGGCTTTCGCGGCTTGCGCCCGGGCCGTGTCAGACTCGGCTCGAGATGTGGCGCGCTCGGCTCGGGCCTGCTCAAACTCCGCCCGCTCCTTCTGTCGGGTTGCATTGTCGGCTTGGGCCTGGGTTTGTGCCTGCGCATCGGCCGCAGCTTGACGTTCGTTCTCAAGGCGCTCCACTTCTATCTTTTTAACTGTGATGGCGCGAGCATCTTCCGCGGTCTGTACGACTTCACGAGCCTTCCCGATCATCGCCTTGCGATCGGTGTGCTTGTTGATGGCATCTTGATCGACCTGTTCCATCAGTCGTGAGGCGTGCTGATAACTGTCGCGGGCGTAGGTCTCGGCCCCCTCGGATTGCGCGATGCGCAAGGCATTGCGCGCTTCAAAGAATTCCAGCGGCAATCGGGTATTCAGAACCACGGGATCGAACTTGTAACCGGTGGGAATGTAGCCACCGCGTTCCAAAAGCTCATACTTGGTGTGCATCGCTTCGATGGTCCCTTTGGTGTCCTCGCGGACAATGTTTTCGAGCACCACCACGTTGCTGGGTTGGCGCACTGCATAATAAGGTTCCGCAGTGACGACCAGAGCGAAGGCCTGAAGATCGGTGGTGACATCCACCTTGCTGCGGTAGTTATCGCCTACTAGTATCTCTCCCAGATTTATGGCCCGGCCTTCGGGCGAAATGGCCCACAGGATGTAAGTCAGATATTCGTTGCCGAATGTCGTGGGCTTTTCCAGATTGCCAAATTCCACTTCGATTTCGATGTAGCCCTTCTTGCTTTCCACTTTGGCTTGGCCGTTGGCCTGGGGCATCAAGTCGGTGCCGGCGAAATCAACCTTGGTAGCCCCGCCGCGATGCTTGTAGTTGATGGCCTGCACATTGCGGCTGACCACGGTGACCCGGAAGGTCGGCGTGTGCTCCATCGGTTCGACCACCATGGTTGATTGAGAATTGGTTTGCGCAAACGCGCTCAAACTGAGGGTGACGCCGAGTGCCAGCAAAAGTTTAGTATTCAAAGGACTCTCCTTGAGGCAGGTTTCTGCCGTGCTGCTTAAGTCTCTATCCTGAATTCGCGCGCCTCCATTAAGAGGTGCTTACAATCGGTCATCCCTTCCCAACGCGGATATGCGAAAGGGAGTGAAATAACCCAAAAACGTTGAGCAGCCAAAGGACCACGGCGATTACCACGACGCCGTTCAGAATGGACTTGATGGATGACTGCATTGGAATGAAGCGATTCACCAGCCACAGAAGGACACCCACCACCACGAGGACTTCCAGGAGTTGAATTAACGGCATGGTCTTTGACCTTTCTGGTTGCGCGGGCCGACGCCCTCTTCGCCAGAGGTGTTCCCGTTCCTGCTTTTGAAAGCTCTTAGGGTCGAAGCGTGCTGCCGTGGAGTTCCGCGACATGCACGGGCGAAGACTCCCAATTCGCTGAGCATGGTCGCTTCGGTTGAATTGGCAGGGACCTGACCCGCCGCGACTGCACGATGAAGAGCTACGAATTAGGGGTCGTGGCTCCCTCTACACACTCAACAAATAGATAATGACAGGCGGGGGACCTTAGTGTCTGAGCAAGATAGCTCACATCTGAAGATAAGCAAGTGACTTCGATCTGCTTTTTCAGACCTTGAATTGCGACACAGATCCTTCCGGCAGTGCAGAAACATCAACGTCTGCGCACTCAAATTCTCGTCCACACTGGAAGCAAACCTTGTAGGTTCTGTGCTTGATGGTGAATACGCGACTGAGCTGGCGGTGTCGGCATCGGAAGACGAACTCGAAAACCCACAACAGCGGGTTCATGCGTCCTGGGCTCGACGGCGGTCAAGACTCGCGTTCGCCTCCAGCCACTCCAGCAGGGAGCGAACGCTGGCGCGAGCCAGGGCAATGGAGCAATCCGCCGCTCCGTAATAGATGTTAATGGTGTCGCCGTCGGAGTCCATTGTGTACCCGCACGGGAACACGACATCATTCACATCGCCATTGCGTTCGTAATCCGTCTCCGGCCCAAAAATCCAGGAGTCGCCGCGCAGCAAACATTTTTCCGGGTTCTCCAGATCAAACAGGGCCAGGCCGAGGCGATACAGACAGCCGGAGGGCGTGTGCCGAACTCCGTGATAGAGCACGAGCCAGCCTCTCGAGGTCTCGATGGGCGGCGGGGAGAGGCCAATCTTGTTGGCGTCCCACCAGGCGCCACGCCGCGCTTCCAGCATGAGCCGGTGTCTGCCCCAATGACGGAGATCGGGTGAGTAGGAAATCCACATGTGCGCTCCGAGGGGCGTCATCGGGCGGTGAATAAGCGCCCAGTACCCACCAATCCTACGGGGGAAAAGCGCCGTATCCTTGTCGTCTGGCGGCATAATGACGCCGTAGCGCTCGAAACTTCGGAAGTCTGTGGTCAGAGCCAGCGACACTCCGGGACCGCCGCGCGAATACGAAGTGTAGGTGACCACATATTTTTGCAGCTCAGGCACGAACGTGATGCGAGGGTCTTCGATACCCCAGATTTCCTCGGGATACTCCTTGGGGTTGGGCATCAAGGTTGGTTCCGAATCAATCTGCCAGTCATCAACGCCATTTTGAGAGCGAGCTGCGCAAAGATGTGACAGGCCGCGCCGGTCTTCGATGCGGCACAGTAGAAGAGTGGTTCCATCCTGCAGCAAGGTCGCACCGGCGTTGAACACGCTGTTAATGGAATACGGCCAATGCTTGCGGGTCAGAATGGGATTGCGCGCGTGACGCAGCAGCAGTGGCGGGTAGTGCGTGCTTTCAACGTTAACCAGTGTGGTTTCGGGAGCGGTCATGAGGGGTCTTCCAGCCTTTCAGCAGACGGTTCGGTTGCTTGCAGAGAGCGCATTTCGAGCAGCGCCATCAGGAAAGAGAGCGTGGATTCCGCTCCCTGATTCTGATTGGCGCGATCGGGATGCAGACCGTCCCGACAACCACCGGTTTCAGAATCGTAAAGAGAAAGCTGAAGATCGTTATCGCCCAGGAACCAGTTGAAAGCCGACCATGCGGCCCTGCGCCAGCTAAGGTCGCTGGTGACGCGGTAGGCCTCTAAGCAGGCGGACACCGCGCCGGCAGCTTCAACCGGCTGTTGATCGAATCGAGCTTGTTGTCCGCCCTGGCGGTAAAAGCCTTGCGAACCGATCGGCACAAAGTGGCCATTGGCCGGGCAGCGCTGTGTTTCCATCAGCCAGTCCAGAGAATCGAGTCCGGCGGAAACCATACATTCATCCCCGCTAGCCGATCCAACCAGCAGCATGGCCTGGGGCAGCCTCGCGTTCCCATAAGCCACAACATTTTCAAACCACTTCCAATCCTGTCGCCGAACCGACTTGTACATATCGAGCAACCTTTGAGCCAAGGCGGATCGTACGCGCTGGGCGTCCCGGTCTCCAGGGTACGAACGGAGGTACTCCTGAATTCCGAGGATGGCATAAGCGCAGGCCCGCGGACTGCGGAACTCGACCACCGCCGGCAGGGAGTACTCGAACAATCGTCCGGCGGCGCCTCTCAATCCCGGATTTGCGGATTGGCCCAGGACAGTTCCAAGGGCCCACAACGCGCGCCCGTGAGAATCTTCCGATCCCTGCTCCTCCAGCCAGATACGGTCGTAGCCGAGGAAATTTCGAAATCTTCTATTCTTGGGATTGAAGCCGTGCTCGAGGAATGCCAGGTAACGGGAAGCCCAATCCGGGTTGGCGACTCCCACGGTTCCGGCCGCGCCCGTTTGTCCGCTGCCTTGTCTTTCAACATGAGCTGTAAAAATAAGCGCGCGCGCGTTGTCGTCGGTAGTGTATCCCTCGGCTCGGTTGGGGATAGTAAAGATTGCGTGCTGCAGCATTCCGGTGTCGTCGGTCAGGGCGTTCACGTGCTCGAACTTCAGTTTGGGTAGTTGATTCAGAGTCTTCTCCGTCGCGCGAGCCAGGAACTGAACTCGGGGAGTCTCCATGCGGTCGCTGCGAACTCGCGCGAAACTCTCCATGTAACCCTGCGCGGCTTTCTTCCAAACCATGTCACGCGCGTAGAGGTAGGCGCGCTTGCGCATGGCGTGGCGCAGGGCCGGCGTGGTCAGAAGTTCGATGGTCTTTTGCGCGATGGCGTCCGGGTCCTGAAAGGGAACCAGCGCGCCGCGTCCAGCGTCCAACAATTCGATCGCGTGCCAGTAAGGCGTGGAAATGATTGCCTTGCCCGCTCCCAGCGCATACGCCAGCGTTCCGGAAACGACCTGCGCTTCGTGACGATAGGCAGTGAGGTAGATGTCCGCGGCACCGATGAACTCGGCCATTTCCTCAGGGCTGACAAAGCGGTCATGGAAGATCACGCGCGATTCCACACCCATTTCCCTAGCCAAAGCTTGCAAGCTCCCCCGATACTTGTCGCCCTCGCGACGCAGGATGTGAGGATGGGTTGCACCCGCCACCAGGTACACCGCATGTTCGTGTTTGGACAAGATCTGAGGCATGGCCTGAATGACGTTCTCTATGCCTTTATTCGGCGAGAGCAGGCCGAAGGTGAGCAGCACCGCTTTGCCTTCGACTCCAAAGCGGTCCTTGTAGAAATTGGGATCGAGAAATGGCAGATCGGGAACGCCGTGCGGAACCATGTCAATCTTGCTGCCGGGTACTTTGAAGATTTCCTGCAGGAACTGAGAGGACAACTGGCTCATTACGATGAGGCGGTCCGAGAGTTCGGCAATTTCCTCCATGACCCGGAGCTGGTCGGGGTTAGGCTCGCGCAGAACGGTGTGCAGCGTGGTCACCACGGGCATCTTCAAGCCCCGCAGCAGATGCAGGATATGACTTCCGGCCGGGCCGCCGAAAATTCCATATTCGTGCTGCAGGCATACCATATCGATGTTGTGAAAGTTCAGAAATTCTGCTGCTTCCTGGTACGAGGCAACGTCGTCCTGCGCCAGCGACCATCTCACCCGCGCGGGATAGCCGTATCCTTGATCCGTGTCGTTCACGGGCAGCGCCAGCAATCGAGCCGTTCCGTACTCCGCCGATACGGCTTCGCAGAGATCGGTAGTAAACGTCGCGATTCCACAGTGGCGGGGAAGATAGTTGCCGATTACGGCAATTCGACTGGGCATGGAGGGCTTGGCATGCCATCGGGGACGGACGGCCGCAACCTCGTCCCGCACCCCGGGGCGGGCTGCGACGACTTCCAACATCCCTCTGGAAAGAATTGTCTTGGGTAGTGACATTAGCCCTTAAGTCGCGCCGAGAACGCTGGCGGAGAATTGTGAGTGCTTTAGTCTGCACAGCCCGCGTAGACCCGGACGCCACCGTCTGGGTGGGCGAGCATGGCTCGGCAGGTTTCCTAAGCTAACGTCGGCCGAGCTTTGCTCAGCCGGACCGGTGGGGAGCCTGCCCCTACCTAAGCTCGCTGGTAGAATTTACTAGCGACAGTATCGAACAGCAGGATGCCTGAGGACTGGTCA
>Ga0134126_10012449_pt1 | contig 10752 bp, 11 predicted proteins | sample KB31752_FD_96881 | JGI IMG/M metagenome (GOLD analysis project Ga0134126, IMG submission 96881) | Terrestrial soil microbial communities with excess Nitrogen fertilizer from Kellogg Biological Station, Michigan, USA - KB3-175-2 | ecosystem: Environmental > Terrestrial > Soil > Unclassified ...
CGTGGCCTTGGCATGATCCTTCACGCTGCGTAGTCGTCGCTGCTTCCGACACCGAAGATGATCGGCCTCCACACGAGCTAGCCAAGGCTCCCGAAAAACGCGCCTGGACAGCTTGTCTGCCAGTCGAGTTAGCGAACTTGGCTTGGAGCGACCCCGAATTTCTTGCTAGATTCGCTCGACGGCCACTTCGCATTTTCCGTCCGGCCTCGAACGAAGGGATCAATGAGACTCAACTGCGTTCTCGTAGGGCTCGCGAGCCTGGCAACGCTTATCGGCACGGCTGTCATTGCCGCACCCGCGCCGCCGCACGCTTATGTTGCGCCGCGCGGCGCAGACGGACACCCCGACATCAATGGTGTGTGGGAAGTGATGAACACCGCCAACTGGGATATCGAACCGCATGCCGCCCGCGCGGCGTTGGCGTTTCGTCCCGGACCCTTCGGCCCCGTGCCTGCGAAGGAAGTCATCGCCTTGGGCGCCGTCGGCTCAGTCCCGGCTGGGCTCGGAATCGTCGAGAATGGACCGATCCCCTATACGCCCGAAGCGCTGGCGGTGAAGAAGGACAACCAGGCGCACTGGCTCGAGCGCGATCCGGAAATCAAATGCTACCTGCCGGGTGTTCCTCGGGCGACATACATGCCGTTCCCGTTCCAGATTTTTCAGAGCGCAGAAGCGGTCGTGTTTGCCTACGAATACGCGGGCGCAGTGCGTAACATCCTGTTCAAGGATCCCGGTCCCGCGCCGATCGACTCCTGGATGGGCCAATCGGTTGGACATTGGGAGGGCGACACGCTCGTGGTCGCAGTCACGGGGCAAAACGATTCGACCTGGTTCGACCGTGCCGGGAATCATCACTCCGCCGACATGAAAGTGGTCGAGCGTTACACACCCACGGCTCCCGACATCATGCGCTACGAAGCGGAGATCACTGATCCCGCGACCTTCACGCGGCCGTGGAAAATCGGTTTGAACCTCTACCGCCGAGTCGGCCAGGACGCCCAACTTCAGCAGTTCAAGTGTGTCGAATTCGTCGAAGAACTGATGTATGGAAAACTGCGCAAGGAGCCCCTGAAATGAACCGCACCGCGCAAGCTCTCCTCTCCGGTCTCGGAGCGTTGCTACTGACCGGCGCATTCACGTCAGCGGCATGGGCTGCGGCGTATCATGCGCCACGCACCAGCTTTGGCGACCCCGATTTGCAGGGCCTGTGGACCAACGCCTCCATCACCACGTTGGAGCGGCCATCCAATTTGAAGACACTGGTGATTACGCCGGCCGAAGCGGCCCGACTCGAAACCGCGAACAAAGCCTGGCTTGCCGCAAACGACAAACCGACCGACCCAAAGGCCGGCGCTCCTCCGGTTTCGGATGACCCTGGCGGGTACAACTCGTTCTGGCTCGATCTCGGCTCCAAATACGCCGGGGTCAATGGTGAGATCCGCACGTCCTGGATCGTCGATCCGGCCGACGGTCATGTTCCTTATTCAGCCAAAGGACGCAGGGACATGATGGCTGCCGGCATGGCGCAATTCACGAATTTCGACGGTCCGGAAGTTCGTTCGCTCGGCGAGCGCTGCATCGTCGGCTACGGCTCCTCCGGCGGTCCGCCGATGCTCAATGTGCTCTACAACAACAATTACCAGATCGTGCAATCGCCGGGATACGTCACGATTATCGTCGAGATGAATCACGACGCGCGCATCATTCGGCTTGGCGGCACGCATCTGCCGTCCAATGTCCGTCCCTGGATGGGCGACTCGATTGGCCATTGGGAAGGCGACACGCTGGTGGTCGAGACTACAAACCTCAATCCCGGACAAGCCTTCACCGCCGACATTCGCCATCGCATTTACTTGGCGCCCGACTCCAAGGTCACCGAACGCTTCACGCGCGTCTCGCCCACGGACATCCTCTACGAGTTCAAGGTCGAGGAGCCGACTGCGTACACGCAGACCTGGCGCGGCGAGATTCCGATGCGTGCGACCAAGGGACCGATGTACGAATATGCATGTCACGAAGGTAACTATGCCTTGACCGATATCCTCGCCGGAGCCCGGGCGCAGGAACACAAACCACAGGCGCGAGCGACACAGTGATGATGTCCAGATCGGCACGAGTAGCATGCATGTGCGGCGTTTTGAGCAGCCTGCTTCTGGCGGGCGCTCCGATCCCGGCGCGTGCGCATCACGCGTTCGCGGCGGAGTTCGATGCCAAGGCGCCAGTGCTTCTGCGCGGCAAGGTCACCAAGGTGGAGTGGATCAATCCCCATGCCTGGATCCATATGCTGGTCGAGGTTGCGGGAAAGCCGCCTCAGCCCTGGATGGTCGAAGGCGGAACTCCCAATACCTTGCTGCGTGCAGGCATCGATCGCAATTCGCTGAAGCCTGGCGAGGAGATCATCGTGCGCGGCTATCAAAGCAAGGACAAGCTTTGCGAGCCGGCCTGCAAGGCAAATGGACGCGATGTCACCTTGACCAATGGACAAAAAGTCTTCATGGGCTCGAGTGGAACCGGCGCACCGCGCGACGGAAGCGATCCGACCGAGCCACCGACGAAATAAGCTCACGCTTCACGAAAATCCGATCCAGCGGCCGGCCAGGGCCACCGCCAGCCACAAACCGAGGGACAGCACCGCAAGCGATTTGGCTCTTGACCCCGACACGTCCCGCCGCGCCAGCGGCAATTTCACCGCGAAGGTGAAAAGCCCCGCGGCCGCCAGCGCGCCCATCTTCACCCAGAAAGCGGGCTTGTCGTAGAGCTTCAAGGCTTCGGAGCAACCGATTAAGACTCCGCTGACGATCATTGTAGCCAGAGCAGAAATCAACCACGGACGGCTCTCACGTTCGACGACGGACGTCGGTTGAAGCGTCAGTCCCGCGCCAAGTAGTCGCAAGTCCAGAATCAAGAGTGAGCCGCCCAAGAGCGCCAGTGCCAGCAAGTGGGCCGCTTCGATCGCGGGAAACAGCCACGACGAGGCCTTGATGGCCGTACCGAGGTCGCTTGCCTCGACGGCGGCGAACTGTGCGTAGAGGTTTAACACCTTAAAACTCGTCCGGCGGATAGGTCGAACAGTCCGCCATCGCGTAGACAAACCCGGACTGCGGCTTGTCGCAGTCGAACCAGTTGTAGGCGATCATTCGTCCAGCGACGATCACAGCTAGCCAGACGACGAGGGAGACAGCCGCACATGCGCGCGCGAGCAGAGGGGGACGTGGCGCATTGTCCCAGAAGGCGCGATTACGCTGCACGCGACGGTGATAGAACCAGATATTGACCGCAGCGATCAGTAGAAGAACGAGCTTGGTGCGAAACCAAACGCTGTGCCAGGAACGAACGGGGATGGCGTAGAAAAGCAAAAAGCCCGTCACGAACATCAGCACGAAGCCAGCGACCGTCCAGGGCAGGACGCGCGCGGTCATTTGCGAAATGGGCACCGTTCGCCACGCCCAACCCAAGAGACGCAGATCCACCATGGCAATCGTGCCGACGAAAAGCGTGATTCCGATGACGTGTGCCGTCTCGATCCAGGTGTAGGCATAGAGGCTCTCATGCAGCTCGATGCTCCACGGCGTCTGCGACAGCCATACGGTAAACCGCGACATTTGATCCAAGACTACTTCTCTCCGAGAACATAATATTTGTGGCAAGCCGTGCAGGCGGCGTAGAGGTCGCCACCGGTTCGCAACAAGCCTGCGCGGTCTTGATCATGCGCTGCCTTCTTCGTGGCCATCGCCGCATCGTGCAGACGACGGGAATAGTCGTCCCACTGCGACTCGCCAGGCGAGCGACCCGGAAGCATCAAGGCATTGGACAGTTCCGCGACAATCGTTGCGTTGTTCTCGACGACCAACCAACCTTCGCGGTTTTTCGGGGAAAGGTCGGTCGTGCCTTTCTCGTCCACAACATATCCCGACGCGGCCCAGACAATGTCAGCCGAAGGGTCGATGGCGTACTTCATGAGCTCCTTGTTCGTGAGCTCAATATTGTAGCTCGGCCGCGGTGGCTCCGCCGATTTCTGGCACGCGACGAGCGCGAGCGTGCTCGCAAACACAACGACCCATTGCTGCTTCATACTCGAACCCCATCTCATCATCAGGCTGACCGCAGAATGCAAAATTAATGTCCACCGGGCCAGCGGTCCGCCCGGACGCATACTCATAAACAGATGCTATCCGCCACCATCTTCGCCGTTATACTGTGACGACGGCTGGCTCAGGTTCTCGCCCCGCCGGCGGTTGACAATCAATAACGGAGACTGGCGCGTGCGCCGAATCATACTGGCAGCTCTCGCAATCGCGGCATTGTGCGGTCACGCCAACGCGGCCGGTTGCGCCAAGACCACCCCCGGGTCGACGAAATTCTATTCGGACGCATGGGGGATCGACCAGCGCAGCACGCGCTTCCAACCAGCCGAGGCCACCTCGATCACGGCCGCGAACGTCGGCCGATTGCGGTTGAAGTGGGTCTACGGACTGAGCACGGACGAGCCGCGCTCCTACCCGTTGGTCACGGAAGATACGATTTTCATCGGCGATTCCGGCAACGGCCTGGTGGCCTTGGACCGACAAAGCGGTTGCACACGCTGGACCTACAAGCACGAAGGCCAAATCGGCAGCGCAATCCTGCACGAAGAAAAAAACGGCATCACAAGCCTGTTCTTCACCAGCCGAACCCAAGGCATCTTCGCTTTGAACGCCCGCGACGGAACGCTGCGTTGGAAACGATCTCCTCCAGGCGACAACCCGGTCCCATTGTTGTCGGGAACGCCGCTTATTCATGACGGCACGATGTTCGTGCCGCTTTCGTCCATCGAAGTGGCTCTTGCCACCAATCCGTTCTACGGCTGTTGCACGACCAGCGGCGGCATGGCGGCGATCAAGACCAGCAATGGCGATGGACTCTGGTACCGGCGAACCATCCCCGCGCTTCCGCAAGTAACTGGCACGCATTTCTTGTTCGTCCACGAGCAGGCGCCTTCCGGCGCGCCGGCATGGGGAGCGCCGACATTCGATCCGAAACGCGGCGTGCTCTATTTCGGCACCGGGCAGAATTACAGCCGCCCGACGACCAATACCAGTGATTCCGTCTTCGCACTGAACGCGCGCGACGGTAGCGTCCGTTGGCTTCATCAGTTCAATACGGGCGATGCCTACAACACATCCTGCGATTTGAGTGAGCGGCATCCCAATTGTCCCAAACCCATGGGTCCCGATCTCGATTTCGGCGCGCCGCCGATCTTGGCGCACACACTTGATGGGCGTGAATTGCTCATCGCGGGTGAGAAGTCCGGCGCGGTCTACGCCTTGAACCCGGACGATGGCAGCGTGGTGTGGACACACCGTGCCGGCCGCGGCGGTGCGCTTGGCGGAGTGCACTGGGGCATGGCTGTCAACGAGGCTCTGGGTCTGCTCTTTGTTCCTGTATCCGACATCGTCGCCGGGCATCTGACCGGAAAGGGCGAGGCGCGGCCCGGACTCTTCGCGCTTGATCTGGCAAGCGGCGCATTGCGCTGGTCGCATCTACGGACGGCGCGCTGTCCCGATCGGACTTGTTCGCCCGGCTTCTCGGCAGCGATCGTTGCGGGTCCCGACTTGGTCTTCGGCGGCAGCCTTGATGGCAAGCTTGAAGCCATCGATGCGCGCAGCGGAAAGCTTCTGTGGTCTTACGACTCGTGGCAGGACTATCCGTCGAGCGTGAGCGGCAAGCCGGCAAAGGGCGGCGCATTCGATGCGCACGGACCAATGCTCGCCGGTGATCAGCTGATCGTATCGTCAGGCTATGGCAGCTTCTACCAGCGCGGCGGCAATGCGCTGCTTGTCTTCGAACTGAGCGGGAACAAAACGCCATGAGCGCGGAACTTGTGCTCGCTGGTCGCGGCCGGCGCCTGGTGGCGACATTGATCGATGTGTTGCTGGTTCCGGCTCTGGCGATTTTCCTCATGCTCGTGACCGGCGTACTCGAACATGCCGCCGACTGGTCTGCCAGTGGCATGCCAATGCTGCGTGTATTCGCGCTCGGCGTCGTCAGCTATCTAATCTTGAACGTTTGGTTGCTTTGGCAGCGCGGCCAAACCGTCGGCAAGGCCATCATGGGCATCGCGATTGTATCGAACCAATCGGGAAACAAGGCTCCGTTCTGGAGAGTAGCGATCCGCGCGTTGTTTTTCCCGACTTTGTACCTCATCGTCTGGCCGTTGGCGGCGGCTTTTCCTCTGATCGATCAGGTGCTGATTTTCGGCAAACGTAGGCGCTGCGGGCACGACTATGTGTGCGGTACTTCAGTGGTCAAGCGCGTCTAATCAATCTTCGCACTCCGGATCGAGCGCATGCGTCGCCAGCTTGGCGAAATGCTCCAGCGGACAGCGAGACTCGTTGCTGCAGCCCAGAATCGGTACTGCGGTGCGCCGTGGAGTTGTTCCGGAAACACGACGCAAATCGTCGAGGGATTGCGCCACATAGAACGCGGACACGTAACGCGATCCGGAAGATGTTTGGTGAAGTTCGAAGATCAGCGCGCCGGCGGGGGGCGTTTGGTCCTGTTGATAGCTTGGCTGTTGCCACGACAATCCCAGCATGCCAGCGACGTTTGAAATATTCGTATCGTGACCGACATACACGACGAACTTGGCATCGGCCGGCGCGGTTCCCGCAGTACCGTCAGCCTTGCCTTGCAAAGCGAGCAGAATCTTTTTGACCAGCGCCGATCCCTGGCGCTTGGCGATGTAGCGCGTTCGCTGCTCGAGATCGAACGCCGTCGTATGCAGGCGAAACACGCGCGACATCTCATCGCGCGATATCCGTCCCCAGCCGACGTCGCGTAGCGGGAAGCCTTTGGCATATTCCAGCAGGAGCAGTTCGGCAAAAGTCGATGCGACTCTTAGGGAGCCGCCAAGTAGTACGTCTGTCGGCCTGCCGGTTTCCGGATGAGGAACGACACAGGTGGCAAGCCGCTCATTCAACGTGCACATCTTCGCCGACGGCGCCGGTAGCCGACACGATGTCGCCGTGGAGACGCAGAGGCGCGACTGGCAGCATTGCAAGACTCTTTGCGCAATCTTCAACTCGGGTGCGAGGCTGGTCTCGATTGCCGATAGGTTGCCACCGGCACGGGCGAGAATTTCGCGTTCGGCCCGCGCTGCGTTCAATGTACAGCGGCCGGTGGCTGTCACCGGATGAAAAATACGGTCCGTGGGCGACGACGAGGCGGTGTGGAAGTACTTGTCCGGCGCGCAGGAGGGACGAAAGCCCATAAGCAAGGCACGGCCGGTTTGCTCCGTTCGCTCGGTGCGGTCGGCCCAGACGTACAATTCATTGGCAGTGGGACAGCGATCGGGTGGCAGAAACTCAGCCAGATAGGCGCGATAATACGTTCCCATCTGTTCGGCGAGCGCGAAGCCCCTGGGCGTGAGTTGGCCAGAATCGCAGACCTTGACGGATGGTGGAGTCGCGCAATTCCACACCGGCCAAGGCGACGCGGTCCACGTCTCAAGCTCGGCCTGGGATGGGATCGGAGAACGCACGCCATGCCGGCTGAGAATGACGACTTTCACGAGCGTGTCGGGTTTCGCGGACGCCAGTGCGTACGGCGCTGCTGCCAGCAGAACCAGCATCAGCGCCGTGAATGCCCGAGACCAACCCATGTCTGCCCCCCGCCCCCGAACACAAGCATAATGGAATTTAAATTTGCCAACAGAAACTAGGCTGAAAGCCTAGCGGAGCAATATGTGATGGCCTTGCGTGCCGTCGCGGCCCACTCGGCAGGAGGATTGAGGGCAAGATACTGCTCATAGAGCGATTTCGCCGAGGCCAATTCTCCACCCTTCATTTGCAATCGCGCCAGATTGAATAGAGCGTCGGCATACGATGCGTCGTGCTCGATCACCCGGCGCAGCTCGGTCGCCGCCCGGTTCGGCTCACCGGTCGCTTCATAGGCGAGCGACAGGTTGTATCGGGCTTCGTCAAAATTCGCGTCGCGCGACAAAGCTTGCTGATAGGCGAGCGAGGCTTCCGCGTAGCGCGACTGAGCGAGTCGGATGTTTCCCAAATTGAAGGAAGCGATCGGATCGCCACGGTCAGCCTGCGCGCAGGTTTCGTAAAGACGTGCCGCCCGGTCGTGCTCTCCTCGCGATTCCGCCAATTCCGCTTGCTCGAATGTGTCGTCGAGAGTCGCGTGCGCGCCTTCGAGCGGCAAAAAGCCTTGCCCGTCGAGCGTCGTGACGCCCTTGTCCCATTGCAACACGGCGCTTCCAGAAGGAAGCAGGACGATCTTGTGACGGCCCGATGGCGCGAGATCGCGCGCGCGCAGCAGAATCCGCACGACTTCGCCACGGGATCTCCCCTGCGCCAAAAGATCAGCTGCCGTGCGAAGCGTACTTGCGTCGCCGAAGCGGCAAGTGTCGTTCTCCAGGACAACGAGATCGAAGGCAGCCAGCAGTGCGGCGTCATCGTGACCGAGGCTGGTCCGTGCCAGCGCCTGGGTCAGTGGCAGCATCGCCGTCTCGCGACGCTCCTCGTTTGCAATCGCAGCCGCGAACGAACGCTCGCCCCAGACCGGCATTTGGCGCGTGTTTGCCGTTCTTACGCGCGAGAACAGAGAACCGGTGTCGATCAGGGCCGTAGAGGACGCGCCGATGACGAGCACATCGCTGCGGCGGGTTAAGTCGCGGGCAACGAACCCGCCACGCTGCGTAATTTCGCGCCCCAGACGATCGCGCTGGCCCGGCGAAAACCGGCCATAAAGAGCAACGGACCTGCGATAAAGGTCCATGGAATCAGCCTGCGCGCGACTTCTTCTTGGCCTTTGCCGGCTCGGACTTGGCGGCCTTGCCTTTGCCCAGGCTCGGCGCGGCCGGACGACGCTCTTCCTCGATGCTCTGCCGCAGCGCATCCATCAAGTTGATGACGTTGCCGCGTTCCGGAGCCTTTGAGATGACGGGCTTGCCGCCCTTGATCTTCGATTGCACGAGCGCCATCAACGCGGTCTCGTAGCGATCTTCAAACTCCTCTGGATCAAACTTCGTCTTCTTCTTGCTGATGATCTGGTTCGCCATGTTCAGCATGTCGTTGGTGACTTTGCCGTGGAGCTTCTCGAACACCGTCGAAGGAAGTTTGACCTCCTTGGCCGTCTTGAGGACCGTAACCTTGAATCCGCCGTCGAGCGGATGGATCGCCACACGGCGTTCACGACCTGACATGACGATGCGAGCTAGCGCAACAAGCTTGGATCGTTTCATCGACTCCAAGATGACGGCGTAGGTCTCTTCGGCAATCGGGCCGTCAGGCACCATATAATAGGGTGTGTCGAGGTAGATCGGATCAATCTCGCTTGCTTCGACGAAGCCTTCGATGTCGATGGTCTTGCTGGACTCGATCTCGACGGCGTCCATTTCCTCCGGCGTGACGACAACGTACTTGTCCTTCTCGAATTGGTAACCCTTGACAAGATCGGCCCGGTCGATCTCGCCCAGTTCCGGATCGTGATACCGCTGTTGCACGCGATTGAGAGTGTCCTTGTGGAGAAAGTTGAACGAAATCTTGCCGGCAGACGCCGACGTGGCCGCAAAGAGCTTCACCGGACAAGCGACCAGCGACAGCTTCAAATAACCACTCCAGGAAGCGCGTCCTGCCATCGACCTACTCCTTCGACTAACTCTTCATCCGCACATCGCGCCGCGCCTGCGGCGTGATCGTGGAAGCCGCTGATTCTAACTTATCCCAAGGGTCCGCGACTAGAGTCTCCAGACGGTTAAAAAGATTAACGCGATTGAATGCTGCCCCGCTTGTCAGGGTGCGCAGCTCCGTCCAGGCGATCGGCGTAGCGACCGGAAAACCGGGCTTGGCTCGCAGCGAGTATGAGGCAACAGCGCTTGCGCCGCGGGCATTGCGCAAATAGTCGATGTAGATGCGGTTTCGTCGCGAATCTTTCGACGGGTTTGCCGTGAACAAGCCGGGCTGTTCCGACGCCATCGCGCGCGCAAATGATTCGGCGAAGCCTTTGACCAATGGCCAGTCGTGCCCAGGCTTCAACGCCATCACCAGGTGGAGTCCCTTGCCGCCCGTCGTGCGTAAAAAAGGATGAAGGTTCATCGCCTCCAATCTGGTGCGAAGGATTTCAGCCGCGTCGCAAACGCGCGCCCAGGTGAGGCTCTCGTCCGGATCGAGATCGATCACCAGCCGGTCGGGATGTTCGGGATCAGCGATCCGGCAGCCCCACAGGTGAAACTCGACCGTGCCGAACTGGGCGAGGGCCAGATAACCCTTCGGCTCTGTTACCGCGATGAACGCGGCGCGGCCTTCTTCATCCGCAAGATCGATCGTTTCAATCCCTTCGGGAAGGCCCTTGAACGCATGGCGCTGATAGAAGCAATCCTTCAGTTCACCTGTCGGGCATCTGAGAAGCGTGACGGGGCGGCCAACCAGTTCGGGAAACATCCAGTCCCCCACGCGCGCATAATACAAGGCGATATCGAGCTTCGTGACGCCACTGTCGGCGAACATCTCGCGTTCCGGATTGGTCAGGCGTATTGCCGCCAAATCGCGGTCCGCCACAAGCTTCGGTTTGATCGTTTGCTTGGTCTTTCGCGTAGCCTTTGGCGCAACCCCCATCAACACCGGCGCGCGCGGCGTGTTTTGCGTGGAACGACTGCGGTAGCCGACCTCCGCCGTCCAATTCGGCTCGATCCAATGCGCGTCCGGTGTCCTCGGCGTCTCAACGACCGGCTTGTCTCGCTCGGCGCGCGAGAGCTCCGCATAC